>Ga0181571_10003478_pt1 | contig 11797 bp, 10 predicted proteins | sample 101ome_17_FD_132440 | JGI IMG/M metagenome (GOLD analysis project Ga0181571, IMG submission 132440) | Coastal salt marsh microbial communities from the Groves Creek Marsh, Skidaway Island, Georgia - 101407AT metaG (megahit assembly) | ecosystem: Environmental > Aquatic > Marine > Intertidal...
ACGCACTGGCATTACGCTGTCTTGAAGTCGCAAAACGTAGCCCTGAATGTCGACAAGCGCTCATCCACCTTATCCAGGGTATGCAGCAGGATCTCGGTCGTGTGGCGCTCTTAACGGAAGCCGAACTGGACCAGTATTGCTATCGAGTCGCGGGAACGGTAGGACTGTTAATGTGCCCGATTCTAGGCACCCAAGACCGAAATGCATTTGCCTTTGCCGTCGATTTGGGCATCGGCATGCAGTTGACCAATATCTGCAGAGATGTTTTAGAGGACGCAAGAATGGGCCGGCGCTACCTGCCCTGCGATATTGACGTGAAGGCTATCGGCGAAAGCCGGTCTGACGCTAGAGAAAGAATACAGCAGGTCATCGCCGATCAAATCAGGAGAGCCGACGCCTATTATGAATCCGGCTTCGCGGGTCTTCGCTACCTACCTCGCGCAAGCCGTTGCGCCATTTACCTAGCGGCGCGCTGGTATCAAGCGATTGGCCACAAGATCAAAAAGTCCGGAGTGAAATGGTGGCAAGGCCGCTTAGTGGTGAGCGGTTTCCAAAAGCTGTGGATTTTACTTAAGTCCCTACCCTGTTTAATCACCTTATTGGTATTGCCTCGCCACAAACCATCTATTCGACACAATGAACGGCTTCATGCGCATTTGGACGCCTTCCATCATGGGCATTAATCCGGTGTTCGATGTTGCCATCGTGGGCGCCGGTGTCGCCGGTTTAACCTTGGCTGAGCGTATTTCAAGGCTAGACTCAAAACTCAAAGTCGCCTTGATTGGACCTATTGATACGAAAAGACAACGGCTCAGTTTTTGGGCACCAAGCGCGACCCTAGACTCGTTCCGGGATTACGATTTAAAGACTTGGTCATCCTGGCGATTTAATCATGCTAGAACAGGATCGATTGGCGTTCATGCAACGGAATACCAGTATGCGTCCATGGATGGCTGCGCCTACAAACAAGACCATGAAGACAAAATAGACCAAAAGGTGCACCGTGTCTTTGACTCTTGCGAGGAAATCAGCGGTCCACTTGATGGCCCAAACCGCATTCACTGCTCTGACCAGACAATAGAGGCGAGCGTCGTATGCGACACACGTCCACCCTTGATACCCACCACCACCTTAAAGCAGCAGTTTTGGGGTGTCACGATCAAATGCCCGAAACCCCATGGCTTCACCAGCCCAATGCTGATGGATTTCGACGTCACGCCCGTCGCCGATCAGGCGCTGACATTTATCTATGTAATTCCGTTAACCGAGACAACACTGCTCGTAGAAGCAACTACGTTCGCTTACAACATTCTCCCCGTCGCCGCGTATGAACGATGCGTAAGCGACTGGCTGTCTGTGCGTTTAGATCTTTTTCCAACTATTGAAAAGTCAGACGAGGAGCACGGTGTGCTGCCTATGGGGCGGATCTTGCCGCAAGCTGGAGCCCGATTACATTGCGGCATGAGCGGAGGGACAGCGCGCATGTCAACGGGATACAGCTTTTTAGGCATACAGCGGCAAACCCGCTATCTGGCAAATGCGCTGACGACAGGAAAAATGCCAGAGACTCGTATCCCCTACTCAAGACGCGCTCAATGGATGGATCGCATTTTTTTGGAAGTCGCTCGCCGCAATCCTCGAAGCTTGATTGATCTATTCATGAAAATGGCCTCTGCGCTAGACGGCGACGACTTTGCCAAATTCATGAATGACCAAGGGGGGCTCATTCCCTGCGTCAAAACAATCCTTGCGGCACCCAAACAACCTTTCATCCGAGCACTTGGTACGATGGCACGAGCATGAGCGACCTCGCCCTTTCGATCTATACGCCTATTGCAATCATGCTTGTCTTAGGGATGCCGCACGGGGCTCTCGATGCACACATAGTCAACTCAGCTACGCGCAATAAACGGCAGACAATCGGACTACTCTTTGCCTATGTTTTGCTCGCGCTCGCCACTGTGCTCTTTTGGTGGGCCTTCCCAACAATTGCAATCGCAATTTTTTTAGCTCTGAGCACCGTTCATTTTGGTCGTTCAGACTTGAATACACATCAAAAGACCAATGCCCCTGCCACTACAGAGGCCAACGCTAGGATCAACCCCTCAGCTCAAGATTTCGTCCGATTTGTCACACACGGAGGAATATGGACGGTTCTCCTACCACTCATTCAATGGGATTTAGTCGAGCCCATTTTTAGCGTGCTGGGCTGTCAGAGCGTGATACTCAAGTACGCTTTAAACGGCGCCGCCCTCGTCTGGGGCCTGTGCCTTTTAATTATGCTTTTCGCATATCGTCAAACACGCGTAACAGAGCAATCTATCGTTTTATTTGCTGGTGTGAGCGCCGTAATTTTGGCGCCGCCCCTATGGGCACTTTGCCTGTACTTTTGTTTTTGGCATGCTCGTCGACACACGAGCTGGGTGCTGTCGACTTTTCCGCCAAGATCAGTGGCTCTGAGTTTCATGCTCGTGTTCTCTTTAATCCCGCTTACAGGAATGCTTTGTTGGTTCTTATTCATACCAACAGAACTCAATCTCGAGGGCCTATCGCTTCAACTATTTTTTGTCGGAATCTTCGCACTCACTGTGCCACATATGCTCCTGATCGATTACTATCTAGGTTCAAAGCCAACCGTTCACAGATAAAACGCCATGAGTTCGAGTGACATTCACAACCGCAAGACCGAGCATTTGACTCTGGCGAGAGATGCCTCAACGCAGATGCGGTCAGGTAACGGGCTAGACCGTATTCGCTTTGAACCCATCTCACTTCCGGAAATCGATTTTAGCGATATCCGAATAGACACCACCTTCCTTGGCAAATCCATTTCGGCTCCAATCATGATTGCGTCGATGTCAGGTGGAACGAAGGAAAGCGAGAAATTAAATGAACGGCTTGCGTTGGCGGCACAAGCAATGCAGATCCCACTCGCCTTGGGCTCTATGCGGATTGCGCTTGAGCAACCTGCGCTGAGAAAAGCCTTCCAGCTGCGCCACATCGCGCCTAGCATCCCGATTCTAGCGAATATCGGTGGTGCTCAGCTTATCGAGCCAAACGGAATTAAGCGCGCGATCGACTGCGTCGACATAGCCTCGGCTGATGCACTCATCGTTCACCTGAACCCATTACAAGAAGCTCTGCAGCCCAAGGGCGACCGCAATTGGCGTGGCGTGAGTCAGGCGATCAAGATCGTAGCAGAAGAAAGTCCCGTCCCAGTTATCGTTAAAGAAGTCGGTCACGGCCTAGGCCCCGCGAGCGTATCACATCTCATGGAACTCGGGATTTCATGGATCGATCTGGCCGGCACTGGCGGCACAAGCTGGGCCATGATCGAAACTCTTCGAGCAGGGGATATGAAGCAAGCCATGGTTGGCTCCGTATTCGCCGATTTTGGCATCAGCGCAGCAGAGACGCTTCACGCCATAAGTCGAAAGCCAGAAAAATACTCGTCATGTCGCTTTATCGCTTCCGGAGGAATACGATCTGGACTGGATGTCGCGAGGGCACTCCGTGCCGGAGCAACCCTGTGCTCGGCCGCTAAACCCTTTCTAGACGCCGCCGATAAGGGGCCTGAGGCTATAGAGTCGCTCGTTGCAACCTGGTGCGAACAGCTCAGAGTCACCTGTTTCGTAACCGGAAGCCCCGATATCGAGTCTCTCAAGTGCGCTCCTTTACTGCACTCAGAATAACGAAATCATGATCAGAGCACCTTTAATCACAACTATCGCGCTCGGTCTTTTGGGACTAGGGCTACTCTGGGGTTTCGCCAGCGCAGGCGAGTTCTTGGTCGATTTATTGGCTCTACCGATTCCCGGGGCGATTATAGGCATGTTGCTGTTACTGTTGCTCTGCACCCTAATTGGAGCGGAACCTAAGCCAATGAGGGAAGTCGCTCCCCTCTTATTGAGCCACATGAATCTCCTTTTCTTGCCGGCCTCCGTCGGCGTCGTTACGCTGGCGAGCGTAGTGAGCGGCCAGTCTATTTATATCGTGATCACGGTCTTCGCGAGTACTTTTTTGGCTTTTGCCGTCTGCGGCCTTATTTTCATTTTTCTTCGTAAAGCGAAAGACCTCTGATAATGAACCTCCTCGAAAACGCCGCCTGGATTACGTTTACCGTCCTCGTTTATGCGGGTGCACTCAAATTGTATCGATCTTGCAATAATACGCCGCTGCTGCACCCTGTTTTGTCTGGCAGCGGCGTGATCATAATAATCTTAGCACTAACAGGCGTGAACTATCCTCGTTACTCTGAGGGCGTGGCTATGCTTCACAAACTTCTCGAACTCGCCACGGTTGCAATAGCGATTCCTCTATATCGAGAGCGAGCCAAACTCAAGGCCCTAGCGGCCCCACTGATACTGAGTATTTGCGCGGCGACACTGATCAATTTAGCATCGGTTGCGGTTTTAGCACTCACCTTCAAGCTCCATGCCGTAAGCTTCGCGTCACTCATGACCAAATCCGTTACCACCCCAGTGGCTATCGGGATCAGTGATTTAATAGGTGGAAATGCCTCACTAACGGCCGTAATCGTAATTAGTACCGGCATTATTGGCGCCATGTTTGGCCCCAGTTTATTACAACGGATTGGAATTACAGACCCAATAACAACCGGAATTGCACTCGGAACGGTCTCGCACGGCGTGGGGACCGCTCGAGCGTTTCAAATAAGCGCTCAGGCAGGCGCCTTTGCAGGCTTGTCTATGGCACTTTGCGCTATTTTCACCTCACTATTACTCCCCAAGGCCTTTCAACTCCTGTTTATGTAGCGGAGCGTATTTCAAGCTTTTGCCGCTGCGATCAGAGCCTGTCTTTGGGTATACCAACCGTATACTCATAAAACAGCGGTTTATATGCAAGACGTACAAAGTCGTGCTAGCATTTGCTAACAAGCTAAGCCGCCAGAGGCACTTGCGTAAAAATGAATCTGACAAAGCCAAAAAGGGGATGGCTCAATCGGATCCACCGTCGAGGTGGCGGTACCCTATACGCGCGGATTCTGCTCAGCACGGGTCTCTTCCTTGGTCTGCATGCGAGCGCATCAAATCCGAATTCCGACTGGATGGGTTTGGCCTCTAAACTGCAACAGACTTCAGACGTTAAAGATAGCATGAGTCGAAACTGGCTCATCAAACTTAACGACATTCAACAAGAACCGATTGATGTTAAATTGAAGACGGTAAATGACTTTTTTAATCGATCAGTTCAGTTGGCCTCGGATCTAGACAGCTGGGGCGACTATGACTACTGGGCAACCCCATTCGAGCTTTTGAAAAATCAGCAGGGAGATGCCGAAGACTTCGTTTTTGCGAAACTGTTGAGCCTGCTTATGCTGGGTTTCCACGAAGACCGATTGATTGTTGTCTACACTGTTGCCGACGGCACGAATCCGAGCATTACGACACCTCGACCGCACTCTGTTTTACTTTGCTTGTGCGGCGAAAACGAAGAGCCCTTGATCCTTGATTCGCTGGAGACGCGTGTTTTGCCTGCGCAGAGGCGCACCGACCTAAAGCCCGTTGCGGCATTCAGACTACTGGACCATCGCGTATCCGGAGATCTCTTAAATGACAGCGACTATACGGCGTCGCAAGTCGAAAGCTACCTCGCTAAACTAGCGGCGCAGGGCTTCCCCACATTGGAACCGAAATAACCATGCTGGCACTCTCACTCAACCAACGAATTTGGCTCACCGTCATCGCTGCCATGATCCCAGTGATTATAGGGATAGCGGCATTGAGCACGTGGCATAGCAAAACCCACCTCGAAACCCAACTTTCAACCCAAAATGCCGATGCTGCCGAGGCCTTTGCAGCCGCACTCAGCTCTATCTCGGGTGCAGGCGCAGAGCTGGAACAACAGGTAAATAAACAGTTTGACCTCGGCCACTATCAACTCATTCGCGTTGAGGATGGCGCGGGCAATGTGATGTACCAACGTCAACGCCCAATTTCGATAGGAGCGCCTGAAGCACTTACCGGCGCTTTATCGCTTGACGTCACGCCCGGCCGAGCACTGATTTTAGGGGAATGGTCTTCCCTTAAACGCGTGATTGTCGAAACCGACCCCAGTTTTGCCAGCAGCCTTTTGTGGGCCAACATTCTTCGCATCATTCTGTTCTGTTCAGGCGCAATCGTCATCCTCGGTCTCGGGGGTATTGCCTTGTTAAAAATTCAAACGCGAGGTTTACGCCCTTTGGTAGAACACGCCGAAGCCATTGCGAACCGGCAATTTGACACGCGCCCCCTACCACCAATCGCCGAGTATCGCCCCCTAGCCGAAGCACTCAACCTACTTGCAGACAAAGTACGCATTATTTTGCAGCAAGATGCACGCAAGCTCGAAAAATGGAATCTAGAGAGCCAGACCGACAAAATCACAGGCCTGATGAATAGAGAGCCCTTTTTGGGCACGTTGAAAGAACAGCTCAAGCGTCAAAGCCCTGAGCAGACAGGCGTACTGGCTTTGGTTCGCATAATGGATTTGGCCTCACTGAATCGCTCTCAGGGCCGAGTGGTCATGGACAACTTAATCCGAGAAATAGGACTTGCTTTGCGTCGATTAACCCTGCGCATGGGCGGCTGGAGCGCTGGGCGCTTGAACGGTTCTGACTTTGCCATCTTGTGCCCCAGCACAGACGATGTCGAATTCACTGCCCAACAAATTCACGAGACGATGCTGAAAGTAGTGGCCCAGCAGGGGCTAGAAGAGGTTATCAGAATGCCGGGGTCTACCTGCGGCGTTACCAAGAAAGACACCATTGGGTCTCTGTTGACTTGCTTGGACGCCAGTCTCGCTGAGCATGAAGCGGACCCGAATCCCAGAATGACACTCACGGAGACCTCTGAAGAGCAGGGCCCAAGCGCCAATGAGACCCTCTCCCAATGGCGCTCTGTTTTGGATCGGGCCTTTACTGAGAAGCTATTTTATCTGGGTGACTTCCCCGTGGTCGATGCCGAAGGCGATTTCGTTCACATTGAAGCGCCCGTGCGGATCGGGATAGACGAGCAAGAATACACGGCGGGCGATTTCCTACCGTGGATTAGCCGGCTGAACCTCTCGCAAAATCTTGACAAAGTCGTGATCGAGCTGGCGCTTGAAAAAATTAAAGTCACGGGCCGCGACGTCTGTATCAACTTTTCGTTCTCGGCACTCACGGATGCAGCCTTTGCTGAGTGGCTCGTGAATCGGCTCACCGAAGAGGATATGTGGGCAACAAAACTCTGGATTGAATTTCAAGAGAGCGTCGTATTCCGACACCTAGACGCCTTCAAGTCGCTGAGTAAAGCGCTGAGTGGAACCGAAGTTAAACTGGGGGTTGAGCAAGCAGGTTATCAAATCGCTCAAATGGGCAAATTAAACCGCCTCGGTGTCGATTATCTCAAAATCGATGGCGCATTCGTGCGCGGAATCAATGAGAACCCCGCCAACCAAAAACTGGTAAAAAGTCTGGTAGAGTTGCTCGAAGCGCTCAATATCCGCGTGTTCTCAGAGGGCGTGAGCAGCATTGATGAATGGAAGACCCTCGTTCGAACTGGCGTCAATGGATTTACGGGGCCCGCGGTGACCAACATTATCGCGCCAACCCCTTCGAAAGACGCAGAGACACCGGCCAACCAACCGGTTGCTCAGGAAAAGACGCCAATCGAATTTAAAAATAGCTAGTTTAAGGAGGGTATCAGTAACGCAGTATGTCTGATTTTCAACCCACCTTTACAAGCCAACGCTCTCGCTGGCAAGAGAAAATGAAGCGCGAAACAACGGGTGAGGAAGTCGATTACAGCGGGCCGGAGCGTCGCTATTATCAGCGGCGGCAACTAAAGGATCGGCGAGAATCCATTCGTTTTGAGCTAGACAAAGACGATCGGCGCAAATCCACCGGTCGAAGAAAAACCGATATCAGCACGGACAAATGGGTTTAGGGCACACCGATACGGTTCCCTCGGCTTAGCGCGCCTCTCGATTTTGCTGCCAGACGAGCGAACGCTCCGCGAAGATGAGCGCCGTCAACAACACGACCGCTCCGCCTTGGTGAGCGGCGCCAATCGAGACAGGTATGTGTAATAGCAGTGCCGATATCCCGAGTACGACCTGCGCTAGCAGCGCGAGCAGCACGAGAACAGCGGGGGTATTTAGCCCCTTCGACCATAGTTTCCAAGAGTAGGTGGTGATCAACACGATCAAGCCATACGCAAACATACGGTGATTAAACTGCACCGTCGTGATGTCCTCGAACAGCGACCGCCACCAAGGCGTCATGCTGTACAAACCATCGGGAATAAACTGAGTGCCCATTAAGGGCCATGTTGAGTAGGCAAAACCAGCCCGAGTGCCCGCTACCAGAGCACCGGTTAGCGACATAATGAACACTAAACCAACCAAAGCTAAGCCCCATGGCGCCACCTGAGTTTGAATCTTGGTTTGCCATCCTCGAGCGCGCGCGTGGAGCTCGAATGCCAGCCAAGCTAGGCAGCAGTATAAAAAGATGGCGAGCCCTAAGTGCGCCGCCAAACGATACTGGCTGACCCGCGGATCCTGTACCAAACCGCTCTTGACCATGTACCAACCGAGAAGACCCTGGCACCCCCCCAAAATCAAGAAGACAACCAGTCGCCCTTTCACATCCGAAGGAATACGGCCCTTCATCCAAAAATAGACTAGGGGTACAAAGTACAATAGGCCAATTAAACGACCGAGAACGCGATGCAAGTACTCAAATAAAAAAATGGATTTAAAGCCCGCCAAGTCCATTCCGAAGTTAATAAGTTGATACTCAGGTGAGAGCTTATATTCGCTGAAAACCCGCATCCACTCCGCCTCGGAGAGCGGCGGGATAATCCCAACCAAGGGCCGCCACTCCACCATGGAGAGCCCTGAATGGGTTAAGCGTGTTACGCCACCGAGCAGAATCATGCCAAATATTACGACGCAGCATACACTTAGCCAATTAGCGATGAGCCTTTCATCTGCCCTCAAAGTCATCGGGGAGTCCTCTCTGAATTTCGGCGCCAATAGTAGCGGAATCCAAAGCAAAAGGGGGAACTTTTCGGTCAGAACCACCTCGTAAAAACCGCGCGCAACACTTACACTACGCGCTGTTTTTTACTCCCCCACACTTATGCCTCTATTAACGCTCTCAAAAATCAGTCTGCAGTTTGGATCCCATCAAATATTCGACGAAATAGACCTCACGCTGCACCGCGGTCAGCGGATCGGTTTACTCGGGCGCAATGGCGCTGGCAAGTCGACCTTGATGAAACTCCTGATCGGACAAGTGCACGCCGACAGTGGTGAGCGTTGGATCCGGCCTGCAACCAAACTCGGCATGCTCGAGCAAGATATTCCCAGCGCGAGCGACTCAACCTGTTTTGAAGTAGTCGCATCGGGTTTAGGCGATTTGGGCCCAGCGCTAGCGGAGTATCACACGCTCTCGCAAACGGCGACCGAAGCCGAACTTCCCAGACTGCAGCGTTTACAAGAGATTATTGAGACGTCCGATGGATGGCGATTAACTCAGCAGGTCGAATCCGTTTTAACACGACTCGGGATTGACGGCGACAAAGTCATGCGAGACCTATCGGGCGGCTGGAAACGCCGAGTGGCCCTAGCAAAAGCCTTAGTCAACGACCCAGACATTCTGTTTCTAGACGAGCCCACCAACCACCTTGATATTCCAACGATCGAGTTCCTAGAGGAACAGTTAGCGGATTTCAAAGGTGCGATTGTTCTGGTGACACACGACCGCCGTTTCCTGCAGAAAATTGCAGACACGATAGCGGAACTTGATCGAGGCCATCTGAAAATTTGGAAAGGCGACTATCGCGGATTTTTAGGTTTCAAGGAGCAGCTGGAAGCAGCAGAAGCGAAATCCAACGCCGAATTCGATAAAAAGTTAGCTCAAGAAGAAGTTTGGATTCGCCAAGGAATCAAAGCTCGAAGAACGCGCAATGAAGGCCGAGTTCGCGCACTAAAGGCCATGCGTCAAGAGCGCTCCGAGCGCAGAGAAGTGACCGGCAAAGCGGCTTTTTCAATTGGCGACGCTCAGCAATCGGGCAAACAGGTCATGGAACTCGAGCGCGTATCTGCGGGCTTCAATGGGCAGGCAATCATAGAGAATGTGAATTTAATCGTTCAACGGGGCGACCGCGTTGGCATCGTGGGAGCAAATGGCGCGGGCAAAACGACGCTCCTCAACACGATGCTGGGGCATCTCCAGCCACTTCATGGTACGGTGACCTTAGGAACCAAGCTAGAAATCGCCTATTCAGATCAGCTTCGATCCGAGATCGACCCGAAAATGAGCCTAATGGACGCCGTTTGTGGCGGCCAGTCTTTCGTGGAGATTAACGGACATAAACGACACGCCTATTCTTATTTGTCGGAGTTTTTATTCGCTAAAGATCGCGCTCAAACGCCTATTGGCGCGCTCTCGGGCGGTGAAAAAAATCGAGCGGTCTTAGCGAGGCTGTTTACTCAAACAGCCAACGTGCTGGTTCTCGACGAGCCCACCAACGACCTCGACATGGAGACACTCGAACTCCTCGAAGAGCAAATCTTAAACTTCCAAGGCACTGTGCTCCTCGTCAGTCACGATCGCGACTTCATGGACAATACCGTGACATCCCTATTGGTGGTCGAGCATGATGGACACGTTACTGAGCACGCCGGCGGCTTTTCTGACTGGGAGGCACGTGGCTTTAGACTCAAATCGGCGGAATCCGTGCGCGCGGCGCAGGCCGAAAGAGCGATACAGAAGCCTGAACCCATTGTGGCCTCAGCAACAGTCGCACCAAAAGCCAAGCGTAAACTCTCGTACAAAGAGCAGCGAGAATTGGAGAGTCTGCCGACCGATATCGACACGCTAGAACAAAAAATAGCGAAGGCGGAATCAGAAATTGCCGCCCCGACGTTTTATCAACAGCCCCATGATGTCGTTCAAGCGAAAACGCAAAACTTGGCTGATCTGCAGGCGGAGCTGGAAGCCAAGATGGAGCGCTGGTTAGAGCTTGAGGCGGACTAATAACAGGCTGAGGCTCCGCCCCCGCGGTTTACAGTACTTGTTTGATCGCCTGAGCCAATCGCTCTGTGCGCTCAGGCGTCAGTCCCGCTACGTTAATACGTGAAGAGTCAAGCATGTAAACGGCGTGATCATCGCGCAAAGTGTGAACCTGCTCAACGGTCAGCCCCAAAAAGCTGAACATACCCTTCTCCCGCGCCACAAAGGCGAAATCTCGCTGTGTTTGAGCGCTCAGCTTCTCGCTCAAGTCCTCTCGAAGGGTTTGCATACGTACCGTCATCTGTTGAAGCTCATCACGCCAGCTTTTCTCGAGGGTAGCTGAAGATAGAATCTTGCCCGCAATAATCGCTCCGTGCGCAGGCGGCATGCTGTAGAGTCTTCGCGCCGCGCCCAAGGCCTGAGACAAAGCTACATCGGCTTGTTCGGTCGTTTGGGTCACGAAGATGGTGGCACCCGTTCGCTCTCTGTATAACCCAAAGTTCTTCGAGCAAGAAGCCGCGATCAGGACTTCAGGAAGCTGTTTCGCGAGCAGACGCACACCTAAGGCATCTCGCTCCAAGTCGTCCCCGAGCCCCTGGTAGGCAATGTCGATTAAAGGAATAGCACCTCGTTCGAGTAGCAAATCAGCGACTTGCTGCCACTGAGCTTCATTTAAGTCCGCACCGCAAGGGTTGTGACAGCAGCCGTGCAGCAGGACGGCGTCACCGGACTTCACCCCCTGCAAATCGCTCATCATCCGCTCGAAATCGAGCGAATGCGTGTCGTCGTCGTAGT
>Ga0181571_10003486_pt1 | contig 11784 bp, 11 predicted proteins | sample 101ome_17_FD_132440 | JGI IMG/M metagenome (GOLD analysis project Ga0181571, IMG submission 132440) | Coastal salt marsh microbial communities from the Groves Creek Marsh, Skidaway Island, Georgia - 101407AT metaG (megahit assembly) | ecosystem: Environmental > Aquatic > Marine > Intertidal...
CACCCTCGCGTTGGCACAGCTCAAAGAGCGGTCCCTTCAGCGCGGCAGGATCGGGGAAAGGGGTGAAGTGGTAGAGTGCGGCTATCGTAAACATATCCGGCCATTAATACTTGCGGTTGCAACCCACAATAGCGCAGATTGACCAATCTACACCGCAAGGATACGAACAACCTACACTCACGATTAGATTGATGACTTTATGCAGACTACGGAACACGCCCTTGTCGTGGTTGATGTCCAGAACGACTTCTGTCCTGGCGGGGCGCTGGCTGTCACCGAAGGGGATCAAATCGTCTCCGGTATCAACGCGCTGATGCGCGAGTTCCACACCGTTGTGCTCACGCAAGACTGGCACCCAAAGGGTCATTCGTCGTTCGCCTCCTCTCACACCGGCAAAGCACCGATGGAGCTGATTGAGATGCCCTACGGGCCGCAGGTTCTCTGGCCCGATCATTGTGTTCAGGGCAGCCACGGCGCGGCGTTCCACTCCGCGCTGGAAACGGATCGCGCCAGTCTGATAATCCGCAAAGGCACAAATCCCAAGATCGACAGCTATTCCGCGTTTTTCGAGAATGATCGCAAAACCCCGACAGGGCTTGAGGGCTATCTGCGCAATCTCAAGATCGAGAAACTGACCTTCGTTGGCCTCGCGACAGATTTCTGTGTGAATTACTCTGCGCTTGATGCGGCCAGTCTCGGATTCACGGTGTCGGTCAATCTTGATCTGTGCCGCGGGATTGATCTGAACGGCTCTATGGCCGCGACGCTGGAAGGATTTGGGCTGAAAGGGGTCGCCCTTGAATAGGGTCGCAAATAATAGCGCTGACTCCGCACTCTACGCAGAAACACTCGCCAACTTCGAGCATTCTCGCAGTGCCGCGGGTCGCCCCGTTTGTTATGCGCGCGAACAACTCAGGTTCGCTCTCCTCCGCATAATACTGATCATCGCCGGCAGTTTGACGTTTTTTATCTTTGCGAACGAGCGCATCGCGTGGCTGGGCCTGATCATCTGCTTGCTCACCGAACTGTCCGAAGATGCCTATCTCATGTGGATGCGCCGCCAGCCTGAGCGCTTTCTAGCCTCGAGGGTCAACTTTGTCTTGATCTGCCTCTTCGCCTTTGTCCAAGTCAGCGGATTCTCACTAGCGACCTGGATGACATGGCTGATCACGCTTGAGTTCTTGCCTGATGTGACGATGATCCTATTCCTGAGCGTGGTCGCGGCGGGCGCATCTTATGTGATCTCGCACATGTTCTGGCCCGCAATTTTGCGCACCATCCCTCCCGCGATCGCCGTTTTCTATATCGTTAATTTTACGTTCGCTAACCTCACAATAGAATAATCTTCGGGGTTCTCGATTTTCGTCGCGACAACCCTCCTTATCGCCATCCTGACCGCCATGCTCATTGGCGCGGTCTATTTCTGCATGGGAGATAGGGAGAAAATCCGCCGAGAGGTGCTCGCTTCGCGGGTCGAGCTGGCTGATACGATTGCCGATTTGCACACGAAAGCCGTTGAACTGTGCAAGATGGCAACGATCTCCGAACAATCCGCCGATCCGGTCGCAATCATCGATTCAGGTGGGCTGATCACATGGATCAACCCCGCCTTTGAAAAGACTTTCGGTTTCAGCACATCTCAGGCCCATGGCCGGACACTTCGTCAGCTCATTGGCGGTGAGGAGACGGATGAAAAAGCCATCGCGAAGGCCGATGAGGCGATACTGACAGGGCAGTACACCCGCTTCGAGATCGCCAACTACACCCGAGACGGGATCCGCATTTGGACCGAAGCAAGTCTGAATCCGGTTCTCGGTGATGAAGGTCAGCTGGAGCATGTCGTCTGCATCATCCGCGATATCGGCAATTTCAAACAGCGCCAGTCACGCCTCGTTGCCGCGCGTTTCCAAGCGGAGCAAACCGCGCGAGCGCGTGCCGATATACTGGCGAAAATGAGCCATGAAATCCGCACCCCGATGAATGGCATCCTCGGCATGACCGACCTGCTAATGCAGACACAGCTTTCCGGCGCTCAGCGCGCCTACGCCGAAGCGATCGAAAGTTCCGGCCGCAGTCTTCTGACGATCATCAACGATATACTCGATTGCTCGAAGCTTGAGGCAGGCGCACTCGAAATTTCGCCCGTCCAGGCATCCGTGACGCGTGTGATTAACGATGTGTTCAACCTGTTGCGCCCGATGGCCGATGCCAAGGCGCTCAAACTGGAATGCGAAGTCTCCGATGATGTGCCCGAGTTGGTCATGGTCGATGAGGTACGCCTGCGCCAAATCCTCACAAACCTTGTCGGCAACGCGCTCAAATTCACCGAAGAGGGCAAGGTGAGCGTCTCCGTTCTTGCCGAGGCAGGTTCACTGATCTTGATGATTACCGATACCAGCATCGGCATTCCATTCGACAAACAGGAGCGCATATTCGATCAGTACGCTCAGGTCGCAAGCGCGCAAAACCGCGCCGTCAGGGGCACTGGTCTTGGGTTGGCTATCTCGCGGCTTCTGGCGCGTTTGATGGGGGCGATGTGACCATCGCTGAGTCGGCACCTGGCAAAGGCACCACGTTCCGTGTCTCGGTTGAATTCAGCCATGTGGCAGAGGCCAAATTCGTCGAGGAGTCTGGCCGCAGCAGCGAAGAACGGATCGCCTTCCTCAAAGACCAATTCAACGGCCGGACAGTTCTCATCGCCGAGGATAACGCCCTCAACGCCACCCTGCTGGAGACGTACCTGTCCAAACTCGGGATCGAAACCATGGTCGCGGTCAACGGCCTGATCGCGGTTGACCGTTTTGCCGAACATCGCCCGTTCATGATCTTCATGGACGTCAACATGCCTGAAATGAACGGTCTCGATGCCTGTCGTGAGATACGCAAGATGCAGGGCGAACAGCCGCTGATCATCGCCCTCACCGCCTCTGCCTTCGATCAGGACCGCGAAGCCTGCCTTGAGGCGGGGATGGATGAGTTCCTCTCCAAGCCGCTTTTGGGCGACGATCTGTACCGCAAACTCGAACTGATGTTTGAACAGGGCGTCGTGGCCTAGCCAATTCCTGCTTGGCGCAGGCCCCTTTAATCCCGTATCACTACCGAGCACCTCAGGAGGCCGCGCATGGACATCGCCACCCGCGTCTGGAACCACAAGTGGAAGATCGACCCGATCGTCCGCTCCCTCATTGATACCGATTTCTACAAGCTCCTGATGTGCCAGTCGGTGTTCCGCAATCGCCGCGACTCCACCGTCACCTTTTCCCTGATCAACCGCAGCAGCCACGTCCCTTTGGCAGAGCTGATCGACGAGGGCGAGCTGCGCGAACAGCTCGACCACATCCGCTCCCTCTCGCTCTCCCGCGGTGAAAGCACATGGCTGCGCGGCAATACTTTCTATGGCAAGCGCCAGATGTTTCGCCCCGATTTCATGGAGTGGTTCGAAAACCTCCGCTTGCCGCCCTACCACCTCGAAAAGCGCAACGGCCAGTATGAGTTGACCTTCGAAGGATCGTGGCCTGAGGTCATGCTCTGGGAAATCCCCGCCCTCGCCGTGCTGATGGAGCTCCGCTCCCGCGCCGTGCTCGACCGCATGGACACGTTCGAGCTGCAAGTCCTCTACGCCCGCGCGATGACCAAGCTCTGGGAAAAGATCGAGCGTCTCCGCGCCGTCGATGGCCTCCGCCTTGCGGATTTCGGTACCCGCCGCCGCCATTCCTTCCTCTGGCAGGATTGGACCGTACAGGCGATGATGGAAGGCTTGGGCGACAAATTCGTCGGCACCTCCAATTGCCGCATCGCCATGCGCCGCGATATCGAGGCCATCGGCACCAATGCCCATGAATTGCCCATGGTCTATGCCGCGCTGGCCGAAGATGACGCCGCGCTGGCCCGCGCCCCCTATGACGTGCTGGCCGACTGGCACGAGGAGCACGACGGCAACCTCCGCATCATCCTGCCCGACACTTACGGCACCGAAGGCTTCCTTTCTCGCGCCCCCGACTGGCTCGCTGGCTGGACGGGTATCCGCATCGACAGCGGCGCGCCCGAGGCTGGAGCCGAAACCGCGATCTGCTGGTGGAAGGAGCGCGGCGAAGACCCGCGCGATAAGCTGGTGATCTTCTCCGACGGACTGGACGCCGACCGCATCATCGCCCTGCAAGAACAGTTCGCAGGGCGGGTGAAGGTGTCCTTCGGCTGGGGTACGTTGCTGACGAACGATTTCCGTGGCTTGGTGAAAGACGACGCGCTGGCGCCGTTCTCCCTCGTCTGCAAAGCCGTCAGCGCCAATGGCCACCCGACGGTTAAGCTCAGCGACAACCCGAACAAGGCGATGGGGCCAGACACCGAGATCGCACGCTACAAGCGGGTGTTTGGCGTCGGTGAACAAAAGCCGCTGGAAGTGGTGGTGTAGCCTTGCCCGAATAGCGCCACAGGCGCCGGGCGCGCGCCGGACCGCCCCCACGGTCTGGCGCGATATCACCCGCGCGCAACGTGCGAAGGTCGTCCGGTCTTGGCCGGCATAAAGCGCCATGTTCAGAGGGAAAGGCGCCAGCCCTCGGTCCGGCGCGTGCCCTTCGACTTTCTACGATTCAATTAAAGCGCATCGCCAAGGCGGTTTCCAAGATCCCCTCGGTATTCAGGTAATCACTCCACCTTCCCCCTCAGCGCCTTCACTTCCCCCCGCTTCTTCTTCTCGTCCAGTCGCCGCCGGACGCTTCCCTTCGTCGGGCGGGTAGGGACGCGGCGTTTGGGGGTTTCCGTGGCTTTGCGGATCAGCGCCACCAGCCGCTCCCGCGCGATCTCGCGGTTGCGGGCTTGGCTGCGGGTGTCTTGCACAAAGAGCACCACCGCGCCTTCGGTCGTCCATTTTTGCCCCGCCAGTCGCTTCAGCCGCCGCTTCACCGCCTCGGGCAGCGAGGGGCTCCGCGCCGCCTCGAAGCGCAGCTCCACCGCCGTCGAAACCTTGTTCACATTCTGCCCGCCCGGGCCGCTGGCGCGGGTGAACTGCTCGGTCAGTTCCCAGTCCTGAAGGGCGATGGTGTCGGTGATCTGGAGCATCTCTTTACGGGGCGGTTCGGGGTGAAAATCAGGGCCAGTCTAGCCGAAAAATGCTGCAGGTGCGATATGCATAGGTTGTGCATCAGTTGTGCATGGATTGTGCACCGCATATTCGGGCATTTTGTGCGTGGCTTTTCTGCGCTGCAGCGAATGAAAAAGGGCCGCCCTGGCGACAGGTGCGGCCCTTCGAAAGTTCAGGAGGTGGGGTCGGTTAGATCACGTCCCACCTGGGGGTTTTCGTCAGCCAAGGGCTGCCTTAGCGACGGACCTCCCAAGTTGTCCCGACACCTTTCTCCAATACCTTTCTAGACACTGGATCACCTCCTTTCATTGATTTCGCCTATGGGTAAGGTGCCACAGATTTTGTATCTGTCAAATAAAAATCCACTACTAATCGTAGTTTTTCATATGGCCTCACTGGGGTTCGGTGGTGTCTGCGTCGCCCTCGGGGTTCACGAAGGTCAGCAGGACAAGGCCGATCACGAACAGTCCGATCACCGGCGAAACGCCCAGCCGCGGGCTTTGGGTCCAGAGCGTGAAGATCCCGATCAGAGCAGGCGCCAGAAAGGCAGTCGCCTTGCCGGAAAGTGCAAACAGCCCGAACGCTTCCGTCGGCCGCCCCTCCGTCGCATGCCGCACCATCATCGTCCGACTAGCCGCATACACAGCCCCCCCCGCCCCACCAATCGCGGCGCCGCAGAGGTAGAAAATGATGTCCGGAAGATTGCTACCTTCAGCCAGCGGAAGGCCGAAAAGGCTCTCGCGCGTCATCCCGACGATGATCGTGCAGACAAGCATAAGTACCCAAATACATACACGAATTACCGGCTTTGGGCCAAAGCGGCTATCGAACAAGCCCCCGATATATGTGGCTATTCCCGCAGTCACAGCGCCGACGATCCCGAACACCGCAATCATCGTCAACGACCAGTCCAGAACCAGTCGCGCATAGACCCCGCCAAAGCCATAAAGCGCGTTCAAGGCGTCCCGATAGAACATCGAAGACGCAAGGAAGCTTGCTAGGCTGCGGCGCCTGAACACCGAGGATATGGAGGCCTTCAGGTCGCTTAACGCGGCTCCAATTCCGCCTTGCTTGACCACAGGCTTCGGTTCCCTGACCCATAGGAAATAAGGGATCATAAAGACAATATACCAAATAGCGATAAAGGGGCCTACGACGCGCGTACCCTCGCGGCTATCGGGGTTGAGCCCGAATGCTGGCTCCGTACCGATGAGCGTCGTTCCTGCGGTATCATTCGCCTCGAAAAAGAACAAAAGCATGATGAAAAGGCTCAATACACCGCCCCAATAGCCAAAGGATGCACCCGATCCGCTGATCTTCCCAATCGCCTCACGGCCACCAAGACTTGGCAATTGTGCATTGGTGAATATCAGCGCGAATTCGGCGGCGATAAAGCCAAGCGAAAAGGCATAAAGGGTGAACCATAGCCCGCTTCCATCGGGCAAGAGATGCCACATCATCCAAGCGGAAATAACGTAAACGACGGAGAAGCCGAAGATCCATGGCATGCGCCTTCCGGTGCTGTCCGCATAAGCGCCTAGGACAGGACCGAGGAAGGCGATGACCAATCCCGCCATTGTTTGCCCCAAGGACCACATCGATTGCGCGCGCGCGTCGGCTGCCTCTTCCGATAATCCGTTTGTCAGGAAGAAATCGGCCGCAACACCCGCAAAATAAGGCCCAAAGATAAAGGTTAGCCCAAGGGTGTAGTAAGGTTGTGCCGCCCAGTCGAAGCACATCCAGCCGAAAACCCGCCTCTTGTTCATCGGGAACCCCATCCGTTTGTCTGCCGTTAGTAAGACCGCCAATGTGGCTTCATGGCAAGCATTCCGCTCCGGTAGCCATTAAGGGATTGCCCTGTGTGGCAATGATGACTACCTCACTGGCGTAGACAGAAAGGACGGCCATGGTTTCCATTTTCCAGATTTTGATGCTGATCCTTGGCATCGCGCGCTTCTTCATCATCGTTCATTTTGTGATGAGCTGGCTTATCGGCTTCAACGTACTGAACGTCCGGCAGCCGTTGGTGGCCCAGTTATGGTATGGGTTGCAGCGCTTGCTTGAACCGATCTACGGACCGATCCGTCGCATGCTGCCGAATATGGGCGGGCTGGATCTTGCGCCACTCGTCGCGCTGATCGCGATTTATGCGCTCGAAATCATTCTGCGGAACAACGTCGCCGTCTTCTACTAAGCGCAGCGTAAGCGGCCCTTGCCTGATGCTTTCGGCTGTGGGATCGTAGCGTTAACGAGCAGTTCAGAATAGACAGGTACATTTCCCCATGAGCGCTGCCACGCTTCTTCGGGATGTTTTCGGATTCGAAGACTTCCGCCCCGGGCAAAAAGAAATTGTCGAGGCAGTCGCCGCGGGTGAGCAGACACTGGCGATCATGCCAACAGGAGGAGGCAAGTCTATCTGCTTTCAATTACCGGCGCTGATGCGCGATGGCCTCACGGTCGTTATTTCACCGTTGATTGCCTTGATGCGGGATCAGGTGCGCGGCCTTTCTGAGGCAGGTGTCAAAGCGGCGGCGTTAACGTCGGCTAACACACCCGAGGAAACGGACGCGATATGGAATGCGCTTGCGTCAGGTGAATTGAAGATCCTCTACATGGCGCCAGAGCGCCTCGCGTCCGGAGCCATAGCACCTGCGCTGAGGAGGGCAGGCATTTCTCTCATCGCCGTGGATGAAGCGCACTGCGTCAGCCAATGGGGTCACGATTTCCGGCCGGATTATCTGCGCATCGGTGAGTTACGCCGCCAACTCGATGTACCACTCGCCGCCTTCACCGCAACTGCCGACGCAGAGACCCGTGACGACATCGTTCAAAAGCTCTTCGCGGGCGCGTCGCCTCGTGTCTTTTTGGGTGGCTTTGACAGGCCCAACATCCATTTGGCCTTTGCTGTAAAGGACAAACCGCGAAACCAAATCCTTTCGTTTGTCGAAAAGCGCACCGGGCAAAGCGGCATTATTTATTGCGGCACGCGAGCGAAAACCGAAACTCTTGCCGCCGCGCTGGCGCAGGCCGGAAAGCGGTCCTGCTTCTATCATGGCGGGATGGAGCCAGAGGATCGAAAGATCGTCGAGGCACGTTTCCAGCAAGAGGACGGATTGATCGTCGTCGCCACGGTTGCGTTTGGGATGGGTATCGATAAGCCAGATATCCGGTGGGTTGCTCACGCGGATCTGCCGAAATCAATTGAGGCATATTATCAGGAAATCGGCCGCGCAGGCCGCGACGGGGCACCTGCAGAGACGCTAACGTTGTTCGGTGCAGATGACATTCGCTTTCGCCGCCAACAGATTGATGAAAGCCTCGCACCAGCCGACAGGCGTGATGCAGATCACGGACGCCTGAATGCCTTGCTCGGGTTGGCCGAAGCGCAGAAATGCCGCCGTCAATCGCTTCTCGCATATTTTGGCGAAACCAACGCGGCCTGCGGCAATTGCGACCTATGTGATGAACCCCCCGATATTTTTGATGCAACGACGCCTGTACGCATGGCGCTGTCTGCTGCCTTGCGTACATCAGAGCGTTTCGGTGCCGGTCACCTTATAGATATTTTGCGCGGGATAGAGACGGATAAAGTCCGCGCATGCGGGCATGAATCGCTCCCGACCTTCGCTGTTGGTAAGGAGTTCGACAAACGCCAGTGGCAGGCAATCTTCCGACAGATGATGGGGCTCGATCTTGTCCGCCCAGACAGTGAACGCCACGGAGCGTTGCGGATGACATATCATGCCCGCCCTATCTTGCGCGGCGAGCAGGAGGTCACCCTTCGGCGCGATAGCTTGTCCGTTACCCGAAAGGGGCCGGTGGTCAAAGCGCTTGTTTCCGAAGAAGATGCGCCATTGCTCTCCGCGTTGAAAGCAAAGCGCCGGCATTTGGCTGAGGCAGCCGGCGTTCCAGCCTATATTATTTTCAATGATCGAACATTGATAGAGATGGCTGAAACCAAGCCAGAAACACTCGACCAGATGTCTCGTATCGGCGGCGTTGGTGCCAAGAAACTTGCATCATATGGCGAGGCTTTCCTTGAAGTCATTAATCCGGACGCAGAGATTCCCCACCCGCGCAGGGCGAGGCTTGCCGGCCAGCGAGAAGGCGAGGTTTTTGACCGGCTGTTGGCTGTCCAAGCGGAGCTTTCCCGCGGGGCAGGTGGACATGAGAAACCGCTGACCTGCTCTGCGTCTCTGCTGGCGCGCGTCGCAAAGGCACGACCCCGCGATATATCGGGGCTCACAAAACTTCTTGGTGATCGTCATGCCGAGCGTTTCGGAGACGCATTCCTAGAAATTCTGAAAGAGGCTTGAGGTCTCCGGTTCGCTGCCTAGATGGTGCTGCACGAGATGAGGTATCCCGATGCTAACGTTGATTTCGCCAGCAAAGTCGCTTGATTGGTCGCCGGTCGCTATCGAGCCGACAACGCCTGTATTCCTGAGGGAAGCCCGCAGTCTGGCAAAAGTGTCGCGCCAGCTTTCTGCAGCGCAATTGAAATCGCTGATGGGTATTTCGGACGATCTTGCCCAGCTGAACCACGATCGCTTCAAAGCGTTCAAAGCCAATCCCGATCAATCGGTGACAAAGCCAGCGGTATACGCATTTAACGGCGATACCTACCAAGGCTTTGATGTGAAGAGTCTCGACGAAGGTTCTTTGCTCTGGGCGCAGGATCACCTCCGTATTCTTTCCGGCTTGTATGGTTTGTTGCGCCCGCTGGATGCGATTCAACCATATCGGCTCGAAATGGGCAGCCGCCTTAAAACCGCTGCTGGCAAGAACCTTTACGAATTTTGGGGCGACAAGATTGCCAATGCCATGAACAAAGAAGCACAGGATCGCGGAATCGATACCTTGGTCAATTGCGCGAGTGAGGAATATTTCAAAGCCGCAAGCCGAAAGGTTCTTGCCGTCAACGTGGTCACCCCCGTCTTCATGGAGGTGAAGGCCGGCAAGCCGAAGATCGTAAGTTTCTACGCGAAGAAAGCGCGTGGTGCGATGGCACGGTTCATCTGTGAAAACAGAATTTTGGAACCACAAGACATCCGCAGTTTTGACGTTGGCGGCTATCGGTTTGAGCCAGCGCTTTCAGAGGAAAATCGGCCTTTTTTCCTGAGGGACGACCCCGTCATTGATTAATCGCGGCCCACTAGCGAAGAGATGATTTGAGCTTTTGGAAATCCTGTGTTCATCATGCTGGAGCAGTCGGCAGGGTGAATAGAAATGACAGATTTCCTAGGTCAGATTGAAGCCGAATTGGATGAGATCCGAGCGGCAGGCCTTTTTAAAAACGAACGTGAAATTCAGACGGCACAAGGCACCCATATCGGGGTCAATGGCCGTGAGGTGATCAATCTTTGTGCCAATAACTATCTCGGGCTTGCCAATCACCCTTCTTTGATCTCAGCGGCACAAACGGCCATGGCGACGCATGGGTTCGGCATGGCTTCCGTTCGTTTTATCTGCGGTACGCAAGATTTGCACCGACAACTCGAAGAGGAGCTGGCGGCGTTTCTCGAACAGGAAGATGCAATCCTTTTCGCGGCCTGTTTCGATGCCAATGGCGCATTATTCGAGCCTCTGATGACCTCGGAGGATGCAATTGTCTCCGATGCTCTCAATCATGCATCAATCATTGATGGCATTCGCCTAAGCAAGGCAAAGCGGTATCGGTACAAGAACTCGGACATGCAGGATCTGGAGAACCAGTTGAAAGCAGCCAGATCCGATGGCGCCCGCCGGATCATGATCGCTACCGACGGTGTCTTTTCGATGGATGGCTATTTTGCCAACCTGAAAGATATTCGCGCGCTGGCGGACCGCTATGAAGCGCTCTTGATGGTCGATGATTGTCATTCAACGGGTTTCATTGGCGCACAGGGGCGTGGAACTCCGGCCCATTTCGGGGTGAAGGCGGATGTGATCACCGGCACGCTCGGTAAGGCACTTGGGGGCGCGCTTGGCGGCTATATTGCTGGCCCCAAACCTATTGTTGATCTTCTGCGTCAACGGGCGCGCCCCTATCTTTTTTCTAATGCTCTCCCGCCTGCTATCGTTGCTGCGGGCATTGAGGCGCTGCGTTTGGTACGGGAGGGTGATCAACTGCGCGCAAACCTGTTTGATAATGCCCGATATTGGCGCGCTGGCCTTGAAGAGCTTGGGTTTGATGTCCTTCCGGGAGAGCATCCGATTATTCCTGTGATGCTCTATGATGCGAAGTTAGCGCAGAGTATGGCTGCGCGTCTTTTCGAATTGGGTGTTTTCGTTTCGGGCTTCTTTTTCCCCGTCGTCCCTCAGGGGCAGGCGCGCATTCGCACCCAGATGAACGCAGCGCTGACAAAGGTGGATCTTGATCATGCGTTGGGAGCGTTTGAAACAGCTGGGCGTGAAACAGGAGCGCTATCATGAGTAATCAAATGCAGGCTCTTACTAAGTCTAAGCCGGAGGCTGGCCTTTGGCTTGAGCGCCATCCGGTGCCGGAAATAGGCCCCGATGATGTGCTAATCAAAGTCAATAAAACTGGTATTTGTGGAACGGATATTCATATCTGGAATTGGGATGATTGGGCGGAAAGAACGGTGCCTGTCCCCTTGATAACCGGCCATGAGTTTGCGGGCACCATTGTTGAACTTGGCAAGGATGTTACCGGCCTTGAAATCGGCCAACGTGTCTCTGGCGAGGGGCATCTCGTTGGCAAGGAC
>Ga0181571_10003487_pt1 | contig 11781 bp, 9 predicted proteins | sample 101ome_17_FD_132440 | JGI IMG/M metagenome (GOLD analysis project Ga0181571, IMG submission 132440) | Coastal salt marsh microbial communities from the Groves Creek Marsh, Skidaway Island, Georgia - 101407AT metaG (megahit assembly) | ecosystem: Environmental > Aquatic > Marine > Intertidal zone...
TCGGTGCACGTACGGGCTCTTTACGTTCGAACGCGCCGCGAAGCGGTCGCGCGAGACGCTGTGGGCGTTCGTTGGGGCGCCCCGCCCGGGGTCCCTACCAGGATTCTCGCAAGACTTCCAAGGAGCCACGGGTGGAGAATCCTCGCCGGAGGGGCTATCCATTTCGTGGCCCGAGACGATTGGGTTTTTCTCTCGGTTCGTGAACCATCGCCGCGCGCGGTTGGGAATCATGGGGTTTTGCATTTGCAGGACATTTCAACTGTGGACAACTGTCTGGCGGATATTTTGAGGATAAATAAACCGTGACGTGGAGGCCGACTCATATCCTCACTCGGTCGGTCGGATCTTTGGTCGGACACAGGTCGCCGTCGCGCTGGCGAAGGGGGGGCGGACGGTAACAATTGTCATCCCAGACACACCGCTCGCAGGCCCGACATGGGCGGGTTCCGCCGAGCCGCCCACGCGGCGCTCGCGGCATCGCGTCGACCCCCCACGGTCGCCCCCTCGGTCGCCGTCCCTCGCGCGGGGTGGCGATGTCCGTCGTCGCCGGACCGAGGTTGGGACGCGTCATCCTCGCCCGCGACGAGCCTCCTCCTCGCGGGTCGGGAGGTCCCGTCTCCGCCGCGCGCCGCGCGCGGATTCGCCGCGAAACCGCATCATCCACCCAGCGCTCCCGTCGTACCCCCCGGATGGGGCGGTGACGGCGGCGAGGACGACGTGGACCCCGACGGCAGCACCCGACGCGCGCTCGAGGTGGCCATCGACCGCGCGGGACTCTTCCGATCGATCGAGCAGGCGCAACGCGACGGGGGGCACGGCGCGTCCTCCTCCTCGCCCCACGCGCACAGGCACCTCGAGGGGCTGGAGGCGCACCTGGCTTCCATCATACGCTTCAGGGGAGGGCCCATAACCCTCGCCGAGTTCATGCAGGAGTGCCTGACGCACCCGGAGTTTGGCTACTACATGCACCGCGACGTGTTCGGCGAGAGGGGCGACTTCGTCACCTCCCCCGAGGTGTCGCAGGCGTTCGGGGAGCTCATGGGCGCGTGGGCGGCGTGGACGTGGGAGAGCATGGGAAAGCCGTCCACCGTGCGGATCGTGGAGCTCGGGCCCGGGCGGGGCACCCTGATGGCGGATCTGCTCAGGGGGACCAAGAACCTGCGGGAATTCACCGACGCCGTCGCCGTGCACATGGTGGACGTGTCGCCGGCAAACAGAAAGGCGCAGAGGGAGGCGCTCAAGTGCGGCCCAGCCCGCGAGACGGACGCGGAGAACGGGGATAACGAGTTATCTCGGGGGAAGAACCCGAGAAGACGCGGGCTGGGAGAGGTGCGGGTCCCGAGTAACCCGATGACGATCCGCGGCGGTTCCGACGGGGAAGAGGCGTCATCTGGCGGATCGACGCGCGAGGAGCTCGGACTCGACACGGTGGACGTCGGAGTCAGCGGCATAAACGGCGCCGTCGTCGAGTGGCACGAGACCATGGACGCGGTACCGCCCGGGCCCACCATCGTCATCGCGCACGAGTTCTTCGACGCCATGCCGGTTCACCAGTTCACCCGAACGGAGAGGGGTTGGTGCGAGAGGCTCGTGGCCATCTCCGGCGACGTGGCGAAAGGGCGGGGGGGTTCGTCGTCGATCGGAGACGAATCGTCACGGGACGGAGACGAATCGTCACGTGCGTTCGAGATGGTACTGTCGCCGGGGCTCACCCCCGCGGGTGCGCTCATGGTGCCGCGCAGGCTAGAGGGCGTGGACGCGTCGCGGCGCGACGGGCTGAGGCAGCTGGAAATATCGCCGAGGTCGCTCGCCATTTGGGAGAGGATAGCCGCTCGGCTGGAGGAACACGGCGGCGCGGCTATCGCCATCGATTACGGCGAGGAGGGGCCGTTGGGCGATACCCTGCAGGCGATAAGGGATCACGAGTTCGTCGACGTGCTGACGGACCCCGGACGCGCGGACCTCTCGGCGTACGTTGACTTTGGGGCGATGCGGCGGGTGATTGAGACGAGGAAAAACTCAGGCGTCGAGTGCTACGGGCCGGTGACTCAGCGGGACCTGCTCTTCGGTCTGGGCATCGGGCAGTGGCTCGATAAGATGGTGGAAAAGTGCGCAACGGAGAAGGAGGTGGATAAGCTCATAGCGGGGTGCGAGAGGCTGGTTAGCGGCGAGCAGGGTGCCCTGGGTGAGGGCGGGAGGACGGAGGGAGCGGGGAAGGGAGCTGGGATGGGGTTCAGGTACAAGGCGCTGGCCATGGTCAGCAAGGGCCTGGGCAAGCCCGCGGGATTCTGATCAAAGGGTGGCATCCCATTCGCTCAGGCGTAATCTTAGTGTGTAATAACAAGTGACTACGTGCGGAATAATCGTTAATCTATACGTGCAGTTGCGCGAAACCCGTGCAACCAAAAGAATATGTGTTTGGACGAACCCGTCGTCGGCTGTCACCCCAGTCACCCCAGTCACCCAACCTCTCCGTCCGAGAGGTCTCAGAACACCCTGATGTGCTGGACATCGTTCTGAAACTCCCCGTTGTACGCCAAACCCCCGATGACGAGTAAACCGTCCTTCGCCGGCACCATCACGTGGCCCGTGCGGTGCTCCCAGACCTCATCCTCGTCCGCGGCGTCCTCCATGTCGACGTCGCGCGTCATCGAGTCGCCGTCGTCCGCGCCCCGCAGGTACACGTGGTTGTTGCGGTTGGGATGCTGAATGGGCATCCACGTTGCCCGCGAGATGTCCAACATCGCGAAGCCACCCTCGAAGAACGTCAGGCCCTGCATGGTGGCGAGGCCCTGGTCCGCCGTCGCATAGGTTCCGCTCGCGCCCGCGGTTGGGCTGCCGCGGCCGCCGGAGAAGACGATGCGATCGCCGAGCACCACCGCGGCGTGACCCACCCGGGGTGCGGGGGGCGTCCCCGCGACGTCGAGCCTCTCCCAGGTGGGAACCCGCACGCCGAGGTCCAGCCGCCACAGGTCGTTGAACACGTCGCTGATGTGGCACCCGCCGAACACGTACAGGGCGTCGCCGACCAGGCTCACCGTCTGGCCCGCCCTCGACGGCGGTCGCGCGTCGTCGCCGAGCTTGAGCTTCTTCCACGTCGCCAGAAGCCTTCTGGACTCGGGCTCCCGCGGGTTGAGGCCGACGTCGAGGATCCAGGTGTCGTTAAAGCAGTGCTGGGTGTTGCTGCCGCCGAAGAGCACGAGCTTTCCGTTCCAGGACACCGCGCTGTGACCCCACCTGGCGTCTGGGACGCCGTCTTCGGGATCAGCCGCGACAACCAGCGGCTCCCTCCACGTCAAACCCTTGTGCTGGCTCGCCGCGTCGCTGATGCTGACGTTCTCGTCGCCCTGGAGGATGCAGAGGGAGTTGGAGAAGCCCTCGAAGAACCCCTGCGAACCGCCGAAGAGCGCCACGACCTCGCTGCCCGGGATGCCCGTCACGGAAACCGCGGTGAGCGTGCCCGAGCACCTCGGGAAGGGCGGGTCGCCGGCGGCGTCGAGCTGCTCGAGCTGTAGGGACTTCTTCCTCAGGTCGAGCAGGTGCAGATCGTTGAAAAAGTCCGCGCCGCTGCCCTGGCCGCCGAAGAGCAGGATCTTGTTGCCGTCCTTTTGAAGCAGAGGGAGGAAGGTTGGGGGTGGTTGTCAGTCGTCGGCAACCGCGAGTTTTGGCGGGTTAATAAAGGAGGGGTTGGAGGTGATCCGACTCGGACGGTTTGGGAAACCGAGGGCCGATTCGGGGCGGTGGGGCGCGCGCGCGGGTTGGATACTCACCCCGATGGCGGTGCAGCGATGCAGGTACCTCGCCGCGAACTTTCCCCTATTCTCGAGCTCTGCGTTGGGAGGGAATGGGCGAGATCAGCGCATGTTCGGGGCGAGGTCGTCGGTCGGGGATCTAGCGCGTCGAGTCAAATTTAACTCAAGAGTTGACGGGAATCGCGTCGGCGGTTTTCGACCGCTCCTCACCTTCGCCCTTCGCGTGCTCCATCCACGAGTAGGAGTTCGGTCCGGGGTTCATCCAGAACTGGAACATCTCCTTCCAAGCGGGTTCCACGACCATGTCGCCGTGAGGGTACCTGCGTAACGGGGCGTCAAGCGCGGTCAGCGTGGAGTTCGCAACATGGTGACGACGAGTAATTTCAGAGAAAGGAAAAGAGCTTTTGCGGCGGTGGCGGGTCGATCGACTCACCGCTCGTTCGGCAGCGTCTTGGGCAGGACGATCGAAGCCTGGCTGCCCAGCTTTTCGGAGAGGAGCTTGCGCCACAGGGATTCGGATCGAGCGACCTGCTTGAAGGTCTTGCACGCGCAGGCCGCGCGCGCGACGTCGCCGGCACTCAAAAAACCGAACACGTCTCGGAGAACGTGGGCCGGTAGCTTCTCGAGGAGCATGGAGGGCCCCGTCGGCTCCGGCTCCGGCTCATGGCGATACATGCGTCCGCTGTTGCTTCGCCTCCACCCACTTCCACGCCCGTAAAAACTTGGCGCCGGGACCATCGACCGACGCGAGGATCACGCGGTCGCGCGCGGTGCGGGCGTAGAATGCCCGTCACCGGTGGTCGCCTGTAAAAAAGCAACAGCCCGCACGCCCCAAAAACCAAAAAACCTGCGCGGGACCGCGAATCCGATGCACTCTGCGCGGCTGTGGTTCCTCGTTTTTCCCGAGCTCGATCCAATGCGGGGGCGGTCGTTTGGTTTTTTCACGAGGCGAATGCCCCTACGATTTTCCATTTACGGTTTACAAACTCGACCGGCAGTTCGCGGCAGTCTGCGAGATTTCGGAAAATCGGACCGGTTCCGTCGTGCCTCCCTCGAGGCCCTTTTGCGGCTGACGACAAGAGGGCGCGAGAGGATTCGCTTATCTGGCGGGGCGATTTTTTCTCCCGTTTGAAACGGGAAAGCGCAATTTCAAAGGAACATTCACTGCGAGAGTTTCCGCGTTGCTTTCAACCATCCGATGAAAACTCGAACGTTGGGCAACGAAAGGAAAGCGCTGTCGCGCGGCGCATCGATCGGCCGTGTCGGTCTCGTCTCCAAGATCTCCGAAGGGACCTTGATATTTTTTGGCGGGTCTTCCTCAACACTTTTCCGGTCAGCACCGACACAGCACGACATGCCTTGTCCCATGTGCGCTAGCGCGCTCGTCGCGAATATCTTGGGAGCCTCCGCCGTGGGCACCGCGGGAGGGGTCGCCGCCCTCAAGATGAAAGACAAGGCTCGAAAGGTCAAGTCATCCAAGCCCAAGCCCAAGCCCAAGGCGAAATAATGGGGCAAGCCAACGCTCGCATGTGCGCTGCGCGGCGGTCTCGCGGCGTGTGCGTGCACGCGCGCGGGACCTCCAGAGGTGGCGGAACATACGCTTCGGTCATTTCCAAGCGTATATCGGGTCGCGTGGCGGTCGGATACCGGCGGTATCGGCGCCCGCCTCCCGCGTTCTCCACCTCCGAGGCTTGGAAGCCGGGTTCAAATTTTGTTGACTGATAACATTAACTTGCTCGGCGCCGCCGGTGGTGCGTCGCGCGTTTCAATTGAAGTGCGTTCGAGTTAAAAAGCCTACGCGACGAGCGCCGCCGTGACACCTGACTCAGCCCGTGGGATATTCATCGGGTTCCACCGGCACCTTCGTGTTGACCGCGCCGCCCTGGAAGATCGCCTTGTCCCCGTGCGACCACAGCTCCGCCGGCACCTTCTCCTTGGGCGCCGCCGCCAGCGCCGCCAAAAACTTTGCGTGGAGCCTGTGCGAGCCCTTGTACGCGAGCACGTGACCGATGGGCACGCCCGCCATCCCGGGCTCCGCCATGAGCGAGAGGTCCCCGATCAGATCGAGGATCTTGTGCCTGGCGTTCTCGTTGGGCAGGATCATCGGCGGGTTCCAAAACTTGTCGCCGTTGGCGATGAGCGCGCACTGCTCCACGCCGCCGCGGATGTAGCCCGCGCGGAAGTAGGCCATGTAGTCCTGCATCGTCCCGAAGGTTCTCGCGCGCGCGATGAGGTCGACGTAGTCGCCGTCCTCCGTGGGCGTCCAGCTCTCCCACTGTTTGCCTATGGCGGTCGACTTGTACGTGAAGTCGACGCCGTAGGTGAGCTTCGTGACGGCGTCCGGGATGAACTGCACGAAAGCGTCGCCGTCTCGCACGGTGATCATCTCGCTGGGTCGCCACGCCATCCGGGGCACCTCCGCGGTGGATCCGTCGGCGTGCGCGGGGACGAGGCCGACGCGGGCGCACTCGTACGCGAACTGGTACGCGGACCCGTCCACGATGGGAACCTCGCCGGAACCCTCGAGCTCGATCCTCGCGTTGTCCACGCCGATCGCCTCGAGCGCGGAGAGCAGGTGCTCGCAGGTGATGACGCCGTTTGTTTCGTCCACCGCCAAGCGCATGGACAGGCGGAGATCGTCCTGCGCGAGCGCCGCCGCCGCCGGGATCCTGACCTCGCCGCCATCGCCGCCGAAATCCCCCGGCGACTCCGCCGCGCTCTCCCGCTTGGCCCTCAGCTCCGCCGCCCGCTCCGCCGCGTCCTCGTCCTCGCCGTTGAGCATGCTGCGAAGCTGCTCGTAGAGCATGTCCTCGGTCTCCTCCTCGGTCAGCCCCTCCCTGGCGAACGCGCCTCCCTCGACGTCGTCAGCCGCGCTCTCCGGGACGGTACCCGGGGGCACGCGAACAAAGTACCTGCCCTCGCCGGCGCGCGCGGGGCACACCCGCACCGTCTCCCACTCGCCCGAGTGGAGCCCGACGCCGATCAAGGTGAAGCTGCGGCGAAGGGTCTGCTGGTAGGTCCTGGACTCCGGGTTGGTCGGGTACCAGTGGCGGTCCAGGAGCGCGGCGTCGCGGAGCTCCTGCTTGGATTTGAAGTTCTTGTACCCGGACACGTCGTACGCCTCCTTGCTGTCGAAGAACGGGCGCTCGTCCTCGCCGTTGCCGGGGAGGGTCTTGCCGGACCCGGTCTTACCGGCCGCCGCGCGCGTCGTCGCGCCGCGCGCGCGGCCCCGGGGGGTGAGGGCGAAAATCGGGTTGCCCTTGCTCGCCGCCGCCCGGAGCGGGGCGGCGGCGTTGCGGGACGCGAGCCGCGCGCCGCCCACCGCGGCGGGCGTCGCGGCCAGCATCGCCGCGCTCGTGGGGTTGATCATCTCGCCCGTTCACCGTCCACTCGTCGCGATACCTCGTGTGAGAGTACGGCGCCGGCACCGGCGGGACGAGGGTAAAGCGCAGGATTGATGTCCGCGACGCTTTTTTATCTGCCCGCCGCTCCCATCAACCGCCGCCGGTGATTGGTCGGACATGGTTTATACGGGGAAAAAGGGAAACGAACCAAGATAAACCGTCGTTTCCAACCGACCAAAGTAATTTTTCGACCAAAGTACAGCGAAGCCGAGGGAAGAGGGGCGCTGCTGCTTTTTCCCCTCCCCCTCGGAGAGACGACCCTCGTGCGCCGTCCCGACGAAAAGAGAGGATGGGAGCGCGGGTGCGTTCACCTCCGCCGCCCGGGGGTTTTGGTGGCATCACGAACCGGACGCGGTGCTCGCGGCGGCGATCGCGACCCCCCGGGGTCGAACCGGCGAGGACCCACGCCGGTGACGGATGTTCAATGGCGGGGAGCCGGGGTTTCGGGCTCGTCGACGCGGCTGGTCGACGCGCGCGCTCGGATAGGATCGGAAGCTCACGCGGCGCCGTGCTCTCACCGCACGAGGTGGACACACGCACGATACGACGGCGGCGGGGACGCGTCGCCTCGGGTAGGTTGTCGTCTAAAAGCATCCGTGTCAATCGATCGTCGAGCACGAGCTCGAGGACGAAAAAGGTATTTTGCGCGCCCGGTTTTTGTATGGGCAAACAGTCAGATTCGAGGGAAAGCGTTTCGAAGGCGTTATTTTCGTGCCTTCCAAGATTCCTTATACTGAATAGTCCTACGAAATGAATATTCCTTCAGGGCACAAAGGTGTCTAGCTCAATCGCCGTGACGCGTCTCGGCGCACGTGACCGATGATGACCCGCATCGCGCTCTTCCTCGTGGCCCTCCTCCCCCTCGCGGCCGCCGCCGACGTCGGCAACGAGGGCTGGACAGTTCCCCCGTTCAAGTGCTTCGGCACCACCGCCGTCAACAAGTACGAGATGACCTCGGTCCCGTCCGATCTCTCCGGAATCACCTGGAATCCCTCGACCAAGACCCTCTTCGCCGTGAACAACGGCGACCGCATGATCTACGAGATCCAGTATCCGAACACGCTCGTACAAAAGTGGGACGTCACGACCCTCACCCTCGACCTCGAGGGTATCTCCGCGCTGGGCGGCCGAAAGTTCGCCATCACCGACGAGAACCCAGTCAAGATCGTCGAGGTCACCCTCAACGCCGACGGCACCATCTCTGGCGCCGTGGATCCCGTCAATGGCGTCAAGGGTATCACCCCGAAGGCGGCGTCCAACCTCGGATTCGAGGGCGTCACCAAGATTGGCACCACCTACTATGCCGTGCAGGAGGCCACCCCCGCGAAGCTCTGGAAGCTTGAGTCGGGCGCCACCGCCTACGCCGACCTCTCCGGTGACCTCGAGAAGCACGCCACGTATCAGATCAAGTCCGTCGGCGGGCTGACTCGCGGCGGCGACGCCACGGACGAGCTCTTCCTGATGGCCAAGACCTACACGGGTACCGGTCGCGACGGCAGCTCCAAGTACTACCAGAAGGGCATCATCCGATACAAGATCAGCGACGGCACGATCCTCGAGCGCTTCGGCGGCGAGATGTGCAACATGGGCCAGCCCGAGGGGCTCACCTTCTGGAAGGACGATACCAGCGGCAAGATCAGGATGCTCATGGTGGGCGAGACCCACGAGGCGAGGCTCTACGAGGCAGATCCGTCCTGCACCGACGCCATCGGAAGCATCGAGACCAAAATGGCGACCTGCGTTGAGAAGAAGGTCAGCACTGCCACCTGCGAGAAGACCAAGGCGGACGGCGGCTGCCCCTGGACCCGCTGCGACAAGGACATCACCGACCACAACAAGATCTGCACTGACGACACGCCAGGCACCACCGACTGCACCGAGACCGAGTGCTTCAACCACTGCAACAACACTCTGGTCAAGGGCAATAAGTGCACGCACTGGGCCTACGACGTCAAAGAGAAGGAATGCTACATCTTCGCCGGCTGCAAAAACGACAAGTTTGATGAGGACTACACCACCTATGCAATGGAAGACCCGACGTGCGAAAAGACCCGCGCCAAGTACCCTAAGGGCTGCGAGAAGCGCAGATGCGATACGACGGGAAAAAATAAGATGCTCAAGACCTGCAAAGACGACAACCCAGGCACCACCGACTGCACCCTGGCCGAGTGCGAGGACAAGTGCAAGAAGCACACTGACTTCACTTGCACCACCTACGCCTATGAAGCCGCTGGGAAGGAGTGCTACCTCTTCGAGACGTGCGAGGACGAGAAGGCCAGCGACGACTACGACCTCTATGTGCTCCGTGACCCCACCTGCGAGGAGCCGAGGACCTCGTCGGGCGGCGGCTGCACCCAGCGCCGCTGCGACAAGGACGTGACCCCGCACACCAAGATCTGCGTCGACGACTGCCCCGAGGCGCAGTGCACCATCGACCAGTGCGAGATTTACTGCGCGCAGACCACGTTCACGAAGGAGCACGCCGAGGCTTACTGCACCCACTGGGCGTACGACGCGGTGGACAAGGAGTGCTATCTCTTCTACGGCTGCAAGGGCGAGCAGTACGACGACGACTACACGCTGTTCACGCAGAGCTACGGCGAGCGCACAACGCTGCAGGGCAAGCACGGCAAGACCATCGCCAAGACTCCGACCTGCCCGGCTAAGTCCGGCGCGGCGTCCAACGTCGCGGGTGCTTTCACCTTCCTCGCCGCCGCCGCGCTCGTCGCGGTGTGAGGGGTGACGGTTCCCCCGACCATCGATCACACATACCTTCGTAAGAATAAGGCGTCCAAGTCGACGCCAAGAGTTGACTCTATTACCACTATCATCTGACCACGTTGCTGATATTGTTACTAGCGGTATTTATTTCAAATAAGAGTTATTCACGGTAATTGCACTGGAACCTTCGATCATGCGCTGGATGGGCTTTGGCGCACGCGCGTGGCCTGCCCGGGTGTATTTGGAGCTGCCGCGACGAACTGGGCGGTGGCTATCGATGGCTCTGGCGATTGCTCCCTCTTCACGCTCGTGGCTTCGGCGTCCGCCCCCCTTTTGACGCGAGGTCGGCTGCGTGCTTCGCTCATCATTGTTCCCGCATGCGACGCGGCTGGTGCCGCCCTCTTCCGATTTGGTGGTGGCGCCATCTTCTTCTTGTCGTGGTTGGACTTCAGGAACTTCTCGACCACTTTGCGGATGAACGGCTCGCGTTTGGACAGGTCAACGCCCAGGTCGCGCTCGAGCTTCTTCCGGATGATTCTCACGGTGGTCTTCTCTAGGTCCGCGGTCTTGAGGATCTGGTGAACGCGCCTGATGACCGACTCCAGGAGCAGACGCGTCTGGTCGTTGGTGCCAGCACCCCTCTCCACGGGGGTCTCCTCGACCACCTCTTCCTTGACCCCAAACTCTATTACTTCCTCCTTAACCTCAGCCTCTTGCACTCTTTCCTCCTTAACCTCAGCCTCTTGCACTCTTTCCTCCTTAACCTCAGCCTCTTGCACGGGTGTCTCTCGCATGCGTTCGTGCATCTTGTCTGCCTCATCTGACGCGGGTTTGAGACGAACAGGGATGCCGTCGCAGCGAATCCCGAACTGTGCTCGCAAGTCCCGGGCGGTTTGCCTGAAGGACTTCCGAGCTCTGTCATCCGTATCCCTGTCATAGTGCCACGCCTTCTCTTCATCGTCCCACCTGAATTTGCAAGCTTTCAGGCCATCCTTCACCTTGAAGGTGCCCGGCCCGAAAGCCTCGAGGCTCACATACGTCTTCTTGCTGCGACGACCCGCAACATTGGTCGCCATTTTGCTCCTGACAATTGGTACAAAATAGACGCGCCTGTATCTGGGCTCCCAGTTAGCACTGTCTCCTCCAGCCATGGCGTTTGCTGCGGCAGGGTCATCATCGCATGAGTGGATATAACTGTAATCAAAGACTTCGTGGAGCCTCTCCCCAAAGAGGCTGTGAAGCTTTGCCGAGGCCCGGTCCAAATTCGAGGTGAGGAAGTAAATCCTTCCTGTCTCGCCCCGGCCAAGAGACGACGAGCGCGCAACACCGTGCAGGCCCCAACCCACGCTCTTCTTTCACCTTTGTACATGAATTCCATGTCCTTGAGGAAACAACGGAACGCCACAGATTGGTCCGAAGGGTCCGCGAAGTAACCCTGCGACGGACGGGGGACGGGTGGATGCGTCAGATAATTAATTGTCCAGACATCGGCAAGAGAGTTCCCGGGAAAGAAATCACGCGAAGGAAGGGGGCGCACCGAGACTTCCAAACGTGCGGTGGCAGCGCTGCCGCCGACGATATCGAGTTTGAGCTGCGTCATGAGTTCAAAATTTACGCGCGCCGTGGCGCGCAGAGGCACGGCGGAGGGCGAAGTGAGCTGACCAAGGGATCGTGGGCGGATAATTGCTACGCTGACACGCGCTGAGCGCCTTTTGCCCCGATTTTTTTTTTGCGTCTCTGCGATAGCACTAGATTCTCCGCCTCTCCTGGCCTTTGATTTTCATTGTCGAACGGCGGAGAGGAGACCCCGCTCGTTTCTGGTACCGTCGACGCGTGCACGCACGACGGGTACAGACCTCCGCGGTTCACCCACGGAGTGACGCCGACGCGCGAAACCGCGCAAA
>Ga0181571_10003497_pt1 | contig 11758 bp, 7 predicted proteins | sample 101ome_17_FD_132440 | JGI IMG/M metagenome (GOLD analysis project Ga0181571, IMG submission 132440) | Coastal salt marsh microbial communities from the Groves Creek Marsh, Skidaway Island, Georgia - 101407AT metaG (megahit assembly) | ecosystem: Environmental > Aquatic > Marine > Intertidal zone...
AAATAACAATGGCTAAACAAATTATTTTTACAAAAGAAGCTCCAGCCCCTATAGGGCCATACAATCAAGCTGTATTAGTTGACAACACCTTGTATATTTCAGGGCAAATACCAATTGACCCGAAAAGCGGAATGCTCATACAAGGAGATATCGTTCATCAAACCGAGCAAGTGATGAAAAATTTAGAAGCTGTTTTAAAAGCGGCCCAGATGGATTTTGGCAATGTGGTCAAGAGTAGCATATTTATCAGTAATATGGATCAATTTACTTTGATTAATGAAGTTTACGCTAATTACTTCGATGAAGCTACTGCCCCAGCAAGAGAAACTGTTCAAGTAGCTCGATTGCCCAAGGATGTCGATATTGAAATATCGATGATTGCGATTAGATAGAACTAATGGATTCCATTAAAAGATATAAAAAAAGCCACTTTAAAAGTGGCTTTCTTAGTTCTTAAAGATTCTCTTTGTGGAATTCAACTAAACCGTCAATAGGTCTTTGTTTGATGTTTCCTAGAATTAAATCATTTCTGTTGAGAATATCTTTTAATTCGTCTTGTAAGTAATAAGCGATAGAACCTACGAAGTTGACAGGTACTTTAGTCGCTAATTCAAATTGCATGATGTAGTTGTTTACAAACTGCTGCAATCCCTTTTTGATTACTCCAGCACAATAAGGATGCTCTTTATTTTCAACTATAAATCGTGCGAACTTAGCCAAATAGGTATTTGGATTTGGTTGCTTATAAAGGTGTTCTTTGATAACATCTGCCTCTAAATCAAACTGTTTGCTGAATTTTAAAGCCAAATCTTGTGGGATTTTGTGGAAGTAATAGTCTCTTACAAGTTTTCTTCCGAAGAAGTTACCACTACCGTCATCCATAAGGATGTATCCAAGTGATATTACCTTTTGAAATAATTGATGACCATCGTAATAGCTACAGTTAGATCCGGTTCCTAAAATACAAACGATTCCAGGTTCTCCTAATTTTGTAGTCGCAAATACTGCAGCATAGGTATCTTCTTTGATATCAGCCTTAGCATTTGGAAAAAAGTCATTGAAAATTTCTGTGAGAAAAATTTTCATGCGATCGGTTCCACAACCTGCACCATAAAAGTAAACATGGGTCACCTTTTCAGCGTTTTTAGAAAGCTCAAAATTGTTTGCCAAACGATCTTCAATAACATCCCTTGTTAAAACTTCTGGAGATAAACCTAAGGTTTGAGTAAAGAACAGTTGGTTTCCTTTTTCGTCCAAAGCAATCCAATCCGACTTGGTTGCCCCACTGTCAGCAATTAATATCATAGTTAAGTTAGTTTAGAGTAGTAGATAAAAATCCCCTAGAAATTCAACTAGGGGATTTTTTATAATTATGATAAGCTAGAAACGTGTTTAGCTAAATCGATCAATTTGTTAGAATATCCTGCTTCGTTATCGTACCAAGACACTAATTTAAAGAAGGTAGAGTTCAACTCAATACCTGCTTCAGCATCAAAGATACTAGTTCTAGCATCTCCAATAAAGTCTTGAGATACGACTGCTTCTTCAGTGTATCCTAAAATTCCAGCTAATTCGTTTTCAGAAGCTGATTTAAATGCAGCTTTGATTTCAGCCATAGAAGTTTCTTTTCCTAATTTAACAGTTAAATCAACAACAGAAACATCAGCTGTAGGAACGCGGAATGCCATACCAGTAAGTTTTCCTACTAATGAAGGAATCACTTTGGTAACAGCTTTAGCTGCACCAGTAGAAGCTGGGATGATATTTAAAAGAGCAGAACGACCACCTCTCCAGTCTTTTCTAGAAGGACCGTCAACAGTCATTTGAGTTGCAGTAGTAGCGTGAACTGTAGTCATTAAAGCTTCTTCGATTCCGAAGTTGTCATTTAATACTTTAGCAAGTGGAGCTAAACAGTTAGTAGTACAAGAAGCGTTAGAAACAATCGTGTCAGATGCTTTTGCTTCTGAGTGGTTCACTCCCATTACGAACATTGGAGCATCTGCAGATGGAGCTGAAATAACAACTTTCTTAGCACCTCCGTCGATATGAGCTTGAGCCATATCTAAAGTAGTAAAAATACCAGTACATTCAGCAACGATATCAGCACCAACAGCATCCCATTGTAATACTTTAGGATCTCTTTCAGCAGTAATACGAACAACATCTCCGTTTACTACCAAGTTTCCATTCTCAATTTCAACAGATCCATCGAAGTTTCCGTGAACAGAGTCATACTTCAATAAGTAAGCTAAATGCTCTACATCTAATAGATCGTTAATAGCAACGATTTTTACATCAGATCTTTTAGCAGCGGCTCTAAACACCATTCTTCCAATTCTACCAAATCCGTTAATTCCAATTTTCAATTCAGACATTTTATATTAATTTAAATTATATTGACATTATATTGTTGACTCTAAGGAGCTCCTTATCGATTTCGGTACTACCCTTTATCGCTTGTTCCAATGGAGTCAAGGTTAACTTATTATCATTGATCCCTACCATCAATCCTGTCTTACCTTCTAAGAGACTCTCTACGGCTTTTACTCCAGATCGAGAAGCTAACACTCTATCAAAACAAGATGGAGCGCCTCCGCGTTGCATATGACCTAATACCGATACTCTAATATCGTAATTTGGATGGCGTTTTTCTACGTAATCCTTAAGTTCGAAAATATTTTTACCTGTTTTATCTCCTTCAGCAACAATGATAATACTCGAATGTTTACCCGAAGAACTTGAACGCTCTAAAGATTTCAAAAGATGATCTTTACCAATATTTTCTTCAGGAATTAAAATTTCTTCAGCTCCTGCTCCAATACCTGCGTTTAAAGCGATATATCCGACATCTCTTCCCATTACTTCAACAAAGAACAGTCGATTGTGTGAACTTGCTGTATCTCTAATTTTATCAATTGCCTCAACAACCGTGTTTAAAGCAGTGTCGTATCCTATGGTATTAGAAGTTCCATAAATATCGTTATCGATTGTTCCTGGAATCCCCATACAAGGGATGCCGTATTCTTTGTGAAAGATTTCAGCACCAGTAAATGAACCATCACCTCCAATAACTACTAAAGCGTCGATACCAACTTTAGTAATATTTTCATAGGCTATTTTTCTACCTTCTGGTGTTTTAAATTCTAAACAACGTGCTGATTGCAAAAATGTACCTCCTTTATTGATGATATTATTTACAGATCTTGGACCGAGTTCTATAAAGTCTCCTTTAATCATACCCTCATACCCTCTGTAAATACCAGTACATTTTATATTGTGATAAGCACAGGTTCTAACAACAGATCGTATAGCTGCGTTCATTCCTGGAGCATCTCCCCCTGAAGTAAATACTCCAATATTTTTAATGCTTGTTTCCATATTGTAAGGCCGTAAAATTATCAAACTTTAGTGCAATAACCTAACTATGTTATGCAATATTTTACACCTAAAACAATTTAAGTGTAGATTGTCAAAAATATAAGCTAAATAATGCTAAATATTAAATTAAATAAATTAAAATCACTTATTTGTCAATTTTACTAGTCTTGTTTTGTTGTCCCCAAAATTTTCTCACTAGTTCTGACATGGAGTTAAAGTCGACCCTATAAGTGAGTCCAACTCCCTGAGTATATCCTTGATAATCTAACAGTAGTTGGTGATATTCATTTTCTCTATTAAAAACCTTAGCACTTAAACTACCGTCTTCATTGAGCAACAATTGAAGCTCTGCATCACCTCCTACTACATTCTCGGTAACTCCACCACCTATTGGCACCCCTAATCGACCGTTAAACAACACTCGATCACTGAGTTGAGTTGAAAGTGAAAAACCTATTTCATTATCTGTTTGAAGGTTGGACTGTCGATCCAAAAAGCCTTGTTCATAGGAGACACCAAAATTGACCTTGTCGTTATTCCCATCGAGAATTGAATTTAAAAACCCTGAAGCTGATTGTAATAAGTTTCCAGTAACAGCCTGTTGATTTAACCCTGTAGCGTCGTTGACGAAACTTCCTTGAGCTAACAAAAAGAAAGCGTTGCGATCTTGTACCGTCGGATCCTGAAGTGCGTAGAGAAGTTCTGACTTAACAACCGAATTGGTTCCAGGAAATTCAATATCAAAATCGATATTGGGATTTTCTAAAGCCCCGTTTAAGCGAACTATCACATCAGTCGGAATACGTTGTGTATAACCAGGATCTTCAAGAAGTGGCGCTGGATTTGCATAAAGACTGTAAGCCGCCTCTAAATCGAGCTGAGCGAGAAGTGGATCTCCTTCCCAACTAATTCTTCCTCCAGAGTTTACTTTAAACTTTTTATCGATAAATCCTCCAAATTTATAGGCATAGGTTCCTGTAGATACTACAAATTCACCAAACATATTGAATTTACCCAAGGTGTTGATATCCATGTAGATATTTCCGTTTCCAGTACCTTTTAAGGAACTTCCAGTATCGGGATCAATTACGATTTCAACTTCAGCCTCAGGAGTTACCTCTAAATTAAAAGCCAAATCCAAACCTGAATAATTTTCAACTAGTTCTCCTTTCTCAACTGTCCCGATTGCTGATCGTTCCACAAAATTTATAAATTCATAATCCCCGACACTTTGAGCGTCTTCAATAGGTATTTTGATCGTAGTACCTGCTGCAGTTTTACCCTCGATGGCAATATCTAAGCTTTTGGTAGGTCCTTTAATAGAAGCTGTACCAGTAAAATACCCTTGGCCGTAGTACAATCGCTTAGGTTCGTATGGAGTATCTAGAATTTTAAATGCATTGTCCTCTTGCGTACTGATATTTAAATCCAGAATCCAATTTCTAAAAGACTGATGTGAAATACTTCCACTCATAAAAGCATTTGTTAAATCCGAAGTGTCTCTTAGATTGATGTTTTCAAATTCAAAGGTTTGATCGTGTAACACAATTGATTGAGTCGCTCCAAAGTCATAATCCATATTGAGATATGGAAACATAATACCTCCCTGACTCAGCGTGAGTTCTCCTTCCATTGATGGATTGGTCAAATCCCCTATAATTTTAGCATTTCCAAAGAGTCCCCCTCTAATACGATGTAAAACATTTTTTCCAAGAGGACTAAATGGCTCTAGTCTAAATCCGTTAAAACTCGCCAAAAGATTAGAAATTAAATTTCCCTGATCATCCCTTTTGATATCTCCTAAAAGCCTGAGTTGCTCCTCTTGATCTGATACAATTTTACCATTGATGATAAAGTTTTCAAAATCACTGGTACCTAAAACATCAACATCCATTTTTCCTAAAATAAAGTCGTTGACTGAGAAATCCTCGATTGACACCTTTGAAGATGGGTAAAATTTCTTTTCCAATTGCTGATAACTTACAAGCCCAGTAACCTTTCCGTCAAGAGCCAAACTATCAATACTAGGTGTGATTTTTTTAAGCGCAACCTGATCCAATTTAAGTTGTATATTGGTCTGAGTTGAATCTCTTAAATATCCCTCAACCTCTATTCGTTCACCCAATTTTGAATTGAATGCGATACGATCGATTTGCAGACTGTCTCTCTTAGGGTTGTATACGACCTTATTGCGCTCGTTGTTATTTGTGTTTACAATCCAATCGTAGCCTTTTAGCTTAATGGTTGAGCGTTTTAACCCGACAACTGATTCGTTGTTTTCGTTAAAGGTGTGGTAAAAATTTAGAGCGTATAAATCCTTTTTAGCATCATCTCCACTAAATTCAGTTCTAAAAAACAAGGTGTCTTTAATGTTGTTATTGATGATTTCAAAATCTTTAAAGTTGTAGTAATTGTTTTGAACAGCTGCCACTGAGGCATAGGATTTAAACAGTGGGTTTTTTGTGTCAATTTTTAATACGACGCTATCTAATACGGTATTGTTGTAGTGAACAGAAGGTGATTTAAAATCAATTTTAAAATCGTCTAGATCAGCGACTACTTCTCCTTTCATTAGAGTGTTGGGAGCAAATTGCAGTTGAGGTAAAAACACTTCAACTAGCTTGTTGTAAACTCTAAAATTAAACTGAAACTCCTGTCCTTTGGCGATGCTATGTGGAATATAGTTCGCATACAGAGAGCCCATCGAGTTTTTCAACAGCTTAGAAGCCTCTAAGAGCTTGAAATTTCCTTCGATAAATCCAGTGACAATATCTTTGGAATCGATACTGATACGCCTTTGTTGATCGCTTAACTGCTCAGCTCGAATCGAAAAATCTTCAAAATTAAAGGTAGTTTCAGGATTGATGTATTGAGTGTTTTTAAAATTGATGGTTCCAACCACATCATCGATACTCATCCCTTTTAAAGCAGTGTTAATTTCACCTTTAAATAGTGCAATAGTGTCTTTTACAAAATTTAATTTGTGAAGATCGACTTCTTTGAGATGAGCTGTGTAATTAAACTCATTAGGGTCGTTTGACAAATCTGCAAGACCGTTAAACTCCAATTTACAATTGGGATCGTCAATATTAATACTACCGTCAAACAACTCGTTTTTAAAAAGACCTGCTAATTCAATATTCGAATAGTTATAGCCGTTGTAAGTAGTATTGTAAATCAGTCCTTCAGCCTTTGTGTTTACCGTTGACCTCAAAAATCCTTTGCCTGAAATATTCGCATCCATGGTCGTATTTGAAAAGGAATGATCTGCAAACAAATAGCTTCCTAAATCAAAATCTATCAGGGATATAAAACCTAAATACTCCGCATTTTCTAAGTCCGTAATTCGATCAATTTTAATATCGGAATAAATGGCCCCCAAATCGGTTCTGATGTTGTTGTTAGACACCAACTGATCCTTGGAGAACTCAGTGGTACCAATTATTTGAATTCGACCCATTCGATTGAATGAATTAGGTAAAACGCCATTTAAATGATAGGGCAAAATACGCTTTAAATCCCTGGAGTTTGATTCTAAATTCTTAATAGTGGTCACTAGTTTAAAACGCTGATTTGAATCAAATAGATTCTGAAAATTAAAAACCCCTCTAATTCCGGTATTAGAAATGTTTAAATACTGTACATCTGCATTTAAATCATTGAGGGTTCCATCGAGATTTAATGCTAATTCAGCTGTTAAGCCGTCGCCAAAAACCTTTTTAAATGGATTGATTTCATCTAAATCTATCAACACTTCTTCGGATTGTAAGTGTAGCGTCACACTGTTGTAAAAATCCTTAAAAGCTCCTGGGTCATAATCCATTGATAAAACTCCTTTAAGGGATGATCCTTCTGTTTGAAGTTTCAATTGATCAAAACGCATCTGTTGTGGGCTGTAAAAGAAATCAGAAGAAGCCTTTTTTAATTGGATGTCGTTCAAGTTAAAACTCAATTGTTCAATAGAAGTTTTCAATTCTTTTTGATCTATAATAAATCGATCTGTTTTGATATGAATACTGTCAAAAAAAACTAATGGATTTTGAACATTGGGATTGTGTATTTTAAGCTGGCCATTAGAGAGTTCTATTCCATCCGAACTCATATAAAAGCTGGACTCCCCTTCTTTTTTTGACAATTTCTGAACAAATTGATCTAGATAATTATAACTGCTATCTTTTGGGGTATTGATTTCTAATTTAAAATCTTCAAATTGAACTTTACTCAGATTTATAGGACCACCCGCAATTACTTTTAGATTGTAGAGCTTCGATTTAATTTCAGAAGCGTAAATAATCGTATCTTGAACTGGATCCTCAATTAATACATCGGTTAAACTGATGTTGAAGTTTAAAAATGAAGTTTTGACACGATCGATTTTAATGGAGACGTCGTAGTTCTCATTGATAGAGTTAACAAGCCATCCAGCAAGTGTAGTTTGAACAGAGCCAATAGATCCTATAGCAGTTAAGACCACCAATACAATAGCGATATTTCTCGCTAATTTAAATCCTATAGATCTTAGTTTTTTGATAGTTCTTTATGTTTTACCTTTGTACTTTAAATTTGAATCGTGAAACAACCCATTTACATATTAGCTATTGAATCCTCTTGTGACGATACTGCGGCAGCAGTTTTCAAGGACGATTTACTGTTGAGCAATGTTGTAGCTTCACAAAAAATTCACCAAGAATACGGAGGTGTCGTTCCTGAACTCGCTTCTAGAGCTCATCAACAACACATTTTACCGGTTGTACACCAGGCCTTAGCTAAAGCAAATATCGACAAAAAAGACGTATCCGCCATAGCTTTTACACGTGGACCTGGACTTATGGGTTCATTATTGGTTGGAACCTCATTCGCCAAGTCTTTAGCACTCGGTTTAAACATCCCTTTAATCGAAGTGAATCACCTCCAAGGACATGTTCTAGCTCATTTTATCAAAGATGAAATGGATAAACCAATGCCTGAGTTCCCATTTTTAGCATTGACAATTTCTGGAGGTCATACTCAAATCATCAAAGTAAACAGTTATTTTGATATGGAAGTCTTAGGAGAAACCATCGATGATGCTGTTGGTGAAGCCTTTGATAAATCCGCTAAATTATTGGGATTTCCCTATCCTGGAGGACCCCTTATTGACAAATACGCTCAAAGTGGAAACCCAAAGGCTTTTCCATTTCCCAAACCAAAGGTCAAGGGATTGAACTTTAGTTTTAGTGGTCTAAAAACAAGTATTTTATACTTTTTAAGAGATCAGATGACAAAAAATGAGAACTTTATCGAAGAAAACAAAGAAGATATTTGTGCTTCAATTCAATACAGCATTGTTTCTATTTTAATGGACAAACTTCAAAAAGCCTCTAAAGAAACTGGAATTAAAGAAATTGGTATTGGTGGTGGTGTTTCTGCAAATAAAGGGATTAGAGACGCTTTAAAGCAGGCTGAGAACGATTTAGGATGGAAGGTTCACCTGCCAAAATTCGAATATTGTACTGATAATGCTGCAATGATTGGAATAGTGGGATATTTGAAATATCTTGAAAGTGATTTTTCAGAGCAAAAGATTACAGCAAAGGCTCGATACCATATTTAAGATGCAATTATTTTACAACAGCGAATTAAAAGAAGGACAAACGAGTTGTACGCTCGATCGTGAAGAACGCAATCACTTGGTGAAAGTGCTTCGCAAAAATATAGGTGATATTGTTCATTTCACCAATGGAAATGGGCTATTAGCAAAGGGAGCTATTCGCATGATAAGCTCTAATTCAGTAGACATTGAGCTCACTGAAAGTCATCTAAAACAGCCTCCAAAGCCTCAATTGACTATGGTGGTTGCACCGACAAAAAACAACGATCGCTACGAATGGTTTTTAGAAAAAGCTACAGAAATAGGCATCAGTACGATACAACCCGTCATATGTGATCAATCTGAGCGTAGAGTCATCAAAGAAGATCGATTTGAACGAGTGATTCAATCTGCATTAAAGCAGTCTCTTGAAGTCTATAAACCAAACCTTCTACCTTTGAAAACACTAAAAGAGTTTTTAAGCAAAAATCACTCTGGATCTTTGTATATAGCTCATTGTGAAGATGATCAACCTAGAGTCTTCTTAGACGATAGCTTAGTTGCTAATGAAGATTGCATCATCCTTATAGGACCTGAGGGAGATTTCTCTAAAGAAGAAATCGATCTAGCTCTCAATGCTGGTTTTAAAGCTGTATCTTTAGGTCACAAACGATTGAGAACGGAGACTGCTGCAGTTTACGCAACAGTGTTGTTTAACTCCAAAAACAGTTAAAATGAATTCTAAGACTATAGCAGATGGCATCATTAGAGCTGTCCTTATTTTAGTGGGTATTTACCTGCTTTTAAAACTACTGATCAGCATCAAAATTGTTTTGCTATACATACTATTAGCAAGTGTTTTATCGCTTATTGGAAGACCTGTAGTCCTTTTTCTTAAGAACAAACTCAAATTCAATCAATCAATAGCCGCTCTTGTGAGTATGTTGATGATCTTAGGGGTGTTTACAGGATTGTTCTTTCTTTTTATACCACTTTTAGTTCAACAAGGTGAAAACCTGAGTCTTTTGAATATATCCGAGCTCAAAACGAGTATTGAAGCATCTTACAACGAATTATTACTACACCTCAACATAGATCCTACTAGTATAGATCTGGGAACTGAGAGCCTCTCAGGTATTAAAGGGCTCAATTTAGAGTTTATTCCAGAGGTCATCAATGGTCTTTTAGGTTTCTTAGGTAGTTTTAGCGCTGGTTTATTTGCAACTTTATTTATTTCTTTTTTCTTTTTAAAGGACAGTAAAATGTTGGAAAACACCATATTGCTTTTTATGCCAAAAGAAAAGCACCAAAAGAGCAAAGAGGCATTTAGCACTATTAAAAACTTATTATCTCGTTATTTTTTAGGGCTTTTACTGCAGATTTTAATCCTCTTCTTAATCTACACCATCAGTTTGACCATCTTTGAGGTTCCAAATGCTATGATCATCGCTTTTTTATGTGCATTATTAAATCTCATCCCATACATAGGCCCAGTTTTAGGAGCCCTTTTAATGGGTAGTTTAACAATGAGTAGTTTTTTAGGAGCTGATTTTGCAGATTTTATTTTACCAAAAACCATTTATGTACTCATCGGATTTGCAGTTGGACAATTAGTAGATAATTTATTTACTCAACCGTTTATCTTCTCCAATAGCGTCAAATCACACCCACTTGAAATCTTCCTAATAATAGTTGTAGGAGGACTCGTATCAGGACCTATAGGGATGGTCTTAGCAATACCTTTTTACACCTCCTTAAAGGTGATTTTAAAGGTGTTTTTCAAGGATTATAGCTTTGTAAAAAGTCTTACGAAAAATTTATAGTATTACTTTGAATAAACTCATATTAAATACTGGTATTCAAGAGTTTATAGAAAATAATATAGGCACTGACATCATGTCAGTTTTACTTTCTAAGCCCTATTTTGAAGGAATTTCAAACAAAGAACTTGTCGAGCAAATTGAGTCTGCTAAAAAGGCTAAATACAAGCTTCCAACTTGGTATCATACCCAGGGTATTTTATACCCTAAAAAACTCCATATTGAACAAACCTCTTCCGAATTAACGGCAGCCTATAAATCCAATTTAACTACAGCAAATCGAATTGCCGATCTCAGTGGAGGGCTTGGAGTGGATACTTTTTACTTTGCTAAAAAAGCCATATCAGTCGATCACTTTGAAATCAACCCAGAGCTCGCTGAAATCGTTCAACACAATTTCAGTGTACTAAATGCAAATAACATTAACTGCTACAACGAAGATGGAATTGCTACGGTTCTCAACTCAAATCAGCTGTACGATATGATCTATATTGATCCTGATCGTAGGGACCATCAAAAAAACAGAGTGTTTTTTCTAAGTGATTGCAAGCCTGATGTTCCTATGCATTTAGAAATGTTGTTTGATAAAGCACCTCTAATAATGCTTAAAACAGCCCCCTTACTTGATATAAGCCAAGGAATCAAAGATTTAAGTGGTGTTAAGGAGATTATTGCTCTAGCTGTAAAAAACGAACTCAAGGAACTGTTGTGGATCTTAAAAAAGAATTTTGATCAAACTCCTACAGTTAAAGCGGTTAATCTAGAGAGTCCTCATTTGGATTTTAATAGTTTAATCGATTCAGAAGAAAAAACCAATATAACCCCTACTCCAATTGGCAGCTACCTCTACGAGCCCAATGTAGCTCTTTTAAAGATCGGGATGTTTAAAACAATCGCTAAGCATTTTAAGCTTGGTAAACTGCATTCGAATACGCATCTATACACATCTGATGAGTTGATTGAATTCCCTGGGAGAATCTTTAAAGTCAAT
>Ga0181571_10003512_pt1 | contig 11734 bp, 7 predicted proteins | sample 101ome_17_FD_132440 | JGI IMG/M metagenome (GOLD analysis project Ga0181571, IMG submission 132440) | Coastal salt marsh microbial communities from the Groves Creek Marsh, Skidaway Island, Georgia - 101407AT metaG (megahit assembly) | ecosystem: Environmental > Aquatic > Marine > Intertidal zone...
ACTACATCGCCACGCGGTCCCTCCTCTCCCTCCCGCCCCCCACCGTCTTACTCCCCGCGCAACGCGCGGACGCGTTCGAGGCGTACGTCGCGTCGTTGAGGGCTCTGGACGGCTCCGAGCTACCGCACGTCGCCGTGCCAATCGCGCCGGGCGAGACGCACCTCTTGTCCAAGCTTCACTGCGTCCGACCGTTCCCGACGACGCACCCGGTGGCGAGCCAAGGGTACGTGGTGTACGGCACGAAACGCAAGCTGCGAGAGGAGTTTGTGGGGCTGAGCGGGCGAGAGATCAAGGCGTTGAGGGACGCGGGGCGAGAGGTGACGGATTCGATCGAGGTTCCGGAGATTGCGTTCACCGGCGACGCGTCGGGGGAGTGGACGCGATCGGACCACCCGGTGGCCCGGGACGCGCTGCGCGCCAGACTGCTGATCTGCGAGTGCACCTTCGTGGACGACGCCGTGGACGCGGCGGGGGCGAGGGAGTACGGGCACACGCACATAGACGAGTTGGCGGCGGCGGCGGATGCGTTTGAGAATGAGCAAATCCTGCTGATACACTTCAGCGCGCGGTACAAGGCGGCGGAGGTGACAGAGGCGATCGAGAAGCGGCTGCCGGCTGGACTGAGAGAGCGATGCGTCCCCATGCTCGTGGGGTTCAACTGACGAGTTATCATAATTCATGTCATCGCAGTCGCGGTGTTATTCATCGAGTGAGTCGTCTCTCTGCCGCCGCACTTATTACTTCTTCTTTCCCTTTTTCGCGGCTGGCGCGCCCTTCTTTGGCGCGGCGCTGGTGCGCTTCTTACCCCCGGGTGCGGCGGCGGGGGGCGCGTCCGCGGGCGGGTCCCACTCCGGCAGGCCCTCCGCGTCGGACGGCTTGATGAGGAAGAGCGTGTGGCCGACGCCGCACGCGACCTGGATGACGTGCTTGCCGCCCAGCGACTCCACCAGCTTCGGGTTGGCCGAGCTCTTGGAACCCTTTGGGCCGTAGCCCAGCTCGCCGCATCCCGCCCCTTGCCCCCAGGTGATGGTCTGATCCTCGCCGCACGCCGCGTAGGTGGTGGCGCCGCACGCCACGCTCCGAAGCCTCCACCCCTGCAGGTCCATGAACGGCACGGGGTACATGGTGTTGTCGCCGGTGGTCTTGAGCCGGCCGAAGCAGTACATCTGGCCCTGGACCGCCGTCACCCAACTCGTGGTCTGCCCCGCGGACACGACGCAGTCCGGCGGGCACAAGTTCCTGTCCCCGCCCTGGATCTCGACCATCTTCGGCGTCCACTCGTCCTTCTGGACCTTGTGACCGAGTCGGCCGTACCCGCCGAATCCCCACGTGTGGAACTTGCCTTGATCGTCGACGGCGATTGTGTGGTTGTGACCGGACGCAACCTTCGTGATCTTGCGACCGGCCAGAGCCGCGATGGGCAGCGGCTGGGGCTGTGCCTCGTACGCGAGCTTGACGCTAGACGTCGCCATGTTGTACTCGCCGTCGGTGCCGTGGCCGAGCTGGCCGTATTGGGGTAAACCAGCGGAGAGGAGTTTGCCGTCGTCGCCGCAGATCCACATGGAAAACTCGGCGCCGCACGCGACGGCGACGCACGCGCTCACCGAGCACTGCACGGGCACGAGACGGTTATCGTCCTCCTTGGGCTTGGTCCTCGCGATGCTCCCGACGCCGAGCTGGCCGTGCTTGTTGCTTCCCCACGCGTACGCGTTGCCGTCGGCGGTGACCACGACGGTGTGCGATTTGCCGCACGATCCGTCCACAACCTTGATGCCCGCGAGCGCCTTGACCTCGGTGGGCGCCGCCCTGTTGTCCACGTCGCCGAGGCCGAGCTGGCCGGTCTCGTTTCTACCCCAGGTGAACACGCGACCGTCGGCGGCGATGGCCATGCAGTGCGCCGCCGCGCTGCCGCCGCACACTTTCGCGATGCTGACGCCCTTGAGCGTGGCGATCCGCGTCGGCTCGAGGATGTTGGGGAAGGTGTCCTCGTCGTCGGTCTTGCCGCGGCCGATCTGCTTCCAGTCGGTCATGCCGCAGAAGAGAACCTCGCCGGCTTCCGGTTGGTCTTCGTCGGCCATCTTTTGGAGATGCGCTGTCGATGAGGATGAGGTGGTGGTTGTTGTGAGCGGGCGGGCTCCCCGAAGATCGGGCCCTTTTCTTTTCAAAAGTTTGTTGATTTTGAGGCTGGACCCGCGTGTGCGGGCGCGAAGATCGAGTTTTGATCGCGCTCGAACCGGGAAACGACCGATTGGCACCCCGACTTTGAAAGCTGTGCTGACTCACTGACCTGAAGGGTCGTCAGATCGAACAGCGCCGAGGTTCCGGCTTCGTGCGCCCCCGCCGTCCTTCGCGACCGCAAGATGAACAACTTTACCGAGGATCTCACCGGCCTCTCCCGCGCCGACCTCGTGTACAAGGCCAAGCTCGCCGAGCAGGCCGAGAGGTGCGCCTTCCGGTCGCCCGCCTGCCCGTACCATTTTCGGCAAAAGTTTACAAAAAGCATCCTCGCGGTGGTGGCCTCTGCTGGGGCGCGATTGGCGCGCGAGGGTCGGGGTCCCGGGGCGCGCCGTACCCATCCCCCGGCCGGCCGACGCGCTCCGACGCGGGGAAAACACCGCGGATGACTCGCACCCGTCGTTTTTGGGGGATCTCGCCAATCGCGTCGCGCACCGCGGGGCGCGATCCGGGACCCGATCTCGCGCGCGGGATAGTTTTTCGCCCGTTGTCGGGGTCCCTCGGCGTGCCCAGGTGGTCATCGGGACGCCGTGGCGCGCCCACGCCGGCGCCACGCCACGCGCAGGTGGCGCGGGGGCGGTGTTCCGCCGCGGATCCGGTCTTCCGGGTGCCGTCAAAGGCGATCGCGCGCGTCCCGGCGCGCTCGCGCGACGTCCCGCGCCAGATCGCGCGCGCGTCCCGGCGCCCGCCCCCTCGGCTTCCCCGCCCAACTGGCGGTACCCTAAAATTGGCAAAATCTCTGGACGTCCAAACTGACGCGACCCCTCCCCGTTCCGCCCGCGCCCCACCGCCCAGGTACGACGAGATGATGGAGTACATGAGCAAGGTTGCCGAGAGCGGCTCCGGCGGCGCGGACGCCGAGCTCTCCGTCGAGGAGCGCAACCTCCTCTCCGTCGCCTACAAGAACGTCATCGGCGCTCGCCGCGCGTCGTGGCGCATCATCTCCTCCATCGAGACGAAGGAGGAGTCCAAGTACACGAAGGAGTCCGACGTGGTTCGATTGATCCAGAAGTACAAGAGCAACGTGGAGAAGGAGCTCAGCGACATCTGCGACCGCATCCTGAAGCTGCTGAGGGACCACCTGGAGGAGACGTCCAGCGCGGGCGAGTCGAAGGTCTTTTACAAGAAGATGAAGGGCGACTACTACCGTTACCTCGCGGAGTTCAAGGGTGGGGAGGCGAGGAAGAACGCGGCGGAGGAGACGCTTCTGGCGTACAAGGAGGCTGAGAACATCGCGTCCAACGAGCTCGCGCCCACCCACCCCATCCGCCTCGGCCTCGCGCTCAACTTTTCCGTGTTTTACTACGAGATCCTCAACGCGCCCGAGCGAGCGTGCGACATGGCCAAGAAGGCTTTCGACGAGGCCATCGCGGAGCTGGACACCCTCGGCGAGGAGTCCTACAAGGATTCCACCCTCATCATGCAGCTCCTCCGCGATAACCTCACGCTGTGGACCAGCGACATGGCGGATGAACATCCCGGGGGTGGCAAGGAGGACCCGGATGCCTAAGCGGCGTCTCGAGGGGAGACGAGGGAACGAAAATACGGCGCGACAGGTGCGACGCGACCTTTAGACGATGGTAAAAGAGAGAAGAATCGTGAATGAAAGTGCGAGAAGCGCATTCGACAAACCGAGCCGGGCGATGTCTCGCGTTTGATGACCAACAAAAAAATCATAAAATTCGGCCGCGCCGGCGATTGACCAACAATCCTCCCCCTCCCCTCGACGCCGGCTCACGACATCGTCGCCTTGTGCCCGCCGATGGACGGCCTCTCCTTCCGTTTGGGCGCGTCCTGGTACAGCAGCCCGAACAGGATGCAAAACACGAGCGCGAGGATGGACGCCGCCGTGGTGTCGTTGGGCCAGACAATCACCGTGAACGCGATGGTCGCCATCTTGTTCAGCACGCCCACGAGCGTGAACGTGGTGGCCGTGATGACGCTTCGGGTCCTCCATCCGCTGTACGAGATTCCGACGCCCATGACGCACGACGCGATGAGCCAGAACCACGCGCCGTCGCCCATCTCCACGTCGCTCACGTTGCCAAACTCGCCCGTGACGAAGAAGAGAAGGATCGTCGGCGGGATCGCGAAGGCGTTGGTGTAGAACACGCGCTCCCACTGCGTCATCTCGATCTTCTCCGTCATCCACTTCCCGTACGTCATCTGCAGCGCCAGGAGCATCCACCAGATGAAGAGCCAGACGTACCCGCTCGCGCCGTTGACGTCGACACCCGAGTCGAAACGGATGTAGAGACCCGCGAAGCCGACGACGCCCGCGAGGGAGAGCGTGGATCGCGCGGACGGCAACGATCTGCCCATGAACGCCCACTCGATGATGCACACGATGACGGGAAGGCACGACCTCGCGGCGATCACCGCGCCGACGTTGGTCAGCAGGAGGGCCTTCATGTTCGCGAAGAGGCCGCCCGCGAACATGGCGGTGTACAGGACGAACGGCACCACCCGCGTTCGGTCCATCGGGCCCATGACCTTGGCGCCGAACATTTGCATGACGACGACGACCGCGGCGCTCACGGCCAGCTGTGCGCCGGACACCACGGTGGGCAACGGGAGCGCGCCCACGGCGAGCTTGTTGATGACCAGCATCGTGGAGCTGCAGCCGCTGTACGCGAGGATCCAGAAGAGCTTCTCCGCGACGCCCACGGTGGGCGGCGCCATCGTTCGTCTGCGGCCGATGCCCTTTTCCCCTCCAATAGTTTCTATGTCAAAGGATCGCCCTCGTGTCGTGAGAGTGATCGGGTGTCCCTGTCGGCAGACGCCTCGGGGAGTGGACCATCCGGAGCCGTCCGATCGCTGGAAACCTGAGGCTCTGTGAGGGCTTTGAGAAAATCAAATATTATGGCGAAAGTGCAGACTGTTTGCCCTGTGCGAACGAAAACTTGCTTCTGTACCAGCATATCCCCAGAGGGCATGCCCCTTCGCCCCCGCCACAGTCTTTCGGCACAACGGATTGGTGCACGAGAGGCGCCATGGCCAAGGAGGCGGTGGGCGAGGTCGACCTCGACGCGATTGTGTGTCTCGACGACATGGAGCGCGCGGCACAGCGCGTGATGGACCGCCAGGACTTCGACTACTTCGCGGGAGGTGCGCGGCCCGTCACGTTCGACCGGATGCGCATCGTCGATCCTTATCGATACTCCCGACACGTCCGTCCCCGAGAGCCCGACCTTCCACTGACCGCGATCCCCCGAAACGACCGACCCAGGCGCCGAGACCGAGTCCACACTGCGAGCGAACCGCGCCGCGTTCTCCCGCGTCACCATCTGGCCGCGGTGCATGGTCGACGTCTCGGACGTGGACACGACGACGCACGTCCCGGCGCTCGGTTTGCACAACCTCGCCGCGCCGCTTCTCATCGCGCCCGTCGCGATGCAGCGCGCGGCGCACCCCGACGGCGAGTGCGCCGCCGCACGCGCGTGCGCCGCGCACTCCATCCCGTACTGCGCCTCGCAGCAGTCCACCACGGCCATCGAGGAGATCGGGCGGGCGGGCGGCGACGCCCCTCGCATGTTTCAGCTCTACGTCCTGTCGGATCGGGAAGCCACGACGAAACTCATACGTCGCGCGGAGAGCATGGGAGCCACCGCGCTTTGCATCACGGTGGACGCGCCCGTGTTGGGCAGACGCGAGCGGGACGTGCGGAACAGGTTCGAGCTCAAGGCTGGATTGAAACTGGCCAACGTCGACGCCGGAAAAAACCAAAACAAGAGCCAAGACCAAACCGGACCGGACAAGTCCGCGGTGGACGCCAAACGCGCCCAGTCCGCCATCGCGCGGCGCATCGGCGGCCGCGACGCGAGCCTCACTTGGGACCACCTGCGATGGCTGCGCTCCGTCACGCGCCTCCCTCTCGTGCTCAAGGGGATCGTCACGTACGCGGACGCGGCGCGAGCGGTCAAAGAGGGCGTCGACGGCGTGTGGGTGAGCAACCACGGCGGGAGACAGCTGGACGGATCCCCGGCCACTCTCGACGCGTTGCCCGAGGTGGTCGCCGGGGTTAACGGCGCGGGTGGCTGCGTCGTGATCTTCGACGGCGGGGTGCGACGGGGGACGGACGCGCTCAAGGCGTTGGCGCTCGGGGCGGATCTGGTGGCGGTTGGTAGGCCGGCGGCGTGGGGTCTGGCGTGCGGCGGCGAGCGCGGGGTTGGCAAGGCGGTGGAGCTGCTGACGGAGGAGCTGCGGACGGCGATGACGCTGGCGGGGTGCGGGGACGTGAGGTCGGCGAGGAACAGGGAGTTGGTGCAGGTGGTCGGGGAGACACCTCCGCGGTCCAGGCTGTGATTAGCTGCAGTCGCGTTGTTACATCGCACTCTTCGTCGTCGACACGCGCGGGACTCGTCGTCGTCAGTCGTTCGCCCGCTTCTCCGCCGTCTCCCACAGCCGCAGCGCCACGAGGGACGCGATGTTGACGCACTGCGCCGCGACGATGGGCGCGGGCAGCGTCGCGGGCGCGATGAGATCCGGGAAATCGATCCCCAGGACGATCTCCGCGCTCGCGATGACCGTGACGCCGACGTCGCCGAGGATGGTCCCCGCGAACAGGCCGGTCGCCGTGACCGGACCGCCCACCGCCCACAGCAGCGTCAGCGCCTTGAGCGGCGTCGTGAGCTCCGCGAAGGAGCCCACGTCGCACGCGGCGGACACCGGCCCGGCGCCGAACACGTCCGGAACGTGAAGCAACCCCCCCGCGAGGAAGAGAGGGCCGAGCACCGCCCTGTACCGTCGCAAACCGTCCGCCGCATCGGCCGGCACCAGCGACGGCCCGCCAGACTCGCCGTCCCCGGCGCCGGCCGCCCGGGTCTTGACGATGGACCGCGACGACGCCGGCGTCTTGGTCCTCGCGCGTCTCCCACCGAGGACGACCCGGGGTCGCGATACGGATGCCGCCAGCATACCGCCCCTCGCGCGAGGATCGCTGTGGATAACTCTGGCCACTTTGATGAACTCCACACTGCCACACGGCGCTGCCGGCGGGAAAATTTCGTTGGCAGGTCGTTTGTCCGAGTCAGAAACGCCTGGTCCCGAAATTTGTCAACTAACCCTAGAGCTCGCCGGTGCCAGCCAGCCGCCGGTTCAGTTCAACCTGCGCATTGTATCTCCGTCATGTCTCCTCCCCAACACGTCAAGGTCATCTCCGTCGCTACCAACGCTGCGGTGCTCCTCATGGGCGCCCGCAACGTCTTCGTGACCGGCACCGCCCTCCCAATTCCCGGCGATGACAAATTTCTGGCGCACTTCGGCGGGTCCTCGTCCACGGCCTTCCTGATGCAGCTCTTCGGACTCTTCATGATCGCCACCGCCGGCGCCAAGCTGACCACCGTGGTGTACGACGAGGGGACTTTCCTCCGCCAGAAGCTCTTCCTCGTGCTCGGCGTCGTCGACCTCCTCCTCGCGTTCACCGTCTTCAACTACAAGGCCCTGGGGACCGACGTCACGGGTGGGTTTGTGCTCTTGCACGCGCTCGAGGGAGCCGCGTTCCTCCACGACGCGCTGACCAGGGAGCGCAAGGTGAAGCGCGTCCAGCGCAGTGCATCCACCAGGTCCAAGCGCGCCTGATCGGTGACCCGCCGATATCGGAGCGCCGCATCGACCGCGCCGCGCCGGGGCGCCGAACGCCGCGCCGCGTCCGAATACTTCAGAATTTAATAATCGACGAATTCGGCGCGCTCCTCGCTTTCCAAAGGGTCCCCAAAGAAATCTATTTCATCATCTCATCAAACCGTCCCCGACGCCGCCTCGTCGCACGCCCTGATCGCCCGAAGCACCGCCCTCGCCTTGAGCGTCATCTCCTCCCACTCCCCGACCGGGTCCGACAGCGCGGTGATCGCGCCGCCGCTCCCGACCCAAACCCCCCCGCCTCGCAACCCCGGCTTGACGACGGCGGTGCGGATGACCACGTTGAGGTCAAACGAGCCCGCCGCGTCCTCCCCGGCGATTGACTTGCGAGGTACCGAGATGTACCCGACGCTCCCGCTGTACACCCCGCGCGGCCCGGGCTCCAGGGTGTCGATGATCTCCACCGTGCGGAACTTCGGCGCGCCCGTCATGGACCCCGGCGGGAACGCCGCCGCGACGCACGCGGCGGTGGGCACCCCGGCCCTCTTCGTCCCTCGAACGGTGGACACGAGCTGGTGCACCGCCGCGTACGACTCGATCTTCATCAGACCCGGCACACTCACCGTCCCGGGAACGCACACCCGCCCGAGGTCGTTCCTGAGCAAGTCCACGATCATCAAATTCTCGGCGCGGTCCTTGACGGACGTCGCGAGCTTCGAAGCTTCCGAGACGTCGGCGTCGCACCCCAAGGGTTGGACCCGCGGCGCCGTTCCCTTGATCGGCTTGGCCTCGAGGACGCCGGACGCGGAGAGGCGGAGGAACCGCTCGGGGGAGGAACAGCACACGGCGACGACGTCGGCGAGGGGGTCCGACGATACATTGTCCGACGATACGTTGTCCGACGATACGTTGTCCGACGAATCAACGTCGCAGCCGCCGAAGCACAGGAAAGCGGCGTACGGCGCCGGGTTGGTCCTTCGAAGCACCGAGTACAGCGTCGCCGGATCCGGCGCGGTGGCCGGCGCGGGAATCGATCCTCCGACCTCCCCGTCCCCCCCGCTCGAACGTTTACCGTCCGTCCCGCGAGCGAGCTCGTTCGTCAGGCACACCTCGTACGTCTCCCCGCGGTCGATGGCGCGTTGGCACGCGGATACGTCGCCGACGTATTCGTCCCGGTCGCGGCGGAACGTGAACCCGCCCTCGTACGCGTAGGCGGCTCCCGCGTCCGAGGAAGGATCTTCGCCCCCCCCCGGATCTTCGCGGGTGGCTTCCTCGCGGCGCATGCGCTCGCACGCGTCCAGCGCGGCGACCGCTCGCGCGCCAATCGCCGCCGTCAGACCCGCGTTTGTCGAAGCGCTTCTCCGTTTGTCAAGGCCTTCTTCGTTCGCCGGTGAATCGCCCCTCGTCGCGTCGAAGCTCCCCAGCGCGAGCACGGTCCGTTCCGTCTCCGCCATCCACGAACGCGCGTCCCCCTCCGCCTCCTCCCTGGCCATCGCCACCATCCCCTCCGCCACCGCGCGCGCCGCGGCGCCGAGGTTCGCGCCGCGACACGTCCGCTCCAGTCCGGCGATGTCGATGTCATCCGGGACCAGCGCCAGCAGGTACGCGTCGTCGTTGGAGTGGTCCACGACCACGACCCTGTCGGCGAAGTACAACGCCGCGTCGGGGACGGGCGAGTGATGTCTGGGCGCCGGGGAGTCGCACTCGGCGCGCATCTCGTACCCGAGGTACCCGACGAACCCGCACCTGAAATCAAACGGGAGGGAGTCGTCGACGTCGACGCCCGCGGAGGTTTCCGGACTTTTGTCGGAACTTCCGTCCCGGTCGGAGAGTCGAATCTTCGTCGAATCTTCGCCGGCGCGCGCGGACTCGGATCCCTCCGCGGCGCGCCTCGCCGCGGCCTCGCCCCACGACTCCACGCGTTCCGTTCGGTCGCACGAGCGCGCCGCGAGCCGCGCGTCGAGCCAGTCCAGCAGGCGGATTCGCTCAAACGTTTCCTTTGTCCCGTCGGCTCGAACGGACACGAGCGTTCCCCCTTTGAACGGGGGCGGCGCGCCCGTCCTCCACGCGTACTCCCCGCCTTTACGCTCCCCATCACCCGCTCTCCCGCTCTCCCGCTCGGGTCGCGGCAGCGCGTACACGAGCCTGCGCCACAGACCGCCGCCTCTCCCGCCCATAAACGAGAACCTGGAGCGGGGGCACGAACCCGCCACGGACGCCGTGGCGCTGTCCAGCCAAAACGTGTCCTTGGCGGCGATCGTCCTGCCGCGCGGGTCGTCGACGAGCGCGGCGCCGGCGTCGCCGGGAGGAGCCCCGAAGAGTCGCCAGAACAACGCCTCCGATCCGCCCGGCGTCGACGCGAGGGCGCCGGGGAGCCGCATCCACAAGAGCCGGGTCTTACCGTCCCCGTCGACGGGCGCGGAACCTCCGGTGGTCGCGTTGGTGGGCGCGTCGGGAGCGATACATACGATCGCCGGATCGATACCCCGCGGTGCCATGACCCCAGCGACGCCCTCCGTCGGTCGCGTCCTCGAACCGCCCTCGTTGTGCGCCTTCGCGATGGCGGCGAAGTTTCGGTAGAGCCGCTCGCCGAACCGGGAGCACACGCTCTCCGGGTGGAACTGCACACCGTAGTGCGGTCGATCCCTGTGCCGAAGCGCCATCACCACCCCGCCGGCGTCCTCGATCGATGCGTTCGTCGCGGACTCGTTCGATGGAACCCCGCCGCCGTCGCCGCCCCCCCGCGCCGTCCACGCGCACGGTATCAAACACTCCGGCAGCGATGCCGCGTCCACCGCCAACGAGTGATACCGAGTCACCACGAACGATCCGCCTTCCCCGTCGTCGTCGTCGTCGTCGGCACCCCCCTCGGCACCCCCCTCGGTACCCCCCTCGGTACCCCCCGCCTTCCCCGTCCCTCCCGAGGGGATCCCGGCGAAGAGCGGTGAGTCGTCGTGGACGAGGACGTGAAGACGGCCGTGCATCGGCACGGGTGCTCTGCCGACGACGCCGCCGTGCGCCGCCGCGAGCGCCTGGTGCCCGAGGCACACGCCGAGCACCGGGACGTCCCCGGCCTTGGCCAGCACGTCCGCGCAGATCCCGACGTCTTCCGATCTGTCGGGCGTGCCCGGCCCGGGCGATAACACCACCCTGCCGAAGTGCCCGGCTCGTAACGCGGGTTCCAGCTCGTGCCACGCGATTGCGTCGTTTCTCACGACGACGGGCGGGGCGCCGTCGACCGCCGCGATGAGGTGGTACAGGTTGTACGTGTAGCTGTCGTAGTTGTCCACGAGTAAGGTTCGATCGGCGGTCGCGTCGCACGGGATCCACCCGCCGAACGCCGTCGCGGCGGCGCGGTCGACGGCGCCCCGCGATGCGTCGTCGTCGACGAGCCGATCGAAGTCGTCGTCCGCCGCGTCGCCGCCGCCGTCGTCGTCGTCCGACACGGCGAGGGTTTCGAAGCGATCCCGGACGAGATCCCGCGCGCGCGCGGCGTCGAGCGCGCGCCTGAGCCACTCCTCGTCGCTGAGGCTTCCGTCGTCCGGTGGCATCACCGCGGCGTGGTCCATCAGCGGCGACGGTGCCGAGCTCTCGTCGTCGGCGGTGGATGACGCGAGGGTAGCCGCGGACCCGCCGCCTGGACGGTCGACGGCGTCGGCGTTCGGCGTCGTGTCTCTCCCGGCGGTCATCGGATCGCGTCGGTGTCCCCGGATCGAGCGACGACGGCTCGGTTCCGCTTTCCCGACCTGGTCGTGACCTTGTGTCTGCGCAACCCTCATCACGCCGGTCTCTGTAATCTGGTCCGTCCCTCGGCAGCTCGAGATCTGCAACAGAAACGCCGTTTCGGTGCCTTCTCGGGATCACAACACCGGTGAGCGCCCGACGGGCTCATCGCCTGACTCTCCACCCTAACCGCGCT
>Ga0181571_10003517_pt1 | contig 11730 bp, 6 predicted proteins | sample 101ome_17_FD_132440 | JGI IMG/M metagenome (GOLD analysis project Ga0181571, IMG submission 132440) | Coastal salt marsh microbial communities from the Groves Creek Marsh, Skidaway Island, Georgia - 101407AT metaG (megahit assembly) | ecosystem: Environmental > Aquatic > Marine > Intertidal zone...
GCACGTGCGCGGTGAACGTCCTGCTGAACGCGCCGGAGGAGGCGGCGATATCCTGCGAGACCTATGAGGTCTTTAGGACACACTTCGCTCGCTTCCCCGACCTGGGATCGGCGACGCTCGCGACGGTAGAGCGCGCGATCGAGAAGAACGATCTCGGCGGGAATCCTGCTCGACTGCTCGTTGCGCTCGCCGTTGCCGCCGCGGGAAGCCGCGACGGGGACGTGAAGAGACGGGCGATCGGTAGGCTATCCGCGTTCATTGGAAACATGTCGCCTGATGATATCACGGCGTGGGTGGATCACCTTGACGGCCGCTCGATTGATGATCTTGCCGAGGTTTGCCTGGCGCAGCCGAGCGAGTTGACTACGAGAGCAATGCCCGCGATTGCGCGGCGGTGGCCCGCAATCCGAGGAGACGCGCTCGTCCTCGCGGCACACGGGGTCGTCGGAGGATGCCTCCCGGCGTGGATCGATATCTTCGAGGTTGTCGCTCGGTGCTGGCCTTCGAAAGATGGCGCGCTGCGCGCGGAAGAGGAGTCAGCGGTGGTGTTGGTTCTCGAGAGCGTGGGTGATTTGGCTTCGTCGCAGTCAGAGATAACAGCTATTCGCATCGCGAGGGCTGCGACGCGCATCGCCACGGTGTCGTGCTCATTGGCGTGCGAGGCTGCGGTAGTAAATATGTGCACGGGGTTGCTGAAGCGCGGCGTTGTTGAGGCTGGTTGTGCGTTACATGCAGCAGCTGAAATAGGGTGCGGTGAGGCGAGCGAGGCACTGGCAAGGTGCTCGATTGATTCTTTTGATATCGGCTCCTCTCACCAGGACGATATCGTCAGATGCCTGGCTTTCGAGCTGGCGGGAGAGGTCATAGATTCATCCAACGCTGGGATGAAGGAGACGCTCTTGAGGGTATCGTCCAACGCAGCTTCAGCGGCGTCGCATGTCGCAGGAGAAATGTTGCGTCTTGTCAGTGCAAACACGGAAGCCGGGGGACCAATCGCGGTGTTGGGTATTGCACCGGGTGCACTGCGCCTCCTGCTCGTGGACGCGAGGGGAAATCCCGAAATTGGGGCGGATACTTTTGCAACTATGCTAGATGTCGTGGATGGTGTTCAAAATCTCACGCGCGCAGGGGTCGAGGGCAAGGAAGAGCAGTTTTGCACTCTCAGGTTGTCGCTGGAGGTCATGATCGATGAGGCTGCGAGGTTCTCTGCGTCGTCGCTGAGCTTGCTGAGACAGATCAACTCAAAGCGGTCAACCAGTACGGAACTGACCGACACGACCGCGTATCTTACCCACCTCCTGGATGCGCATCGCACCTTAATTGCGGCATCGAGGAGCCAGATTGGCAACAGGTGCAGGTTGTCCCTTGAGGGATGTGTGAAGCTCTTGGATCTCGGCATTGGACCAGCACACATCATGCATATGTCAGCTCGCTGCTTACTGAACCTTTCCATCGAGTCTAGGTACCCGCTGAGTAAGCAGAAACACGATTCGGTGTTGGCGTGCGCTGAACACGCGGCTGCTGCCTGGCTATCGCGCGCTCCACATGAAGCAGCAGCTGCTTTGAAGCTGCTGCGGGGTTGCATCGTGGTCGCATCTGCTCGGGGGGGCATGAACTTCGTCCGCAGCCTGCTTCTCAAGATCACGAACAGCTCGCAGCGTATACATGCATCTCAGACGGTGGCCAAACGCGTACATCCCGCAATGGCGTCCAACTCGTTCGTCGCTGCAGGTCGCGCCGGCAAGCACTCTCCAATGTGCAGTGTGGCTGCTATGGTATGCAACGCTTTCGACGAGCTCCTATGTCGCACCTCATTTGACGACGAAGCTGCGCATGAGTCGGCCGCAGCCATGCTTGACGTAATCCACGTGCTGGCGATCTCAAGCGGTGCAGAAGCCTCGGCTGATGCTGAATTTGTCTTGGATGCGTGCGTGATTGTTGTTCGCGATGCCATCTTTCACGAGCGCATGAAGCCAGAACTTGCAAAGAAGGCGTTGGAGGTGGTGATTGATCACTACAAGCGCGTGGATTCTCTCCCGGTGCGCGTAGTCAGCTTCTCCGACGTTCTCGTCGATGCATCTAGACACGTGACTAAAGGCCGTCTCTTACTCGCCTCTATGTGTCTATTGGAGACATTGGAGGCTGACCTTGCGGAGCTGGCTAGTGTTGATTACGGGCTGTCAGGGCCTGACACGGGCGAAGCGATGTCAGACGCTGCGACTGCGCTGCACAAAATTTTGACTGCCGTGCAGGTGTATTTCGACACCTCGGGGAAGGCGACGGTATCAGCGACTCCGGAGCTGCCATCATTGGCGTTGCTAGCACTGCAGGCGGCAAGGATCTGCCTCGAATGGATATGTAAGGCTACTCCCGGCTCGAAGGAGGAGGCTGCTGTGATCTCCTCCGGTGCTTACCTGCTGCGATCTGTCGAGGTTCTCATGCGTTGCCCTATCATCCCCGAGCCAGAATCCGATACGTTGCAGAGATGGCATTGGGATATCTTCTTCAGGAGCGCTCACATGGCTGCGAGGCTCTCGTTGGATGCCGACGGACATCCCAGGGCGCCGGTCAGGGGTCTGGAGACTTTCGTTGAGAAGGGGAAAGGAGGCGAGTACCTCGAGGAGGTGCTGCATACGCGGACCGCCCTTGCGAACAAGATGAGCTGGGCGGATGATTGGACGGATGCGCCGCTAAGCCCGGGACGGAGGCTCAAACCGAAGGAGGATTCAGGGATCGTGTCAGATGCGAAGCCATTGCTAAACGGGGACACCCCGAGGAAGGCTCAGAAGCTTGCAGCGACTGAGGCGAGGCGTCGGAAAAAGAAGCGTCGGAAGCGGGACAAGAATCCGTTCGTGGAGGCGCTGAAGGAGTCGGAAGGGGGGAAAGGTGGTTCCGCCAAAGAATACGAGGATCTGGAGGATTTCATTGTGTGCAAGCCCGGCAGGGATTACCGACGCCTCCTTGGACTCTGAGGATGCAGCAAAAATCTAGAGTAGCTCAACAACGCTTCATCACTCCAATAAAACAACGTCGACATCGTTGTGAACTCCCTGAAGTAGCATCTCTCCCTCAAAGTGGATTACTTTTCGCTTCTTCGCCGCACGAAGAGTACCCACCAGCGCCTCGAATATGTTTGCGCAGCGATCGTCTGCGAATAAGACTCCGAACTTCACCTGCAAAACGTGACGTTAGACTTCGGGGGGGACGACGAAGTTTATGGCGCACCGCGATCTTCCCGTCAGGTCCCTCGCTCCCAAGTCGCCTGATTTCCTCGCGAAGCTGCGCGACCTCTTCTTCCACGTTCAGCCCCATCCCGATGCGTGTCCGGATAAAGTGACTCACGCGCGCGTAACGTCGCAAACCGATCGCCTACACGGTACGGTGCAGCATTTATTGTGGACCGAGTTCGGTTCTCACCTGCTTATGTTTTTCAGATGTTTCGTATTACACTGCTCAAACCTCCTGATTCTTGGTATCCTCCTGTATGGCGTCGAGCGCCTTCCGTGTGGCGCTCATGAACGCGTCCACCTGCTGAACGACGTTGGTCGCGCTCACCCGCATCTTGAGGGCGAAGGTGGACACCTTCGCGTCCGAGCCGGACACCGCGTTTTTGCACGGGAAGCTCACCCCTTTCCCTCCCTCCATCTTGGAGAACTTCATGTCCTTCCACATCGCCGCGTTTAGAATGAGCCGAAAGTTACCCTTGGCGCGCATGACCATACGAGCACCGCCGTTCTTGCCGAGGTTGATACGCATCTCCCCCCGGCCCCTCTCCTTCCACGTGGATCCCTTGCCCTCCTCGGCGACAAACTCGTACAGTGCACCCTCCGAGGCGAAGATGCACTCCTCCTCCTCCTCGCCCGTCTTGACGTCTTCTTCTTGGAGTTTGACCACGGGCTTGTAATATTTTTCGGTCACTGCCTCCGCATCCTCGTCGCCCTCGTCGCCGTCATCGTCCTCCGCGTCGGCGGCGGGCTTTCCGAAGAGCTGAACGGGCTTGTTTGCGTCGCCGAACACCGAGGAGAGAGAAGGGAACCCACCATCGGTGGACGCGGACTTGGCGAAGCCACCGAAACCGCCTCCTGCGCCGGCGCTGAAACCGCCAAAACCACCGCCGGTGCTGGAAGATCCGAAGCCCCCGAAGCCCCCGAAGCCGCCTCCGGCGCTTGCGGAGCCGAACAGCGAGGTTGAGGGCTTATCAACCTTCGCGGGCTCTGCTCCATCGGACTTTTTGTCCGAACCCTCGTCGACTTTGCCAAGCTCATCCTCCGTCTTCTCCTTGCCATTCGCATCTTCGGTCACTTTGGTCTCCTCCTCTTTGGCGACCCTTTTTCCCACGTCGTCATCGCCGGATTCTTCTCGACTCCTTTTGGAGCCGACCTTCGGCTCTTCCTCCGCGGCCATCTCACTGTTTGAAATCGATGGGGCGGATGCAAAGTCTGAAATCCTAAAAAATGTCCTGAGTGTTGCCGCAGAAGAAATTGCGCAAAATCAAAAATCACCAACGAAATCATCGATAATTTTTAACCACAAGGTTTGTATGGGCTTTTAGTTCCGATGGGAGCATCCGTACAAATTCTCATCGATGTGTTTTAGTGATAGTAGTGATGAACCAGTCACGCCACTTGAGCAGGAAAAAAATCCGAAAGGACATCACGAAGACAGCCAGCCCCTTGGAGAGGGTTCGCAATTTTCTCTATGCTGCTCCGCGTTTTGTTTGGAACACGATTCCAGTGAAAAATCCATGTTTTATGGCCTTTGGAAATGAATCCACGTCCAAGCATGCTGATGAGAGAGAACGACGAAAGTAACTTTTCGTTTATCGACGAGTGACTTCCATAAAACTTCCCGGGTCGAATGATGAAAGGACTCTTACCGGTACGAAGGTAGACTTAGTAAATATTTATCTGCCGAAGCTTGTACCTAGTAGCTAGCTAGCGAGAGCTCGCTCTAAGCTAGCTAGCTAGCTCTTACCTTCGTAGCTAGCTGGAGATGCAAAACATCTCAAGTAGCTTTACAGCAAGATTATTGAGCACAAGACAATTAATTGAAAGAAGAACGAGTAAAGAAGAACGAACTAAACAACTTCGCATATGAAGCACGTCCGAACTCATTGAATCGCACCATGCTGCCGTTGGATCACTTATACATGATTCGCAGAAGTGTTCATTACCACAGCAACAAAACAAATCGGTCGTCATATCAACGCAACATTCCAAGAAGCGAATATCCGAAGCAAAAGGCTTTAATATCGTGGCTAAACCCAAATAACACCTGTAGGGTTGCTACATGTTTCGCGGCTTGCGCAGTCTCAATTAATCTTACGACTTCAGAATATCTCAATAAGAATAAAGGATTGTTCGAACAGGGAGCTCGTGACGCGACTTTATCCCATTTCGCCTTGGCACGAAGTTCATGCACACGTTATCGAGAAGTCATGAACGCGTGATTGCGACCAAAAGTCCTCGAATATTTGACATTACAATAGTTTTGCAGGCTGTTTAGATGTCTTGATTCCTTCTTGCCTGGCATTCAGCCATTCAAAAATACGTGAATCAAATGATGAACACAAACCAGACATTGGAGTTGCATTTAATCGTATAACGACGCTACACCTCCTTCTTGCATGCATTTGTCGGAGAACCGTCATATGCGCTCGTCCTTTCCTGCTAAACAAGAGTATCAAGCCGCTTCTTCGTTCTAAGGTTAGATGTTGTTTTGCGCAAAGTTTTTTCGATGCAGAAAAACCATTCCTTAACTGCAAGTTATTTGTAGCAGTATCTGGAAGTTTGTTGTCCTTATTCACTTGCCGCATCGCAATGGCTCAAACCGCAGTGACCATGCTAGCTAGTACCTTCGTATGACATTTATAATCCTCACATCCATACGAGACGGCGCGTTTGAGAAAGCGATTGAACTTTCAGATACAACGCTTTATGATAACGCATTAAAAAATTCAAATTGACTTATGTATTATCTTTGTAAACCGACGAGCTCATGTGTTGTGCACTTCGTAACGGTTTGCGTTTTTCGTTTGGCGAAGATGGTTGTGTGTGATAGTTTTCTGTCATTGAATAGAGGATGTCGTTCCACAGACCACGACAACCTCTTACTGCAACTTAAAGTTTTCAGGAGCCAGCTTTTTTGTTCGTACACATCAGTCTTTTTTTAATCTCATAGATTTGTTTTGCTACGCGCTTAGAGGAAGATCGTCCTTTTAAGGGCAATGAAAATAGTTCCTGGTCTTCTCAACGACGCTTTCCATTCGCTCTGAACGTGACTTTATCCCGCTTCTCATCCCGGTGCCTTTTGGTTTCATATTCTTTAATTTAAGCGCACGTAGAGCCAGGTACCAGCCAGTACGTAGACAGTCTTCCTTTCGCCATTTGGGATCATCGCTGTCGACCATTCTTCTTGTCTTTATTCCTTCGTGGAAATCATGCCAAAACTGATGGAATCGGTTCCGTCCCCTTACCTTAACCGTCGAGTAGTGGCAAGAGTGGGCTTGCAGCAATTTTTTTTTACAGGTACAACATCTTTTTTGGTAGGCCGGCACGTTCTTCGTCTGATGAGAAATCAGAAAGAACTTCGTATTTGCTTTTTGCAGGGCTCATCACGGTCTCGGCGGCTTCGTCGCCTGATTATCGTCCGATCGGGATAGCCATCCTTATCTTTCTCTGACTAAAAAAACATATGTATTTCCTTCAGAAAATTCAAACTAGACTACCTTTGATTTCGACCGATAAAAATTACCTTCGTACGAAGGTAATTCCTTTCGGGAAAAAAATCGTTTTCCTCGATCTGGATTTTTTATCTGCATTTTCGCGTTCCCTTTTCCGCCGCAACCCAGTGGCCGATCCGATTGCCCGACAGTGCACGTAACGCAACGCGGGACGTCCGGTGACTGACGCTTCGTCACGTCTGTCCTCTTCGGTGCTCCTTTGCTTTTTGTATCCTCGCACCCACCGCCGCCGAATATGAGCGCTGTTGCCGCGCCGTCGGCCTTCGCGCCTTCCACCACCTCCCTCAAGCCCCGCACGCGTGATGCGCGAAAGGGCCGACGGGCCGTCACGCCCAGCCGTGCGGTCACGGCGTCCACCGGAACCCTTGAGAAGCTCTATCTCGAGCCCATCAAGAAGATTGAGGGCACCGTTACTCTACCGGGCTCCAAGTCCATGTCCAACCGCATCCTGCTTCTCGCCGCCCTTGCGAAGGGCAAGACCAAGGTGCTGAACCTTTTGGATAGCGACGACATCCGCTTCATGGTCGACGCCCTCAAGCAGCTCGGCCTCGAGATCACCGAGGATCGCGACAACAACGTGCTCGAGGTCGAGGGCTGCGCTGGCAAGTTCGCCGTCGAAGGCACTGAGCTCTTCCTCGGGAATGCGGGTACCGCGATGAGGCCTTTGACCGCCGCTGTTGCCGCCGCGGGCAAGGGTACTTTCGTCCTCGACGGTGTCGAGCGAATGAGAGAGCGCCCAATCCAAGACCTGGTCGATGGCCTGAAGCAGCTTGGCGTCGATGCTGAGTGCACCATGGGAACGGGCTGTCCTCCCGTGAAGGTCGTGGCTAACGGCCTCCCCGGCGGACGCGTCGAGCTCAAAGGATCCGTCAGCAGCCAGTACCTCACCGCAGTGCTGATGGCGGCTCCTCTGTCCACTGGCGATATCGAGATCGTCATCACTGACGAGCTTATCTCAAAGCCCTACATCGACATGACCGTCAAGTTGATGGAAAGGTTCGGGGTCGAAGTTCAGGTCTTTGACGACATGCAGCGATTCGTCGTCAAGGGTGGACAGACCTACCAGTCGCCCGGCGAGGCCTTTGTGGAGGGTGATGCATCCTCAGCATCGTACTTCCTTGCCGGCGCAGCCATCACCGGAGGAAAGGTGAAGGTTATTGGGTGCGGCACGGACAGCCTCCAGGGCGACACGAAGTTCGCTGACACCATGGGCCTCATGGGCGCGAAGGTGGAGTGGGGCAAGAACGATGTCACCGTCACGGGCCCCGGTGGCAAGCTCAAGGCCATCGACGTGAACATGAACGCCATGCCCGACGCCGCCATGACCCTCGCTGTGGCGGCGCTGTACGCGGATGGTGTCACCACCATTCGTGACGTCGGGAGCTGGAGGGTGAAGGAGACAGAGCGTATGATCGCCATCTGCACCGAGATGAGGAAGCTCGGATGCGACGTGTACGAGGGTGCTGACTACTGCGTCATCACTCCCCCAGAGAGCGGCAAGATCAACGAGGGTGTCTCCATCGATACCTACGACGATCACCGTATGGCCATGGCCTTCTCGCTCGCCGCGTGTGGGGGTGTCGGTGTCACTATCATGGACCCGACATGCACGAAGAAGACGTTCCCGACCTACTTTGATGCCCTAGCTGCGGTGACCGTGTAAATACAGTGTGCGTAACCAGGAGGGTACGTTAAGCACGTTAATTGATTAATAAGAGGTACGGATATTACTACGATGGCGGTGCCCCCATCTGCTCCATAGTCTGCTGGTTAAGCTCCGCGAAGCGCAGACTCACGCGAGCAGAGTGCTTCAAAAACTTTTCGCAGCACTTGGTGACGCACTGCGGGAACGAGAGAGGAAGAGACGTCAGCTGATTGCAGGATTCGCTCTGGTGGTGGCAGGTGGGGCGTGTCTTGTCGGCAGCCTCACCCGCTCCTCATCCTTCTCCAGATCCTTTCTCCGGAAACTCTGCACACAATTAGAGAAACATTTCTCCACGAGACTATTGTACATGCGAAGACTGTCGCGGACTTGCATACTCTCGACCATCGCCGTCATTTTCCTCTCGTCTTCGGGGGGGATCCCGGCCAACTGAGACGGATCCATCTGTCTTAACCCTAATCCCTTCTACCCTGCGGCTGGCTCGTATTTTATAGGCACGAAACAGGTTTCCGTGTTTCTGAATGCAGCTTGAAGCTACCCAGGTCTGGCGGACTTCTCGAGGCTGATCAATGCCCACGGGTGTGGCAGAGAAAGTGGGCAGAAGGCAGCAGCGGTGGTGAGACAAAATAAAACTCCTGTCAAAGGCGTTGCCAACAGCACGAAACATGTTGGAGTTTGTTACTCACACATTCTGAGCCGGACTTGGACGTGAGGGACGGGGGCATACGCATGTTGCTTCAGTACGCGGAGGCCTTGTGCGCTAGGCATCTGGTGCTTGCTAGTGCGTCGCCCCGGAGGCGTGAAATCCTGGGCAACCTCGGGTTGAAGTTCGATGTGGTGGTGTCTCGTTTCGACGAGGACTTGGACAAGGCGAAGTTCAGAAACGGTGGCGAATACGCCATGGCGACCGCGCAGCACAAGGCGTTAGAGGTTGCCGATCGCCTCGAGCAGGAGGAAAACCCTCCGTTCATGATTATCGGGGCCGATACGGTGGTAGAAGCACCCGATGGAACTATCATGGAGAAGCCCAAGGACGAGGCAGAGGCAACAAACATGCTTTTGTCGTTGCAGGGCGTCTCTCATCAGGTTCATACCGGAGTTTCGCTAGTATTTACGGACGGCAGGCTCGTGAAGTCGTTTTCGGAGACCACTCACGTGACTTTCGCCCCACTCGACACCGAGGAAATTGCGGCTTACGTGAAAACTGGGGAACCTTTCGATAAGGCTGGTGGTTACGGTACGTTACTTGATTGACTCCTCCGTTTTATGCACAATTTCGTTGTGGAGACCATCTAAAGTTCACTTCGTAATTCTCGCGGCGCAGGTATTCAAGGGCCAGCAGGTGCGTTTGTCAGCTCGATTAGCGGATGCTACTTCAACGTCATGGGATTTCCCATACACAAGTTTGCGAAGACGATGTCGGACCTGATCAAGGATGAGACAATCAAACCGTAGACGTTTTTTAGCCGTGGGACTGATTGTGTCGTCTCATCCTCTCCTCAAGCCTCCTCGTTCTTGACCTCCTCCTTGCAAGCAGCCTTAGCCTCGAGCTGCGCAACACCGGAAGTGTCGTCCTCGAAGCCCTTGAGCTCATCCTTGTAATTGGCCAGCGTGTAGTTGGTGGCAGCCCCTGGTCCACGGAGCCGAACGAGAGCCATGTCGTAAGCCCGCGCCGCAGCGCTTTCCTCGTTGTACAGGCCAAGATAGATGTGCTTCGAGTTCGGCATGCCGATCCTCGCTTCCCACCTGCCGTTAGGGTGCTGGGTCACGCCGCGAAAGCCGGACGAGCCACGCGCAAAACCTTGGCTTTGCCTGCGAATCGCCATGACCAGTTCCTCAAGGCTTACAGAAGCCATGTATCCACTCAGCTCTGTGTACTTCGCCTCCGGGAAATTCAGCTTGACTTTTCGCCCTGTCTTGCCCCCTTTGCATTTCATTGCGGCGACGTCATAGGCCTCGGCGGCGTGCTCTTCCTTATCATATCCGCCCAAGTACATCTGTTTGCCTGTCTCTTTGACCCAAATGTGTGCTTCCCACCTGCCGCTGCGCTTGTGCTTGGTGACACCTCGGTACTGGCTGGATCGAGGCTTCTCACCGCCACCACCGGGGATAGCTTTCTCTCCGTCGACACAAGGAAGGTTGTGGATATCTGCCAAGCCGTTCTCTTCTTTTGCTAGAAATGGCCTGCTCGTAGCACTGCCGCTGCTGTGATTGTCAAAGAGGCCTTTTTTGCGGGTGTTGGTTATGTTTTGTGTCTTCTTGTCCAGCGTCTTGTCGGGATTTGGACGGCAACTCCTCTTCTTCTTGTTATTGGTCTGCGACCCAGTGGCTATGCCAGCGACCACGGTGGACTTAAGCACGCGTTTGACGCCCATCTCATAGGTCGTCTGCTCTCGTGCCGTCGTGGGGATCGCGTTGGTAAAGCCATTGGTAGGCGCGATCGACTCCTCGAGGCAGCCATGGGCCCACGCAACTTTTGGCATGTTGTCGTCGCTTCCCGACGTAGGAGGCGCGGCGTTCAAGCCTACCAGTTCTGTGGGCATGTGGTTCTTCTCGTTAGTCTGCTGCGTCTGCTGTGGCCCGTTCTGACCATCATGGGAAATGTCCGCGAAACCGAACTCTGGGCATGAATAGAAAGTGGATACACCGCAGTGGTTAAAGAGAAGGAACTGGACGCGCGGAGGGCGGCCGCGACCGACGCAAAGGCGTTATCTACTGGATTGACCTCGGTAAAGGATTACGCACCGCGAAGCTCTTCGTCCGTCAGGAAGCTGGACGGGATATCCCACCCAGACATCATGCGCTCGTTAGGAAGTTTCGGAGCCTGAGGGTCTGCGGTGTGGCCGCCTGATACAGGGAAGTTCAGCCCGTTCTCCACCAAACCCTTATCAGAGCGTGCCGACGGGCGATGAGGCACCGGATAGACGTCAGACGTTGCTAAAGCCGAGGAACTCTCTGCGATACACTTCTGAATATGTCGAGCGCGGCGGAGCAGTGTTAACGCCCCGGCGGCTGACCACTTTGTGCCAGAGCCCTGCCGATACGCCAAAGAGCGATATCCGAGAACCAAGCAACGACCTCGTTGGGCGTGATCAACATTCATGTTGATCCATCCGAGACTAAATTTCTTGGAAGCCGCGCGTAGAATATGATATCGTTGTGACAGACTGGGAGGATTGCTTGTCAAAAATTTCTACTCCTCGTCGCTCTCCTCCTCAGAAGAGGACGCCTCCTCCAGCCAGCTGATGAACGGCTTCGCCTTTTCGAAGAACCGCGCATCCATGTCCGGATCTAGCGACAACGCAGCCTGTTTTTGCTGCCCCCA
>Ga0181571_10003518_pt1 | contig 11730 bp, 9 predicted proteins | sample 101ome_17_FD_132440 | JGI IMG/M metagenome (GOLD analysis project Ga0181571, IMG submission 132440) | Coastal salt marsh microbial communities from the Groves Creek Marsh, Skidaway Island, Georgia - 101407AT metaG (megahit assembly) | ecosystem: Environmental > Aquatic > Marine > Intertidal zone...
AAAGGGATGGGCTAAAGGATGTCCAGCATGGGCGCGACCCTCGACCTGAATGCGCCGCCCCGGATGTGCCAGCATAGTATCATGACGAAAGGCGTAACCATCAACCGCGGCGGTATCTGAGGCAGGAACATTTATTGGTGAGATGAGGTCTTGGCCTAATATCGCGCCAGTTGCCATTGCCAGTGGCCGGATTTCTGTTCCCCCTGATGAGGTGATCATGTGATGCAGACGCTGTTCTGCCTCCATCAGGGTTAAGCCAGTCTCAACGGTCATGATGGCATCATCCCAAGCAGATAATCGGTAATCGCCAGAGGATCGTTCAGGTCAAGTTGAGGCAAAGGGCAATCTGCCAAGGGATGATCTGTCGCCACGGCAATAATATGAGGGCGGCTTTCATATAAGGGGGGATGCTCCATACCTTGGCGCCGAATTTCAATTTTTGGTATCGGATCGTTTTTGAAGCCTTCGACTAGCACCAGATCAGCGGGGGCAAGCTCATCCAAAAGGGTGTTCAGATCAGCTTCGTTCCCATCCGGGGTTTCGGTAAAATGCACCCGGCGTCGGCGCGATGAAATCAAAACTTGCTTTGCGCCAGCCTGACGGTGACGCCAGCTATCCTTGCCCGGTGTGTCTGGGTCAAAATTATGATGCGCGTGTTTGATGGTCGCTATTCTCACGCCCCGTGCGGTGAGTTGAGCGATGAGTTTTTCAGCTAATGTGGTTTTGCCTGATCCCGAAAATCCAGCCAGACCAATGACCAAGCCATGTCGCGACAAGCCAGGTATTACAGGATCTGAAGGGTTTTTATGATCAGACATAGCGCAACGTCTTAATAAAATAATCAATGCCAGAATAAAGGGTCAGCACCGCCGCCAGATAAAATACCCCCATGCAGACGACATAGGCATGATTCCAATGTTCAAAAAAGGGATAAAGCATCACCATGCCAATGGCGATAAACTGTAAGGTGGTTTTCACCTTAGCGATACCTGTTACTGGCAGAGAAATGCCCATAATGCCAAGATATTCACGCAGACCTGCCACAAAAATCTCACGAAACAGGATTACAAGAGCAGGGTAAAGTATCGGCAAATGGTTGTGATCCAACGCCACCAAAGACAACAGACACCCCGTGATCAGCAATTTATCAGCAATAGGATCAAGCATCCGCCCAAGGCCACTCAACACATTCCAGCGCCGCGCCAAATACCCATCCAACCAGTCAGTGATAGCGGCAAAGGTAAAGAGCCAGAACGCCATCCCCCTTAACCCAAGCCGCCCATCAATAATCAAGAAAGGCACGGCGACACTGGTCAAAATGCGCAGAATGGTAATGATGTTCGGGAGATGCTTCATATCTTAATAATCCAACATTCTTATCAATACTTCCTTGAGCCAAATATAAACTGGCTTATGCAATAAAACTTATCATGCCTAGGTTTTATCATGAAACCAATGATAAATGATATCTGCGACTTGCCTTGATATGCCATTAACTTTCATGAGATCGGGAATATCCGCCCTTGCCACCGCTTTTGCGGATCCAAAATGGGTCAGCAAGGCTTTTTTGCGTTTTGCCCCAATGCCGGGAACAGGATCAAGGGGGTTGCTGGTTTGGGCGGCTTTGCGTCTAGCGCGATGCGCCCCAATGGCAAAACGGTGGGCTTCATCCCTAAGGCGTTGCAGAAAATGCATAACAGGGGTATTTTCGGGCAAAGTGAAACTGTCTTTTCCTGATTGGTGAAACTCCTCCCTGCCAGCGTTTCGGTCAGGCCCTTTTGAGATGGCCACCAAAGGGATATTTTCAATGCCAAGGGTCTCAAGCACCTCAACCGCAGATGATAATTGCCCCTTGCCGCCATCAAGCAAAACGAGATCAGGCCAAAGACCAGTTTGACGCTCAGGGTCATCGCGCATGGCTCTGTTAAATCGGCGGTTAAGCATTTCGCGCATCATGGCAAAGTCGTCACCACCAATCCCATCTTTCGCGGTTTCCATGTTGAACTTGCGGTAATGGGGTTTCAGAAACCCGTCTTCCCCGGCCACAATCATTGCCCCAACTGCGTGACGGCCTTGGATATGAGAGTTATCATAAACTTCGATGCGTTGTGGGCGTTCATCCAGATCAAACAGCTCTTGCACCTCATCCAGCATTTTGCGTTGGGTTGTGCTGGCGGTCAGCTCACGCGCAAGCGCTTCGCTTGCGTTGCGTTCCGCCATTGCCATCATCTTGCGTCTCTGCCCACGCGCAGGCACAGAAATATTGACTTTTCGCCCAGCTTTATTGCCAAGCGCTTCGGCCAGCAAATCTGCGTTTTCCACCTCTTGATTGACGAGCAATTCTGGGGGCGGTGGTTTGTCGTCGTAAAACTGTCCGATAAACGCCGCCATAATCTCTGATGCGGTATCATCTTGATCATGGCGCGGAAAATACGCACGGTTTCCAAAATTAGAACCATTGCGCATGAAAAACACTTGAACACAGCTTCGTCCGGCCTTTTGCTGAAGCGCAATGATATCTGCGTTTAACTCCCCCGGCAGATTGATATCTTGATGCGCTTGGATTTGGGTCAAGGCGCGAATACGGTTACGCCATAAAGCCGCCGTTTCAAAATCCAGTTTATCCGCGGCATCGTGCATATAGGTTGCAAACTCTTCTTGCACCGCGCGAGATTCGCCATTGAGAAACCGCAACGCCAAATCTACCTGAGCTTGATAATCTTCGGGGCTAACCTTATTTGTGCAAGGCGCGGTGCAACGCTTAATCTGATATTGCAGGCATGGCCTTGAACGGGTTGAGAACATGGCATCGGTGCAATTTCTTAGCAGAAATGCCCGGGTTAATTCGGTCACTGTGCGATTAACCGCGCTGGCAGAGGCAAAGGGGCCAAACCACCATGCTTTGCGCTTGCGCGTGCCGCGATGCTTGGCCAGTTGTGGCCAGTCATGGTCACGAGTGATCATGATATAGGGAAAGCTTTTGTCATCACGCAGCAAAATATTATAACGCGGCTTGAGGGTTTTGATGAGGTTGCTTTCCAGCAATAGGGCTTCCACCTCGGTGCGTGTGGTAATAATTTCCATGCTGTGGGTTTCTGCCACCATTCGGGTCAGCCGGTGGCTAAGGGCATTGGCTCGGGTGTAACTCATGACGCGATGCTTGAGCCCTTTGGCCTTACCCACATAAAGCACTTGAGAATCATGCCCAAGCATACGATACACCCCGGGGCTGGCGTCGAGTTGTTTTGCCATGCTGTTTATCACCTTTATCCCACGGTTGAGATCAGGTGGCGGCGGCGAAATTGGCGCGGCGTTAGCAGAGATGGAATCTTGGTCTGTCATGCTATTAATCTAGTGTCATTATGCGCAAAAGGCTAATGTTCCTGTCATCATATCACTAGCGAATCGCGAAAAGAAATCTCATCCACGGATTCTGTGGATAACTTTGTGTATAAGTTTCGTTTCAGTGGTCATGAATCGAGAAATTCTGCCAACATCATAAATTTGCCTATAATTTAGGCATATAATTGTAATGTAAATAAATACAATACTTTACCGTTAAGGCTTGGCTTGAATTTGTTCAAATCCCTCGTCAAATATTTTTTTTCTTGGTGATTCTGGTTTTCGAAAACACGCTGTTAACAACCTCACGCCCAATAGGCCTTTTGGATAGGTTTTAAGGTTGGTAAATATTGGTAAGGCTAGGATTTTTTAGCGTTTTTTCCGTTGTTTTTCCTGTCGCCGAAAAGCGAGGGCTGGGCCACTGCCAATTTCAAGTTCTGATGCTTCAAGCCGACGAATTTCATCACGGATGCGCGCGGCGGTTTCAAATTCTAAATTCGCCGCCGCATTTTGCATATTTTGCTCAAGTTCAGCGATGGTATCGCGCAAAGATTTGCCCACCATTGGACCTGTATCTGTATCCACCTCAACGCGGTCTGCGCGTTCATGGATAGAATTGAGAATATCCTTAATCTGTGAATTCACGGTTTCAGGGGTAATGTTGTTGGCAGCGTTGTAAGCCATTTGCTTATCACGGCGTCGCTCGGTTTCGGTAATCGCGTAATCCATGCTTCCTGTGATGCTGTCGGCATAAAGAATGACCCGACCTTCGATATGACGCGCCGCGCGGCCAATGGTCTGAACCAGAGAGGTCCGTGAACGCAAATAGCCTTCTTTATCCGCGTCAAGAATAGCAACCAGCGCACATTCCGGAATATCAAGCCCTTCGCGCAACAGATTGATTCCAATCAGCACATCAAAAACCCCTAACCTCAGATCACGGATAATTTCAATGCGCTCTAGGGTTTCCACATCGGAATGCATATAGCGGACTTTAATCCCTGCTTCGTGCATATATTCGGTCAGGTCTTCGGCCATTTTTTTAGTCAATGTGGTGATCAGCACACGCTGTTTTTTTGCTGCCGCCTCACGGCATTCAGCTATCACATCATCCACTTGGTGTTCGGTGGGGCGGATAACACATTGCGGATCAATAAGCCCTGTGGGGCGGACAATCTGTTCCACAAAGACGCCGCCGGTTTGTTCCATTTCCCATGTCCCCGGGGTTGCGGAAACATAGATCGTCTGGGGGCGAAATGCGTCCCATTCTTCAAATTTCAAGGGGCGGTTATCAAGGCATGATGGCAAGCGAAAGCCATATTCGGATAAGGTGGATTTGCGTGCCCTATCGCCTTTATACATGGCGCCAATTTGCGGCACGGTGACATGGCTCTCATCTAAGAATAACAGGGCATCTTCAGGCAGATATTCAAATAAGGTGGGCGGCGGTTCCCCCGGCCCACGCCCAGAAAGATAGCGAGAATAGTTTTCAATGCCGTTGCAGACACCCGTAGCCTCAATCATCTCAAGATCAAAATTGGTGCGTTGTTCTAGCCGCTGGGCTTCAAGAAGGCGTCCAGCCTGTTCCAATTCATGCAACCGGCTTTTTAATTCCACGCGAATATTCTTGGTCGCTTGCTGGAGCGTGGGTTTAGGCGTGACATAATGCGAATTGGCAAAAACCCTTACTTGATCCAGATCATCATCTTTCTGTCCGGTTAAGGGGTCAAAGCTGGTGATGGCCTCAATCTCATCCCCAAACAGGGAAATTCGCCATGCGCTAACCTCAAGGTGGGCAGGAAAGATTTCCACCACATCTCCTCGCACCCGAAAACAGCCGCGCTGAAACGCCACATCATTTCGCGCATATTGCAATTCCGTCAGTTGCCGCAACAGGTGTTGGCGTTCAATGCGTTGCCCCTTAAACAGGCGAATGACCATGCTGGAATAAGTCTCCACCGATCCAATGCCATAAATACAAGACACCGAAGCGACAATGACCACATCGCGCCGTTCAAGCAGGGCGCGAGTCGCGCTATGGCGCATCCGGTCAATCTGTTCGTTGATGGTGGCCTCTTTTTCGATATAGGTATCGGATCGTGGAACATAGGCCTCAGGTTGATAATAATCGTAATAAGATACGAAATATTCAACCGCGTTATCGGGGAACAGAGATCGCATCTCACCATAGAGTTGCGCCGCTAGCGTTTTGTTCGGGGCAAGGATCAGCGAAGGCCGCTGCATTTCAGCAATGACATGAGCCATGGTAAAGGTCTTACCCGACCCTGTGACCCCCAACAGCACCTGATCACGCTCGTCTCCTTTAAGGCCAGAGAGAAGATCACGAATAGCCTCAGGCTGATCCCCTGCCGGCTTATAATCGGTTTCCAATCTCAGCGGAATATGGTGATCATGCTCATCCGCAAAAAGCGGCTGAGGATGCGAAGATGTGATTCGATTATCGTCCATAATGCGCAATATAGAGCATTGATGCTTGATGGTGAATAGCTGGATGAAGTTTTTACTTGCCAGAGAAGCATCAGGCTTTTACGACATAACCGTAACCCTATGATATCGGAGGCCGCTATGGGACTTCTCGCCCCGCGCATGAATGCAATTAAACCATCACCAACCATTGCTGTGACGACCAAAGCCGCAGAACTGAAAGCGGCAGGGCGCGATATTATCGGGCTTGGCGCAGGTGAGCCTGATTTTGATACCCCCGAACATGTTAAAGACGCCGCGCGTCAGGCGATTGCCGATGGCAAGACCAAATATACCGCGGTTGATGGTATCCCCGAACTCAAGGCCGCGATTGTTGAGAAGTTTAAGCGAGAAAACAACATCACCACCACCACCGCCAATATCACGGTTGGCACAGGTGGCAAACAAGTGCTGTATAACGCGATTATGGCAAGCGTTGAAGATGGCGATGAGGTGATTATTCCTGCGCCTTATTGGGTGTCTTACCCTGATATTGTTATGCTCGCAGGCGGAAAGCCTGTTTTTGTATCCTGCCCTGCTAACGCCGGATTTCGGCTATTGCCAGAGCAACTGTCAGAAGCGATTACAGCCAAAACTAAATGGCTGATTCTCAACAGCCCATCTAACCCGACCGGGGCAGGCTATACCGCGAGTGATCTCTCTGCGTTGGCAGAGGTGTTGCGCCAACATCCGCATGTTCATGTGCTTTGTGATGATATGTATGAACATTTGGTTTATGGCGATTTTACCTTTGCCACATTGGTTGAGGTTGCCCCTGATCTGCAAGATCGTGTCCTGACCATGAACGGGGTTTCAAAAGCATATTGCATGACCGGATGGCGCATTGGTTATGCCACTGGCCCTGCGCCTTTGATTAAGGCTATTGCCACCATTCAATCGCAATCCACATCCAGCCCGAACTCCATTGCCCAACACGCGGCGGTGGCGGCGCTGAATGGGTCGTTGGATTTTATGGTCAGCAACCTCAAAGCCTTTAATCAGCGGCGCCAGCTAGTGGTAGATAGCCTGAATACGATTGATGGTGTTAGCTGTCCTAACCCTGATGGGGCATTTTATGTGTATCCTTCGGTTGCTGGGGTCATTGGCCGCAAACGCCCGGATGGTCAAGTGATTGCCAATGATAGTGATTATGTGACTTGGCTGTTAGAAGATGGCGGTGTCGCGGCGGTGCAAGGCGCAGCCTTTGGGCTTGAGCCGCATTTCCGCATCTCTTATGCCACCAGCACAGAAGCCCTTGAAGATGCTTGCCGGCGGATAAAGGCTTCGACCGAAAAACTATCCTAAGATCACGATAATGTGATCGCCGATAGGGTGTTGAGGTCTTATCTTGGCCGCAATTTGCTCTATACTTTTGTTTGTTTTTAAGACCTCATGGCATCAGGCTATGGGTGATGGGAAGCGAAAGACAGGCAAGGGCAAAGGAGCATGAAGCGATGTTGATCAGAAATAAACAAAGCTGGGAAATGCCAGAACATATGGCAACACCCGAAGATGTCTATCTCAACCGGAGGCAAATCCTTGCCGCGATGGGGTTTGGCTTAGCGGCTGGAATGGGGATTATGCCTAAACTTGCCGCCGCGGCTATTGAGGGATTTCCAGCCAAGCGTAACCCTTCCTTCACCTTAGACCGCGATCTCACCCCCGAAGATGAGGCCACCTCCTATACCAATTTTTATGAATTTGGATCATCCAAGAATATCTCGCGTAAGGCCAAACGGCTAAAGCCTGATCCTTGGAGTCTCACCATTGATGGTATGGTTGAGGAAAAGATTACTATAAATGCCGATGAACTTATCAAAAAACTAGGCGATCAAGAAGAACGGCTATATCGTCACCGCTGTGTTGAGGCATGGGCAATGGCGGTGCCATGGACAGGCATACCATTAGAAAAGCTCGTGCGTTTTGCCCGTCCTACCGCATCAGCAAAATATCTTCGCTTTGAAACATTTCACAATCCGGATATTGCCCCGGGTCAGCGCCAACAGTGGTATCCATGGCCCTATGTTGAGGGCATCACCGTTGATGAGGCGATGAATGTCCTGCCCATGCTGGTGACTGGGATTTATGGCAAGGCTTTACCCAATCAAAATGGCGCGCCTATTCGTATCATCCTGCCGTGGAAATATGGCTTTAAGTCGATTAAATCTATCAGCCGCATTACCTTTACCGATGAAAAACCAGTGAGCTTTTGGGAAGAATTGCAAGCCAAAGAATATGGCTTTTGGGCCAATGTTAATCCCGAATATGACCACCCAAGATGGAGCCAAAAGACCGAGCGTCTATTAGGAAGTGGTGAGCGTGTGCCGACCCAGCTTTATAACGGATATGCCGAGCAAGTTGCTGGTCTTTACGCCAATATGCCGCAAGACCGCAGCCTATTTTTCTAGGGTTTTCATGACTTTTTAGGCTTTGTCGCCTGAGGATGGCATGATCTGGGGTTTCAGAAGATGGGCAATGCGCGTGGTTTCGTCCAGCCGGTTTTCGTTATGCATGAAGAAATGATAAAGAGAAATGCGGCTAAGGGGTTTGGTATAGCCGGCTTCTTCCATGACTTTGTGAAAAAGAGCTACCCGGCCTGATTCGGGGCGCAGTTCTGCAATATGGACGGATTTTCCCATGGCCGCCGCTTCAGAGGTCATGTTGACGCTATCGGCGGTGACAATAATAGCATCACCGGCGTTCAATATCCATGGATAGGGATTTGGGGTGGTGCTATCCCACCACCAATGGCGTGTTTCTGCCAATGGGGCTTTCATGACCTCAACGGCGTTGGCCAATGCTCTGCGTGAGGGGATGAGGATGAGAGCCGATTGTGTCATCGCCGCGACATTGGCTAGCAATTCCCCAAACCGATAATAATCTTGCTCATGCACTTGATATCGGATGTTAGAGCCGCCGATCATGACCACAATTTTGCGCCCTTGAATGGCTTTAACCGCATCAGGCATTTCAAACTTCTGGCTCATCAAGCTTGCCATGCGGTTAAGCGATCCCAGCGTAACTAGGATATTTTCGCCGCGTATCTTGTCATGCGAGGGCACGATAAGCCAATCAAACCATGTGGCAGGTAAGCGAGGGTTCTGGATATGGATAGTTTTGATTTTGCCGCGACCAAATCGCCGCATCATTAACGACAATCCGGCGTGGCGGCGGCCAGTGGTAATTACCACATCAGGCAGACCATGTTCGGCCACAGCTTGCCGCAGGACGCGAGGGAGAGGCAACAGGCCAGATTTTGCAAGCCTTGGAAATAGCCGCGCTAAACGCGGCAAGGTTAGGCGGATCAGATGCGGATGATCGGTCAAGGCCTCAGCAAGCCCAAGCGACTGCACTTCCATGCCCATGGTGCCATCGCTAATGACCCAGATGTTTGGGGAAGTGTGATTGGTCGTCATCATGCTTTGGCCTCTCATCGTATTATGAATGGAAATATGATGGGTTGTTTGGGTAATATTATTGCTCTTTTTGCCAGATTAGAATAGTGTTTGTAACACATAAGGCTAATATCGCCTCAATAGGAAATGTCCATGGCCAATAAAGCAAAACTTGATGATGTTGATCGCCGCATTTTGCGCGATTTGCAAGAAGATGGCCGAATGACCAATGTTGACTTGGCTAAGCGTATTGGGATTTCTGCTCCGCCTTGCCTGCGCCGGGTGCGTGCGCTGGAAGACAATAATGTCATTCGTGGGTATCATGCCGATATCAATCCCGAAGCCTTGGGCTATTCTGTGACGGTGTTTGCGTTTGTTGGGCTGTCCAGCCAAGCCGAACATGACTTGAAAGAGTTTGAAAAGACCGTAAGCCAATGGCCAGAGGTGAGAGAATGTCATATGCTAGTTGGTGAGACAGATTTTCTGATGAAGATTATGGCCCATGATTGGGATGCGTTTCAGGTGTTTTTGACATCCAAATTGACGCCAGCGCCAAATGTTAGCCATGTTAAAACCGCGCTTGTCATTCGTTCGGGCAAACAGGGTATCGGCGTTCCCATTGATTAATCAGACTTGATCAGCCCTTTCTCTCCATGTTTATGTGGGTCATGTGGCGCCGTCATGACGGTGTGAATGCAGCTTAGAGCCCAATTACCTTAATGCTAAGCACTTCATAGCTTTTGAGCCCACGCGGCGTTGTTACCTCAACGCTATCGCCAACGCGCTTACCAATAAGAGCCTTGGCAATCGGTGAGGAAGTGGAAATCAGGCCTTTGGATAAATCCGCCTCATAGGGGCCGACAATGGCGTATTCTGATTCTTCGTCCGTATCTTCGTCAGCCACCATAACGCTAGTTCCAAAAGTGATGGTTTCACCAGTAATTTGGGAAGCGTTAATCACCTCAGCCCGACTAACAACATCTTCGAGTTCTGCCACGCGCCCCTCAATAAAGGACTGGCGTTCTCTGGCGGCGTGATACTCTGCGTTTTCCGAAAGATCGCCATGTTCCCGCGCATCAGCAATCGCCTTGATCACCGCGGGGCGCTCTTCGGTTTTTAACTTCATCAATTCCGCCTTAATGGCCTCAAGGCCAAGAGCGGTAAATGGGATTTTTTCCATGGATAAGCCCTAATCTTTTTAATATCCTAGCCTTTGCTGGCGCAAAAAAGCCAGAGAAAAATCATTCACCAAGAAATCAGGTATAATTCTTGGTTAAGCCTTCAGATAAGATTGAATAGACCGAACGGCAAGGGTGTCTTTGCGAATTGTTCTGATCGCTGTGACCGCGGCGTTCGCCTCTGGCACCGTGGTATAATAAGGAATGCTGTTGGTTAAAGCGGTTTGGCGCAGAGAAAAGCTATCTCTTACTGCCGCTTCTCCATGGGCGGTGTTAATCACCAAATCAATTTTCCCATCAAGCATATAATCCACTGCGTGCGGACGCCCCTGCATGACTTTATTAACCGGTTCAGCAGGAATGCCAGCCTCGGTTAAGGCTTTGGCTGTTCCAGAAGTGGCGACAATCTTAAAGCCCAATTCATGCAACCCTTTGCAGGCAGAAAGCAAGAGGGCTTTATCTTCGTCTTTCACCGAAATAAAGACGGTGCCGCTATCGGGAAGAAACACGCTAGCGCCAAGCTGACTTTTAGTGAAAGCATGACCAAAATCTGGACCAATGCCCATGACCTCACCGGTGGATTTCATTTCTGGCCCAAGGAAAACATCCACACCGGGGAAGCGCGCAAAAGGAAAGACCGCTTCTTTGACCGCGACATGGTTCATGGTGATTTTTTTTAACCCGAATGAGGCCAAGGTTTCACCAGCCATAACCCGTGCCGCCAATTTAGCCATGGGCACGCCTGTGGCTTTGGCAACAAACGGAACGGTTCGGCTTGCCCTAGGATTAACCTCAAGCAGATAGACCTGATCATCTTTGATGGCAAATTGCACATTCATTAACCCGACCACACCAAGCGCCATGGCAAGTGCGATGGTCTGGCGTTCGATTTCGGCAATTTGTTGATCGGTCAATGTTTGGGGCGGCAGGGAACAGGCGCTGTCACCTGAATGAATGCCAGCCTCTTCAATATGTTCCATGATTCCGCCAATATAGACATCTTTGCCATCACATAACGCATCAACATCAATTTCCGTGGCCTGATTAAGAAAGCCATCAATAAGCACAGGGTTGTTACCTGAAACCACCACCGCGCGTGTCATATAATGTTCCAGTTGATCAACAGAATGCACCACCTCCATCGCGCGCCCACCCAAAACATATGAGGGGCGAATCACCACAGGAAAACCAATGCGATCCACCACTTCACGAGCATCAGCAATTGAAGTGGCAATCCCATTAGCAGGCTGTTTCATTTTAAGTTTTTCAACAAGATGCTGAAAGCGTTCTCTGTCTTCGGCGAGATCAATCGCATCAGGGCTAGTTCCAAG
>Ga0181571_10003521_pt1 | contig 11725 bp, 9 predicted proteins | sample 101ome_17_FD_132440 | JGI IMG/M metagenome (GOLD analysis project Ga0181571, IMG submission 132440) | Coastal salt marsh microbial communities from the Groves Creek Marsh, Skidaway Island, Georgia - 101407AT metaG (megahit assembly) | ecosystem: Environmental > Aquatic > Marine > Intertidal zone...
ATTGTGATCGCAGCCAGCATCGAAGGAGAGGAGCTTACGCGGGAAGCCCTTGTAGACCTTTTGGACGTACTCGAGATTCAGCGTCTGGAGAAACTGCTCCGCTGAGGAGAACCCATCCTCCAAGGATCCCCGTGCGGGCTGCCTCGTTGCAACGGCACACGTCTCATGAACCCGTCCCGCGCGTGCGACCTCTCCGCCTCTTCGTTTTCAGCGCCTTGCTGCTTGCGCTATCTCTGCCCGTGACGGCTCAGCCTGTGCCGCCCAAGACCGAGGCGCACCGCTCGGCGGGAAAAGCATTCGGTCTGTCCCTCCTGCTGCCAGGCCTCGGACATCGGTATGTCCATCAGAACCAGTGGTCTGGGTGGGCAAAGACGTATGCCGCTGCCGATGGTGCACTCTGGCTGTCCCTGATCGGAGGTGAATGGCGCAGGGACCATTTGGTCCAGTCCTACACAACCCTGGCGCGCGGATCTGCCATGGCATCCGTGGCGGGAAAAGATCGAACCTTTTTCCTGACCCTGGCCTCATTCGAAAGCTCAGACGTGTATCTCGAGACGATGCTTCGCAACCGGGCGTGGGACCGGATCGATTATGTGGATGATCCCGACTTCCAGTGGGAATGGCAGTCCGATGCGGCCTTCAACCGGTATCGGGATCTGCGCGATGATGCCGAATCCCTGCGCCGACGGCGATCCATCCTGATCGCATCGCTGGTGGCCAACCGGCTGATTTCGGGCGCGATCGCGGCGCGAAGCGCCGGACGATCGCGCCGAACCCAGGTTACGGCCAGCCTCTCCCCGCCCATCGACGCGGCACCGGTGCTCAGCCTGAACGTGCGTTTCTGAATCTCCTCCCCTGCGGCCTCCTGCGGCCATGAACCTCTTCGCGGGGGATTCGCAATGCTTTCTTGACTCGCGCTCGCAGACCGGGGTATATTTTCCGCTCTGATCGGGGTGCCCCGCACCGCGTAATGGGTCCGTAGCTCAGTTGGTTAGAGCGCTACGTTGACATCGTAGAGGTCGGTAGTTCGAATCTACTCGGACCCACTGGTTATCCAGAAAACCCCAAGCAAGCCATCGCGCTGCTTGGGGTTTTTTTATGGGGTAAACCGGTACGAAGAGCTACCTGAAAAAGGGCTGGCCATCGACAAGCGGCTATGTCATGAGACGAACGCACACCGCTTTGAACACTCAGTTGGGACCGCCCTCGGGCAGTAGGATGAGGTCATCAATATCGACCTCTGCCCTGTCCCCGGTATCATCCGAGTCGCTCCAGAGGGTAATCAGGAGGGGGCGTTGAGATGGCTCCTCTCCGAACACCCGGCGGTAATCTGCCACCACATTGCGCCGCACGGTTTTCCAGTCGCCCATGCCATTGGTCCCGCTGGAGGCTACAATGACTTTCAGACGACCGAAGGAGACCACGGTGCCGACCGGAAGTGAGGAGCTGTAGGTATACTTGATACTCTTGGGGCGCCCGAGCCAGTCGCGCGAAAACGTCACATAGACAGCTGCACCGGCATCATTACGCTCCTTCTCGTTGGCACCTTCGGGAAGATGGCCCGCACGCCAACGCCACGACAGCTCCGGATGCTCCTTCAGGTCCCAATCCAATCCAGCACTTCGGTTGTTGACCAAGCTGATGCGCAGGGCTTCGCCCTCAGTCATTACCCGCAAAAAGTGATTGCTTCCCTCTCTGACAATCCACACCCGCTCGGTGTCGGACATGAAGTCGGCAATGGGGCGGATCTCATTCTTGCTGGTAATGAACGTCCACCGGTCGGGCAACCCTCCCGGCTGGTACGTCTCGAACCGATCCACATCAACGCTGCTACTTCCCTGCTGTGCACGGGCGTCGGAGTGGGCAAAGGAGCCCATCAACACGATCAGGCCAAGAAGTGCTGAGTATGGACGTTTCAAACGGGTTGAGAGGCAGATAGAAGCGACGTCATTCCATCCTACCCAACGAGCTCATGACCACCCGGATCCACGATCCGACGTAATGGAGGTCACACGGGACATCATCCCAGTGGCCCCTCAATCCTATCCGCGTCGCTTGTGCCGCCCGTAGCGTATGGGATTGACAAGGCCAACGCTGTACACCATCTGATCGTAGTGCTCACTATACCCAGCCTGGTAGTAGAGGAAATAGAGCATGCCCCTCACGCCATACTCGAAGGAGTAGTTGAACTCGTTTACCCGTTCCTCCATGCGATCGGCGTCATAGTAGCTGTACTGTCCCAGGTTGGCCGATACGTAGGGATAAGCCACGTTGGACAGGAGGCCCCATCCTCTTCCGAGTTTCATACCCAGACCTATTTCCCCACCGTAATAGCTCACGCTTTCCTCATCGACAGGGGTCTCCGTGCCTTCATATGTGGGATAGAACGGTGTCGACTCGTCCCCCTTGAAGACGGTGACACCAACGTTGACCGTAAAGCGGCCCTGCTGGAAAAAGGGTCCTATCATGCCGAAGCTGAGTGCTTTGCCCTCGGTACCTCCTGACTCAAGAAAGCTTTCCGGGACCTCCTGGGTCATCGCCCTGACATACACGCCCATGCCCTCGCAAAAGAAAGGCTGGGTGGCATTCGACTGGGCTATGCCAGCCGCAATTCCCTCGCGCACACTGTCCTGGGTCTCCTCTATTTGACGCTGTCGCTCCTCGCCCTCGCGCTGAATGCGCTCAAATTCCTCCTGTTGCTGACGCCGCCGCTCGGCCTCGCGGGCAGCCGCCTCATCTCCCGGCTTGGCTTTCGATGCCTCGTTGTAAGCCGCCTAAGCGCCCTCGAGGTCGCCTGCCTGCTCCAACTGCCGGGCACGGTCCATGGCATCGGCGTACGTGCGTTCGTTTTCACGCTCTCGAACCCATGAAGCCATACCGGTAAGGCGGTTGTTCACGTCCACCATCCGGACATTCTGGATGGTAAAACGCGAACGAAACGCCTCTTTTGCCCCGTCCGCGCTTACCCCTGGAAAGACCTCACCCCAATTGGGGCTCCCCGCAATGTCCCCGCTTATCAGATTGCTGAACCGTACCGTCGAGATCTTTGTGGGCCCTACGTAGATATCGGCCAGGATATTGATGGTCCCGAAATCGAAATCGTCAAAAATCTCGGCACCGACCTGACTGCGCGTGTGTACTGAACGAAATACCGAGGGATACCAGGAAAAGAAGTGCGTACCGTAGCATGACGAAGGGGCGGTTTTATGAACAGTCCGCAAAATATAGCCGCTTCGAGGGATTTTGTCAGGGCGGATCCGGCCAAGGTGAAGACGGCAACGCGTGCCTGAGGGCTTCAGGGGGATAATATGCCCCATTCCGCTCGTTCAAAGCCCTCTGCAGGCATAGTCCCACGGGGCACTGATCACACTCAGATAATATTGCGTGGGTAGCGTTCGGCGTATTCCAAACCCAACTGACCGATGATGCGCACGCTACTATCCTTTCTGGCTCTGACGCTCTTCTCCCTGTCAGCACAGGCCCAGACTGTACACACCATCTCTGGCTACGTCTATGACGAGCAAGGCCTCACTTTGCCCGGGGCCACTGTCCAGATCGATGCCCTGGACAGAGGCAGTATAACCGACCAGGCAGGACGCTTTACGCTTGCCGGCATTCCTTCAGGAACACACGTTCTTTCCGTGAGCTACCTGGGTTTCCAGACGGTCACCCGCGAGGTAGCTGTTTCCGAGGACGTCTCCATCGAATTCACGCTCGTGCCGGGAATCATCCAGGGCGATGAGGTCCTGGTCATCAGCGAGCGCCTGGCTGGCGAAGCGAAAGCGCTCAACCAGCAGCGTGCCAACATCAATGTGTCCAACGTTGTATCGACCGACCAGATCGGCAAATTCCCTGATGCCAACGTGGGAGACGCCCTGAAGCGCATTCCCTCGATCACGGTATTCTACGACCAGGGCGAAGCCCGTTTTGCATCCATCCGTGGCTCAGCCCCCCAGCTGAACTCGGTTCAGATCAACGGAGAGCGTATCCCGTCTGCTGAAGCCGAGGCCCGTACCGTTCAGCTGGATTTGATCCCATCGGATATGATCCAGACCATCGAGGTCAACAAGGTTCTGACCGCTGATATGGATGCCGATGCCATCGGGGGATCGGTCAACCTGATTACGCGTGCACCCTCCGGCGGCCAACGTATTTCAGTCACTGCCGGTGGTGGGTACAACGACCTGCGCGGAAAGGCTACGTCCAACCTGGCAGCCGTTCTGGGTAACCGGTTCCTGGATGGTCGCCTCGGTGTGGTTCTCTCTGGATCCTACCACAACAATAATTTCGGTTCGGACAACTCGGAAGGCGAATGGGGCGAAGATGGCGGCACGTTCTTCGTCGACGAATGGGACATCCGCCGTTACGACCTGCAGCGCATCCGTCGCAGCGTGGCGGCATCTTTCGACTACCGTCCGAACTCGAGCTCGGTTATCTACTTCCGATCGATGTACAACCATCGGAACGACTATGAGAACCGGTTCCGCGCGCGGTACCGCCTGGACCTGCCCGATGCCTCGGGTATTGTCGAGGAAGCAGAGATTCGTCGCCAGACCAAGGCCGGAACGGATGATATCAAGAACGCCCGTCTGGAAGACCAGCGCGCATCGAACTTCTCACTGGCCGGCGAGCATCAGTTGGACAAATTCCGGGTGGACTGGCAGGCCTCCTGGTCACGCGCCTCTGAAGAGCGTCCAAATGAGCGCTATATCTCGTGGCGCCTGCGCGACGTGCCCGTGCGCGTCGACGTAACGGACCCCGAGAAGCCGACCTTCTCGCTGGTCAATGCAGCCGATGGCAATCTGAGCAACTACTCCCTGCGCGAAATCACGGAAGAGTTCCAGATGACGGAGCAGAACAACTACAACGCGCGTCTGGACATCACCATGCCGCTGGCTGGCTCGAATGCTGAGGATCATGGTCTGAAATTCGGCTACCGCCTGCGTGCCAAGGACAAGATCCGCGACAACGCGTTCTTCGAGTATGAGCCGACCAGCGGTTTTGACAATCTCGCATCGGTTGACTCGGACGACTACTCCGACGAAGATTATTTGGCTGGTCCGTACTCGGTAGGTCTTTTTCAGACACCTGAATCACTTGGCAGCCTGGATCTGGAAAACTCATCCCTCTTCGAGCGCACAGACCTGCCGGAAGAGTATGCCGCCGGCAATTACGAGTCCGACGAGACGGTACATGCCGGATACGTCATGTACAATCGAAGCTTCAGCGACCAGCTTTCGGGTGTCTTCGGTGTGCGCGTGGAAGCCACAACGGCTACGTTCATCGGTAACGAATTCAACGATGATACGGAAGCAGTGACACCGGTTGACGGAGAGAGTTCCTACACGGATATCCTCCCAAGCGTCCTTTTCCGCTACGAAGTCGACACCAACACGATCGTGCGTCTGGCTTGGACCAACACGCTGGCCCGCCCCGGTTTCTTCGAGTTGGTCCCCTACCGCGAGATTGCCGTCGAGGATAACGAGCTCTCCGTCGGCAACCCGGATCTGAATCCGACCCGCTCGATGAACCTTGATCTCATGGTTGAGAAGTATTCTGGGACCATTGGTCTGATTTCCGGTGGCGTTTTCTACAAGAACATCAACGACTTCATTTACGTCCTTGAGGAGCGCGATGCCGTGGATGCCTTCTCTGGCCGTACTTATGACTCGATATTCCGTCCGGTCAACGGCGCCAGCGCCTCACTGGTTGGTTTCGAAGTAGCTGTGCAGCGTCAGCTGGACGCTCTTCCGGGCGTTGGTGTGTTTGCCAACTACACCTTCACCAGCTCCTCCACGGAGAATCCGGCCCTGGCCGACGAAAAGATCGACCTGCCGGGCACGGCCAAGCACTCATTGAATACGAGCCTCTCGTACACCAAGGGTCCTTTGGATGTGCGGGCCTCCTTCAACTACAACAGCTCGTACCTCGATCCGGATGCATTGGACCTGACGCCGGGCCTCGAGCGCTACTATGACGCTGTGACTTACCTGGATGTAAACGGACTCTACCGCGTGAACAACAACCTGCGGGTGTTCTTCAACGCGAACAACCTGCTCAACCAGCCCTTGCGCTTCTACGCAGGAGACCGGGACCGCACCTTCCAGGCGGAGTACTACGGTCCGACCTTCAACCTGGGTGTGAAATACGATCTCTAAGACGTCCTGAGATCATGCCAATCCGTTTCAGGCCCCGTGTTTGAAACGCGCGCGGGCCGGCAGTCATCGACTGCCGGCCCGCGCTGCATTCCTGCCGTACCCTCTCTCAGAGCACGTCCTTGGAAATCCGCATCGTCACCAGCATGTGCGGCACATCCACGACCTCTGCAATCTTGAGATCGGCTGCCAACGAAGCCAGAACATAGGCCTCGGTACGACTCATGCCGGTCTCATCGACGATGTAATCCACCATCGTACGCGTTGCCATGCGGGCTGCCTCATCAATGCTCACGCCATAGCCCGTGACCGAATAGTGGGTCGGGCTTTCGTACTGCGGCGAGGGCATCTGGCGACCATTCTTGATCAGCGTGATCTCGTATACGACGCGAAGCGGGCCTTCGATGGCCGTACCGGACACTTCGCCATCACCCTGGGCTACATGCGGGTCTCCAATAGAGAACAGGCCGCCCTCCACGAGAACCGGAAAATAGGCCGTCGTGCCTTCGACCATATCCCGATCGTCCATGTTGCCGCCGTTGTGCCGGGGAGGCACGGTGGAGAGCAGTTCTTCCGTGTCTGGCGCTACACCCATGACGCCGGGAAATGGCCTAAACGGGATGGAAATACCGGGGGCGTATTCGACTTCCGTATCGCCTTCCTCGAATTCGAAAATCCGGATGTAGGGTTCGGTGAACTCATCGGCCAGGAAACCGAATCCCGGGAATACAGCGGTCCATCCCCAGTCTTGTACCTCGATTTCGTGCAACGTGACAGCCAGTACATCCCCCGGCTCGGCACCTCGGACGGCGACGGGTCCCGTCAGGGCATGAAACGGTCCGGCGGCAAGAATACCGGGAAGATCCTCGGCCACGGTCTCCCGGGTGACGTACCCACCTGACGCTTCAACCAGGTAGGCTTCCACGTTGGCACCGGAGTCCACCGTCAGGACAGGCTCGAAGGTCTTGCTCCATTTATTATGACCGTTTTCGGCCGTGATGGTGGTATCTGGTATGATCGTGGAAACCACTTCCGTAGCAGATGGGGGGGCATCTGAGCAACCAGTGAAGGCTAGCAGAGCAGCGAGAACGAGGGAGCGATACATGATGGCGTTCGTGTGTGAAGGGTTCAGGTGACATCCGGAATCTATTCGTCAGCAGACCCAAGTGGCAAACGGGATGACGAGCGACCGCGCATGAAGCACGGCCGGGCCACGCACGGATGATGGCGGAAGGGCATGTGATTGAACGTTTTCCTGAGTGTACCTGCTGCTGCGATTCCTCCTAGCGTTCCCCCTACCATGCCCTCCTCCGTTTTCGACCACCGCCGCCTTCGCCTCCTGATTGGAATCATCGCATTTCTCCTTCCACTCGTCGTTGATATCGTGGCGGCCGATGAACTGGTATCCATCAGCGCTTCCTACCATACCGAGGCTCGGGACGTGTTCGTAGGTCTGCTCTTTGTCATCGCCGCATTGATGGCCTCCTACCGCGGACACTCACGGATTGAATCAGTGGCTTCGAGGGCGGCTGCAGCGGCAACCGTATGCATCGCGCTGTTTCCTGCTGCCGGGCCGACAGCTCAGAGTGGATGGGAATCGCATTTCCATGACTTTTGCGCCCTCGTGCTCTTCAGTATCCTGGCCTACTTCTGCCTGGGTCCCTTTCGCAGGCGAACGCGGGGACAATCGGGCAGAAAGGGGCGAAGAGCACGCATCTATCTGGTCTGCGGCTGCATCATCCTGGCTGCCATGCTGGGCCTGGGCACAGCCACATGGGCACTCCCGGAGGACACGGTCGGCGCCTACGAGATGACCTACTGGGCTGAACTGGTTGCCTTGTGGGCGTTCGGGACCGCGTGGATTACGGCAGGCAAGGTGCTCCCCTTTCTGGTCGACGCTGACGAAGCATGGTACCCGTCGTCCGGATCCATCCTCCTGGAACGCAGACGCATTGCCCCGAACTATACGTCGTCATAAGAGAGTCCAAGGTGCTCCATGGCCTCGTGCGAGCACCCCTCCCAGCTGGGATTGGCTGTATTGCCCTTGTAGCCCAGGTCCTCTACACCCATCTGGCTGGACCAGAAGCCGGAAGCGGTCATATCGCGCATGAGGGTGAAGAACGCTGCTCCCTCCTCCAACCCGGGCGCGACATCATCAGGCCAGGCGATCTGATCCAGAACGGCCTGTTGATCTATCTCCGCGAGCTCAATGAAGGTCGTCGCGCCGGTGGATGCCACACGCGCATCCAGCCACGCCAACCCCCGCTGAAGTGGCTCCGCAGCGCCTTCGACATCTTCCAGGATGAAATCGATGAAAGCGGGCACGCCAGCGTCCGTCGCACTACCACTGCGATCATCAGCCGGAATGATCCAGTCGGCCAGCACCTTCACCGTCTCATACTCATGCCGGCTCAGCACGGTCGGCTCTCGATCTGCCAGTGGCATGGTCTTCGAGGCCGCCGCCACTTTCGAAGCCGCGTTCTCGATGTCGGACGGGCCACACCCGGGGATGGTGGAACCGATGGCGGCCAGCGCCATCAATTTGAGGGATTCGCGTCGGGAAAGGGCCATCAGAGATTCCTCCGTTTGACTTCATCCACGATATACTCGGACGTGCGCATCGAGAGCGCCATGATGGTCCACGTGGGGTTCTTGTGGGGCTGGGACACGAACGGTCCGGCATCGGCCACGAATACATTTTTTGCCTCGTGCGCCTGGCACCATTCGTTGAGCACGCTGGTTTTGGGGTCCTTACCCATGCGCGTGACTCCGACTTCATGGATGATCTGGCCTGGTCGCGTAATACCGTAATCATCTTCGGCAGTAGGCATGTCCCACACCGACGTGCCGCCCGCTGCGTGGATGATCTCCCGGGCCGTTTCATGGAAGTGCTTCATCTGCAGCTTTTCCTCATCGCTCCACGAGGTATCGAATTTCAGGACTGGAATGCCGTATTTGTCCACCACATCAGGGTCGATCGTGCACCGGCTGTCATACCGGGCAATCATCTCTCCCCGGCCGGACATGCCCACATAGGTGCCCCAGAGCCTGCGGTAGTCGTCTTTGAGTTGGGCCCCGAAGCCACCCCCGCCGCGCGTACGATCACCCGAGTCGAGTTGACCATTGATCCGATGGATGCCGCCGCCAAAACCGTAGCCGGGCATGCCCCGTCCACCCCACACCTCAATGTGGTAGCCGCGCGAGAACGGCAGCGAGCGGTCGTTCTCGCGCCACCAGGGAATGTAAATATGCATTCCCCCGACCCCGTCATCGTTGTGCACGGGCAGATCGATCAGATTCGGGAAAAAGCCCATGGCGTCCGCACCTGTCGAGTCGGTCAGGTACCGCCCCAGAACATCACTCGAGTTGGACAGACCGTTGGGGTGTCTGGATGATGTTGAATTCATCATCAGGCGGGCCGACTCACACGCACTGGCTGCCAGCACCACGACCCTGGCCTTGACCTCATAGTCCCGCATGGTGGTCGTATCCACATAGGAGACGCCCGTAGCCTCCCCCTCATCGTTCGTCAGCACTTCCCGGGCCATCGCATTGGTTATGAGCGTCAGATTCCCCGTGGCAAACGCCGGGGGCAAAAGCACACTCTGCGATGAGAAGTTCGAACGGGTGGCGCAACCCCGGTTGCACTGGCCGCAATAATGACAGGCCGGCCGGTTGCCGAGTGGCTGGGTGATGATAGACAGGCGCGAGGGAATGACCGGAACGCCGACTTTCTGCGCCCCACCCTTGATCATCATTTCGTAGCAGCGCGGCTTGGGCGCTGGCATGAAAATGCCATCAGGCTCGTTGTAGAAGTTCTCGACACTGCCGAAGATGCCCACCATGCGGTCCAGACGGTCGTAGTAGGGCATCAGGTCTTCGTATCCAATCGGCCAATCATCGCCCTTTCCATCAATGGATTTCTTTCGGAAGTCGTCCGGGCCGAATCGTAAAGAAATACGCCCCCAGTGATGGGTACGCCCACCAACCATCCGCGCACGGAACCAGTCCCAATCGGTGCCATCGGCCTTCGTATACGGCTCGCCATCAATCTCCCAGCCGCCGATGCAGGCATCGAACTCGCCGAACGGACGATCCTTGGTGCCTTTACCGCGACGGGGGCTCTGGTAGTTCCAGGTCAGCATGGCACCGTCCTTGACAGCATCCCAATCGCTCCCCGCTTCAAGCATGACCACCTTGGCCCCGGCTTCGGTCAGCGTCTTGGCAGCCATCCCGCCGCCAGCTCCCGAACCGACAATGCACACATCGTAGACTTCCTTGAGAGCATCATGAACTTCCTTGTGGGGCATAGCGAGCGTGGGCTGAACTTCGAAAACGGAACGCCGCAGTGTACGGAATGATGACGGTATTGGGAAGATCACAACAGTCTTGTGGAGAACAGTCGACCTCCCCCTTCGCCAAATGTTAATGAAATGAACAAGCACGGATAACGTCTAACGGGTGTGAAAAGCGCTCACGACGTTGATTTGATCGGTTCAACGAACCCTTTGCCGACGGTTTTGCCCGCGCTGTGACAATCAACTCGATTTCCATTCGCACCCGGAGCCGTATGTCATTTCGTTCAAGCTTTGCTCTTCTGCTGATTCCTGCTGTCGCCGCCCTGTCCGGATGCGGGTCGTCCGACACGTCATCCGGCGGCATGCCGGCCCAGTTTGCAGCCGTCACACCCACGGTCGAGGCCGTGCGGGCGCGTTACGGCTCCCTCCCCCTCGAGGAGCGTATGAGTGGCATTGTACGCGCCGAAAACCAGGTAGAGATCGTGGCGGAGATCTCCGCTCCGATCACCCGTGTCCTCGTGCAGAACGGGGATTACGTGGAAGCGGGTTCTCCTCTTGTCTACCTTCGGGATAAGCAATACCGGGATCAGGTTGCGCAGTCGGAGGCGGCTCTGCAAATAGCGGAGGCCGACGCACAGCGAACACAGGCCTCACTTACCGAAGCGCGTAACCAACTCGATCGGGTTGAACAGCTGGCCGGTCGCCAGTTGGAAAGTGAGCAGCGACTCGATGCGGCACGGGCTTCGTTTGCCGGCGCTGAAGCAGCGCATGCCCAAGCGGTGGCACGCATTGCGCAAGCCGAAGCAAACCTGGAAGAGCAGCGTGAACTGTTGCGCCGAACGGTCGTACGGGCGCCGATCGCGGGTTATGTGGGTCAACGCAATGCCGAGGTGGGTATGCGGGTCATGGCGGGAGAAGCCCTCTTCACCATGGGCAACTTCGATAAGGTTCGGATTGAGATGTCCATAACGGACCGTATGATCAACCGGATTGTACCCGGACAAACGGCCCTCATCACCGTCGAGGGGTCTGACCAAGGTCCGATCGAGGCACAAGTGTCCCGGATTTCTCCCTTCATCAATGCCGAGAGCTACAGTGCACGGGCTGAGGTCGATGTGGACAACCGCGACCGCCGACTCCGCCCAGGCATGTTTGTGGCCGTAGATGTGCTCTACGGTGAGTCTACCTCAGCTGTCATCGTGCCAGAGTCCGTCCTCTACGACAATCCCAACAACGGTATGCTGGGTGTTTATGTGGCGCCTGCGCTTTCCA
>Ga0181571_10003531_pt1 | contig 11708 bp, 10 predicted proteins | sample 101ome_17_FD_132440 | JGI IMG/M metagenome (GOLD analysis project Ga0181571, IMG submission 132440) | Coastal salt marsh microbial communities from the Groves Creek Marsh, Skidaway Island, Georgia - 101407AT metaG (megahit assembly) | ecosystem: Environmental > Aquatic > Marine > Intertidal...
AAGGCCTCCCATCAGGCCAAGAACTGCCCCCAGAATACTCCAGCTGTCGCCACCACCGAAAGCATTTGCCAGCAATCCACCGGAGAATGTGCCGACAAGCATAGCCAGTAAAGGCAAACCATAGAGCAGTATCGCCAGTTGCATCAGGCGGGCCTCTTGCATGGCCAGTATCAGCGTATCGCCAGCATGCACGTTACCCACCAGATAGACCGGCAGCGGCAAGGTGAGCGTATTGTTTCGACGCAGACCCGCCTTATCGCGGAGATTGTCCAGCAGGTAGTGGCCGCAACCAGTGTTCGCACTGCAGCCGCGGCAATGTGCCTGCCGGCGAAGCTGTAAATCGGCGTCATGACGCCCGGATCGCGCCACGATTACCTTTTCAGAGACCATAAAAAACCCTGTGGATGGTTATCGACAGGGTTCATGATAGCAGGGCCTATGAGAGGAGAGAATTCGGATCAATTGTCCTTGTCAGGATTGAAAGTGGCGTCACTGGCTTCCAGAGCATCTTCAAGTTCGGCCGAAACCATGCGCTCGAGACGACTCATATCTTCAGGATTAAGCTTGTTTTGCACGGCAACCCGGGTGGCAGTCGCCGGATTCAGATTGCCGGTAATACCCGGCAGCTGGTCATTGCTGACATCGGCAAACTGGGCGCTTGGTGCTGCGTTACCCGACGTTCCGGTGTCTGACATCATGACCATGTCGGCGGTGAACAGAACCGCCACGGCAACTGATGCCGCAATGGCGCCCTGCCCGAACCGGCGCAGAATACTCTTGCCAGAGGCAGAATCGACCAGGGCTTTGGCGGGAATCGCATCCTGCTCGAGCTCAGCCTGGATACTAGCCAGCAGATTACAGGAGGGAGAGACGTGGATTTCACGTTTCAGGCTGGCACTGACCACATGGTAGCGCTGCCACTTCGCCTTCAGGGCGATCACATCTTCGCCCTGGCCTTCCAGCGCCTTTAGGACACGACGCAACTCCAGTTCGTCCGCTTCGTTGTCCATTAACGCCGAAAGTGATTCGTGTAATTTGTCTGTCATGGAGCCCTCGTCAGCTACTATAGCTACAACGCTTTCTTTATTTGACGATCTATATTTGACGATCTATCTATTACCCAAAGCGCTTTATTAAACGCCTCGATTCTGTCAATTCGGTTCAACCATGCAATCTGGCTGCCTTGACACTACTGCCAGCCTCATCATATCTCTCGAGCATTTGCCGCAGTGATATGTGATTTTGTGCCGGATGTACTCTAGACAACACCTCACTGTAAAAATTCCCTGAGTTCAGGTTTTTTTGCCATATTTTTGCCACTTTTCCCATTTTTACGGAATTTCCTTGTGAATCAGGCCATTTGCGCGTGAAGAATTGGCGAAAATGCCTACTCGCCATCCAGTAGAGGGCGGATTTTCTTGTCGAGGGCTTCTCTGGCCCGAAATATTCGCGATCGTACTGTCCCCACAGGACAACCCATGATTTCCGTGATTTCCTCATAGCTCAGACCACTAAATTCCCGCAATGTGAACGCTGTCCGCAGGTCTTCCGGCAAATCCTCGATGGCTTTGTTGATGACCCGGTGCAGATCCTCCTTTTCCTGACTGGCCTCGGGACTTTCAATGTCGGTCAGCGGAGCATTGTTTTCCATGAACTCCGCATCTTCGACATCCACATCCGTGGATGGCGGTCGTCGACCGCGCGCAACGAGGTAATTTTTCGCCGTATTGATGGCTATGCGGTACAGCCAGGTATAGAACTGGCTGTCACCACGGAACTTGGGCAGCGCCCGATAAGCCTTGATAAACGCTTCCTGGGCAACATCCTCAACTTCCGAGGGATCATTGATAAAGCGCCCGATAAGACCAAGGATGCGATGCTGGTAACGCAAGACCAGAAGATCAAAGGCGTGCTTGTCACCCTTGAATACCCGGTCTACCAGTTGCTGGTCTGTGTCTTTTACTTCTTCGGCCAAAAGCCTGGCTCCAACTAATACGTATCATACTCATGGCGTGCACTGGTTGTGCTTGTCTACCTGTTTCCAACAGAAGCCTGGCCTCTACTACTCTAGTGGTAGACAGGCATAGCGCGTAAAAGTTCGCGCCACTTAACAACGGGTGACTGCCTGCTTTATATTTTCTTTTTTATTGTATCTCACAAGGTAGAATAGCGTCAGGCCGTACTGACCCATCGCCACGTGGCGGATCTGTTGCTGGCAACTACCCTGTTTCGACTTTTTGAAGATTCCTGTAGCACACCCAGCAACGTTCCTGGTAAATACTGGTCTAGAGACACTAACCATCATCTGAATACCTCATCACGCCTATGACCGACAGTCCACAATCCAGTTACGATGCCGATGTCCTCATTATTGGTGGCGGCGCCGCCGGTCTGAGCCTGGCGCTCAAGGTGGCCGATCGTGCAAGCGTCACGATTTTGTCCAAAAGCTCACTGGAGCATGGCTCTACCTATTATGCCCAGGGCGGCATCGCGGCAGTCCTGGATGAGCACGACAGCCTGGAATCCCATGTCGAGGATACCCTGATCGCCGGTGACGGACTCTGCGATCGTGATGTGGTCAGCTATACCGTGTCACGGGGCCGGGAGTGCATCAACTGGCTCGTGGAACAAGGCGTGCGCTTTACCCGCGAAAAAGCCCGCGTCGAAGATGGTGTCTCCTACCACCTCAGCAAGGAAGGCGGCCACAGTCACCGGCGTGTTGTGCATGCCGCAGATGCCACTGGTCGCGCTGTTTTCGAAGGCCTGGCTGCGCAGGTCATGGATCATCCCAACATCACCTTTCGCATCAACACCGTGGCCGTGGACCTGATAACCACGGCCAAGCTTGGCAAAGCCGGCAATCGCTGTGTAGGCGCTTATGTGCTCAACGAAGTCAGTGGCCAGGTGATGCTCTATCGCGCCCGCTTTGTCATTCTCGCCACCGGCGGCGCCAGCAAGGCATATCTCTACACTTCCAATCCTGATGGCGCCAGCGGCGACGGCATTGCCATGGCCTGGCGTGCCGGTTGCCGGATTGCCAACATGGAGTTCAACCAGTTTCATCCGACCTGCCTGTACCATCCAAAGGCAAAATCCTTCCTGATTACCGAGGCCCTGCGTGGCGAAGGCGCCCAGCTGAAGCTGCCGGACGGTACGCGCTTTATGAAGGACTATGACCCCAGGGGTGAACTGGCGCCTCGTGATGTGGTCGCCCGTGCCATCGATTCAGAAATGAAGCGACTAGGGTGTCCCTGTGTCTATCTCGACATCAGCCACAAACCCGACGTCTTCATTCTTGAGCATTTCCCCACGATCTACGAGAAATGCCTGGAATACGGCATTGATATCACCCGTGACAAAATACCCGTGGTACCTGCCGCGCATTACAGCTGCGGTGGCGTCATGGTGGATCTCAATGGCAAGACCGATGTCGAAAATGTTTACGCCATCGGTGAAACGAGCTGCACCGGACTGCACGGCGCCAACCGCATGGCGAGTAACTCGCTATTGGAATGCTTCGTGTTTGCATTCGCTGCAGCTGAGGACATCCTGGCTCGCCTGGATGATGTCCCGCTGTTTGACAGCATCCCGCCCTGGGATGAAAGCAAGGTGACCAACTCAGACGAGGATGTCGTCATTGCACATAACTGGGACGAAATTCGTCGTTTCATGTGGGACTACGTGGGCATTGTGCGGACAAACAAGCGCTTGCAGCGAGCCCAGAATCGCATAGAACTGCTCCAGCAGGAAATTCGCTGGTATTACTCGCGCTATCGCGTCAGCCGCAACCTGCTGGAACTGCGCAACCTGGCGCTGGTGGCTGAACTGATTATCCAGTCGGCTATGACCCGCAAGGAAAGCCGCGGCCTGCATTACACGCTGGACTATCCGAACAAACTGCCCTCACCGGTCAACACCGTGTTGGTCCCGCATACCTATGTGGCTTAAGCCGCGGCGCGCAGCGTCTAACACCCTGTTGATATCGGCAACGGACTGATCAGACCTGTGCCAGGATGGTAGCGACAATACCCTCGAGTTCCCTGACCGGTACCGGCGCTCGGCGGGTCAGCCAGAGAAACAGGTCCTGATCCTCTTCTTCTAGCAGACGCGCGTAATCCTGCTGCTGTGCTGTCGATAGACCCGGCAGGACCTTTTCGGCGAAAGGCACAAGAATCAGGTCCAGCTCCAGCATGCCACGGCGGCTGTGCCAGTACATTCTCTTTAAATCGATCGACTCTGACATGGCTCTGTACCTGCGTGTGATCCCGCCTAAGAAAGGCTATTTAACTCAACATTGGCTGCAATTATACTGCACCACCCTGGACCGGTGCCCGTTGACTCACGGATGGTTGCTGGTGGCAAAAATCATCCGGGTATCATCTGTCAGCCGTTTTTACGACGTATCACTCGCAGGCAATTTTTATCCTGATCAACCGGTTACTTATTAGACTGATAACCCACCACTTGGCGACAGAGTAACTAACGACAACCGCATGCTGCAGAATTTCCAAATATCACTTGATCATCAGGACCTGCTGGAAGTGGTCGGCAAGGATAGCGAAAAATTTCTCCAGGGTCAGCTAACCTGTGATCTTGCTCGACTGGGTGAAGGCCAGTATGGGCTGGGCGCACTGTGCAACAACAAAGGGCGGGTCTACGCCAATTTCCGAATACTCCGGCATGATGAGCGTTTTTACCTGGTCATGCCCCAGGGCATCGGCGCCACGGCAAAAACACAGCTGGCCAAATACATCCCCTTTTACAAAGCCGAGATGACAAATGCCTCATCGCAATTTCAGCGTGTCGGTCTCGCGGGCCCTGAAGCGCGCACATGGCTGGGCAGGCAACTGCCTGACTTACCCGCACCTGGCACCATGACCAGCCTGGGCAACAGCCTGCTGCTCAACCTGGGCGGTGAAGATGGCCGGTTTGAATACTGGACACCTACAGGCCAGCCCAGCCCGGTCACCTCCAGTGCCATACCCGAGGCGAATTCCCCGGCATCCTGGTCCGCGTTGGACATGCAATCAGGACTGTTTTTCATTGAGCCGGAAGACATCGAAGCCTATACACCTGAAGAGCTCAACCTGGATCTGGCCGGTTTCGTGAGCTTCAGCAAAGGCTGCTACACCGGTCAGGAAATCGTGGCGCGCATGCATTACCGCGGCAAAGCCGCCAAACGGGCCTTTCTGGCCCAGGACAAAGCGCCCCAGGTCATGCCAGCAGCAAAGATGGAGGCCATAACAGCAGCCTCAGGAAAAGTATTAGGAAAGCCTTCTAATATATTGTTTATTAATGACATTATTTATTTTTATTCGGTGCTGAAAACCCCTCTTCCCGAGGAACCCCTGCATCTTGCCTTTACAGATGACACCACCCTGGCGATCACACTCTCACTGCCTGATTACCATCCCTGATCCCGTCCCAAACAAACTTTTACTCCCGGGCTTTCAAATCCCCTGCCATCCGCATCAGAAACCGCATCTCTCCAGGGATGGCAGGCAAGTGTGGCCTGCTTCAAATACTGGCAAAGCGCCCCATATTCGCCAGCAATTACCGATAGAATCTGGGAAAAATCCAAAGGTAAGATTCTGGTCTGATATTGAGCGGCTTCCAGCATAATTGCGTGTTCTGTTAATCGACTGATCTCACCTTCGCATCGACTTCTTTCGGGCTAGATAGCACTGGCCCTGATTCTCCCTATCCTGCTGATATCCGCCCCTGGCCTGGCTCAATCCAATGGGATTGGCCGTGTCATCTCCACGTCAGGCGCCGTGGCTGCAGTGGATTCGAAAAAAACACCCGCAGACTCCAACGCCGTTCAGAAGTCTTTCTGGGTGACACCATCACTACCGGCCCAATGGGCGTTGTCCAGATCCGCCTGGTTGATGGCGCCATGTTTGCACTCAAGGAAGACACCGGGTACCTCTTCAAAACCTATGACTATGATGGCGACTCCTCGACCCCTGACAGCGCCGTCATGGAAATGGTGCGCGGCGGCTTTCGGACCATCTCCGGCAGCATAGGTGATTCCATCGAGGATACCTACCGTATCGAAACCCAGTTCGCCAACATCGGTGTCCGCGGTACCGTTCACGAAGCAGTCATTGCTTTCGGGCAGTTGTTCACCGGCGTCTATGAAGGTGGCACCACGGTAACCAACGCTTTGGGCTCTATTGATACCGGCCTTGGCGGCGACTTTGACTATGCTGTGACCAGCGACGGCGAGGCGCCCCAGGGCCTGCTGCAGCAACCTGGCCAGTTGCGTCAGATCAGTATCATCAACGTGGGCCTTGATGCTGACGAAGATAATGGCAATGGTGATGACGGTAATGGTGGCGAAGGAAACGGCGGCAGCAACAATGGTGGGGGTTGATACCGATTTGTCCACCGGAATCATCCAGAATTCCAAGTTGTCTGCGTCTAAGTCGGTTACCATCAACGGCACTACCTATGAATTTAAATGGACACTTGAATTCACGCCAAATAACGGTATTCAGGACGGGGTCGGATTCTTTGACCTTAACGATTTCTCCAATGGCAGCCTCGAAATTACTGGTGGCGTAAATCCCATTACGGTACCGGTTGATGCCGCCGTACTTTCCGGCTCTTTCTCTGCGGATCCCGTTCATACCAACAACCTGGCACATGTGGGTGGCAGCCTTCTGCTGGAAGCCAATGTGAACCTGGAAGGTTTCGACATCGATGCCAGTATCCTGGGCGATTACGAAATCCTTGGTTACTGGGACAACCGTATTACCCGCACCGAACTGCTCGGCATGGAAGACAACCTGGGACTGTTGGTCAGGCGCCTCTCTGGAGTGATCGACAAGCACCATCTGTCCAGCAACAACAAAACCAATGTCAAATTCGCCGCTACGCCTCTGACCGATACCCAGTTGGGCAGTGCAAATGCAGAGCAATATACAGAGGGTGTCGTGTACGATGACCAGCCCACTTCTCTGGTTCGTGAACTTGGCGGGCACATCACCTCCACGGTCGCATCGGCCGGGGTAGGCACATTTGATGTCGGCTGGGGGCCATGGGACGGCGGGGCTGAAATACTGGACAGCAAAGGTGCTCCTTCTGTCCATGTCCCTGAATCGGTCTACTGGCTATCAGCTAAGAAAGCCGACATGGCCGATCTTACGGGTACATGGACCTATGGCAGCAATGACGGTGTTACCGGCAGTCCGAATCTAGCGCTTGGATTCCTGGGTGAAGGGACAAATGGCGGGCCAGCGCTGCCCCTGAGTGAACTCGGCATGAGCTTTAATGTGAGTTTCGGGCTGAGTACAAACAATATCACCAACGGTAAATTCGAGGCTTTGGTTGGCAGCGGTGACCGCTGCTATACAGAATTCTCCGGTACTGCAAACGGCCCTGTTGCCAGCATGACCCATTTCAGCAATGCGACTTTTGGTACGAATGCGGATTACTCCTTAAACCCGGGGACCAGTCTCACAGGCGAAATTCGCGGCATATTCACGGGTGCGGACACCAACCAGGGCTTTGCGGCCGGATTCTCCCTGCATGAGTTAGGAAGCAACGCAACACTCAACGGCGTGGGCTTGATCGGTAACCGGACAAGTCCCTGAAAACTAAGTTGAACTGCAAAAAAAAAAGCAGGCCAGTGGCCTGCTTTTTTATTTGAAAAAAGATTGGTCGGAGTGGCCGGATTTGAACCGACGACCACCACACCCCCAGTGTGGTGCGCTACCAGGCTGCGCTACACTCCGACTTGATCGGTAAAAAACCGGTGCATCATACCAGTTTTGGCGTGTTCTTTAATCTGGAAAATTGGAAGGTCTAGAGGGGTACTAACCTTGCTTGATCAGGACAGGTCTCTAAGGGCCTCTTCCACTTCAATGATCAGGTCCTGGACGACGGCCTTGTTCACGACCGGTTTCTCTTCCGGCATCTCTGCGCCGGACATGCGCTGACGCGCACCACCGATGGTAAAGCCCTGTTCATACAGCAATTCGCGAATCTGACGAATCAGCATGACGTCCTGGCGCTGGTAATAGCGGCGGTTACCGCGGCGCTTGACCGGCTTTAGCTGGCTGAATTCCTGCTCCCAATAGCGCAGAACATGAGGCTTCACATCACAAAGTTCGCTCACCTCACCGATGGTGAAGTAGCGCTTCGCAGGAATTTCCGGGAGTTCGGCGTTATGGCTTGGTTCCAGCATAGTTCTCAACTCTTGATTTCAGTTTCTGACCGGGCCTGAAAGTGACAACTCGTCGTGCCTGGATAGGAATCTCTTCACCGGTTTTCGGGTTGCGACCCGGACGCTGGCGCTTGTCGCGCAGGTCGAAATTGCCGAAACCTGACAGCTTGACCTGTTCATTGTCTTCCAGTGAAAGCCGGATTTCCTCAAAAAACTGCTCAACAAGCTCTTTCGCTTCACGCTTGTTCAGACCCATTTCATCGAACAGGCGTTCGGCCATTTCTGCTTTTGTCAGTGCACCACCGGACATCGCTTTCTACCTATACTGTAATAACCCGGGCAATTGCCCCATTAACCGTTCAGTTCTTGCTTATTATTGTTTTTAACAGATCCTGATACTTGCTGATGTGGTATGAATCCGGATTCCAGATTTACGGCGATTTTCGCTTATTGTCGCCCTGTTGGGGAGGCTTCACATCCTTAATTCTGCATTAAATTGTGCTTCTAGGACCTTGATACAGTTATTAATTATTGCGTTTACATCTTTATCGGTAAGAGTGCGTGAAGGATGCTGTAAGGTCAAGCCTATTGCAAGGCTTTTTTTAGTTTTTTCAATATTTTGGCCCTGATAAACATCAAAAATAACGAGGTTTTTCAGGTTCTCACCACCAGCTGCCATAAGCGCCTGGCGAATAGCACCGGTTTCCTGGTCGGCAGATACCAGCAAGGCCAGGTCCCGGCGTACGGAAGGAAAGCGCGACAGCGGGGCAAAAACCGGCAGCTGTGCTGGTGCCAGCGTCTCCAGGTCCAGCTCCAGAAGGTAAATTTTCCCTGGGATATCAATGTGTTGCTGTGCTGAGGCTGACAGTGCACCAAGCCACCCTGCCGGCTTGCCTTGACGCAGCAAGCGAGCGGTCTGGCCAGGCTGCAGTGCGGGATGACGATCAGCGGCCAAGGTGAAACTGTCGCGGTCGAGGGTCATCTCCAGCAGCGATTCCAGATCCCCTTTCAGATCAAAGAAGTCCACGGGAGTGTCTTTAACCCCCCACTGTTCCGGCATGGCCTCGCCCCAGATCAGAGAAGCTACTTTAGCTTTCTGCTCTAATTTATTGTTTATATTGTAAAATACGAGTCCGGATTCAAATATCTTGCCCCGCCCCTGCTGGCGGTGAAAATTGTGCTTGAGCGCGCCCAGCAAGCCTGGCCAGAGGCTGGTTCGCATCACATCCATGTCCTGGGAAATTGGATTTGTTAGCGGCAATATTGTCTCCGGGTCGGTCCCCAGGATGTGCTCCAACTTGCTGTCGACAAAACTGTAGGTAATGACTTCCTGGTAACCCTGAGCGGTCAGCCTGTTGCGCACCGCAGTGAGGCCTACCAGGCCTTCCGGCTGGGGCTTTAACGCAAAATGGCCACGTGCCTCGGTCACTGGCAGATTGTTGTAGCCGTAGATACGCGCTATTTCCTCGACCAGGTCCTCCTCAATGGCAATATCAAAACGCCAGGATGGCACACCAAAGGTCCAGCTTTGGACATCCCTGCTGATCAGCTCAAGCCCCAGGCCGGTCAGGATGCTTTCCACCTGCTCTGCTGGCAGGCTGATGCCGAGAATACGGGTAATGCGTTCTGCGCGCAGTGTGACAGTACGGTCTTGCGGCAGGTTGTCAGTGCTTTCGGTGATTGGCCCTGGTTCTCCGCCGACGATATCCAGCAGCAGCTGTGTGGCACGTTCCATGGCTTCCCTGGGCAGGTTGTAATCCACGCCGCGTTCAAAACGATGGGCGGCGTCGGTTTGTAAGCCATAGGACCGGGCTTTGCCCGCGATGACAGCAGGCGCAAAATGGGCACTCTCTAGAAAGATATGCTTGGTATATGCCTGCACACTGCTGTCCAGGCCGCCCATGACTCCGGCGATGGCCAGCGCCTTGTCCTGATCAGCGATAACCAGCGTATCAGTGGATAAGGCAACTTCCTTGCCGTCGAGCAGGGTCAGTTTTTCCTGGTCCGCCGCATAGCGCACATCGATTCCACCGGCAAGCTTGTCCAGGTCGAACGCATGCATGGGCTGCCCCAGTTCCATGAGGACATAGTTCGTCACGTCCACTACTGGATCTATGCATTTGATGCCACTGCGACGCAGTTTTTCCTGCATCCAGCGGGGTGATACCGCATCCTGGTTGATATTACGAATGACACGACCAAGATAGCGCGGACAGCCATCGCTGGCGCTCAGGGTAATGGGGAGCGTATCTGGCAGGGTTTCCGGTACGGCATTAATCGCCGGGCGGGTGACCGGCAGGGAAACCAGCACGCCCACTTCGCGCGCGATACCGTTGAGGCTCAGGCAATCGCCGCGGTTGGGCGTCAGATCCACTTCGATCAGCGCATCGTCGAGATTCAGATACTGCCTGACATCTTCACCAAGCGGCGCATCGGCCGGCAACACCAGGATGCCGTCGGACTTTTCCGCCAGCCCGAGTTCCTCTTCGGAACAGACCATGCCGAAGGATTCAACCCCCCGCAGTTTAGCCTTCTTGATCTTGAAATCATCGCCCAGTACCGCACCAACGGTAGCAAACGGGATCTTCTGGCCGGCAGCGACATTGGGGGCGCCACAGACGACCTGGCAGGTTTCGCTGCCGGTATTCACCTGGCAGACCCGCAACTTGTCAGCATCCGGATGTGGCTGGACAGCGGTGACTTCGGCCACTACGACACCGGTAAAGGCCTTGCCGGCCTGCGAGACACCATCGACTTCCAGCCCGGCCATGGTCAGGCGGGCCACAATATCTTCGGTATCGGTGTCGGGATTGACCCATTCGCGCAGCCACTGTTCACTGAATTGCATGGCTAGCCCCTCTTGCCTTCGCTGAACTGCCGCAGGAAACGCAGGTCGTTCTCAAACATCAGGCGCAGGTCATTGATCTGGTAACGCAGCATGGCGAGACGATCCACGCCCATGCCAAAGGCAAAGCCGGTGAATTTTTCGGTATCAACGCCCGAGGCCTTCAGGACATTGGGGTGGACCATGCCGCATCCACCCACTTCCAGCCAGCCGGTCTGGCTGCAGACCCGGCAACCAGCGCCCTTGCATGACACGCATTGCACATCGATCTCGGCGGAGGGTTCTGTAAACGGAAAATACGATGGCCTGAAACGCACGGCCAGTTCAGCCTCGAAAAATACCTGCAGAAACTCTGCCAGTAGGCCTTTGAGATCCGCCATGGTGACATCTTCATCGACCAGCATGCCCTCCACCTGGTGGAACATAGGCGTGTGTGTCAGGTCGGAGTCACAGCGATAGACTCGTCCGGGGCAAATGAAACGGAACGGCGCCTCGCCGGTTTCCATGACCCGCACCTGCACCGTGGACGTATGCGTGCGCAGCAGCATGCCGTTACCAAAATAGAAAGTGTCGTGCATGGCGCGGGCGGGATGATGGGCGGGAATATTAAGGGCTTCGAAATTGTGGTAGTCGTCTTCGATCTCCGGCCCCTGCACCACGTCGTATCCGGCTGAAGTGAAAATCGCCTCGATG
>Ga0181571_10003535_pt1 | contig 11701 bp, 1 predicted proteins | sample 101ome_17_FD_132440 | JGI IMG/M metagenome (GOLD analysis project Ga0181571, IMG submission 132440) | Coastal salt marsh microbial communities from the Groves Creek Marsh, Skidaway Island, Georgia - 101407AT metaG (megahit assembly) | ecosystem: Environmental > Aquatic > Marine > Intertidal zone...
GGCTCGGGCTCCGCGGCCGCCTCGGGCTCGGGGGCCGCCTCGGGCTCGGGCTCGGGCTCGGGCGCCGCCTCGGGCTCGGGTTCTTCCGCGACGGGCTCCTCCTCCGCGACGGGCTCATCGACCGCGATTTCCTCCTCCGCTTCCGCGACGGGCTCCTCCTCGGCCACGGGCTCCTCCTCGGCCACGGGCTCCTCCTCGGCCACGGGCTCCTCCTCGGCCACGGGCTCCTCCTCCGCGGCTGGCGCGGGCTCTGCTTCGTCGGACATCGTTCCTCGGTGCGTCGGAGGCCGAACGGTGCGGGAGGATCGCTGCCGCGCGCTTCGGTGTGCGCGGACGCGTCCGGAAAAACGCCGACATGTCGGAGTCAACGCCTTCTTCCCCCCCCCCCGCCTCCGGAGCCAAATCGAGAGGGGGGGATTTGGCACCAAAATTGAACGGGTGAATTCGATCGGAAGACCGGTCGCGGATTGATCGGCGCGTCCGATCAACTTCCGAAAGCGAAAAAAATTGGGCACCACGACGCTTGCCGGCGCTCGGCAGGCGACAGTTCGCGCGCTCACGGCGCAGCGCCCCGCCCGCGCGGCGCCGCGATGGAGGCGTTCGGCCGCGCGCTCGCGGCGCTCGCCGCGCCCGGCGGCGTGGATCCCTCCGCGAGAGCCGAGGCCGAGCGTATCGTCGCGGTGGCGGTCGAAGACCCTTCCGTCGTCCCCGCCCTCCTCGAGGCGTGCCGCCGCCCCGATCCGCCGTCGCGGCTCCTCGCCGCGGTCCTCCTCAGCACCGCCGCGGGAAAGCACTGGCGCTCGCTCTCCGACCGCGACGTCGAGGCGGTGCAGAGCGGCGTCCTCGCAGCCCTCGGCGCGGCGGAGTCGTCCGCGGAGCTCCGCGCGCTCGCGCACGCCGCCGACGTGGTCGCTCAGGCGTCGGCGGCGGCGGGCACGCCGTGGGAGGCGCTCCTCCCCGCGCTGCGCGACGCGGCGCGCTCCCCGAGCCCCACGCACCGCGAGGCCGCGCTCGTGCTCTTCGGCGACCTCCTCGAGTCCACGGGCGCGCACCTCGCCCCGCACCACCGCGAGATCGCCGCGGCGTGCCTCGCGGAGGCGTCCCGCGAGGACTCGTCAGACGTCGACGCATCCGCGCCCCTCGGATCCGCGCCCCTCGCTCGCGCCCCGCGCCTCGCCGCGCTCGCCGCGCTCGCCCGCCTCGCCCGGGCCCTCGGCGAGGTCGGCGACTTCCCCGTCGTCGCCGAGCTCGCCCCTGCGATCCTCCGGTGCGCCCTGGATAACTGCGAGGCCGCCTTCACGGCCGGAGACGACGAACGAATGCGCCGCGCGCTGGCGACGCTCGCCGACGTCGTCGCGCTCCCGTCGGACGAAGCCGTCTTCGGCCCGGACCCCGCCGCGGCGTTGCTCCCGACCCTCCGCGCGGTCGTTCGCGTCGCGACGGACGGCGCGTCCTCCGCGTCTTGGTGCGGGCCGGCGTGGGACGTCCTCGGGACGATCGCGGAGGCGCACGCGGGCCTCCTGGACGCGCCGAGGAAGGACCTCGCGGCTTTTTTCCCCGCCGCCGCCGGCCGCGGCGCCGTCTCCGTCGCCGAGCTCCTTCTCCCGCCGCTGTGCGATGCCGCGCGGTCGGACGAGCGAGGCGACGAGGACGCGTCCGACACCGTCGACGACGCGGAGGCGAGCGGGCCGGGCGCGCACGCGCGCGCGGCGCTCCGTCGGTGCGCGGCGGCGCTGCCCCCCGCGGCGACGCTCCCCGCCGCGCTGGCTCCCGTCGCCGCCGCCGCCGACGCGCCCGGTCCCTCGGCGGAGGCGTTGCGGGGCGCGCTCGCCGCCTTCGCCGTCGTCGTCGAGGCGTGCGCGTGCGAGCTCGAGTCCGACGCGGGCGCGCTCGAGGCGGCGCTTCGCGCGATCGCGCGGTCGTTCCAGTCCGGGGACCCGGCGACGGCGCGGCGCGGCGCGTTGGCGTTGGCCGAGCTGGCGGAGCACGCGGGCGCGGCGCTCGCCGCGTCGGAGGCGACGGCGGCGCGCGTCCTGGAACTCGCCGCGGACGCGACGGACATCGCCACGGAGGCGGAAGCGGAGGGCGCGTCGGCGCGGGCGGACGCGAGGGTCCTCGAGGGGTTCTGCGCGGCGGCCAGGCTCGCGGTCGCGAAGATCGCGGAAAACTTCGCGGGGGATGAGCTCGCCCCGGGCCTCGAGCGCCTGACGAGGGCGCTCGTGCGCGGCGCCGCCGCGGGCCGCGCCGCCGCGGCGCGCGCGCGGTGTCTCGACGTCCTCGCCGCCGTCGTTCGCGCGGCGGCGTGGGAGTTCGAGCCGTTCGCGGCGGAGACGCTGAACGCGCTCGCGCCGACGGCGTTCGCGGGTTCCTCCGGGAACGCGTCCGAGGGCGCCGCCGCCGAGGTGCGGTTTCGCGCCGTCGCCGCGATGGCGACCGTCGTCGCCGCCGCCGGGTTCGAGTCCGCGCCCGCGGGGACGACGGAGGCGCTCCTCGCCGCGGCGTGCGCGGGCCTCGCGGCGGGGGGAGGCGGGGGCGGCGCCGCCGCGACGACCGCCGCGACGACCGCCGCGACGACCGCGCTCGAGTGTTCGCTGCGATGCTTCGCGCGGCTCGCGTCGACGCTCGAGTCGAGGCTCGCGCCCTGGATCGAGCGCGCGGGCCGCGTCGCGCTCGACGCGGTTCGCGCGGAGGCGGCCGGGCGGGGAAGCCCCGGGGGCGGCCGCCGCGGGCGCGCCGCGGTGACGACGGGGGACGCCGCCGTCTCCGTCGCCGCGGCGGAGGCGCTCGGCGCGATGTGTAACTCGTGCGGCGCCGCGGCGCGACCGCTCGCGGCGGCGGCGCTCGATGCCCTCGTCGAGGTGGCGACGAGCCCGTTCGCGTCTTTCGCCGCGCGCCTCGCCGCGACGCGCGCCGCCGAGTTCGCCGCGCACCCGTGGGACGAACCGGCGGAGGCGGCGGCGTCGGAGGAGGCGGCGCCCGGCGCCCGCCTCGCCAGGATCCTGGACGCCGCGCCGCGCGCCGCCGAGGCGGCGACGCGGCTCGCGGACGTGCTCGCGCGCGAAGAGACGCCCGAGGTTGCGCTGGCGGCGGCGGTGTCGCTCGAGACGGCGGCGGAGCGGTGTCGCCGCGTCGCGAACGCGCTCGGCTCCCCCGGCGCGGAGGGGGAAGACGCGCGGGTCGCCGCCGCGAGGAAAACCGCGCGCGAGGGCGCGGAAGCCGCGGCGCGCGCGTTTCGGGCCGTGCTGGACGGCGCCGTCGCGTGTCAGGAGGAGCTCGGGGAGGGGGGCGGCGGGGGACACGGGGGCGGCGACGGCGAGGAGCACGGGATGGTGTTCGTGGATTTGGAAGAGATGGCGCGGCGCGCGTTGGAGGGCGAGCGGTGACTTTTTGGCGCGGATTTTGATTAAAACGTTTCACTTTTCCGCGCGCTCTACGTCTCACCGTCGACGGCGGCGTTATGATACTCGCACGCTCCTCTCTCCGAATGCGTCGATACGAGCAGATGATATACTAGACTACTATAAAGTTAGATGCTGAACATGACGCTGTTCCTGGAGAGGTCGAAGGTGTTTCCTCTGGCCACTTCCAGCGGGACGTCGTTGGACGCCTTGGCCGGGCTCTTGCATCTGACGGTTCCCTCGTCGGCGTACTCGGCGCGGATGGGCCCCGTGGTGCCGAAGAAGCACCACACCGGTTCGTCGGCGGTGAATCCGGCGCCCCTCACGTTCACCACCGTCCCGCCTCCGCACGTCCCCGCCCTCGGGCTCAGGCTCAGGACGGTCGCGTCCGCGAGCGGCTCGAAGTACGTCGCGGCGGCTTCGGCGTAATTTTCCCCCGCGTTGATGCTGACGTCCGTCGCGAGCGCTCTTCCGTGCGAAAACTCCGCAAACGCCGGCGTCTCGCACCGCAGCACGGCGGAAGACACGGCGGAGGCGCCCACCGCGTACCCACCGCCGAAGCGGCACTGAAGGGCGTCGACGCCCGCGAGTTTCTCGGAGCTCGACCCGACGGTGACGCCGCCGCCGCTGCCGGGCTGCGCGACGTTCCCGTGGCCGTAGCTCCAGTGCTGCGAGGAGGCGATGAAGTTGGCGCCGGCGACGGTGACGAGCGTCCCGCCGGCGGCGGCGCCCGCCGCGGGGAAGAGCACCTCCGGCGCCGCGGGCGCCTGGTACTCGAACATGAGCCCGAACGACGTGAAGTTGCCCGTTCCCGCGCTCACCTCCACGGCGACGAAGCCCATCGCGTGCGGCGGCGAGCGGCACGTGGCCCGGTTCGCGGCGACGCCTCGCCCGCCCGCGACGGACGCGGGGACGACGGAGGCGTCGAACCGACACGCGAACCCGAAGGATCGCACCCTCGGCGTCTCCCCGGCGACGGTCGTCGCGAGGGCATCGGACGCGGTCCCGCCGCGCCACGCCCCGCCCGCGTCCACGGGCACGAATCCGGCGCCGTGGATCGTGACCTCGGTCCCGCCCGTCGCCGGTCCGCGCGTGGGGTCGAGGCCGAGCACCTCGACGCGCGGCGCCGCGTAAAACGGCACCGCCGCGCCAAAGTCGCGGCCGTTGACCGAGACGGACAACGTCCCCTCGTCGCTCGGCGCGCGCGCGGGGGCGACGCACGTGATGGCGTTCATCCCCGCGAACCCCGCGGCGGCGACGACGACGGACGCGAACTTGCACCGAAGTTCGTCCCCGGCGTCCCTGAAATCCGCGCCCGTGACGTCGCACGCCGTCCCTCCGTCCTCGCTCGAGCGCGGCGGGTCGGCGCGCGTCGCGCGGGGGAGGCGGTGAAACGCCACCAGCGTCCCCTCGCTCGACCACGCGTTCGGGTCCGACGCCGCGTCCGGGGACGCCGCCACCTCCACGGGCGCGCGCGTGTCGTGGTGGTGCGCGCCGTGAGCCTCCGCGCGGATGAGCGCGGACGAGACGACCGCGTGCGCGGCGGCGCCGAACTCGCCCAGCCGCGTCGCCGTCTCGCCAGCGACGAATCCCTCGCCCCAGACGTCGAGGACGGACCCGGCGCCTCCCGGCGTCACCGCGCTCGGGTACGCGCCGAGCACGCGCGCGGCGCGGCGGTAGAGAAGCTGCGGCAACGACCCGACGTCCAGCGCGCCGGGGGAGAGCCCCGGGAAGGAGGCCACCTCGAACGCGACGAACCCGCCCGCGAGTTTGGCGGGGACGCGAAGCCGCGCGACGTGCGCGGCGACGCGCGTCGCCGCCGCCCCCGCGCCCGATCCCGTCTCCTCCGCGTAAAGGTCGCCCTCCTCCATCCATCTCGGCAACGAACCCACCCCGGAGCCGAAGACGCGAACGCTCGCGCCGCCGGCGACGGCGACGACCCCCGGCGTCGCCGCCCCGGCCTCGGCGACGAAGGGTTTCCGGTACTCGACGGCGACGGGCGCGAGGCCCGCCGCGTCGGACATCGACCGCCCCACGCGCGCCTCCGCGGCGCCCCCGTACCGCGCGGGGGCTAAAAACTCCGCGGCGTCCGCCCCCGCGCCGGGGCGCAGCGCGACGGGCGCGATGGTCCCGACGCGCGCGCTCAGGTCGTCCGCGCCGGACACCGGCGCCAACCGCGAGCCGACGACGGTCACCGCGAAGCCACCCTCGAGCCCGCCCGATTTCGGCGACGCGTGGCGCGCCTCGGGCGGAGGCGTCAGCGCGAGGGGCGCCGCGCTCTCGCTCATCGGCGCCGACCCCGCGAGGCCGACCGTGAGCGCGGCGACGCCCTCGGGGAGGTCGCCCGGGATCTCGCACACCGCCACCGCGGAAGACACCGCGTCGGCGAGCGCGACGGACGGCGCGGACGCGCCGGTGGAGGAAGATCCCGATCCCGATCCGGATCCGGATCCCGCTGCGCCGCTCGCCGCCGCCCTCGGCCCCGCGGCGAAGACGCACGCCAGCGCGCCGGCGCCCCTGAACCCGCCGCCCAGGTCGGCGCCGGTGACGACGACGAGGCCGCCGCCGCCGACGTGCGCGATCTCCGGCCGCCACGACGCGACGTGCGGCGCGGCGACGTACTCGATCTGCGGCGCCGAGCCGCCGAGCGAACGCCCGCCGGCGCCGGCGGCGTCCGCGCCGTCGACCAGGACGGGGAAGAACCCCTCGATGAACGGGTCGGGGGCGAGGAGGCACTCGAACCACCCGAGGCGGTCGCCGGCGCCGCGCGAGACGCGGTGCTCGAGCGCCGCGCCGCGCGAGGACGTGCCCCCGTACGCGCACCCGACGACCCCGGGGCTCGCCGCCGCGTCGCCCTCGAAGCCGCTCTTCCGCGCGAGGGGCGACGCCACCGCGACGGTGGCGCCGCGCCCGCCGAAGACGCCCGCGCTCCCAGCCGCCGCCGCGGGCGGCGAAACCGCCGAGGCGCGCGCCGAGGGCGCGTACGCAAAGACGGTCCACGCCTCGCTTCGCGCGTCGCTCGCGGCCGCCGCGTGGTAGTCCCGCCGGTTCACCGACACGAACACCCCCACCTCGCCCTCGCGCGATGCCGGCGCCAGGCACCCGACGTCCGCGCCCTCGCCGCCCGAGCGCCGCGCCGCCACCGGGGCGACGACGCCGACGCGGCACCACAGCGGCGCGTCGGCGGCGCTCGCCGCGCCGGCGCCGGCGAGGCGCGCGAGGATGACCGTCCCGCCCTCCGTCGGCCCGCGCGACGGCGACACCGACGCCACGAACGCCGGGGCGCGGAAGGTGAACTCGAGCGCCCCGGATCCGGATCCGGATCCGTCCGCGGGGGGTCCCTCGTCGCCGACCCCCGAATCGCCCGCGGCGCGCGCCGTCGCGTCGACGACGCCCGGGGGCGACGCCGGCGTCTCTGCGAGCGCAACCGCCGACGAAACCGCGCGGAGCGGCGCGAGAGAGACGCCGCCGCTCGTTCCGCCGCTCGTTCCGCCGAACGCGACGAACGTCTCGCCGCCGACGCCGGCACTCGGCGGGGCGAGGTCCCGCCCGCGGAGCACGACGAGCGTCCCGCCCGCGCCCGGCGCGATCGAGGGGTCCGCGGCCTCGACCCTGGGCCTCGCGAAGACGAGCGTCGCGAGCTCGCCCGCGCCCGGGGAGCGACCGAACCACCGCGCGCTCGCCGCCGACGCGACGCCCGGGACGTCCACGGCGACGAACCCGACGCCCGCGCGGGAGAGCGAGGCGGGGGTGGAGCGCGCGCGCGCGCCCGCATCGCTCCCGCGCGCGCCCGCCTCGCTCCCGCGCGCGACGAGGAAGAACCCCGCGCTCGCCGCGGCGCGGCGCGCCGCCGATTCGGAGACGGCGGGCGGGAACGGGCCGGCGACGGCGACGGCGGGGGGCGCAAACGCAATCGTCGTCGCCGAATCGCCGCCTCCGAACCTCGCCGCCTCGCTCCCGAAGTAGTCTCTGCCGCCGTTGAGCGTCGCGTCGACGACGCGGCGCACGGCCCGCGCGTCGTGAAGCGCGGGGGCGACGCACGTCATCTCCGAGCTCGACACCGCCGAGGCGACGACGGGCCCGACGGCGCCGAAGCGGCACGCGGCGAAGCCGGTGTCCGCGAAGCCTTCGCCGGCGACGGAAACCGCCGACCCCCCCGCGCCCGCCGTCGCCGCCGCCGTCCGAACCGCGTGCGCCGCGAGGCGAATCGCCGCGAGCGCGTCGTCGACCGCGAGGACGACATCGTCGCCGCCGCCGCCGCCCACCGCGAGGCGGACGGTGGCGGCGCCGGGCGCGCCGGGGGGCGCCTCGAAGGACGCGAGCGCCGAGGACACGACGCGCGCCGACGCCGCCTCCGCCCGCCGCGCCGCCCCCGCGTCCTCCGCCGCCTCCGCGACGACGACGTCGAGGGAAAGGCTCGGCGGGGGCGCGAAGTGCGCGCCGACGAGCCAGAGCACGCCCCCGCCGCCCGCGGGCGTGGAGGACGGCCCCGCGAACGCGCGCGCGGACGGCGCGGAGGCGACGGCGACGACGGCGAAGGGCGCCGACGCTCGGGCGCTCGACGCGACGGAGAGGGCGAAAAAGCCCGCGTCGGCGCGGCTCGGCAGCCGCGCCGCGTACGCCGCCGCGCCGCCTCCTCGCGCGTCGGCGCGAATCTTCGCGCCCGCGTCGAGCGCCAGCTCGATGCCCCCGTCCCCCCGTCCCCGCGGCACCCAGACGACGTGCGCCTCCCCGCCGAGCGCCGAGGCGGCGGCGGCGAAGACGAGCGCGGGGGGAACGACGGCGTCGGGGACGAGCGCCACCGCCGCGCCGGGCGCGCCGGGGCGCGCCCCCGCGGCGGCGGAGACGCGCGCGGGCGCCCGTCCCGGCGCGCGCGCGGGAACGACGCACGCCACGCCGAGCGCGCCGTCCGTCGACGCGGACGCCTTGGCGCGCGCGGCGACGGGGCCGACGGCGCCGATCCAGCACGCGAGCTCGGCGCCCGCGGCGGGGTCGACGAAGGGCGGCGACGCGAAGAGCGTCGTCACCGTCCCGCCGCTCGCCGACGCCGCCGCGGGCGACGCCGAGACGACGACGCGCGACGTCGCGAAGGTCGCGACGACGCCGACGCGCGCCGCGCGGTCGTCCGTGGTCGCGCCCCTCGGCGCGAAGTCGACCCGAGCGTCCATTCTCGGCGCGGGAGTCGACCCCGCGGTCCTCGGCGCGTCCCCGCGGATCGCCGCCGACCCCGGCGTCTCGACGGCGACGAGCGCCGAGGAGACAAACGCCGCCGCGCCGCCGCGCGTCGTCGTCGCGACGCTCGCCCCGAACCGCGCGTACGCGGCGGCGTGCGCGTCGACGGCGAACACGAACGCGACGTCGCCGCCCGACGCGTCCAGGAACGCGGGCGCGAGGCTCGTCGCCGCGGGGAACGGTTCCCGGCGCAGAACGAGCGCCGGCGCCGACGCCGAACCTGCGACGTCGGCGACGGCGACGGCGACGAAGCCCCCGCGGCCCGAAGCGCTCGCGACGCACGAGACGCCGCCCCGCGACGCCCGGACCCGCGAGGAAGCGGACGACGGCGTCTCGTGAACCACGCCGTCGAACGCGCACGCGGCGTTCGGCGCGAGACCCCACCCGAGGAGCGCGAGCGTCGCGGCGCTCGCCCCGGGTCCGGTCCCCGCCGGCTCCGGAACCGCCGCCGCGTCCGACGCGAAGCCGCCGGAGAGGTACGCAAACGCAAACGCGTCGCCGGCGCGGCGCGTCTTCGTCGACGCCGCCGCCCCCGGGGCGCGCGGCGACGGCGGCGCCGTCGTGACACCCGCGCGCGCGAACACGCGAAGCGCCGCGAGGCCCCTCGCGCGCGCGGGGGAGACGCACTCGACGTCCGCGCCGGCCGCGTTCGCGCCCGACGCGAGGCGCGCGGCGACGGGCGCCACCGGGCCGAACGCGCACGACGCGACGCGACGCGCCTCGACGCCTCCGTCGGTTCGGTCGGTTCGGTCGGTTCGGTCGGTCCGATCCGCCGCCGTCTCGGGGGCCCGCCCGGAACCCCGCCCGGACGCTCTCCTGACGCTCTCCACGACGCCGCCGACGGAGACGAGGACGGCGGTGCCGCCCTGGACGCCGCCGCGAACGGGCGACGCGGACGCGATCCAGGGCGCGGGGGCGGCCGCGAACGTCGCCGCCGCGGCGAAAAGCCCCCCGCCGCCGCCGCCGAAACCGCCGCCGCCGAGGGCGAGCGACGCGGGGACGTCCCCGCCGCTGAAGCCGACGACGGGGGCCAACGACGGGGTCTCGCACGTCGCGCGAGCGCTCGAGACGACGCGCGCGACCCCGCCGACGGCGCTCCCCTTGCCGTTCGCCGCGTCGCCGAAGACGCACGCGAGAAGCGTTCGCTCGTCGCCGCCTCCGCCGCGCCAAAAGTCGGCGCCGACGAGCGTCACGACGTCGCCCCCGTCGCCGCCGCCGCCGCGCGGGGCGACGGCGACGACGCGGGGAGCGGCGACGCGCGCCAGGGCGACGGGCGCCTCTCGGCCGCCCGCGCCGCCCTCGCGCGCGCCCGCGCCGCCCTCGCGCGCGACGCGAACCGCCGAGAACGCGGGACCGCCGGGGAAGGCTGCCGACGCGCACCGCAGGAACGCGCGCGCGTCCGACCCGGGAAGGAATCCGGAGAGGCCTTTTTCGAGGCGCCCCGCGGCGCCCGACGCGCCTCCCCGAGAGAGACTCGCCTCCTCCGCCGCGTCGCCGCACGTCGCGCCCGCCAGTCGCCGACCGAAGACGTCCACGCGAACGGCCGCGGCGCCGAAGGCCGCGACGGCGGGGGGCATCACCGCGAACGCGCGCGGGGCCTCGGCGACCGCGAGCGGCTCCGGCGCGAGGGACCACGCGGCGGGGTCGTCGCGCCACCCCGCGCGCGCGTCGAGCCGCGCGCCCGGGGCGCTCGCGGGCGCGAGGCACCGAACCGCGCGTCCCTCCTCCGTCTTCACCCCCGCGATCGGCCCGACCGTGCCCATCCTGCACGCGAGCCGGCGCCCCGACCCGGGGTCGCCGGACGCGAGCGCGAACGTCACCAGGTCGCCTCCGTCTGTCTCCACGACGGCGGGAGAGACGGAGGCGACGACGAGCGCCTCGGCGTACGCAAACGCCGCGCCCTCGCCGCCCCCCGCGGCGACTTCGCCGAGGCTCGCCCCGGGGGGCGCCTCGACGACGCCGAGGGCGGAGGACACGCGGTGGACGCGCACGAGGACGTCGCCGAACGCGATCGTCGCGCCGATGTCTTCGCCGCGGAGCACGACGCGCGCGCCGCCGCGGAGCGCTCCGACGGAGGGGACGGCGGAGAGCACCAGGGCCGGCTCGACGACGCGCCACTCGGGCTCCTCGTCGTCGTACGCCGAGGCGTCCGACGGGTCGAGGTACTCGAGAGCCGCGCTCGTCGCCGCGTGCACGTCACCGCGCGCGGCGACGACGACGTCGACGACGCCCTCGACGTGCGCGGGGGCGATGCACTCCACCTCCCCGCCGTCGAGCGTGCGCGCGGCGACGGGACCGACGGTGCCGAAGCGACACGACGCGAGCGCGGAGGAACCGAAATCGCCAAAGACGCGAACGACGCCGCCCTCCACGGCGACGAGCTTCGCGGGCTCGATCGACTCGGCGACGGAGGATTGGAAGTACGAGAATGCGACCAAGTCGCCGCCGCCGAGGGTGACCGCGCCGACGGCGTCGGTGGGCGGCGACTCCACGACGACGAGCGCCGAAGAGACGAACTCGGCGGGGACGACGACGCCGCCGAAGGCGACGACGCTCGCCGCGCCGGGAGACCCGCCCGCGCCGACGACGGCGACTCGGGTGCCGCCGTCGACCGCGCCGCTCGTGGGGAACGCCGAGAGCGCCTCCATCGGCGCGGACGGCCCGAGCGCGTCGAGCGCGCTGGAAAGCGCGGCCTCGTCGAGCAACTCGGGCGCGAACGCGATGGATTTCCCGACGCGCCCGAATGCATTCCCAACGCCCGCTCGAATTTCGGTCGAGCCGGACGCGCGAGCGGGCAAGCCGCACTCGGCGACATCCGGAGCGAGAAACCGCGCGGCCAGGGGCGCGATGCTTCCCACGGCGCACGCCAGATCGCGCGAGTTGGTCAGCGTTCTGATCGTGCGAAGCTCGACGACCGTCCCGCCGGCGACGTCGGCGCTCGAAGGAGTGACGTCCAGCACTGTTTCCTCGGCCCGGAACTCGTACATCAGCTCCGCAGCCGAGGAAGTTTGCAGCCCATCCGTCAGCCGCATGCCCGCGTCGCCGTGCGATTCCGACGCCGGAGCTTCGCA
>Ga0181571_10003539_pt1 | contig 11696 bp, 11 predicted proteins | sample 101ome_17_FD_132440 | JGI IMG/M metagenome (GOLD analysis project Ga0181571, IMG submission 132440) | Coastal salt marsh microbial communities from the Groves Creek Marsh, Skidaway Island, Georgia - 101407AT metaG (megahit assembly) | ecosystem: Environmental > Aquatic > Marine > Intertidal...
TGAACCATTGGCCTACCTGCTGGGCTATCGAGATTTTTGGACGCTGCGCTTACGCGTCAATAGCGATGTGCTGATTCCGCGTAGAGAGACAGAGCATCTGGTTGACTGGGCTACAGAGTGCATCAGCAGGGGCGCTAGGCGGGTACTCGACCTTGGGACCGGCAGCGGCGCTGTCGCACTGTCCTGTAAATCAGAGCACCCCGAGGCAGAGATCTGCGCGGTCGACATCAGTAGTCAGGCATTGGCATGCGCCCGCGCCAACGGTCAGCGTCTAAAGCTGAGTGTTGATTGGCGGCTTGGCAATTGGTTCGAGGCAGTACCGGGAACGCGCTGGGCGCTGATCCTGTCCAATCCACCCTACGTTGCCGCAGAAGATCCCCACCTCGAGACGGGCGACTTGCCTGCGGAACCGACTGGCGCGTTGGTTGCGGGTAAAACGGGCCTTGAGTCTCTTCGTTATATTATTGAGCGCGCACCAAACTTTCTGGAGCGCGGGGGTTGGCTATTATTGGAGCACGGTTTTGATCAGGCGTACCCAGTGCGTGAATCCTTCTCGGCAACCGGTTTTGTCGAGGTAGAGACCCGTCGTGACTGGTCGGGCCAGGAGCGTGTAACGGGGGGCCAATGGCTGAATTGACCGATCAGCAGTTAAGCCGCTACGCGCGCCAACTGATCCTGCCAGAGATCGATCTGGACGGTCAGCAGCGCCTGCTCGACAGCAGCGTACTCATCGTCGGTGCAGGGGGCTTGGGCTGCCCCCTCGCTCAGTACCTCTGTGGAGCCGGGGTAGGTCGCATTCGTCTCGCTGATGACGACCGGATTGAACTCAGCAATTTGCCAAGACAAGTTGCTTTTTCAGAGATGGACATTGGCCGATTCAAAGTCGAGGTGTTGGCGGAACAGTTATCCAGAGCCAATGGTGACAGCAAGATTAATCCCAGATCTCAAAAATTTGACTCCGACACCGCGGCAGAGATGCTGGGCGGTGTTGACCTCGTCATCGACGCCACAGACTCCCTGCAAGCGCGCCTCGATATCGACCGCGCAACCTGGCGTGCGCGATTGCCCTGGATTAAGGGGTCGGCGGTGAAGCTGGCGGGGCAATGGGTTGCTTTCGATGCCCACCGGCAATTTGGCTGCTATCACTGTTTGGTAACCGAGCCTGCCGGCGCGGACACTGCCGGTTGCACTCAGTTGGGGATATTGGGCCCTGTTGCGGGTCTTGTGGCGATGCAACAATCGGTGACGGCCATCAAGATACTGCTGGGTCTGCCGGTTCCTTGGGGTGAACTTCATGTCGCCGATGCGTGGACCGGAGAGTTGCTGAAAATGCCCATCACCAAAAGAGGGGATTGCCCGCTTTGCCTGTCAGCGCGGTAAGTTCACCAGATAGCTACTTTTAATCCAGCGTCCTCAATATGCGTCTCACACGCCAACTGATTAGCGCTGTGGCAACAGCGATTCCCAAAATCGTGGCGTACCAAAAGTCGATTGTTCCCTCAGTACTATTGTTTCCCGATGCGATAGTCAGAAAGTAGCCCAGCGGTAGCGCTAACCCCCAGTAGGAAAAGGTGACTACGACGAAGGGGAAGCGAGTCTCCTTATAGGCGCGCAAGACGAATGAACCCAGTATTTGAACGACGTCGATCATGATGAAAAGCGCTGCAAGTCGCAGTAATTTCATTGCCAGATCGTGGATGTCACTCGATTGGGTGTAGGCGCTAATAATGGCATTGGGGAATAAGAGCAGGAGCAGCATTGTCAGCGCACCTACCAGACCAGAGAGCATTGCGCCCACTCTCAGTGCCACTTTAACGCCGTTGGGGTTTTTTGCCCCGATTGCGTGCCCCATTCGAGTTGCCATGGCGCTACCAATGCTTATCATCGGTATATAAAAAACATCCCAAATATTGATGGCAATCTGGTGGGCCGCAACGGCGACGTCACCGAGTGTCGCGATAAGCAGCGTGATTGCAGAGAAAACGCCAGTTTCCAGAAAGAAGGTGAGGCCTACCGGAATGCCGACCATGAGAATTTCTGCAATGCGCTGTCTGTTCGGCGCCTGCAGCCATTGCTCTGGCATATAGGGGGTGAGCGTCTTCGAGGTCAGCGTATAGATCACAATGATGACGGTACTGATCCACATTGATGTGGCGGTGGCTAGCCCGCAACCCTCTGCACCGAGTTCCGGCGCTCCCCAATGACCGAAGATCAGCATGTAATTAAGCGGCACGTTTGCAATAAACCCAACCACGCTGGCCAAGGCGAAGGGTGCGGTAATCCCCAAACCCTGCGTGTGGTAACGCAGTGCCATAAAGATACCGAGGGCGGGAAAGCCTAGGCCCACCTTGCTCACATACGCAATTGTTTTCGCTGCCGTTGCATCGGGTAAGCCCATTAGCTCAATCAGGGCGCCGCTGTTCAGGCACAACGGGGTCATGATTGCACTCAAGCCGATAGCCACCCAGAGACCTTGCGGCAGGAAACTGCGGACACGCTCGATGCGCCCTGCACCGTAGTCCTGGGCCACGATCGCGGAACATGCAAATAAGGTTCCCAGAATGATGAGATAAAGGGGCAGCCAAATATTAAACCCCACTGCAATGGCCGCCAGGTCGATGTCCCCATAGTTGCCAGCCATCAAAGTGTCGACCACACCGGTTCCGATTTGCGCGGTCTGGGCAATCAATAGTGGCCAGGCGATTCGCCATAGCGAGCGAAATTCATCTCGCGCCGATGATGTGGGGGCGGTGCCTCGACTGTGCGCGGAGGGGCTGGTCACGGGTGGTTGCGATGCGTTCTCATACGCGCATTCTAACTCGCTTGCATGTGCTAGACTTCGCCCTCATTTTTCCCTAGACGACCTTGTGCAAGAAGACCCCCAACCCGCAACACAGCAGGCCGCTAACGGTATCGACAGTCCCAGCCATCCGATCCAGTTTGCCAGTTTAAATTTGGAAGACACTGTACAGCAGGGGATCGATTCCCTCGGGTTCGAGTTTTGCTCGCCGATTCAGGGCCAGATACTCCCTCACACGCTGGCTGGCAACGATGCCATTGGCAAGGCACAGACAGGCACCGGGAAGACGGCGGCATTCCTCGTTACAATTTTTAATGACCTACTCTCGCATCCGATCGATGGCGAGCGTTTTTTGGGAGAGCCGCGCGCAGTCATTATCGCGCCAACCCGTGAACTGGTGATGCAAATTGCAGCGGATGCAGAAGATCTGGGTAAATTCACCGGGCTGAAAACCGTGACTCTGATTGGCGGCGCGGATTACCAGAAACAGCTCGGCAAAGTTAACGCTACACCTGTCGACATCATTGTGGCGACGCCGGGACGGTTGATCGATTTTATGGAGCGTCGTGACCTGACACTGGATCGCGTGGAGATCCTCGTATTGGATGAGGCAGATCGAATGCTCGATATGGGTTTCATCCCACAGGTAAAGCGGATCGTCAGAGCAACTCCCCATAAGGAAAACAGACAGACCCTCTTATTTTCAGCGACCTTTACCCAAGACATCATCAATCTGGCCAAACAATGGACCTTTGAGCCCATTACTGTCGAGATAGAGCCGGAACGGGTTGCCACAGCATCGGTGGACCAGCGGGTTTATCTGGTGGCCAGTAGAGAGCGCTTCTCGGTGCTCATGGATTTACTGGATACGGCTGACGTTGAGCGTATTATTATTTTTGCCAATCGGCGCGATCAGGTGCGACGCCTTTACGAGAAGCTCCGCAAAGAGGGCGTGCAGTGTGGGATGCTCTCAGGGGAAATCACCCAGGCGAAACGCACGCGAACCTTGGAAAACTTCAAGTTGGGTAGAACCAAAGTATTGGTGGCCACGGATGTGGCTGGCAGAGGCATTCATGTAGAGGGTATTTCCCACGTCGTTAACTACAATCTTCCTGAAGACCCCGAGGATTACGTCCATCGGATTGGCAGAACAGGCCGCGCCGGTGCAACGGGAGTCTCCATCAGCTTCGCCAGCGAAGATGATGCATTTTTGCTGCCTGACATAGAGGCGTTGCTGGGGCACCCGCTCCCCTGTATTTCGCCGCCTTGATCCGCTAAGTCGGATCCGCGTTAGCGGAGTGCGCGCAGTTCCTCGCACCACAGCAGCGTCGCCCCGATGACCGCCGCAGGAATCACGATCAGGTTAAGGAAGGGAATGCCACTGAGTAGAGCAACGGTTCCGCCAAAACCGATGGTGGAAAGGCGTCTAGCCGCACAGGCCTCGGGAACCTCCCGGAAGGGCAGGTGATGGTTATCCATCGGATAATCAATAAACTGCAAGCTCATCATCCACGCCCCCAATAAAAACCATGCCAATGGCGCCAGGGCATTGAGGCCGGGGATAAGGGTGAGAATAAGGACCCCCAAGGCCATCGGGAGATAGTAAAGCAGCTTCCGTACTTCTCTGAAAAAGGCGCGCGGTACCTCGAGTAAGGTCGCGCCGAGTCCCTCAAGCGCCGGGGGAGTTTCTCCGGTAACCCATTCTTCGACCTTTTCGGCAAGTAATGAATGGAACGGCGAGGTCAGCATCAGCACTGCGAGTGTCGAGGCATAGCCCGAAATCAGGCCGCCAATCATCCACAACAGGGGTGTGATAATCCAGGACAGGAATTGAAGCCACTCGGGCACGGTGAGCATCGCAGCGTCATAGAAGTCGGTAAGGATCTCGTACAATGCCCATCCCAATAGGCTGAACAGAATCACATTGGCAGCCAGCGGCACGATCACGAAACGCCGCAGACCCGGTTGAAAAATCATGGTGAAGCCGCGCAGAAAATAACCGACGCCTGTGATGAGATTTCCGTTCATGTCAGTCGCTGCCTCAAAAGAGTCTTCATTATACTGTGCGGGGCCCACAGGAGTGTCATAAGCCGTGAGTGACGAGGACCTTTTCGCTGAAGAGATGGCCGGGGTCAAACCCCTTGCGAGGGAGGCGCGTGTCCGTTTGACCAAGGAAAAGCTGTCTGAAGATCAGCAGCAGGGCCGGCGTCGGGCAGCCGAAGGGCATGAGGAAGCGGTGAATCCACTGGTTGACGAGGGTGTTCAGCCACTCGATGCCTGGTTTGTGCTGGATTTTAAACGACCCGGCATACAGAACGGGGTCTACCGTAAATTGCGTTTGGGCCAATACTCCATTGATGCGAGGCTGGATCTGCATCGTATGACGGCCAAGAAGGCGCGGGACGAGGTGTTCTCCTTCATTACCGAAGCCGGTCGACTGGGGCTTCGCACACTACTGATTGTTCATGGCAAAGGCCAAACGACGTCGGAGGGGGCGCTGACGGCTGTATTGAAAGGTTACGTGAATCACTGGCTCAAAGCGCTGGATCTGGTGCAGGCCTTCCACTCAGCACAACCGCTACACGGTGGCACGGGTGCGGTGTATGTGTTGCTCCGAAAAAGCGCCGAGAAAAAGCGCGAGAATCGCCTCAACTACATGAAGGGGCGCATTCAAGACTGATTGTTCAGTTTGTTGATCAATAGCTCATTGAGTAGCTTGGGGTTCGCCTGTCCCTGAGATGCTTTCATGATTTGCCCGACGAAAAAGCCACTCAATTTTTTCCTTTTTGGTTCATCGGCCGCGAGATATTGCGCTACCTGATCGGGATTGGCCGCAATCACATCGTCGACCATCTGTTCCAGTTGTCCGCTGTCACTGACTTGCTTCAAGCCGCGCGCAGCAATGATTTCATCGGCGGTGCCTTGTGCTTGCCAAAGGCCATCAAAGACTTGTTTCGCTAATTTACTGGATAAGGTTCCGTCCTCAATCCGCATGATTAACCCGGCAAGCCCTTCAGCGGATATCGGGCTTTCCTCTATGGTCAATTCAGCGCGATTAAGCGCCCCTGCAAGATCGCCGAGAATCCAGTTGGCGGCAGGCTTTGCTGCCCCGGAAAGCTTGGCAACCTCTTCGAAAAAAGCGGCCAGGGCATGATCAGGAACCAGGAGGGCAGCGTCGTATTCGCTCAACTGATAGTCATTGTGGAATCGAGCGCGTTTGGCGGCGGGAAGTTCCGGTAGAGAGGCGCGCACGGCGTCAATGTAATCCTGATCAATGTCGATTGGGAGTAAATCTGGCTCAGGAAAATACCGGTAGTCGTTCGCCACCTCTTTTGATCGCATGGAGCGGGTTTCATCGCGCTCCGCATCGTAAAGCCGTGTTTCCTGAGTGATAGTGCCTCCGCTGTCCAAAATATCGGCTTGACGCTCCACTTCACTATGGATCGCGCGCTCCACGAAGCGGAATGAGTTCACATTTTTAATTTCAGTTCGTGTACCTAGAGCATCGCTGCCTTTTTTACGCAGAGAAATATTGATATCGCATCGCATGGACCCCTCGGCCATGTTGCCGTCAGAGATACCGAGATAGGTGACCAGAGAATGCAGTGCCTTCAGGTACGCAACAGCTTCATCAGCGGAGCGAAAATCTGGTTCTGTAACAATCTCCAGCAATGGTGTACCCGCTCGGTTCAGGTCAATGCCTGATTCTTGGGTGAAGATATCGTGAACGGACTTTCCTGCATCCTCCTCAAGATGCGCCCGCGTAATTCTGATGGGCAGTAATGAGCCATCGCCCATTGGCACTTCGAAAATCCCCTCGCAAACAATGGGGGAGAAAAATTGACTGATCTGGTAGCCCTTGGGGAGATCGGGATAAAAATAATTTTTCCGGTCAAAAATCGATCGCTCCCCGATTCGTGCACCGATACCCAGGCCAAATTTCACCGCGAAGCGCACGGCCTCTTCATTAAGCACCGGCAGCATGCCGGGCATCCCCAGGTCGACGGCATCCGCCTGCGCGTTGGGCGGGGCACCAAATTGTGTCGAAGAGCCCGAGAAGATTTTGGACTGGGTTGCCAGCTGCAGGTGAACCTCCAGACCCATGACGGTTTCCCAGGTCATGCCAGACTGTCCTCGAGCGCCGGGCGCGCCTGGTGCCAGTCGGTATCGAGTTGCAATCGATGCGCCGCGTTCAGAATAGTGCTCTCGTCAAAGGCTTTGCCGATCAGCTGCAGACCTACAGGCATACCGTTGATGAGCCCGGCGGGTGTGGACAGGCCGGGCAACCCCGCGAGGTTGACCGCCAGCGTATAAATATCCTCCATGTACATCGCGACAGGATCCTGTTGCTTGGCGCCAAAGGGGAACGCAACGCCGGGAGCGGAGGGTCCCGCGATAATATCTACGGATTGGAATGCCTTGCGAAAGTCCTCGCTAATCACTCGACGCACCTGTTGTGCCTTGTTGAAGTAGGCGTCGTAGAAGCCAGCAGATAGCGCATAGGTGCCGACAAGAATACGTCTTTGCACCTCCTCCCCGAATCCCTCGCTACGGGAACGGAGGTAGAGATCCTCGAGATCTGACGGGTTGTCGCAGCGATAGCCGAACCGGACGCCGTCGTAACGTGCCAGATTTGCCGATGCTTCGGCGGGGGCTAGGACGTAGTAGGTAGCGATGGCGTAATGGCTGTGGGGTAGCTCAATATCGACAAGTTGAGCACCTGCTTTTTCGAGCTGTGTCAGGGCCGACATTACGTGCTCTCGGACTTCAGGATTTAAATCATCGTTGAAGTATTCCCGTGGAATGCCAATCCGTAAGCCGTCTACGTCACCGGTAAGTTCAGAGAAAAAATCCGGGACCGCGCGGTCCGCCGACGTGGAGTCTCCGGCGTCGAGTCCGGCCATGGCGGTTAGCATATGGGCACAGTCCGCGGCAGACCTGGCCATGGGCCCGGCCTGATCCAGGGAGGAGGCAAAGGCAATAATGCCCAACCGCGACACCCTGCCATAGGTTGGTTTTAAGCCGGTAACACCGCACAAGGAGGCAGGCTGCCGGATAGACCCCCCGGTGTCGGTGCCCGTGACGAGGGGGGCCATTCCAGCTGCGAGCGCAGCGGCAGAACCACCGGAGCTTCCCCCCGGCACGCAGTTGGGATCCCACGGATTTTTCACCGCGCCGAAAAAACTGGTTTCATTAGACGAGCCCATCGCGAACTCATCCATATTGCATTTCCCCAGCATTACCATGCCTGCGGCTTTTAACTTGGCAACGACGGTGGCGTCATACGCTGGGATAAAATTTTCCAACATGCGCGAGCCGCAAGTGGTGCGAACACCGAGGGTACAAAAGATGTCTTTGTGGAGCAGAGGGATTCCCGTAAGAACATGCGCATCGCCACGCGACAGCCGTTCATCTGCTCGCCGCGCATCAGCAATCGCTTGCTCTGAGCAGACTGTCACTACCGCATTGAGCTGGCCATTGAATTGGTCGATGCGCTTTAAAAAGGCGCTCGTTAACTCTTCGCTGGAGATGGCACGATCTTTCAGCAGCTGATGCAGGTCGCTCACCGAGGCGTTTAACGGCGCACTGTCCCCCATCAATCAATCACCTTGGGCACCAGAAAATACCCTTGATTCTGCGCTGGCGCAGATGCCATCAGCGCTTCTCTTTCATTGTCTCCTACGACCACATCAGGACGAAGTCGCTGCACCATATCGTGTGGATTTGACATTGGCGCCACGCCCGACGTATCGATGGTATTGAGCTCATTGACCAATTCAAGGACCCGACCAAAGCGTTCTGTCACTTCTGACAGCTCGGACTGTACAATCGACAGCCGAGCGAGCAACGCCACTTTTTCGACATCTTCTGGAGAGATTGGCATGGGAGCTTTCCTTACCGCAGGCCGCGAAAACTAACACACTTGCGGCTTGCCCAAAAACCCCTGCATTGCTACATTCCTCCGGCACATGGCGCTTGAACTGCCGATTTTTAAGGCATTTTTCGTTTTGAGCATGCCTTGACCCATCTCTTCCCACTGGTTGAGGTGGCGCGTTACACGCAGTGGCAATAAGCCACATTTTTATTCAGGAAACGATGATGCTCAAACGCCTTCGGGGGATGTTTTCTACTGACCTGTCGATCGATCTCAGCACGGCCAATACGCTGATCTATGTGAAGGAGCGCGGCATCATTCTGGACGAGCCCTCCGTGGTGGCGATCCGCATACACAATGGTCAGAAGTCGATCGAGGCTGTGGGTAAGGAAGCCAAGCGCATGCTTGGCCGGACTCCGGGAAATATTCAGGCGATTAGGCCGTTAAAGGACGGCGTGATTGCCGACTTTCAGGTGACGGAGAAGATGCTGCAGCACTTCATTGCCAAAGTGCATGAAAGTCGATTTATCCGGCCCAGTCCGCGAGTGCTCATCTGTGTGCCCTGTATGTCGACTCAGGTGGAAAGGAGAGCGATTCGGGAGTCAGCGTTGAGCGCTGGCGCGAGAGAGGTGAAGTTGATTGAGGAGCCGATGGCCGCAGCGATAGGTGCGGGACTGCAGGTTGAGGAGGCTTCCGGGTGCATGGTAGTCGACATTGGAGGGGGAACGACCGAGATTGCGATTATTTCTCTGAATGGGGTCGTTTACCGAGACTCTATTCGCATCGGTGGTGATCGTTTTGACGAGTCAATTGTTTCCTATGTTCGCCGTAAATACGGAAGTCTGATCGGTGACTCTACCGCCGAGCGGATCAAGCAAGAGGTTGGCTGTGCTTACAAGTCGGGGGAACTCAAAGAGATTGACGTACGTGGGCGCCACCTTGCTGAGGGAGTGCCGCGCAGCTTTACAATGACCAATGAAGAAATTCTGGGTGCTTTAGAGGAGCCCCTAGAGGCCATGATGCGAGCCGTAAAGCTGGCGCTTGAGCAGTCCCCGCCGGAATTGGCTGCGGATATCGCTGAGACGGGAATTGTGCTGACTGGCGGCGGTGCGCTACTGACTGATCTGGACAAGCGTATTGCTGAAGAGACGGGTTTGCCGGTGATTGTTGCTGAGGATCCGCTGACCTGTGTGGCGAGAGGGGGAGGGAAGGCGCTGGAGCTCATGGATCGTCATGTTTTGGATCTGCTCTCGACTGAATAAGGCTCGGGCAACGGGGGCAGCGCTATCAAACCGCTTTTCCTGAAAGAGAGCGCAATCAGCGCCAGATTTGTCTTGTTGGCGGTGTTGTGTGTGTCGTCGCTCTTTTTTTTCCGCGACCATCCCCGCGTAATAGCCGTGCAGCAAACCGCAGTAGATGTTGTAGCCACCGTTACCAGCATTGTTTTGGCCCCTGTCGACGCCTGGGATAGGCTGGTAGCAGCCATGAACTCCCGAAGGGACCTGCAGGAGGAAGTGCTGCGACTACAGCAAGAAAACCGCGTGCTCAAAGGTCAGAGTCAGCGCCTTGCAGCTCTTTTATCCGAGAATGCCCGCTACAAAGCACTGCTCCGTTCTGCACAACTGATTGATGACGAGTTGATTGCAGCCCAAATTACTGCGGTGTCACCCGACGCTGCGAGACACATTGTCGTCATCGATAAAGGTGTCCTTGATGGTGTCGAAGTGGGTCAACCGATGCTCGGCGAAGAGGGGTTGATGGGGCAGATTATTTTAACTGGGGATCGTAATAGTCGCGCTGTCCTGATTACCGACAGCGCGCATGCGCTTCCCGTGCAGGTCAATCGCTCCGGGCTACGCGCTATTGCAGAGGGTAGCGGCATGATTGATCGGCTGCTAATCAGACATTTGCCGGCCAAGTCAGACATCAGGGTGGGTGATCTGCTGGTGACTTCCGGGTTGGGAGGTCGCTTCCCCAATGGCTATCCGGTGGCCCGGGTGGTGGAGGTAGTGGTTGCTGAAGGCGAGGCCTTCGCCTTGGTAACTGCCGAGCCAATATCGGCGTTGGACCGTGGGCGCTATGTATTGGTTTTACAAAGAACCGTTGGGAGCGGGGCAGAGTCGTAGTGGAGCAAGCCAGATCGTCGTGGGTGATTTATCTGTCTCTCGGTTGTGCTTTGCTGTTCATGTTGCTCCCCTTTCCTTTGGAATGGAGAGTAATCAGGCCTGATATCGCTACGCTAACGCTATTCTATTGGGTACTTGCGCTCCCTCACCGGGTGGGTGTGACGACTGCGTTTTTCCTCGGTATCGGTCAGGACCTGATCGAGGGTTCTCCAATAGGCCTGTCCTCTCTGGGACTGATGATCTCGGTTTTGGTCTTGATGTCCAACTATCAGCGCATCCGGCAATTTGATGGTGTCCAGCAGTCGTTAATGATTCTGGTGTTGTTAATGTTGACCTCAGGTTCCGAGCAGTGGTTGAGGAACGGGCTCGAAATGCCAGGTTTGCCATGGCTGGGGTTGATCGGTCTGCTGTCTTCGACCGCCTGCTGGCTGATTATCAGAGAGATGTTGCGTCTTCTTAGACGGTATTACGAGGTTAATTAATGGCGCTCTTGCTCGCATCGGCCAGTCCACGGCGCAAAGCGCTGCTGTCCCTGTTGGTCGCCAACTTTGATACCGCCGATCCCGACATCGATGAGTCATTGCTACCCGGTGAGAGTCCCGTGCAATACGTTGCGCGACTCGCAGCGGAAAAGGCGAGAAAATGCGAGGAGGCGGGTCGCGCCGTACTGGGTGCGGACACTACCGTTGCCGTGGGTTCAAAGATATTGGGCAAGCCCCATAACCTCGACAGTGCAAGAGAGTCTTTGCAACTCCTTTCCGGTCGTACGCACGAGGTCCATACCGCCCTTTCCCTGTCTATTGGGGGCGCCTGTGAGAGTCGAACCACGACGACTGCCGTGACTTTTACAGCGTTGTCCGAGGAGACAATCAACCAATATTTGTCGATGGGCGAA
>Ga0181571_10003548_pt1 | contig 11684 bp, 10 predicted proteins | sample 101ome_17_FD_132440 | JGI IMG/M metagenome (GOLD analysis project Ga0181571, IMG submission 132440) | Coastal salt marsh microbial communities from the Groves Creek Marsh, Skidaway Island, Georgia - 101407AT metaG (megahit assembly) | ecosystem: Environmental > Aquatic > Marine > Intertidal...
GAAGACGTCCCTTCGGAAGAGGCCGTTGAAGACGAGGAAGTCGTCGAAGAGCCACGGGACCCCCTCGAGGTCGCTTTGGAACGGGCGGAGTTTGCAGAGAAGGAAATCGCCTACAAGGAAGCCGAAATCCAAAACGTGCGCAAACGCTTGATGGCCGAAAAAGCCGACGCCATCCAATTTGGCGGCATGGGGCTTGCTCGTCGCATGCTGACCGTTCTCGGTGACGTGGACCGTGCCTTGACCGGTCTTGAGGAGGACGACGAGTCGCCGGTGGCTCAGGGCCTTCGTTTGCTGCGAAACAAGATGTGGCACGAACTCCAAGCCGACGGCGTGTCTCGAATTGAAGCCAAGGGGGAGACCTTTGACCCGTCCAAGATGGAGGCCATCACGACCATTCCCCCCAGCGAGGCCTACCCCAACGGCAGCGTGGTGGACGTGCTTGAGGAAGGGTACACCTACAAGTCGAAGGTGCTCCTTGTCGCCCGAGTGGTCGTCGCCTCGGAGTGATGCTCGTGCCGGGAAACATTCAATAGATTGACGTCAAAAATACTCTTGAGTCAACCATTCAAATGGTACCCATGTGTCAAGCGTCCCACGCTTGGATTACGGAGGAGTGTTACGATTCGTTCAGAGTATACATAAGATACAATTTATACCGGGAGACACAATGTTTTGTTTCGGACAATATTGAAATAATTGATGGTGGAAAACATCTAATTTTTCATTGCAAAAATAATTTAACATCCTATCACTCGGGTTTATCATGAACAAATGGTTGGTAATGTTGGTTTGCGCAATCGCTGGTTTCTTTTTATTCGGCGGAATTGGGGCATTCGCTGTTGTTTCCAGTGCACAGGGAGAGGTTTTGGTGGCGGGTGATGCCTCTGAAAGGATAACATTTGAGGGAGAATGGGATAAATTCTACGATATATATGCAGAAGATAAAGACATCATGATTACGTTTGAGACCTCACAAACCCACGATCCAGATTACACCTATCTATCTCGATGCGGTGTTGATGGTGGAACTATTGGAGTAAGTGGAGACTGCGGGGACCTAAGAGAAAACCACTACCTCGTAGCTGATTTTACAGTCGAGGCATCAGGCGTGGGTGACGTCACATTTACCTTTGAGGGTACGGGTAAAGTGATGGTCGTCCAATCTGGTATCGGCAGTGCCTTCGGCTCGCTTGCCTTGTTATGTCTGGGTTGCTGCTTTTGCCCCGTCTTGATGATCATCTCCGGAGTCAAGTTAGGGAAAGGAAAAACCCAAAATGTAGTTGTCATCGGCGGCAACCAGATTGGGTATAAGCCACCAACATCTCATCAACCCGTTCAGTCATATACTTTCAATACCGGGACAGTTGCACAAAGTTATCCTGACTCTTTACCAACTGCCCAGAAAGATTTCTCGAGTTGGGATTCATCGCAAACCGCAACAACTACCCCTCTTGCTAGCCAGCAAGCTACTCGGATAAGCGAGGGGTACGAATGGTTAGAGCACAACGGAGACTTGTTTTACAGAGCCCAAGGGTTAAACGGCGAATGGAACAAGTTCAATGGCTGAGTTTGTTGGCGCATCGATACCGAATGTACCCCCCTGTTCTGAATCAGACACCACCGGTGGCTTCGCAGTCTCAACAGGCAATGCGAGTCACCTCTCAGCCAACACAGATGGTTGTTGGAAACTATCCGCAAATACCATGGTAGGTAACTTACAATGATTTGCGATAAGTCTATCTTCATGGGATTATAGGAGAATACGACCACGATGCATCCCGCCAAGATTTTAGCCACTGGCTTGCTCTTCTATCTGCTGTTCATGCCTGTATTCGCGTACACAGGTGATTTGCGAGTTGAATGCAATGTCGAGGATAACAGCGACTGCCAAGAATATGGGTATATGCAAGGAATCGCCGCTGCAGGGATGTTGTTTGGAATCATGCTTTCGGTTGGTGGGGCCTATAAGATGCGAGGTTTGTCATCCAAAAAGAAAGGAAGTCCTGGTGGCTTGTGGTTCGCCTATGAAGGTCAAGCTGAAAATTCCATTGGACCTCAACTGGATGAGAAAACGCAAATTCGGGATGAATAAACCAATTCATTCTTCTTCGGTATTGGGGTCAAGATCCAACCATTCAGCCAGTGGTTCCAGAATTTTTGAAATACAACCATCACAAATTTTGTTGATTCCGAGTAGGTAATATGGGATGAATACAACACCAAAGAAAATCGGCAAACATCCGTACCAAGGGTCAACAAAATAAGATGTGTAAAAACTAGCAAAAACGGCAATCACCATGATAGTCGATATCCGACCTTGAAGAACCTCCTGATTGCATCGCTTACAAGAAACACCACAATTGATGCACCTCGTGCGAGGATAAATTGATCTCACCAAGAGGAATAACCAATAGATTGTGATTATCCATAATGCATGATTGAGAGTTCCTCCAAAAAAACTCGAAAGGCTTTGCAGATGATTAAGGAAACTTTCGACTCCCCAAATGACAGAGAGATAGGCAATTGAAATTGTCAGGTGGAAAAGTAAACGAAATGCATCAATCGGTGAAAAAGATATACCGCAACGTTCACAAATGACTTTATCACGGCATTTTTTGCATTTCAGATTTTCTTTTTGAATTGTTTTTCTTAACTTGGTGAGAATAAATTCAGCGATTGCAGTGTAAATCAGAACGAAAATGAAAAGAATAGCCCATAAGATAGCAAAACCAAGATTTAATTCGTTTTCATCAAGAATGAAGTAAACGATACCGGCAGTCACTCCGAGAATCCAAATCAGCCCGGACCAACCGATTTCGCTCTCGGTCCGAATGCTCTTGGAGCAATCTTGACAATTAGCCATAGCGTTTTTGTTTTTCTTCGTTCAATTAAATTATTTGCAGGTGGTAGCCGGTTTCTCCCATCTTGGAAGGTTGAGTGGTCGTACCGGGAAACCTACAAATGATTGACGTCGATAAAGACCTTTGAGGAAACCAATCAAAAGGTACCCATGCGATAGCTCAGTTGTCGATTGTCAACAAAAAACAAGAGTGACCCTTGTGAGTCCAAACCCTGTTTGCAGTATTCCCGTAACGGTTGGTGCGGGGGGTACAAGCAATGATAGAAATCTTATGAGTCTGAGCCGATTCCTTTGTGGCGACGTCAAGGATTCACAGTGGCAAAAAGATGTTATAGTTTCAGTCTGTAAGAGCCACATGCAGCCTCCTATTCCTACCGCAGCAAATGCCAGTGCGCTCCTGCAACTTTCCAAATTCATCCCTACATATATGGGATATTCCTCTCAACCATCCAACGATGATGATAAAGAATTACGTGAATACATACGTCTCGAGTGGACAAATTGTAGGAAAACCATCGAATCATTACGAGTTACAACGCAAGATAGTCAGAAAAAACAAGATCTTGACACCCTCTTAACCGAAATTGACGTTGTTGAATCAGAACTGAGAACATCCCCGACCGGAGCCATGGCAAAGAAAATTGACAGGTTGTCGTCAATTGATCAAAAAACCCTCGATGATTTACTGAAAATGGACTTAGTTATCATTGAGAATGTCAAAAATATTCAAGTTGCGATTTCTGAAAATTTCAATCTCGCTAATCAGGAAACTTACAGCGGTATTGAGCCCCTGCTCATGCACATTACAGAATTCAGGAGCAAGTACAATGCAAGAAGAGCCATCATCAATGGTGTACCCCTCGATGTGGTTCAAGGCAAGAAATCAAAGGAGTCTATAAAATGGGTCCAAATCGGATCGTTGGCAATTTCTTTACTCGCCATCGCAGTGACGATTTATTTTAATTTGAGGTGAACAAATGACATACAAGTGGAGAACAAACCCAGAGATTATCGCACGATTAGTTGAGACGGCATCGATGTCATCCTTCCGTTCAAAAGATATTGTCCTTGAACCAACCGAGTCATTAACGATTTTACAAGACGGAAAGATTGTTGACACATATACGGAACAGAGGATGAAGAACATTGTTGGCGGTATTGGCAAAAAGCTGTTTTTTGGGCGGAAATCTGAAGAAAAATTCCTTTTTACAATCAATACACCGTTTAAACTTCAATTTGAATTTGATTGCCGTTCTCTCGACGCTATGGAGGTTAAAGGAGCGGTTACATTGGAAATGCAAATTCAATTAACTGATGCTCCAAGATTGGTAAATTTATTTGCAAATATTCCTCAAAGCCCTCTCGAAAAGGAAGATACAGCATACATCACACGTTCTACACTTGCGAAGATAATAACTGATGAGATTGGCCACAAGGTTTTGCAAGATGAAATCGGCAAACACAATCTATCAGATATTCGCACTTCGGAAGAGCTTCAACTTAACATCCGAGATAAATTGCTTACAAACATGCGAAGAACACACGCTGAATACGGGTTAACGTTCCGACAAAATCAGATAGTGTTCAGTCCAAATGCACATGACAAAGTTCAACAAATGCGTGGTCAGTTAAATCTGGATAGAGGAGTAGAAGAAATCGAGCAAGATGCGAGAATTTTCGCTTTAGAAGACAAGTATCAATTAATTCACAAGGAACTGGAGCTTGAGGCTGAATCTCAGCTCGTCATCGCAAAAGGACAAGATGATGTTGCAATCCAACATCAGCTTTCGGAAATCAAAATGCAGCAACTCGATTTTGATTCTCAGTTTGAGCAAAGGGTCCGTACCCAAACCCATGAATTAAGCATGAAGCGTGAAAAGATGCTCATGGAAGAAGACGCTGCGGACAAGGAACTCGAACGTAGATTCAAGAGTGGAGATACCACTGCACAGGAGCGCGAATTCCTCCTACAACAACAACAGATGCGAAATGAACTCCAATCCTCTCAAATGGATAAGTCAAGGTCCATGAAGACGGACCAACTCAATCGGACACAAATCGATGCAACAAACCAGGCCGTACTCATGCAACAGGCGATGAAGGCGATTAGTTCAGGAAAACAAGGATCATCGGAAATTGCGGGGATGCTCCAGACTCTTATCGAACAACAGGCGATTACGCAGCGAACCAATATCGAGCAAGAGACAAAGCAACAAAAAGAACTCCTAAAACAACAAACAGCTCAACAATTCTTTGACAGAGCAGGTAATGCGAACGGTGACATGACATTCGTTCAAGGAGACCTCATCTCTGGCGACCAATCAAAGAACAATCCAAGACCACCTTCGGCCCCAGAAAAGCAATCGTGCAAGACATGCAATGGCGCAACTCGATACATCACTCAATATCGAAGATGGTATTGTGATCACTGCAAAACCTACAATTGATTCAGTCGATAGTGGCTCAACAAAAGACACTACTCTGAGTTCAAACTTGGAACAACTCCCAACTTTCTCCTGGATTCTTGTAAAACCATTTTGCATCATCTTCAAACCACTCTATGCCAAATTCGTCGGTGATTATCTCTGCATCCTGTGGCGGTGAAATTCCCCCAGTTCGGCTCACGACTTCATCTTTCGATTCTGTGACTTCATCCACAGTAGGTAGGGGCGGCGGCGACAAGGAAAATCTTCCTTCATTCTGCTCAGGAGGTAGCAGCAGCTCATCCTCTTCGGGCGGAGGAGGCAAAGACAACGCATCTTCTTCTGGAGGAGGCGGTAGGGGCAATTCGTCTTCTTGAGGCGGAGGGGGTAACAGCAATTCATCCTCTTCGGGCGGAGGAGGAGGTAAAACGAACGATTCTGGAACTTCATTGCCTCGTCCAGTTGACTTTATACCCCCGGCTTGGATGAGATCACCTTGTACAAGCTGCTGATTAATTGTGACATTCTTGGTCGAAATACTTCCAATTGAAATTGGTGTACTCCCTCCGTGATCTGCAAAAGAAATTGGCAATCCGCACTTCGGACAATACCATCCAGTAAAATGGATAGAGCAACACTCGGGCATCTAGAACCCTCCAAGCGATTCAGCGGTCATTTCCCACAGGGCGATTTGGTCTCTATCATATTCCAGATTCAATGAGTCAATCGGCCAATTCGTTACACATTTCAATTCCCATGGCACATCTGTTACTTTTTTATCAGTAATTGTAAATTGGGTATCTTCGGATTCCAAGTCAAATGGAGTCCATTCTGTGCAGGTACCTTCACTGACTTGGAGAGAGTTATCGCTTCGTTCTATTGATTTGAAAAGGTGACAAGACAACCTTCGTCCATAATCTTCTACATCGTCCGATCCTCCCAACTGATCAGAATAAGGACAGTTGTTACAACCCGGATATGGCGAACGTATTGGAGATGCAATGGTTACTTGATTTTCATTGGTTGGAATCATAATTCGACCTGATGCAACTGTATTCAATCTCCCCATCTTCATCAAATCACCAACGATTAGCCCTCCGAAAAGATTTCCATCACCAGCATCCAAATGAGGTGTGAAAACATGATCTCGGATCGTAACACCATTACCAATCTTAACGGATTGTTGACCAATTACTGCTCCCAAGATGATAGCCCCATCTCCAATCACTATGTTCTCACCACTCACACTACCGATAATTATCGTTCGAGAGGGGCCATTTTCGACAATTGGAATTGCAGAACTAATCTCTACATTTCCACCAGCAAGAACACCCCCCCCTTCACCTGAACCAACAACACAACCAACCCCAATTTTTACATCCCCAAACGCATTGATTCCTCCATTTATCTGCGTACCAGGAAGGTTTTCACTTGCCCGAGTTGAGAGCGTTCGAATGTCACAGTCCATCAACTCTACGTCCTTTCCGAATATATGCCCATCAACGAAGCAGCATGATTCAACTCGAACGTTACGATTCTCTTGATTCGATTCTGCTGGAAGAATACCTTCGCGTCTTTCTTGTGCCGCCCTTAGGGTAACTAGTCCACGACTCTCCTCCATACTCAATGAGGCCAATATTGCTGCGTCTGATCTTGATTCATTTGACATAGAAATCACATCATAATGTTGTTTACATCTTTACTGCAAAGGTCGGTTAATTTCTTTGCGAGATTTTCTTCAATGCTCCCTTGAAGTGCGAGGTATTGAATTAACGCATTCAGGGATTGGCTTTTCGGTTTCCTCCTCATTGAAGGGAAATTTGGATTCTCTCTGGGGTTGGATAATATTTCGCTCTTCTTGGAAGGCACTGCTGTGAAATTCATCGGGTCAATGAGTGATATCTCAGAATTAATTTTTATGACATCAAACACATCATTCCCTTTCACCAGCCAGTGAGAAAACATTCTGCCATTCGACCCTAGTTGTGTAGGAGAGCCTGCTAGAATACTGGATGATACCAATTCATGTCTTTCTTTGAACCAACGAAAAATATTCGTGCATTCATTAAATTTTGATTCAAAGCTATTCAGATGTCCTTGGACAATTTTTGCTGGCTGAAGCCAGGAACGAGTCACCAATCTTGCTAAGTCATCAACATCAATTTGAATTGGATTTTCTAAGATATCTTCGTGCAGAGCCTTTACAGCGAGTGAATGTTTAGAAAGTTCTTTCCGTTCATCTTCCATCCTTTCTTGAAACTCTTTTTTCTGGTTTTCTTGTTCGTTGAGAATAGCCTCTCGACGTTGTTCTACTAAGTTGTCCGTCGAGCTAAGTTGCTCCTTCAAAGTCTTGAGTTTTTCTTGCTCAACCCTGCTGAGAGTTGAAATGATCCGATGCGCTTGTTGCTTGGCAGAATACTCCGGGTTAGGGAGATACACAGTATTGTATCGAACTCCGGATGAAACTCCGCTAATGTGTCCTCCGTTCGGACCAACACTCCCTCCGCCTCCGCTTACTGTAGCAAAAGGTAAATCCATCGAAATCTGCGCCGAAGTTGAATTAAGGTCTGATTGAGCTCTGTTTGCTTCCCTCTCAAGATTGTTGACTATTTGTATCTGTGAAGAAATAGCAGAAGCCAACTCATCTTTTCGTTCCATGATTTTGTCTTGCATATGGCTCATTTTTGCTTCCAATTCATCCATTTTTTGTTTTGCTTGGAATTCCAACTTCCTCGTGTTTTCCTGGATTTTATGATCCACGGATTCCAACAAGAGTGCAGATGCCTCGCCGGATGCATCATCAATGTGCGAATATGTTAATACCATACTTTCTAGGACGCCCTCAGAACTTTGGTTCGCAATACGCTTGAGTTCTTCACACCAGTTCTCATATCCTGCATATTCCTGGTCAAAGTTTTGTATGAACCTCGACAAGACCTGGAGGTTCGACTCAAGTATGTTGTCAAAATAGTTCAATTCGGCTACATTGTGTGAGAGCAAATCTAGATCATTCAACTCAGGTCCAATTAGATATTCTTCCAAAAACCAACTTGGCCCATCAAATTCATAGCTCAATTTATCCAAGTAGGAAGCTTGAGAAACTGATAAGAAATTTAGGTTGAAATTGTGTTTTTGGACGCTGGACAATTGCGAATGATAACTGGAGATTATTGCGTGAAACTCATTTATGCTGTTGAGGGAATGCTTCGGATTGGCTCCCGGTTCAACATACAACAATGATTCATCATCTCCTATCGACGCACTGTGCCTTGGATATTCATCATAGAATGAGTCTATTTGGTATGTCGATGTGCTCTCATCCAAACCGGAAACAATTAGCGGTTTACCTCTATAAATCGTTGATGCATGTTCCAAAACGATTAGTTGGGGAAACATCACTGGGGTGGGTTTTGCTGATTTCTTAATATAATAGCCGATTCCCAGCAAGGTGAAGGAAATGAGCAACAGAGGATAATATGCAAGCCCAATTAAAGTAAAAACAAGGCCGATGATTACGAGTATGTTGCCCTTTCTAATTTTTGCAAAATAGGGTAAATTTTCCTTTGTGAATTCTGAAATTCCAATCAGGGTTGAACATTCTAAAGCGGTGAGTGGCCTTCCCGATGAATCGTACCCCGCTGGAATGTGGCTGTCCATGTGGATTAATCACAACTAATTCTGTTTATAGGTATCTCAAAACCAATCACCTAGATTTTAGGGTTGGTCAACCACTGAACAACGGTTGGCCAACGCGATGCCAACGATTGGCCTTTGAAAGAGCGTTCAAAATGTCCTCTTGGATCTCCTCAGAAGGAACGGTTCAGCCCGAGTGGCTGAAGCGGCCGAGGGGTTTGGACTCTAACCGGACGGTTTGGCACAGTCCACCGAACAGGGGGTTCGGACTCTCTGAGGGGAGTGGACGCTGGGGAGTCGGACAGGTGTGCAATTGCCGCTCCATAATGGATGCGATTGCCATGCTGATTGAGGCACAACGGCCTGATTTGGCGATGGTTCTTATCGAGCGGGAACTCAATTCTCAAACTTGACTCATTAGCCCAGTTCGAACTGGGAAACTCAACACTTAGTTCCGTACAATCGCACGTAAGATTGGAGCACTCAATCAAAGAAATATAATGGGCGTATTAAGAATCTTGGCAATAGTTTCTGAAACTCACTTTTGTCTTACTTCGAGTAATCGTCGTCAAGAAAAGGATATAGGCATCCTCCTACCTTAGGTACACATGCCTGCCGGTGTCCAAAGCACAACCCTCTCCCTATACGATGTTGTTCAAAGAATCGATGATGAACGGTTCTTGATCCCACAATTCCAGCGTGGATGGGAATGGGATGAAGATCGTCCGGTATTGCTATTCGACTCACTCTTCACGGGTGTATTTATCGGGAGCATTGTGATTGGTCCTCCAACATTTGATCTTTGGGTTCGAGAAGTCGACAATCGCCCGCGCTCGGGAGAAGGCTCGGGAAGAAGACTTCGGGAGTGGGAGGTTACCGAACAGGAATTTATTGAATCTCGACAAAATGGCGTAGACAAAGCATTGGTGCTGGATGGACAACAAAGAATCACCAGTATCTTTCGCGTTATGAAAGGAATTGAACCTGTTTACTTTAATATAAAGAAGGATTTCGATATTAATAATATTCCCAACACACCAATTGATTTAATGGAATCAGTATCGAGAGCCACAGAAGACAATGCATTCTTCCTACCTCTTCATTTGATGTACCAGTTACGGAATGAAATGCGCGCCCGAAAGTTGGAACACTACCGGAGACACTTAGAATCTCTCGAATTCTACAACTCCAAAACGCCAAACGAGCAAACATTGCTTTTGGATATCACAGAACATGTTGGCGATGTCATAGATCGATTTTTTGCTGATGCAACTGTTTCGAGACAGACCCAATTAAATACAACACTCGATATGTTTTTGAAATATTTCGAACGTAGCAATAGTTTACAAATGAATCTGAATTTTATAGACATATTAGTTGCGAAAATATATGCTGGGTTTAAACTCAGAACTGAGTTGGATTCACTTTTTGAAAACCTCCAAGTGCCTTACGTAAACATCAGCCACTCTGCAAAAAAGCGTCACTCTGAGATGATTGTAAAGTCCATCGCCGTACTTAGTGGATTTGAAGACATTGGGGAAAAATCAATCCTGACAGGACTCACCGCAGATTTATTCAATAACCATTTTGAAGTGGTAAGTACGTGTTTCAAAAATGCCTGGCAATTGCTCGCTGGCCGGAATCTGATATTCACAAGTGATGACATTCCATACCCGGCAATGATTATTCCAATAATGGTTTACTTGTCTAAAGTCCCAAATCATGACGTTGCACAAATTTCTCCAAATGACATGGAAAAAATTGAGGAATGGTACCTACGTTCTGGTCTAACCGAACGCTATTCAAAAATGGCGAACACAATTCTGCCAATGGACATTGAGGCACTTACGAGACTTGCAGATGGGGGGGATTTCTTCACTCCAGAATACAAGATTTCGTTCGCACCATCCCGATTGATGTCTGCTGATGATCTGGTCCAGTTTAATTCAACAAGTGGTTCTATACCCAAAGTGATTTTTGCTTACCAAACTAGACAAAGTCGAGGTCTGAAAAACTGGCGAAACAACACTCAAGAACCAAGAATGGCGAATACGCGGCCAAAAAAATTAGACAAACATCACATATTTCCAAAGAAATTTATTGAAAGAGAAGGCGGGAACAAGGATCTTACGAATTCTCTCATGAATTTTGTAAGGATTGCAAAAACTACCAACATACAAATCAGTGACAACCCACCCCAGCAATATCTTGCCGAGCTTGGGAACGCAGATATTGATTCTAGACTGCAAGAGAACTTTATTCCGACGAACCTGAAAAATTTTGATTCAATCGGAGATTTCGAAACATTTCTCCGAGAGCGTGCAGAGGTATTTTGGCAACAAATCTCCGGTATGGTATCGTTTTGATTGCCGTTGCTAGGAAACCCACTGGCCCCTTCTAGATTAAGAGCATGTTCCGAAAGAAGAGTTCTCGTACCGGGAAGCATTCAACAGATTAGCGTCAAAAATACCCTCTAGTCAACCATTCAAAGGGTTCCCATGCGACAGGTCAGTTGTCGATTGTCAAACAAAAACAAGAGTGACCCTTGTGAGTCTGAACCTTGAGGGGTTTGGACTTCAACATCGGCAATCAGGGCACTGCAAGCGATTTCACATGGACGCTGGAGGGTCGCACAGGGATGCGAATGCCGCTCAATATTGGATGCGAACGCTTTATTCATCGAGGCGCAGCGGGTCGATTTGGCCTTGGCACTAACTACAAAACTTGTGTAATTCCCCACAATTGAAGTCCCAAGAAACTCAATACCA
>Ga0181571_10003552_pt1 | contig 11677 bp, 11 predicted proteins | sample 101ome_17_FD_132440 | JGI IMG/M metagenome (GOLD analysis project Ga0181571, IMG submission 132440) | Coastal salt marsh microbial communities from the Groves Creek Marsh, Skidaway Island, Georgia - 101407AT metaG (megahit assembly) | ecosystem: Environmental > Aquatic > Marine > Intertidal...
ACAAAACCCATTACTTTCTCTGCAGGAACAACAACACGCATTGCGCGCTCGTATCCGGGGTCCAACTTAAATGGTTTAAGCGGCTTCCACGTAGCCGAATATTGCACTGAGCGAAGAGAAGCGAACCCAGGTTCAGGGGCCGCCATCGCGTCGTACTTCGTACTGGCGTCGAGCGCATCCGCGACCGAAGCAAATCCATTCCAAACCATCATTTGCCCAGGGTAATCGTGTCCGGTTTTTGTCACGCAAAACCCCGCTACCATAGCGCCTGTCCGCTCTTGTACCTGCAGGTTTGATTTCAGCGAACTGATGTATCGATCCAGATCACTCGTTTGAAGCATGATCGTAGTGAAAGCGCCATCACCTGGCGTCATTCCGGCGTGATCGTCCGCGGCCACGCCATTTGTCAACATCAGTGCCGCTATTACTAGAAAAGATCTCATAAGGTTTTTCCTTCTTCTTTTTGAGGTTGATATCAGCGCGTAATGGTGTAGCCCATTTGCTCCAGCGCAAACCGACTCTCATTTATGTTCGCCAAAGCAACAACTTGCCCATCGGCATTGAATTGAAACCGCGACACTGTATGAACGTCCACGGAAGCGCCGCTGGTTTCGTCGGTATTCACAGCTTGCGTCCACGCGTATATGACATCGCCAGATCCGATAACTTCGTGAACCGTATAGTTCTCGTCAGCCCAGTCTTCAGCATCTTGCTCACGCATCCACTCCAACATGTCTGCCTTTGTTATGGTGGATTCGATCGTTCCTCTAACAACAGAGATCTCGATACTCTCACCGTCACGAACGATAACAGCTTCTACTGCCTCACCCGCTTTGCCTCGAAAATCGAGACGTTCCATAGTATCTGGCCCAACCTCAACGCCTCGTACCGAGATAAACTTATCACCGACTTGCAGCACCGCCGAAGCCGGGCTTTCCGGCACGATGGTCTGGACAACCATTTCCCCGGTTTCGTAGCCATCGTGAGTAAACCCAAACCCCACGTAACGAGGGCGGTAGATCACGCCCTCGTCTGCCATGTGCGCTTCCACTATCGCTATGGCTTGGGCTTTGTCTTGACTCGCCTCAACCCATTTCCTCACTGTTTCAGAGTTCATGTTTGATTGAGGCGTCATTTCGTTGTTACACCCTGCTAACGCCAACAGCATTGCAATGGCACCCAGTGCTCTTATGTTTTTCTTATTCATCACTTTCTCCAACGGATTTCCTGTTGCTATGGTTTTATGTCAATGTGGGTCCACATCGACGCGTTAGTTATCGAAATCGGAAACTTGTGTTTTGTGAACACCACCGTAATTCGCTGGGGAGTAATGCGCAGACTTCAAGACCCAGCTGCCTTCCTCGTTTACCCAGTTCATGGTCACGCGTGTACGGTAATCGCTCTCCTGACCGGCAGAGCCAACCATCCCTTCCGCATAGAGGCGCACGTGCACTACATCCGCGGCAATTTGAGTCGCCTCTGGATAAAAGTATTGAATCTGAGCGGGGCCGCTCTTCTGCCAGAATTCGACCGACGGGTTAGCTAGCGGTTTATGAAAGCTCCCGTCTGAGTTAGTGTCGAGCGTGCCCTTTTTACTGGACAAGGCAACAACAGTTTCAAAGTCGCGGTCGTTTCGAGCATGCATATATGCGCTAACGGCCTTCAGGACTTCCGCTTCGGCAGTCGAGGCGTGGTCGCCGGCGAATACAGTCGAGCTCAAGACAAAAGAAAACGCGATGATGATTTTAGATATTCTCATTTCTCATATCCTTTATCGCTTAGATTGCGATGATAAAACGTTCAGACTCAATCCATGACTTTGATCAGCAAGTCATCGGAATGGGTTCGGATCCCCAGCTTAGCGTTGTAGAGCTTAGCCTCGAAGATTGGCATTAAACGGCTCACCGCCTTGCTAAACTCCGCATAACTATCGAAGCCACACGTAATGTAGAAAGCCATCTCAGGCCCCCATCCGTGGTCGTATCGGTTACAGGCGCCAAAGGCTTCCTCATAGGCGCCGTAAAAAGTGTCTGCGCTCTCGCTCATTTCAGCGTAGGTCATTGAAGGCGAAAATGTGGTTGTCGAAAACAGAATGTGCTTTGGTAAGGCCTTCATAGCCATCGACGTCATGTTGACGATGTGATCGGTATGGTCGCCGAACAGCTGAATATCATCAGCGGGCGAAGCCGGTTGTTCTTGGTCGGCAATCTTGGCAAAGTGGTCCAGGTTCTTAAAAGTACACGAGGTATAAAAGCCCCTCTGCGAACCAAACTGATGCTGGTACATAACGCAATTATCGAAGCCGGCCTCTTCCTCAGTTTTCAGGTACTCGACCAAACTCGATTTAATTGCCGAAATAGAACCGCCTGCCGGTATTGAATAAGTCGACCATAGCGCCATTGGTAAGGCCTGCGCGGTCTTTTCCTCGTGGTGACCAGCAAAAGTCTGCCCAGCCCCCAGAACCAAACACCCGAAAATCACACTTTTTATTTTCATGTTATCCATTCCCTTTATACGTTTTCGAATTTGCTCGTACCCGATCGCGCATGCTCACTCCAGGAGCCCGACGTCTTCGACCGGTAGGCCTTTAACCGCCTCACAAACCAATCGGAATGCCGGTGGCAGAGCATCTTCACGAGGTCAGCGCGACCCAAATAACGGTAACAAGAATAAAGAGACTGAGGGTGTCGCAAATGCGACACCCTCAGATAATTTAAAAAAATGGTAACAATAGGAAAATGCTAAAAAGCAAGGGGCTCTGAGCTGGGGAGCAAATCCAAGAAAATTCGACCAAATAAATTATGGTACGCCCTACACTCTTTAAGATTAGCTATAGGGACTCAAGGTTAACGCGCGCCTGCAGCGCTGCAATATCAATCACCAAGTCGGTACCAGACCGGCTGATAATGCCCTTCTGGCTCCAATTTGAAAAAATTCGATTTACGGTTTGTCGGCAGGTCATGACGCTGCGCGCCAACTCCACCTGGTTAATATCGTCCGGCAGGGTGACGCGATTGGTCGTGACCTTGCAAAGCGCCGCCACAATCTGTAAAACCCTCGCGGCTAGGCGCTGCTCTATATTGTGGGGCAATCGCGTGCTCATTAAGTCGAAGATATTTTTTTTGCGCTCAACCTCGCTAATCAAAATGTCCTCATAAACTGCCGGATAAGAGCGAAGCACCTGAGAAAAAGCCTTCGCCTCAAAAAAGAAGGCCGTGAAGTCCTCTTTGCAGTATGCGGTAAGCCAGTGCCGCGCGACTCCGTTAACCACTGGGTCGCCAAGCCACTCACCGGGGGTCACGTAAGCAAACAAGACCTGCTCATCAGTCGGTGTATCAACTAAGATCTCGACCTTCCCCGCAAAGGGCAGTGCCAGGCTATCAATGCGATCACCCGACCGAAAAAGATACTCCCCCTTTGGCACCGAGCAGAGTTCCGCTAGATTGATCAGATCGTCTACGAGTTTGTCACTCGCGCGCCTAAACCAATTCGTCTCTTGTATGAGCGCACGAGCGCGCTTGCGTTGAAACGGTAAGATTCGCTTTTGACACATTTTCCTCGCCCCCAAGGATGTATCGATTGATGCCTTTATTCTTATGTGTTTATTAAATAGGCTTTTTTAACCGTTATACGTGATTGATTGAGGCAAGACAAGGTTAGCAACGAGGACACCAGGCCCTGCCCTCTAGCGTCGCTCACAAAAAATTAAGATGGTGGACACCTCAATGAGAGTTAGACAGTATGGCAATTCTGACCCCCGCGCCGTTTCTCAGGGCTCGGCGGGATTCAGTGTGGCAATACGCCATCATCGCACGACCGGAGCTGAGCTATCTGCTTGAACAAAAAAATCCGATCGTCGCTTTAACTGTCTGCGACCACGTTTACTATTGATCAATACCATCCATATACTCAACCTCAGGCGCGCCCGCTACCAAACCACCCAGTTTCATATTAGCGGCTTTAAAGTAGACCGTTTGACCATGAGCGTCGAGCGCGGCTTGATCCTCATAGGATTCCAACACTTTATATATTTGGGGATTGGATTTGCTGCGGTTCAGCGCATAAAAGCGACAACCGGGTTCGTTTGCGAGCACCTGCGCGGCGAGTTCCATGAAGGCGGCCTCGAATTCTGCGTTTTTTCCTTCTTGAACCGGGATAGTGGCGATTACACCGATGGTCATTGGGTCATCCTTTTCATTTATTGGTTTTAGTATTGATCAATCAAAATTGGCAAGCGGGATACATGATCGAACTCGTAGCACACCCGCTAGTTCGGGGGCTGAGTGCACTCCGGCCGCGTCACTCTGTTCATCGATTCGTCCAGAGAGCTTAATCTATCTACCGCTAATTTTCGCCATGAATTCGGCCTGATTCGCCCGCATGTCTGCGTCTATTCTCTGGCTGATTTCGGAGTCGGCCAGTTTCGCCATCAAAGCCGGCAATCCATTTACCGCTGCCACGATATCCATGCCCAAGACCTTAGGGCCAACAAGCTGTGGAATCGCCATCGCGTAGCGGCAGTAAATGTCGGCCAACGTTAAAGTGTCACCACATAAATACGGTGACGGTTTACAGATGTCATTTAACGCCGCGATGCCCCGCTCGAGCGCCGCTTTTACCTCGGTTACCGTATCAGCGTTAGGCTCGCCACCCATCAGAGCAAACCCTAGCAGACGCCGGGCACTGAGCTCGATGTACAACTCTAAAATTTTAATAACCTGCCGGACCTTAGCTCGCGCAATTGAGTCTTGTGGTAGAAGCGGGTGCTCGGGGTAAGCCTCTTCCAGATACTCCAAGATCGCTGTCGTTTCCGACAGATGCTCGCCACTCTCGGTGGTGATCGCCGGCACTTTTGCTGCGGGGCTAATCGTGCGCAATTGAGGATCCGTGGTGTAGACGGTGTTTTCGCTAAACGACACGCCTTTTTCCAGTAAGGCATGCTTTACGATGTTGTAATAATTTGAGTAAGCAAATCCATGCAGTATCAACATATCTATTTCTCGTATCAGGTTGCAATAAACGAAGAGTAACAGGCTCGGGTGCTACTGCGATACCTTCAAAGTACATCGAAAAATCATCTTGAAATAGACCACTGGCTCCGAGAAGCAAGCACGCTCTGTGGGAGTTCGAGGCGCAGGCGACCCCAGCCCCGGATCACCTTGAATTGTCTTTTACTTAGCCGAAGCCGGGCGCCATGCCCCCATGCGGACGGCCGCCACAATAATCACGCCGTAGAGCACCATAGCAAGAGCGGCGGCGCTGTACACCCCAGACAACCCCAACCCAATCACTCGGGTTAGAAGAAGCGCACCCGCTGCCGCCACAACGATTCGTATCACCGTCGCGAAGATTGGCCAGAACATCGCGCCCGCACCCTGGCACGCAAAATACAGTGACAAGCCCAAGCCATTAAAAGCAAAGCAGGGGCCGAGGAAGTAAATGTATAGCCGCGCCGCATCAATGGTTTCGGGATCCGATGAAAACAAGGGGATCCAAATCTCTGCAGACAGCGCAAGACCCACGCCAATCGCGCCAGCAACACACATCGCCAGCACGCCACCGATCCGACCGATGTGCTCTGCCCTGGCAATATCACCGGCTCCGACACTCAGACCAACCAGGGCCGTCATGGCCGCGCCCAACCCGAAAATTAGGGGTATCAACAAAAACTCAATTCTGGACCCGATACCGTAGCCGGCAAGCGCCGTTTCGCCAAAACGAGCGACAATGGCTGTGAGTATCAAAATATTCGTAACGGTCAGCAAAGGCGATAAAGACGCCGGTAGCGCAACGCCCAAAATATCGTTAAATAGTGCACGCTCGAATTTAAGGCGAACCCTTCGAGGTCGAATCGGTAGACGACCCTTCGCCATATTCCAAGCCAACAAACCACTTACTATGCCTGAAGCAACCACGGCAGATACAGCCGCTCCCACAATACCAATGGATTGGATCCCAAAAGCTCCCAGTATCAAAATGGCCGACAAAGGAACCTGTATACAGGCACTCAGAATCATCATCTTGGCAGGAAACAGCATCTCACCCGTGCCTCTGAAGATGGCGCCCAGCACCCCCATAAGCCAGATCAAGATGGCACCCGGGAACAAAACCAAACAATACGCCACCGCTTCTTCGAGGCTCTCACCCTTACCCCCTAAAAAGACTAAAAAGGGTTCACCCATCAACAAGAAAATCACGAGCATCACAACCGCACCCACTGCGGCAGTTGCCAATGCATGCCAGATCAAACGCTCAGCGCGATCAACGTCACCCGCGCCCATGGCTCTTGAAATGGATGAGGCAACGGCACCGCCCAAGGCACCGCCAGACAGTGCTTGATTCAGCATCAGAAGCGGGAAAACCAATGCGATAGCCGCAAGCGGCGTAAGCCCGAGCTTTCCGATAAACCAGACCTCCGTCAAGCTGACGCCCGCCTGAATTAAAAAAGCAATCGAGTTTGGTGTCGCCATGGATACCAACAAGCCGAGCGGCGGTTCATGGAGCAACTTGCGTGTGCGGTCATCCATCATTTGCTCCTTTACCTATAAACGTCGGTTTTCTAGAAAAATGTGTGACGTCAGTTGCGCCATTCCGAATATAAACCACCCTAGCGCTGCCCAGAGGGGCGGTCCACAGTTGCTGCACGGCTATTGGATTGATCTAAAGCGCAACGGTCCAAGTGGCTGGCAAGAAGGGCCATGAGAGTCTCTTTGTATCGGGTCAACTCCCCTACTTCCGTTAAGCTTCGTGCGCGAGCCCAAAGGCCTTGGCTTGCTGTGGCCAAAAAGTGGGCCATTGATTCAAGCTCCACCGGCGCAAGTGTGCACCCCCGCTGATCGACTTCCTTCAATAAGGCATGCAGAAATGCACTCTGTAGTTCTCGCATGTGGTCAACGATCACGTCGCGGACTCGAACATCATGAGATGCGAGCTCCGCCATGACATTGCCGCAAAAGCATCCCGGGCCAGGCATGCCGCGGCGGCGATGCAGCTTGATGAAAAAGTCAAAATAAGCACGGATATAAGCCGCATTGCCTCCGGTGAAACGGCGCAAATCATACTGCCTGACTTGGGCGGGTTGGAACTGACTGCCAAAGTCAGCAGCGTTGGCAGCATTAAAGATATCGGCTGGGGGCTTCTCTTTTCAACGATCATTACACTATTCGTGATTCCGGCTTTGTTTTCCGTGGCGCACGAAGCCACCGCCTTTTTAAATCGGATTAAGATGCGCCTAACGCGGCAAGAGCTTCAGTAAACGCCCCTCGCTCGAGCCGCGCTCGTCTTCTAGAATCCAGATCGCGCCATCAGGCCCTTCCAGTGCACTGCGAACGCGCGTCGCCATGTCGTAGCGTTCGATTTCTTTGGCTGCATCGCCGCTCAGCTCAATGCGTACGAGCGCTTTCGAGCCCAAGGCAGAAGCCAGTAGATTGCCGCCCCAATCTGCAAAGGCGGTACCTTTTACGTAAGACAGATGACCCGGCGATATCGCGGGCACCCAGCTGATTTTCGGTGCCTCAAATTCAGGGCGGGTATTGTGATTAGGAATCGGCCGGCCATCGTAATGTTCCCCATCCGAGACCTCGGGGTAGCCATAGTTTTTACCCTTATGAATGAGATTCAGCTCATCGCCGTCACGCGGACCCATTTCGATTACCCAGATGTTTCCTTTTTCATCTTGCGCGATACCCAAGGGGTTCCGGTGCCCAAGAGACCAGATCTGGTCGTAAACCCCAGCGCGATCCACCAGTGGCGTTTCGCGAGTGTAATCCACAAAGGGGTTATCGCTCGGCACGGAGCCATCGTCGTTTAACCTTAGCACTTTGCCCACACTGGCCTGTATGTCTTGTGCCGGCGTAAACTTTTGACGATCACCCGAGGTAACCCAAAGATAACCCTCCTGATCGAACAGTAAACGGTGGCCAAAATGGCCGTAGCCCAGAAGCTTAGGGTATTGCCGCCAGATCACCTCAAAGTTCGCAATGACTGGCCGTCGACCTTCGAGATTAATTCTACCTCGACCCACCGCAGCACCGCGTGTGCCCTCTACGCCGGCCTCAACAAAACTCAAGTACACCAGCCCGTTTTCTCGAAAATCAGGGTGTAGCGCGACATCACCCAAACCGCCCTGCCCGCCATAGGCCACATCGGGCACGCCCTGCACCAACGTTTTATCACCACTTTGCGTCACGAGCATCAGAGTGCCTTTTTTCTCGGTCACCAACATTCGGCCATCGGGTAAAAAGGCCATGGCCCAGGGCTCATCGAATGAGGTAACAGTCTCAACGCTAAAAGGAAGTTCCGGCTGAGCTTGCGCTGGCATTACAAACGGCAGTAGTAGCGTTAGGCTCAATGAAAGGGATAGGGCAATTGAGTTCATAAGTGGGCTCCTTCGCAGGTTCGGTTTTGTGTTGTGCTACTGGCCATGGTCGATTTCAACATTGGGCTCATGAGCAGGGCCGATCTGATCTCTTTGCTCCTGAGCGGGATCGATATCCTATTTTGGCTCCTCGACTTTTACAAACGGCTCGCACAAAACAGCGTGTTAATCTGTTCGTAAGTTTAGCCCTTTCAGATCACCTTCGACAATTTATGACCTAGCCGCTTGCAGCTCGATCACTTTAGAATCAAGGCCGACACGCAGTTCAGCGCGTATAACCTTGCACGTCACACTTTCATAGGGCACATAAAGATCATGAGCGTCCAGCAGGCAAATGCACACTACCCACCGGTGAGCGACGATATTTTGTACGACACCGGCGCCGTTGATCCGGTATACAAAGAAGTCTACCCCAGACTTTCTGGCTTTACTTTGGGCTCAACCAACTCCTGGACCAGCGGGCACCCCTTCGATTTTTATAAGCGCATGCGCGAAGATGCGCCCGTGATGTGGTCACCCGGCTTACAAAAAACGTCGGGCTTTTGGTCGGTTTCACGCTACGATGACGTCAAACACGTAGAGCAGCATCCGCAGATCTTCTCATCACAGCGCGGCAGTATGAATATGGCCGTCATGCCCAATCGCGGCAAAGCCGAGCGCTTAATGCACGCGGCCTTTAACTCCCTGATCAATCTGGATGGCGATGTGCATCGCGAAATGCGAGCACAACAAATGCCTTTCTTCTTACCTCAGTACGTTGAGCAATTGAAAGAGCGCGTCGGTAGAAAGATCGATCAGCTACTCGATGACATGGAACGCAAAGGCCCGGTTGTGGACTTTGCGAAAATGTTCTCGACCCAGCTTCCGCTGTTCACGCTGTGCGAGATGCTCGGTGTCGATGAAGAAGATCGCCCCCAAATCGCCAAGTGGATGCACTACCTTGAACTGGCCCCGCAGTTCTTAACACACCCGTTCCGGATGTTTTTAGCGGAACCTATGTTTGTGTTCCGCTTTGAAAAAATGCTGGCGGAAATGTTCGATTACGGCGAGCGCGTAATGGCGGATCGCATCAAAAACCCGCGTGAGGATCTACTCACTGTGATCGCGAATGCCTCGCTTGATAAGAAGCCCCTGTCGCAAAGCTATTTGGACGGCTCGTGGCTCTTGATCATTTTTGCGGGTAACGACACAACGCGTAATTCGCTTTCGGGCACGATTCGCCTGCTCACCCAGTTTGAGGAGCAACGGCAGATGGTCATTAATGATCGAAGCCTAATCGATCGGATGTCACACGAATCTCTGCGCATGACCTCGCCCGTGATGCACATGCGGCGCACCGCGATTGAAGATACCGAATTGAACGGTCAACGCATCGCCAAAGATGAGAAAGTCATCATGTGGTACGGCGCGGCCAACCGCGACCCGAGCGTGTTTGAGAACCCCGATGTGTTTGATCTGACGCGCGACAACGTAGAGAAGCACATGGCCTTTGGTTTGGGCGTGCACCGTTGCTTAGGCAACCGCATCGCGCAAATGCAGTTGAGCATGGCCTACGAGCGCATTTTGGAGCGTTTCCCGAATATCGTGTGGACCGGCAAGCAAAAGATCGAGCCCATTATTTTGGTGCACGCGATCTCAAGCTTAACCGCGAATTTGTATGGTAAGGATGGCAAGCGCACAACGCGTGTGGCTATGTCTTAGTCGGCGAGCTCTTCAGCAAAGGCACAATGATGATAACCAATAACAGAATGACCCGAAGCGGGCGATTATCGTTGTTCTTCCTGGCAATAGCCTGCCTGCCATGCCCAACGACACTAGCGGAGCCTGGGAACGAGCACCAAGCCATTCACGCCTTGCTCGATGGCCTGCATCACGATGCGCATACAGGTAATTTTGAGCGCTACTTTGCACGATACACGGAAGACGCGGTTTTCTTGGGCACAGACAAAACCGAGCGCTGGCCCATTGAAGAATTTAAAGACTACGCGAAACCCGCATTCGAAGATGGGCACGGTTGGACCTACACCGTCGTGGAGCGACACATCGAGGGTACCGGTTCCACACGCTGGTTTGATGAAATTTTAACTAATGAGAAACTGGGGACCTGCCGTGGCACTGGCACGGTTACATACGTGAATGGCACTTGGAAGATTGGCCAGTATTCGCTGACGCTGCTGATACCGAATTCCATCGCCAGTGAAGTAGGAGACATGAGCAAAACCGCCGAGGCGCACTAAGTCTAAGGCTACATGGTCGTATCAAGGACACGTGCACACAAAAGAGGCTTTCTTACAATGCGGAACTTAATTGCAGCCTTATCATTTTTAAGCCTGTTAGGTTGCACGACCACCGCAACCCTGGCACCGACGACCGATGCCGAATTTGGCCCCAGGCCGAGTTTGGTCGAGCCAGATGAGGGACTGATCCCCACCGCAAACATAGCCAAAGCCGCGGGCTTTAAGGCTGGCGCAACGCCACGCGCCGCAGAGGGCTGGCATATAGCGGCATTCGCTCAAGATTTACGACACCCCCGCTGGCTACTCGAACTGCCCAATGGCGACATTTTGGTTGCCGAGACCGACACCCCGCAAGGCAGCGGTGGCTTTGGTGGGATCAAGGGTTTCGTCGCGAAATTTATGATGCAGCGCGGCGGCTCAAATTTAGGCAGCGCCAACCAAATTCGGCTTCTTCGCGATACCGATTCCGATGGCGTAGCGGATGTCAGTTCGGTTTTGATCGACAACCTGCACTCGCCCTTCGGCATGGCATACTCGAACGGCAATTTGTATGTCGCCAATACCGATTCACTGGTGCGATTTAAATATTCTCTGGGTGCGACACGTGTCACCTATGAACCGACCGTTTTGAGAGAGTTACCAGGCGGGCCACTCAATCATCACTGGACAAAATCGTTGGTTTTGGACGCATCGAGCAAGAACGCGTACATCGGCGTTGGCAGCAACAGCAACATCGCGGAAAACGGTATGGAGGCTGAGCTCAATCGCGCGGCCATTCTTCGATATAACTTCGCCAGTGGGCAGTTAAACGTATTTGCATCAGGTCTTCGAAACCCAGTGGGAATGGCGTGGCATCCAAAGACCGGCGAGCTATGGACAGTAGTGAATGAGCGTGACGAACTGGGTGATCAACTGGTCCCCGACTATCTCACCCAAGTAGAGGAAGGCGGCTTCTACGGTTGGCCTCTGTTTTATATGGGCGGGAACGTGGATACACGGGTAGAGGCGATGGGTATCGCCGAAGGCCGAACACCACTTGAACCCGACTACGCACTCGGGGCGC
>Ga0181571_10003555_pt1 | contig 11673 bp, 7 predicted proteins | sample 101ome_17_FD_132440 | JGI IMG/M metagenome (GOLD analysis project Ga0181571, IMG submission 132440) | Coastal salt marsh microbial communities from the Groves Creek Marsh, Skidaway Island, Georgia - 101407AT metaG (megahit assembly) | ecosystem: Environmental > Aquatic > Marine > Intertidal zone...
CAGTCGTGGAACACCACCGTCCCGGGGCTCACGCGGTGCGTGATCTTGACGAAGTGGAGGACGACGTCCGCGGTTTCGATTTTTTTTTCCAGAGCGTCTCGCGTCTTCCTCGCGGACTCCGCGTCGAGCGCCTTCTCGACGTCCACGTCCAACGCGGCGAGGAACCCGGGCGTCCCGCTCGTGACGACCTCGAAGGGACACGCGTGCGTGCCACCACATTCCCATCGCCCGGGGTCGTCTCGAAACGGCTCGCACAAGATATCGTGGATGATTTTGGCGAAGTGGTCGCGAAACAACGCGGCGCTCTCCTCGCGCCTCGCCTGGGCCGCGCGGCGCGCGTCGGCGACGGCGCCGTCAATCGCGTCGCAGCACCCCGAGAGGTGGCCCTCGTAGTAATGGAACCCGCAAAACCGGAACCCTTCGTTCGAACCCGGCCCGTCGGATCCGTGTACGCGCCAATGCCGACGGTGGTTCGCATCGACAGCGGAGCCCTTTGGGTCGTCGCGTTTGACTCGACTGAGCCGTCCGCAGAAGTCGAGGCCGACCCCGGTCCGCCACATGCCCGGGTTGACGTCGAGGAAGAATCCGACGTCGGCGCGTCGGAGCGCGTCCGCGACGCTCCTCTTCTCGTCGAACCGAGCGCCCGCGTCGCGCTCGAGCTCACGAGCGCTCTCGAAGAGCGCCGATACCTTCGCCACGCGTACGAACTTCTCCGCGAGTTGGGCCAGACGCCGGAGCGCGGGGCCGATCAGCGGGTACGCGACCAGCACGTCGAACTCGGGCTCCGTCGGTTTCGCGTCTTCCTCGTCGCGCCCTTCCCCGTCGCGGAGGAACCCCTCGATCGTCTCCAGCAGCACCTCCGCCTCCTTCGTCGTCGCCACCTTGAAGTTTCGCACGCCGGCGACCATCAGCTCGCGCCACACGATCGGGATCTTGGTCGTCTTGAGGTGGGGACGCCATCGGTCGAGGTTCCCTCCCAGAGCCGCCCGCATCGTCTCGACGTTGCGCCGGACCTTCTCCAGATCGACGACGAGCGCGGGGGACATGAGATTCTCCGAGACGTCCCGCGGCAGCGCCCACTCATCCGCGACGGCGTTCGGGAACCACTCCCCGGGAGCGCCGCGCGTGGGCGGAGGCCGGCCCCTGACGTCCCGGACGGGCGACGGCTCGTCGCGGCCGCGTTTTACCGCGGGCATCGTCGTCTCGCGCGCGCCGAGCGCTCTGTCGTGACGACGAGCGAGAGGGGCGCGATTCGTCGCGAGTTTCGGCGCGCGAGTTATTTCGTTCGCGCGGCGGGCGCGAGAAGTGTCGTGGAAAACGACGACCCGGGTCTCGATCCGGCGGTGGGTCGGCGCCCCCACTCCTCCGCGCGCTCGAGCATGGGCGGCGACGCCCGAGGCGGCCGCGGCGGCCGTCGCGGCGGCGGCCGCGGCGGAAAAGGCGGCGGCGGACGCGTCAAGATGGTCGACCGCGAGATCGCGGAGCTCGAGGCCGCCATCGAGGTGCGTGTCCCTCCGCGCCGCCGACGGCGCGCGCTCACCGCCGCCACGCTTTCGCGGATTTCTTCTCCCCGCGCGCTCGCGACCTCGCGCGCGGGGTCGTCCCCCCTCCCCCCCCGCGCGCCCTCACCGACCCCGCCCTCGCTCCCCCATCCCTCGCCCCTCGGTTCCTCTCGCAGGCGACGAAGCCCGCGAAGGGCACGAACCCCCTCGCGGTCGCCCCGCGCAAGTCCAGCGAGAAGGGCCTCGGCGTCTCCCTGACGGGCGTGCGCAAGTTCCGCGACATGCCGCTCTCCGCCCCGACCCAGCGCGGGCTCGCGGACGCGCGGTTCAAGGAGCTCACCGCGATTCAGAGGGCGACGATCCCGCACGCCCTCGCCGGGCGCGACGTCCTGGGCGCGGCGAAGACGGGCAGCGGCAAGACGCTCGCGTTCCTGACGCCCGTGCTCGAGTCCCTGTACCGCGTCAAGTGGGGGCGGCAGGACGGCCTCGGCGGGTTGTGCGTCGCGCCCACGCGCGAGCTCGCGATGCAGATCTTCCAGCAGCTCCTGCTGGTCGGGAAGCACCACAGCTTCTCCGCGGGCCTGCTCATCGGCGGGAAGAACGTCAAGGAGGAGAAGGACACGGTGAACAAGATGAACCTCCTGGTGGCGACGCCCGGGCGGCTGCTGCAACACATGGACGAGACCCCCCTGTTCGACTGCGTCACGCTGCGCGTCTTGGTGCTGGACGAGGCGGACCGCATCCTGGACCTCGGCTTCGCCGCGACCCTCAAGGCGATCCTGGAGAACCTCCCGAAGACCCGGCAGACGCTGTGCTTCAGCGCGACGCAGACGAAACGCGTCAAGGACCTGGCGCGGTTATCCCTCAAGGACCCGGAGTTTCTCGCCGCGCACGCCGAGAGCTCGCACGCGACGCCGCCGAAACTCACGCAGATGGTCGCGACGTGCGAACTGGATAAGAAGATGGAGACGCTGTGGGCGTTCATCAAGGCGCACCTGACGAGCAAGACGCTGGTGTTCCTGTCCAGCTGCAAGCAGGTGCGGTTCGTGCACGAGATGTTCCGCCGGATGCGGCCGGGGCTGCCGCTCGCGATGCTCCACGGGCGGATGAAACAGCTCGCGCGCACCAAGACGTTCCAAGCGTTCAACCAGGCGAAACACACCGTCCTGTTCGCCACCGACGTCGCCGCGCGCGGACTGGACTTCCCGAACGTCGACTGGGTCGTGCAGGCGGACTGCCCGGAGGACGTGCCGTGCTACATCCACAGGGTCGGGCGCACCGCCAGGTACACCGCGGAGGGACGGGGGCTGTTGCTCCTGTGCCCGAGCGAAGCCGCCTTCGCGAAGGAGCTCGCCGCGGCCAAGGTGCCGCTCAAGACGATGCGGCTGAACCAGGCGAAGAACCAGAAAATCACCAGCTCGATCCAGGGCCTGCTCGGGAAGGACTCGGAGCTCAAGTACCTCGCCCAGAGGGCGGTGGTGAGCTACCTCAGGAGCGTCCACCTGCAACCGAACAAGGACGTCTTCGACGTCAACGCGCTCGACGTCGAGAAGTACGCCCAGAGCATGGGACTCAGCAACCCCCCGAGGCTGAGGTTCATCAGGAGTACGAACGACGAGGGCGCGAAGGGAAAGGGCGGGAAGGGCGGGAAAGGCGCCAGCGGCGACTCCTCGAGCGAAGAGGACTCCGACTCGGAACCGGCGCGTTCGCGCGGCGAGTCGGCGTCGGGATCGTCGGACGACGCCGAGGCGGCGTCGGATTCGGAACCTTCGGATCGTTCGGGTTCAGGGACGGACTCCCGAAGCGGCGGCGGCGGCGGCGGCGGCGGCGGCGGGTCGCGCGGGGTTTTGCGGCGCGCGGGCGGGGGCCACTTCGGGCTCGTCGTCGACGGCGCGGACGAGGACGACGAGCTCATGACGGTGAAGCGCGCCGACCACGCGTACGGCGGCGGCGACGACGACGAGGGCGCGGGCGCGGGGGCGAGCGCCGCCGCCGACGCGCTGGACATCTCCGCGGCGCTCGCGGCTCGCGCGAAGAAGGGGAAGCTTCGAATCAAGAAGGACGGGCTCGGGCACGGCGGGAACGCGCGCGTGGTGTTCGACGAGGACGGGCGGTCGATGGCTCCGCTGGAGGCGCTGGGGGACCGCGGGGCGGCGGGGGATTTCGCGGCGGCGTCGGGCGCCGCGCTCGCCGCCGCGGCCAAGGCGCACTACGACAGGGTGAAATCGGAGCGCCTGAAGGCGGATAAGGCGGACAGGCTGAGGGAGAAGCAGCGGCTCAGGGACGCGCGCGATAAGAGGAAGGTGAGGGATAAGAAACTCGCGGGGGACGACGTCGGGGGCGGCGAGGTGACGTTAGGCGGCGGGCGCTCGGATTCCGACTCGGGCTCGGACTCAGACTCGGACGTCGGCGGCGGGACGTCCTCGGATTCCGATTCGGGTTCGGACTCCGGCTCGGAGGGGGTTCGGGCGCGCGCGAAGCGGCGGAAGACGGACGTCGCCGTCCAGGGCATGGCGCTCGAGGACGAGGGCATCGAATCGCTCGAGGCGCGCGCGATGCGTCTGCTCGAGGGGCGCTGATTCTTCGCGGCGGTCGGCGTAGTATTGAAATGTCTCGCGAGCGCATCTCGAGCGGGCCTCGTCGCGTCGCGTCGCGTCGCGTCGCGTCGCGGCGCGCGCGTCTACGTTTCTATGCGGCGCTCCTCTCATCTCCGGTCGCGCGCTGAATGTCCGGGGACAATTATTCCCGGGGTCTTTCCTTTCGCGCCGGCGGGTTCGGACGGTATCTACATCTTCCCCCCCCTCGTCGTCACTCGCCGCGCGTCTTTGTCCGACATCTTCCTCTTCTGGTTTGTACACGACGCGTGAAAAAGCGTCGACGATTTTGTACACGCGGAGCGTCTCTTTTCACTCGCTGAACATTCACGCCGGGATGGGCGGCGGGACGGCGTGCGCGCTCGGGATGGAGACCATGTTCTTCGCCTCCCAGTTCGCCTTCGCCACGCGGTGCTTCTCCTGCTCCTTGTCGGCGGTTCTGATGTACGCGTTCTTCTTGGCGTCGGTGAGTTCCTTCCACTCCCGGCTCACAACCTGGGACGTCTCGGTGAAGGACAGGCCCGGGTCCGTCTTTTTCAACCTCGCCCTGCAGTCCTCGGCGAAGAGGAGGTACGCGGTGCGCGGCCGCTTGGGCTTTCCGTCCTTGTCCCCCTTCTTCCCCTTCTTCCCCTTGCTCGCGGCGGCGTACACGGGGGGCACGTACGCCTCCTTCTGCTTCTTGTACTCGTCCTTGCACAGATCCGCCTCGATTCGGCACGCCTGGAGCTCGTGCGGGTCCACGATCTTCCACATCTCCGCCAGCCGCGTCGTCACCTGCTGCATCTCCTCGCGCGTGAACTTCGACGTCGGGTCGGGGTGCACCTCCTTCATGATCTGGTTGCGGTAGCGGTCGCAGAAGATGAGGTAGGCGGTTCTCGCGCGCTTGGGCTTCTCGCCGCTGCCCTCGACGAGGATCTGCGCGTTCTTGCCCTTCTTCTTGTGCGTGCGCTTCAGCGCCCCGGGGGGGAGCGCCGCCTTGGCCGCGTCGTACTCGTCCTTGAGCTTCAGGGCCTCCGCCTTGCACTCCGCGAGCTCGGAGGGGGAGATGGACTTCCACAGCGTCGCGAGCTTCGTCGTCACCTGCTGCATCTCCTCGCGCGTGAACTTGGCGTTGGGCCCGGGGTGCACCGCGTCCATGATGCGCGGGCGGTGGCGGTCGCAGAAGACCAGGTACGCGGTGCGCGCGCGCTTGGGCGGCTTCACCTGGGAGCCGTCGTCGGCCTTTCTCTGCGAGTGGGCGAGGCGGTGAGGGCGGGCGCGAAGGCGGTGAGGGCGGGCGCGGGCGGCGATTTCGGGCGGATGTGAGTGGGGATGATGTGACGATGGATGGCACGTGGTGCGCGACCCAACGGGTGGATTTCGCGCGGGGGCGACTCGCGCGCGCGGAACGCGCTCGAGCGCGGAGAGGACGCGCGGGGAACGGCGGTTCGGGTCGCGCGCCGAGAGGGTTCGCGTCGAGGGACGAGCGCGCGCTCGGGGGGACCCGCTCGCTCGCGCGTCGCAGGGGCGCACCTTGGGCATGGTGCGGTTCTCAAATGCTGCTTGGCACCCTGCGCGGGAGAGCGAGATTTCGGCGAGAAAACGTCCGTGAGCGAAATGTGACCCCCGAAGCGCGACGCGACCGTCCCCGGGCGTCCCGACGCGGCGGGTCGAGCCGTCCGACGCGCGGGGAGACCGCCGTTCGCCTTCCCCGGGTGAGTCCGCGGCCACATCGCCCGGGGGGAGGCGCGACCCCGGCCTTCCATTCGCGTCATTTCTTCGAGTTCCGCTCTATGACCAAAAGAACCAAGGTTCGCGAGTTCTTCGAAAGCCGGAAAGCGCGCGCGCACCGCGCCCTCGAACCGCGCGAGCGCGGCGCGGTTCGCGCGCGGGCGGACCGGCGGGACCGTCGCGAGGATGTCTCACCTGTTTGGCGCGTCGTCAGCGCGTCTTCGACGCTGTGAGTGGCGCCGCGCGGGACGGCGCGATGCGCATAAACGCCTTTTTCGCCTTTTTCTCCCAGACCGTCTTCACAGACTGTTTGCTCATACGCGCGACCTTTCAACGGGAATAAAAATCCGGGAACGAGGGTTCGGCGGCCCGAGGGATCAACGACAGATTCGAAAGATCACGACGGGTCCGACCCGGTCCCCACACACGCGGGTCGTGCGAAAACGTTTTTCCGCCTCCCGGCATCCCATGGGCGGGCGGTGGGTGAAATCACGACGGGAGTCGGCGCGCCGCTCACTATCCACATCGCGTTCACGATGGGGCTCGCGAAGACGTACCTCCTCGCGTACAACGCGTCGCTCATCCTCGGATGGGCGTACGTGCTGGTTCTCGCGGGCGCGACGGTGGTCACGTCCGGCTCCGCGGCGGTGTACGCGGCGGTGGAGACCCCGCTGCTCGTCGCGCAGACCGCCGCGTGCATGGAGGTGGTGCACGCCGTGACGGGCCTCGCGCGATCGCCCGTGCTCGTCACCGCGATGCAGGTCTCCTCGCGCCTCATGGTCGTCTGGGGCGTGCTCTGGATCTCCCCGCCCTCGCGCGTCGCCACGCTCTCGCTCGGCGGCCTCACCCTCGGCGGCGTCGAGATCGGCCTCGGCGTCCCCTCCCTCCTGCTGTGCTGGGGCGTGACCGAGGTGGTCCGGTACTCCTTCTACTTCTTCAAGCTCCTGGGCGAGGTCCCGAGGCTCGTCGTCTGGGCGCGGTACACCCTCTTCATCGTCCTGTACCCCCTGGGCGTCTCGAGCGAGCTGTGGTGCGCGTACTCGGGCTTCGGGCACCTCGTCGAGTCCGGCGCGTTCAGCTACCGCATGCCCAACCCGTACAACGTCGCGTGGGACTTTTCCGTCGTCCAGATCCTCTTCTTCCTCGGGTACGTCCCGGGCTTCCCCAAGCTCTACCTCTACATGCTCAAGCAGCGCAAGAACACCCTGGGGAGCAAGGAGAAGAGAAGCTGAGACGATGGATCCGGGAACGTGAACGAAACGAACGGCGACGGTCGCGACCTATTATCCTCCTCGCGGCGCGGGAGTCTTTCTTTACGAAGGTATATTTTTTATCATTTCACGACTCCGCGATCGCCCTCGCCCTCGCCTGCGCAGCCGCGAGCGGTCCCAGCAGCACCTCCTTCTTGCTCATTCGGAACCTCACCGCGACGGCCTCGTCCGCGAGCGCTCCGGCCTCGTCCGCGAGCGCTCCGGCCTCGTCCCCCCCCTCGCACTCCGCGAGCTTCGCGCGGTCCTCCTTGAGCGTGGTCTCGAACGCGCGCATCCGCTCGCGACACCGCGCCTCCACGAGGTCCATCCACGCGACGCCCAGCGCCTCCGCGACGCGAACGACGCCGGCGTCCACCTCCCCCGCGCGCGTGAGCACCATGCGCCGTCTCATCATTCCGCGCCCCTCGTCGTCTTCGTCGTCATCAGCGTCGTCTCCTCCGCCTTTCGTCTCGTTCATCAACCCGCGCGCGATCTCCGCGGCGTCCGCCTCCGACGCGACGAGCCCCGCGCGCGCCGCGCACCTCGCGGCGTCCTCGGCGTCGCGGAAGAGGATCGCCGAATCGTTCGGATTGTTCTCCGGGACGAACCCGAAGTACAGGAAGAACGGATCGTTCGGCCACGCGCCGTAGCTGATCGTGACCTCCTCCCCCGCGTCGATCCCGTCCTCGCCCGCGCGGAGTTGGAAAAACCTCGCGTCGTCGGCGGCGTCGGCGTCGCCCGGGTCGCGTCTCGGCGGCGGCGGCGGCGCCACCTCGCTCGTCGCCCGCTCGCCCTGGCACGTCTCCGGGCTCGTGACGACCCTGACCGCGGCGTTCGCGCGCTCGAACGAGTGGTTGCACATGTCCACGCCGGGGACGGCGAGGTGCGTCCCTTTGGGGCCGTGGACGAAGCATCGGCTGTGCATGGCGCCGACGGCGACGCGGAACGCGTCCTCGTCGGCGCCGGCGGCGCGGACGCGTTGGGCGAGCGCGAGGTACGCGGCGTCGTGCGCGGCGGCGACCGAGCGCGCCTCCTCGATCGCCGCGGGGTCCTCGCACGCGAGCAACGCGCGCTCGGCGTACTCCAGGGGCGGGGTGGAGACGCGCGCGGGGAGGCTCTCGATCCACGCGAGCCTCGGGCCCCGCGCCGCGCGCTCCTCGAGGAGGCGCACCGCCATGCGTGCCGACCAGGGGAGCGCGGCGGCGACGAGAGCGTCGTCGTCGTCGACGCGGTCGTCGTCCGAGTCGTCGTCGTCGTCGTCGGCGAAGACGAGGGACCAGGGGATGTTGAAGATGACCTCGTCGGGCGTGAGCGTGCGGAGGGCGACGAGGCGGCGGCCGAGGCCGTCGCCGGGATCGACGAGCGCGACGCGGGACTCGAGCGCGGGATCGTCCGTGACGCGCGCGAGCCAGGGGAGGAGAGACGGCGCGGGGGGGGGCGCGGGGTCGTCGCGCGGAGGGGACATCGACGCGCGCGCGGCGAGGCGGGAGGCCGCTCGCGGCGCGGCGGCGCCGGGGAGCGCGGCGCGCGGAGCCGGACGCGCCGCCGAGGCGCGCATCGGCCGTGTGACGAGGACGACCGGGTCGTCACGGGAGCGTCCAAGGGAGCGACGACGAGGGTCAAGAAAACAGTTCCGTCGTCGGATCAGAGTGTCATCTCGAACGTGACGAGACTTGGTCGACGCCCCCGCCGCCACAACCGTGCGTCATCGCGCGCGGCGATCCATGCTCGGTCGCGCCTCGGCTTTCCTGCGCGCCACCGCGTCGTCCACCCCGCGCACCCGCCCTCGCGCGCTCGCCTCGCGCCTCGCGCTCGGCGGCCCGTCGCGCCCCGCCTCCCCGCCGCGCCGCTCCTCTCGCGGGCTCGGACCCCTCCTCGCGGCGCGCGCGCGTCGTCTCCCCCGCCTCCGCGTCATGGCCGCCTCCGCCTCGTTCCGCGCCCCGGGCGCAGCCTCCGACGCGGCGCCGTACGGCTTCAGCAGCGCCTTCGACAGCGGCAACGGCGAGCTCGTCTCCGCGACCGCGGACGTGCTCACGGTGCGCATGACCGAGGAGCCGTTCACGGAGAAGGACGGCCGGCGGCACTTCCAGTGGTTCCACTTCCGCGTCACGGGCGCGAGGGGGCGCGCGCTGAAGGTGGTCATCCAGAACGCGGGCGACGCGTCCTATCCCGACGGGTGGCACGGCTACGAGGCGTTCGTCTCCGCGGACCGCATGCGTTGGCGCCGCGAGCCCAACACGTCGTACGTCGACGGCGAGTTGGTGATTCGCCTCGACCCGGTCCCCGGCGACGCCGTCTACCTGGCCTACTTCGTCCCGTACTCCCAGGAGCAACACCACGACCTCGTCGCCCGCGCCGCGAGCGCCCCGGGCGTCCGGCTCGTGAACCTCGGCGCGACCCTGGACGGGCGCGCGATTGACTGCCTTCGCTTCGGCGACGGATCTTCGTCGTCCGACGAAGACGATCGTTGGGTCCCCGAGCCTCGATTCGCGGGCTCGAGCGAGGAGGACGCCGCGGCGGTGAAGGCTCTGGACGCGGCGCTCGATCTGACCGCGTGGGAGCGCGAGGGCGGGGCGAAGAGGAGCGTGTGGGTCATCGCGAGGCAGCACCCGGGCGAGTCCATGGCGAGCTGGTGGATGGAGGGCTTCGTCGGGAGGCTTCTGGACGACGAGGATCCCGTGGCGCGGCGGGTGCGGCGACGCGCGAACGTCTTCTGCGTCCCGTGCGTGAACCCGGACGGCGCGTACAGGGGCCACCTGCGGACGAACGCGGCGGGCGCGAACCTGAACCGCGAGTGGGGGGAGCCGACTCTGGAGCTGTCGCCCGAGGTGTTTCACGTCAGACGCGCGATGGACGAGACGGGCGTGGACCTGATGCTGGACGCGCACGGGGACGAGGCGGAGCCGTACTGCTTCATCGTCGGCGGGGAGGGCGTCCCGGGGTGGGACGCGCGGAGGGCGGGGATACAGAGACGGTTCAAAGACGCGTACGCGAGGGCGTGCCCGGACTTCCAGACCACGTTCCCGCTCGAGTACGGGTCGGCGCCCGTGGGGAACGTCATCACCGCCAAGACGCAGGTGCGCGAGCGACCGACCCGAGCGAATCCTCTTTCTTTTTCGTCACCCTCGAGCGCGACGGCGTCGAGCGCGACCGCGTCGAGCGCGGCAGCATCGAGCGCGACCGCGTCTCGCCACCCCGACAGCGCGCGTACCTTTTTTATTTCCCGCTGACCGCTGACATCATCAGGACCCGCTCGCTTCGTTTCGAACCGCGGACGAACAGGTCACGAGCAGGTTCGACTGCGTCGGGATGACGCTCGAGATGCCGTTCAAGGATAACGCGCAGCTCGCCGGTAAAGACGGGTGGACGCCCGCGAGGAGCGCCAAGCTCGGCGCCGCCGCGCTCGACGCCATCTTAGACGTCCTCCCGATCCTCAGGGATGAGTGAACGTCGCGGCGACGGAGGGAGATTCGAGGGGGCGCGCGAGAAATCGTCGGCGACGCGTACGTGTCCCTGCTAATAAAAAAAGTCCCCGCTAGGTAAATCGTCGGCGAGCGTCTCGACCCTCTCGTCGATCACCGTCTCGCCGTTCGTTCGCCCCCGTCCCCTCTCGCACCCCGCGCGATCATTGCACGAGTGGGGTGTGTTCGGTGGCCATGGTAGACACCGCCTTGTCGCCCGCGCCCATGGAGAGGAACCAGTTCAGGAAGAAGTGCGCGCCGAAGACGAGCCCGAAGAATCCGTTGAGGGTGAAGATGGTCGCCCACCGGTAAAAGTTGAGCTGGTCGTAGGCCCAGGGCTGGAAGAACACCTCGTGCTGGAGGTACGCGATGATGACGAACAGGCCGCCGACGAACAGCGGCGAGGAGAGGTAGCACTTCGGGAACGGGAGCTGCCCGAGGGTGGACTCCAGGAGCAGGAGCAGGATGTTGCCCATGAACCCGATGAGGTAGTTCCACTCGAAGTAGCACAGCCGGCTCGTCGGGTCGAGCAGGGTGCTCATCTTGCTCCGGAACGTCTCGGAGACGCACTGCGGGTAGAAGAGGAGCTCGAGCCACACGAGCAGGTCGCACACGAGCGAGAGCGTGAACGCGGTGGAGTAGAGCGTGATGAGCCAGTGCCCCGCGGAGTTGCAGTCGCCCGCGTGCCCGATGTACCGATCGTACGACCCGTCGTTCTGCGTGAACATCCCTCGGAGCGAAGTCACCGTGCCGAGGCCGAAGAACAGGGTCAGCGCGTAGAAGCTCCAGTCGTGGAAGTTCATGAACGCGCCCCAGCCGTCGTCGGAATCGAGGTTGGGGGTGATGATCTGCGTGATGGAGAACCAGGAGCAGAAGCAAAACGCGCCCAGGCGAAACGCCAACAGCGCGCCGCCGCCGCTGTTCCAGCTGTTCTTCCACAGCTGCTTGAACGTGCACCCACCCGCGAAGGACAACGAGCCGTACGACCGATGGTACTGCAGGTTATCGCCCGAAAACCCGATCCAGGTCAGGACGCTCATGAGGCTGACCGTCGCGAACAGGTACTTGAGCGGGTGATCCTCCCACCGCACGAACGATTCGAAGTCCTCGCTGAGCGAGAAGGCGCCCGCGCTCTTCGACCCGTCGCCGTCGCCGG
>Ga0181571_10003561_pt1 | contig 11665 bp, 7 predicted proteins | sample 101ome_17_FD_132440 | JGI IMG/M metagenome (GOLD analysis project Ga0181571, IMG submission 132440) | Coastal salt marsh microbial communities from the Groves Creek Marsh, Skidaway Island, Georgia - 101407AT metaG (megahit assembly) | ecosystem: Environmental > Aquatic > Marine > Intertidal zone...
ATGATGCCGTGCGCGCCGACGCTGTAAAGCAGTGCGATGATGAGCACCTCATCTGGGGGAAGGTTGCCGTCCAGCATGACGGCGGCACCGGTAACCCAAGCCATGCCCTCATAGCTTAGACCGACGGCGGCATTACCCCACCAGCCGTTGCGCTTTAAACGTACAGGCGGCGCGCTGTAGGCCCAGGCCAGTACCAGCCCCAGGGCAGATGCGATGCCGACCCAGGTACCCAAGCTAAATCCCCACGCTAACGCCAAGCCACTCCATGCCACGGCGTAGTACAGAGCAAGTTGACCGGGCACTCGGCCTGAGGGGATCGCCCGCTCTGGTTGGTTTATGGCGTCAACCTCACGATCAAACCAGTCGTTGACGATCTGGCTGGCGCCACAAAGCAGCGGGCCCGCCAACACGATACCGGCTACCAGCAGACCGAGGTGGTCGAGGAAAGGCTGGCCGCTAGAGACCGCGCCACAAAGAAAGGCCCACATGGGTGGGAACCACGTAATGGGCTTGAGAAGCTCAAGCAGGGCGGGTGCGAGTGCCAAACCTCCCCCCGCGTTGATCGGATTGGCGCGTTCCATGCCCTGACTATAGAGAGCTAGGGCTTAGGGCGTCAAACTAAAAATTAGCTCATGGTGTCAAAAAAATAAGACGCTAAGAAAGTGCTTACTCAGCGCCCGTTTCGCCAATGCCATAGCGATTGAGCTTGGTGTAAAGGCTTTGGCGGCTCAAACCTAACATTTCTGCCGCTGATGCCCTGTTATTGCCAGTTAGTTTAAGCGCGGCCTCTATGCACAGCGCCTCGATCACGTCGGTAGACTCTCGCACCAGCTCCTTGAGAGGTACCCGCCCAACTCGGCCGGTAATTTGCTCAATAGAGCGAGGTAGCTGCTCGGTAATGGGGTTTTCGCTGGTGACACGACGGGCAATATCCCGAATAAATAAGACGTTATGGTGCTGGTTATTGTGCTCTGAGCGCGTGGCTGAAATTTCAATGTCTGTTGCAACGCCGTGGTCACTGCGCAGTACTGAGGCAAAGCGGCGTATTATGCGCTCTTGCTTTAGATTGCTGAGCAGAACCGACATGTCTACACCGGATCGTCCCAGCCAATTGTCGGCCATGCGGCCCAGAACATACTCATCACTATCGGCTTGTATCCACTGTGTGAAGGTGGCGTTGCTGGCCCGGATTCTTCCCGCATCATCAACATCGATGATGGCATCGGGTGCCTCCTGAAAGCTGCTGTTGGGCAGGCTGCTATCGGCGTCGGCTGTTTTGGCTGTAGTCGACAGGCAAATAAGAAAGCGCGAATCACCGCCTTGGCGCACAAAATGCACCACGGCGTTGATCGCCGGAGACTCTGGGGTGAGCTTCAGGTTACTTGCTCGACTTTTTCCGCTTGTGCGCGCCTCAGAAAGTAAGTCATTGATAATATCTAGTATTTCTCCCTCTAGACCTAGCGGAAACGGTCTGCCAATGATGCTTTTATTAGAGTTAAGCAGTGTGGCTGCTCGTCGGTTGCCCTCTAATATTCGTCCGCTGTCATCATCGACCACCAAGAATCCGTCGGTGGCAATATCGAACAATCTTCTATAGCGATTCTCCATCTGGCGCATGGACCAGTAGTCTTGCTCCATGGCCTGTTGTGCGTTCAACAGTTGCTGGCGTAGTTCGGTGACACCGCGCAGGTCCTGCCCTATGGCAATCACTTGCTCTTTTCCGGATACCCCAACCAACTGATAGCGTATGGGTAGTGCGGTATGGCCTTCCCATAAGTGGGTGACTTCAATCGTCCTGGTCTCTCCCGAGTGGCCTAAGGTGCGCTGCAGTGCGTCCTGGACTCGAGCCTGCTGTTCGGGCGTGACGGTGTCGAGCCAGTTTTTGCCCTGCCAGCTTAAACGCCTTAAATCGGTAAGCTCGGGATTGGTAACCCTGAGCTCTAGGCAAACCCCCTCGTTATCCAAAGACAGCTGCAGATCTGCTAGAGAGGCTAGTGCTGCGCTGATTTCTGGTGCATCAAGTTGTGAGAGCACACCTGTATCCTGTGTTTGCGTGACGTCGTAACCGATGTTACGCGCCCACGTACAAGTCGGTTTACACACTGTAAAGCGGCATGGTCACACAAGGATCTGGTATTGACCAGTTTTTGGCCCCAGCGCTCGGCTTGGAGCTCCTCGAGAGCCCCTAAATCTGTCATAAATAATAAACTTATATACCGTAAAGTAAGATTGACACTTGCAGAGCGAAAGCCTACCCTCGACACATTAAAAGGTCATTTTTGGCGGCCGGGGTGCTGGGCCATGGACACACATAACAAAAACTCCCGCGGTGACAGACCGCTGTACACACCCGAGCAACGAAAGCGTCGGGATGAGACGCCTTGGACCTTGGTTCAGGGGGTGTTAGCGCCGTTGCAGTTTCTGGCTTTCGCCATCAGCTTGGTGTTCGTGGTGAATTATCTGGTTAATGGCACGGGCCTTTGGGCGGCAACAGTATCCATATTGGTAAAAACCGGTTTCTTGTACGCCATCATGGTGACGGGCGCTATTTGGGAGAAGGTGGTTTTTGGCCGCTATTTATTTGCCGAGCACTTCTTCTGGGAAGACGTAGTCAGCATGCTGGTCATCGCGCTGCATACAGCCTATGTATTGGCGTGGTTACTGGAGGCATTGCCGCCGGCTGCGCAAATGTGGCTAGCCCTGTCGGCTTATGTTGCCTATGTCATAAACGCGGCTCAATTCCTGATTAAGTTTAAGGCGGCCCGCTCGGCGCCTGCAGTGTCTGCAGGCGTGTATGTGGCGGAGGTGGCTGGGTGACTGCGGGTGTGATTGCCTGTGATCCGGCGGAGCAGCAGTCTCCGCGATGGGTGACTGAACGGGGGCAGCGCGCGGTTTTTTGCGGTCTCACGTCGATCGTTTGGTTGCATCGCAAGATTCAAGATGCGTTCTTTTTGGTGGTGGGATCGCGGACCTGTGCGCATTTGGTGCAGTCCGCCGCCGGCGTCATGATTTTTGCGGAACCGCGCTTTGCTACTGCGGTGCTTCAAGATCGTGATTTAGCGGGTATGGCCGACTGCCATGAGGAGCTTGATCGCGTTGTGGCAGAGGTCTTGGCGCGCCGACCTAATCTGAAGACATTGTTTTTGGTGGGCTCCTGCCCGTCTGAGGTCATTAAGTTAGATCTCGATAATGCCGCCGCTCGTCTGCGGCGACAGCATAAAGGTTCGCTTAGGGTCGTTGCTTACTCCGGCAGCGGAATCGAGACGACATTTACGCAAGGGGAAGACAGCTGCCTTTCGGCGTTAGCACACGAGCTGCCTTCCAGTAATGTTGATCAGTTACTTGTAGTGGGTACCCTAGCCGATGTTATCGAGGATCAGTTCACTCGGCTTTTTAACGCCATGGGTATCGCCAATGTAGCGTATTTTCCCGGGCGGCAATCGGAGGCTCTGCCTGAGGTTGGGGCGGGCACGCGGGTTTTGCTTGCTCAGCAGTATTTAGGCGATACCGCGCGTGTCCTGACCGACCGTGGTTGTACCTTGCTTGAGGCACCATACCCGCTGGGTGCGGAGGGTACCGAGGCTTGGGTACGTGCCGCGGCCGCCGCTTTTGATATCGATGACACTGCGGTGGAGATGGCGGTAGCTGCTCCGAAGGCTAGGGCGGAGAAAGCTTTAAGGGCCCTGCGCCCAGAGCTGGACGGGCGAACCATTTCATTCTTACCTGACTCGCAATTGGAGGTGCCCTTGGCGCGCTTCCTGCAGCGAGAGTGTGGCATGCAGCCACTTGAGGTGGCGACCCCCTTCTACGACGGGCGAACGCTGGCGGGTGAGCAAGCTTGGTTGCCCGATGGGGTGAATTGGTTTGAGGGGCAAGACCTGGATCCGGCGCTTGATCGATTACGCGCTTCACGCCCGGATTTGACCGTTTGCGGATTGGGAATTGCGAATCCACTGGAAGCGGAGGGTTTGCGTACAAAGTGGTCGATTGAATTGGTTTTTTCTCCGATTCAGGGCTTTGATCAGGCCGCTGATTTGGCTGAGTTATTTGCTCGGCCACTGCGCCGCGAGCAGCAACTGGAGGTTGGCGCATGGAGCTAACCGTCTGGACATATGAGGGACCGCCGCACGTTGGTGCTATACGCATAGCGGCCTCGATGCGCGATGTCCACTTGGTATTGCATGCACCCCAAGGGGATACCTACGCCGACTTATTGTTCACTATGATTGAGCGTGAGCCTTCGCGTCCGCCAGTGACCTACACCACGTTTCAGGCCCGCGATCTCGGTGCCAGTACCGCCGAGTTGGTGCTGGGAACGTTGCGCAGTGCGGCAGAGCGTTTCCGACCTCAGGTGTTAATGGTGGCCGACTCGTGTACTGCTGAACTATTACAAGATCAGCCCGGAACACTCGCTCAAGGCGCTGGCCTTAACGTCCCCGTAGTGCCTTTGGAGATGGCGGCGTATTCGCGCAAAGAAAATTGGGGTGCCAGTGAGACCTTTTTTCAGTTGGTGCGCGCCCTGTTGGCCAAGCGTGTCCCGCCACCGGGTGAGCGCTATCAGCGTCAGCCCCGAGATGTGCCCAGCGTGAATATCATTGGCCCAAGCAAGTTGGGTTTCCGTTGTCGTGATGACGTTCGTGAAATCGTATCGCTGCTGGAGTCAGTGGGCGTCCATGTCAATGTGGTGGCACCTTTGAGTGCCAGTCCTACAGACCTCATGCGTCTTCCCGAGGCCGATGCCAACGTCTCGCTCTATCCCGAAGTGGCGGCAGCGACCTGCAGTTGGTTGGCGCGCCAGTTTCATCAGCCCACGATTTCAACCGTGCCTATCGGATACGGTGCTACCCGTGATTTCTTGGCCGAAGTCGGTGAAACCCTAGGTATCGACATTGACATGACGCAGTTTGATGACTGCCGTCTACCCTGGTATTCCCGCTCGATCGACTCGACTTACCTCACGGGTAAGCGGGCGTTCGTGTTTGGTGATGCGACCCACGTCATTGCCATTGCCAAAGTGGCGCAGTCCGAGATGGGTTTCGAGGTGGTGGGAGTCGGTACCTATTCTCGAGAAATGGCCAGAGAAGTGCGCTTGGTGGCCAAAGAATTGGGTGTCGATGCACTGATCACCGACAACTACCTTGAGGTCGAGCGGGCGATCGAGTCGCTCAAGCCCGAAATTGTGCTGGGCACGCAGATGGAACGCCACACCGCCAAGCGTTTAGGTATCGCTTGCGCTGTTATTTCAACGCCTGCACACGTTCAGGATTACCCGGCGCGCTATTCTCCTCAGATGGGCTTTGAAGGCGCTAATGTGCTTTTCGATACCTTTGTTCACCCATTGGTAATGGGCCTAGAAGAGCATTTGCTGAACATGTTTCGCGATGACTTCGAGTTTAATGATCAAGCCGTGCCATCACACTTGGGCGCTGGAGAGGGTCATGCCTCGGTCGCGCAGTCAGCAGAAATAGTGCCCATTAATGGTGTGGCTTGGGCCGATTGCGCCCAGAAGGAATTACAAAAGATACCGTTCTTTGTTCGCGGTAAAGCACGGCGTAACACGGAGCGATTTGCTCTGGATCGCGGGCTTACCACTATCGACGTGGAGACGTTGTATGAAGCCAAAGCGCACTTCGGTCGCTAACGCCTCATTGTCGTCGCCACCGGCGATGACGTTTGTGCTCATCACACTGGATCACCATCTCAGTGGCGCCCTTGATCGTGCCTGTCAAACCTTAAAACAGCAGGTGCCGGGTCTGGAATTGCGTTTTCATGCGGCATCCGACTGGGATAAGCACCCTGAGCGCTTGCTGCAGTGCCAGTCTGATATTGCTGAAGGTAACTTGATTTTGTGCACTATGCTGTTCATGGAGCAGCACGTGCAGCCAATCCAGCAAGCATTGCAGGCGCGGCGTGACCATTGCGATGCTCTGGTTTGTTGTATGTCCGCGCCAGAAATCATGCGCTTAACCCGCATGGGTCGATTCAGTATGGAGGGTGAGGCAAGCGGTATTGCCGGTTTGCTCAAGCGCTTGCGCGGCAAGGGTTCTGCCAACAAGAGTGTTGGCGCAAATCAACTCAAAATGCTGCGTCGACTGCCCCGTTTGTTGCGTTTCATACCGGGAACGGCTCAGGATGTTCGCGCCTATTTCTTAGTGCTGCAGTATTGGTTAGCAGGCTCTGAGGCCAACTTAGAGCGTTTGATGCAGTTGTTGATTCATCGCTATGCCGATAATGTCCGCGCGGATCTGCGTCAAATACCCGCACCGGAGTCGCCAATTGAGTACCCAGAGGTGGGCGTTTACCACCCACAATCGCGTCAGCGAATCCATACACAAATAGCGCAGTTACCGACCAGCAAGAAGGGTTCGGATAAGCGGCCTAGCATCGGTTTACTGTTAATGCGTTCCTACGCGTTGGCAGGCAACACGCAGCATTACGATGCTGTGATCGCGGCGCTGGAAAGCCGTGGGCTTCAAGTCATTCCCGCCTTTGCCAGCGGCCTGGATTCCCGTCCTGCAGTGAAGCAGTTCTTTATGCGCGACGGCAAGGCCATCGTTGAGGCGGTGGTATCGCTGACCGGTTTCTCCTTGGTGGGGGGGCCCGCCTATAACGATACGGATGCTGCCCAAGCACTGCTGGCAGAGCTTGATGTGCCGTATTTATCGGTGCAAGCACTTGAATTTCAGAGTTTAGAGCAGTGGCGTGAATCGCAATTTGGTCTCATGCCGATTGAAGCCACCATGATGGTTTCCATTCCGGAACTCGATGGCGCCACGGGTCCGATGGTGTTTGGTGGCAGAAGCGATAACGGCGTCGAGAGCGAGCGCAACATGTGCGCCGATCCCGAGCGAGTTGATCGCTTGGCAGATCGTGTCGCGCGCTTAGTAGCGCTGCGTAAAACACCCGTTAGCCAGCGCAAAATTGCCTGTGTGCTATTCAATTTCCCGCCCAACGGCGGTAGTGCCGGTACGGCTGCGCACTTGGCCGTCTATGAATCGTTGTTCAACACCTTGGTCGCACTCAAGGCTGAGGGCTATACGGTAGAGGTACCTAGTTCAGTTGACGCATTGCGCAGCCAGATTATTGAGGGTAACGCCTCCTTGTTTGGCTCAGACGCCAACGTGCACGAACAAATCGCGGTCGATGATCACGTAAGACGTGAGAAATACTTAGCCGAAATCGAGGATCAGTGGGGATCCGCTCCTGGCAAACACCTCACTGATGGACGGTCACTTTTTATATTGGGTGCCGAGTTTGGCAATGTGTTGGTGAGTCTCCAGCCTTCCATGGGATACGAAGGCGATCCCATGCGTCTATTATTTGAGGGTGGCTTCGCACCGACCCACGCGTTCTCAGCGTTTTACCGCTATTTGCGTGAGGATTGGTCTGCCAATGCAGTATTGCATTTTGGCACCCATGGCGCACTCGAGTTTATGCCTGGTAAGCAGGTGGGTTTATCTGAAAACTGCTGGCCTGATCGCTTGATAGGCGACCTGCCCAATTTCTATTTGTATGCGGCGAACAACCCGTCGGAGGGATTGATTGCTAAGCGCCGGTCAGCAGCCACTCTGGTGAGTTACTTAACACCGAGTTTGGGTCGGGCCGATCTTTATCGGGGCTTTCAGGCCTTGCGTGAATCAATTGATCGTTGGCGCACACGAGATGCGGCGTCGACTGCCGAGCATCATCAAGATCTGATCGAACTTATCCGAGAGCAAGCACTGGCGTGTGACCTGTTGGTAGAGGACAGTGATTGGCCGGCAACCAATGCAGAAGATGCGATTGAGTCTCTACGTTGCGAGCTATTAGAAATAGAAGATTCGCTCATCCCCTTTGGTTTGCACGTACTGGGCAAGACCTTGAGTGCGGATGAGCAGGCCGCATTATTGCGAGCGCTTGCGCAGGGTAGTCACAGCATTGATCTGTCGGAAGCTGTCTTAGCGGGGCTGCTTGAAGGCATAGCAGCTGACACCTTGGCCGATGACGAGTCGCTGCAGGCGCTTGAGCGCGATGCGCGCTTGGAGATGTTACACAGTTTGCGCAATACGGTTGTTCATATGTCGAAAGACAGTGAGATACCAGCACTGTTGCGTGCACTCGATGGTCGCTTCATTCCGCCAGTTGCCGGTGGTGACTTGTTGGGCAGTGCCGACATTCTGCCCACCGGCAGAAATATTCATGGCTTTGATCCATTTCGCCTTCCCAGTCAATTTGCGCTGAGAGAAGGTCAGCGGCAAGCGGAGCAATTACTGGCGCGGCACCAGGCCGACGGTCAATCGGCGCCCCGTTCAGTGGCGCTGGTGCTATGGGGCACCGATAACTTGAAGAGTGAGGGTGTGGCGATTGCCCAAGCTTTGGCATTGATTGGTGCCAAACCGAAATTTGATAGTTACGGTCGCATTTCCGGCGCCGAACTTATTGATCTTGAAACCCTCGGACGCCCGCGTGTCGATGTGGTTACCACGCTTTCAGGCATTTTCAGGGATCTTTTGCCGTTGCAAACACGGTTGCTTGCTGAGGCCTCGTATTTGGCATCGGAAGTGGATGAGCCGACAGCGATGAATCCGATTCGGGCCAATACGCTAGCCTGGCAGGCCGAGCATGATTGTGATTTTGAAACCGCAGCATTGCGTGTTTTCAGTAACGCTGAGGGCACCTATGGCTCCAATGTCAACATGCTAATTGATAGTGGCGCCTGGGAAGATGATGGCGAGTTGGCTGAGACCTTTACGCGTCGCAAGGGCCATGCTTACGGTCGGTCAGGCGCTGTCTCGGCACGCGCCGATCTGTTAACCAGCTTGCTGGGTCACGTTGACTTGGCCTATCAAAACCTCGATTCCGTGGAGATAGGTGTTACCACGGTCGACCACTATTTCGACACGCTGGGCGGTATTAGTCGCGCTGTTAATCGAAGCCGCGGCAATGATGTGCCGGTGTATATCGCCGACTACACCACAGGCTCAGGCCGTGTGCGAACACTGGGTGAGCAAGTGGCGCTAGAAACCCGTACCCGCATGCTCAATCCAAAGTGGTACGAGTCCATGCTTCAGCATGGTTACGAAGGGGTTCGTGCCATAGAGACCCATGTCACCAATACGGTGGGTTGGTCGGCAACCACTGGACAGGTGGCGCCCTGGGTTTATCAGCAATTAAGCGAAACCTTCATTTTAGATGAAGACATGCGCAACCGATTAGCGGCCCTCAATCCAAAGGCAGCAGCCAAGGTGGCGAATCGTTTATTGGAGGCGCAAGAAAGAGCGTACTGGGACCCCGATGAGCAGTGTCTCGAATCATTGAGGCAGGCGGGGGAAGACTTGGAAGATTGGATAGAAGGCATTTCGCCTGAGGCAGTAGCATGAACGTACGAAATCGACACATCCCGGTTCAACAGGTAGACGCAAGTGGTAGTCACCTCGATGGCGAGGGCAGTGTGCAAGTGCACATGGAACCCGATATTCAAATCGACAAAGCCAAGGTCTTTGCGGTTTACGGTAAAGGAGGTATTGGCAAAAGCACAACCTCTTCAAACCTATCGGTGGCATTCTCAAAACTCGGTAAGCGGGTTATTCAAATTGGGTGTGATCCTAAACACGATTCCACCTTTACGCTCACCAAGGCCTTGATGCCGACAGTCATTGATATGTTGGAATCGGTGGAATTTCATCCTGAGGAACTGCGCCCGGAAGACTACGTTCATGAGGGTTATAACGGCGTGATGTGTGTGGAGGCCGGCGGTCCTCCTGCCGGTACCGGTTGTGGTGGCTATGTTGTAGGGCAGACGGTGAAGCTCCTTAAGCAACACCATCTGTTGGACGATTCTGATGTGGTGATTTTTGATGTCCTAGGCGACGTGGTCTGTGGTGGTTTTGCCTCACCGCTGCAGCATGCAGAGCGAGCACTGGTTGTTACGGCAAATGACTTCGACTCTATTTTTGCCATGAATCGAATTGCCACAGCTATCAATGCTAAGGCCAAGAATTACGGAGTCCGCATTGGTGGTGTCATCGCCAATCGCAGTGCACAAACGGATGAAATTGATCGCTTTGCCGATGCGACGGGCATGAAGCGGCTGGCACATTTTCCTGATCTCGACGTCATTCGGCGCAGCCGACTTAAGAAGTCCACACTGTTTGAGCTGGACGATGCGCCGGGCTTAAAGGCCGTGCAGGACGAATACATGGCGCTAGCAGAGAATCTATGGCGCGGGGCTGACCCCCTCGAAGTGACGCCGATGCGCGATCGTGATCTGTTTGATTTCCTGGGATTTGATTAATGATTGGTGCCAACTACGAACGTCGCCGCCGGGAAATCGAGACTTACTTCGATCGCACAGCGGCTGACACGTGGGCCCGACTCACCTCGGATGCGCCGGTAAGCCGCATCCGACAGACCGTGCGTGAGGGTCGCGACACGATGCGAGCAACTCTGCTTGGCTGGTTGCCAGAGGATCTGAGCGGTAAACGTGTTTTGGATGCGGGTTGTGGCACCGGTGCATTGGCATTAGAGGCGGCATCTAGAGGTGCCGAGGTGGTCGCCATTGATTTATCCGCAACCCTGGTTGAACTTGCGCAGGCACGCGCGGCCGATATTTCCGGAGTCGGTTCCATTGATTTTCTGGTGGGTGACATGCGTGCCTTGGATCTGGGCTGCTTTGATCATGTCGTGGCAATGGATTCTCTGATTCATTACGACCCTGAAGACGGCATGCGAACTCTAGAAGCCCTGGCCGAAAATGTCACCGGGAGTATGGTATTCACCTTTGCGCCCAAAACCCGTCTGCTGGCGACTATGCACTCCGTAGGCCAATGGTTCCCCCGTGGTAATCGGTCGCCGGCTATCGTACCCATTTCAGTCGATGAGCTACAAAGAACCATCGACGCCTCGCCCGCCTTATTGGGTTGGCAGAGGCAACGTAGCGTCCGCGTTAACCGCGGCTTTTATATTTCGCAGGCTATGGAATTAACGCGGCTATGATTATTACGCGGCGCCGTTTCGTCTCTTCGGTGCAGAGCCTTAGCACCCGTTGGCTGCCCTTTGCGGATGCGGCAACGGTTGATTTGCCCATGGCGCGCTTGCTACGTTTGGCCCTGTTCCAGGTGTCGGTCGGCATGTCGGTTGTATTACTCAACGGCACGCTCAATCGAATTATGGTGGTCGAGTTGGGACAGTCGGCAGCATTGGTCTCACTCATGGTTGCCATCCCCTTGTTGCTGGCGCCGGCGCGAGCATTGATTGGTTTTCGGTCCGACCACCATCGCTCTTACCTAGGCTGGCGTCGTGTTCCCTATTTGTGGTTTGGCACAATCGCTCAATTCGGCGGTTTGGCGATCATGCCTTTTGCGCTGATTGTGATGACCGAACCACACAGTGGATCTGCAGTGATAGGGCCCCTAGCAACCCTGCTCGCCTTTGTGTTGGTGGGTGGTGGTATGCACACGACCCAAACAGCAGGCCTGGCATTGGCGACAGATTTAGCAACGGCGGATAACCGTCCCAAAGTGGTCGCTTTGCTCTATGTGATGCTGCTGGTGGGGACGATTGGCGCGAGCATGCTATTTGCCCAGTTGTTGGTTGATTTTAGCTATATCCGTCTGATCAAGGTATTGCAAGGCGCGGCGGTGGTCACCGCGGTACTCAATTTCATTGCCCTCTGGAAGCAGGAGCC
>Ga0181571_10003568_pt1 | contig 11652 bp, 10 predicted proteins | sample 101ome_17_FD_132440 | JGI IMG/M metagenome (GOLD analysis project Ga0181571, IMG submission 132440) | Coastal salt marsh microbial communities from the Groves Creek Marsh, Skidaway Island, Georgia - 101407AT metaG (megahit assembly) | ecosystem: Environmental > Aquatic > Marine > Intertidal...
CGGTGAATGAATCTGGCGGAAGCCGGCGCCACCACTCCCACAGCACCGACTGAATCCCACCGACTTTTGGCGGGAAGTCATTCGTGACTAACAAGTGTTTGATTGTCACTGCGGCACCTGAAGAGCCCTGCGTGCAATTTCGTCGACCGCCCATTGTGCGTGCTCGGCAAGCACCGCGTCTTCGCCGTCGAGCACGCTCTGGAGTGCATCAAGCGTTTCGGAATCGTCGGGGTCTGTCGTGTTTCCCAGCACGATGATGGCGTTGCGACGTAGCCAACGGGGGTCTCGCTCGGCGATGTACCACAATCCATAGGCGTCAAGAAGTTCGTCGTCGCTCATCGTGAGCATGGCGAGCGGGTCGACCCACTCACCAAGACCTGGAGCCGCAGTCGACATGTTGCGGCGACCGAGCCGAACCGTTGGCGGGCAGACCTCCTGACAATCGTCGCACCCGTATATACGGTCTCCGAGGGCAGCTCTCATCTCGGTTGGGAATGTCCCTGATTTCTGTAAGAGCCATGCGAGACATCGGCGAGCATCGATGACCCCTGGTGCCACAATGGCGCCAGTTGGGCATCCGTCAAAGCATCGTGTACACGAGCCGCAACCGTCGTCGACCGGTTGCGAAGGCTCGTACATTGCGGTCGTGATAATGCTGCCGAGCACGAAGTAGCTGCCTGCTCCTGGGACGAGCAGGTTGGCATTTTTTCCAAACCAACCAATGCCGGCACGGTATGCGGCCTCGCGGTCGACAAGCGCATTGTCATCTGCAAATGCGACTGCGCGCTCCCCGGCCATTTTTAGGTTTCGAGCGACAGAGCGCAGCGCAGTGCGAAGGATCGAATAGTGGTCGGCACGTGCATATCGGGCGATGTGTGCTCGACGGCCAGTTGGTGGTGTGACGTCATCAACAAGGTACGGCAGCGCTGCGACGATGATTGATTGTGCTTCGGCGACAGAGGCCGCTGGGGTCGTTGAACGTTCGGGGTTTCTCCAGGTGAACGACATGTTGTCGGCGAAGCCTGAGGCTTTTCTTTCGGCAAGGGCTGTACGGGCGCGCAGCATGGGGGTTGCGGGGGCGACCCCGACGTGAGTGATTCCATGGGCTTCGAGTTCGACTCTGATCTCGTCGATCGTCGGTACTGGTGGTTTCGCTCGCATGGTTATGAATACAAGACTTGTGAGAAGTGTGCGCTGCTCACGATATTTGCCCCTTCGCTGCGCACGTCGCGTTGAATTGCTTGGTCGTCGGTGATGACCACAACCGGTCGGCTGAGTGGCAGGCGCCGGACTTCTTCACGAATGACGTCATCTGCGGTGATTCCGTTGGGCGAGTACATCACTCGAATGAGTGAACGATTCTCTCGATGGGCACCTGCGATGTCGGCCCCATCGAAGACGATGATGAGGTGCGTGCCGAAGCGTGCTGCGAGTTGCTCGGTGGCGGCAATCAGCAGTTCTCGCTGTTGTTCGAGCGAGCGATCTGGCCATGTGCCCTTGGTGACGTTGTAGCCGTCGACGATCACTGTTGCTGTTGACTTCAGCAGGTGAATCGTCATCCCTTGTGGGTTGCCGTTGAGGCGGCCGGGCGTTGGCAGTGGAAGCCGCTCTGCTGCGGCTTGTTCGTGAGGGAGGGCTGCTTCGAGCCGCTGACCGAGACTGCGAAGATCATGAAGAATGCCTCCCAGGTCACTGAGATTTGCGAGAGCCGATCGGCGGTCTTCGAGAGCAAGATCTCGAACGTGCTCGGCGTTTCGTTGAGCGTCAACCGATTGGTCTTCGGCTTCGGATGACTTTGCAAGTCGGTCTTGAGCTGCTTGGAGCCGGTCGTTGGCGTGCCGGAGTTCTTGCCGCAAGCCGGCGATCGTCTCATCAACATCTTGTTGTTTCGACTCGTAATGTGCGAGTTCTTCGCGTAGTGCGTCATTTTCTGCTCGAAGCGCCGTGATGTGTTCGAGACTTTCGTCTCTTGCAGTTTCTGCGGTCTGCGCACGTTGCTCTGCTGCTCGACGGCGACGTTGCTCTCGGACGACATCGGCTGCGGCGTGGGCGTCTTCGGTCTGCCGAGCGCGTTCTTCTATTTCGGTGAGAATGAGATCTTCCCAGCCTTCAGGGCGGGTGATCCACCAGCGAACGATGAGATCGACATCGTCTGGCATTGATGAGGCCATCAATGCACGGAACTCCTCGTCACCGTCGACTGCTTTTCGTACTCGCCGCAGATCTGATTTCAACAGTCTTGGCCTTGCGAGCAGTTGACGGAGGTGAGCCGGGTACCTAAAACCGGGGTCACTCACCCGGCCCTGCCGGACAAATTCAATGACGTACTCGAGGGCAGGCCGAATGGCGAGCTCTGAGATATCACCGGGGTTTGCCACGGTGTGATCGTATCTAACGGTCATTGTGGTGTGGCCGGAGTTTGACCATCTGAGCGTGCACGGCTCGTCTCTCGTGGTTGTCATTCGCCGAAATTTTGGATCATGTCCCTGCCTTTGTCACACGTCTGTGGTACTTCTACAGAATCGTGAATAGCAGGGCAGACACTTCTGAGGAACTTGGCTTTCAACTCAGCCTCGATGACCTCGGCCGCCCCCTGATCGATACAACGTTTTGTGTGCTCGACCTCGAAACAACGGGAACGAATTCACAACGCGACCTCATTTGCGAGATCGGTGCGGTCAAGGTGAAGGCGGGCGAAACGGTTGGCACCTTTCACACCCTTGTCAATCCGGGTGTCGCGCTTCCCCCACAGATCACGGTCATCACCGGACTGACCGATGCCGTGCTCGCACCCGCCCCACGAATTGAGCAGGTCATTACAAGCCTCCGGCAGTTCATTGGCGATGCGGTCTTCGTCGCCCATAACGCGTCGTTCGATCTTGGGTTTGTCAAAGCTGCGTTTGAACGAGCGGGTATTGATGACTTCTCTCCAACCGTTGTCGACACTCTCACTCTGTCGCGACGACTCTTCCGAGATGAGGTGCGTAACTTCAAACTCGGCACTCTCGCTCAACGATTCGGCATCGAAAACCGTCCGAGCCACCGAGCGTTAGACGACGCCCTCGCAACGCGTGATCTGCTCTATTTACTGATTGAACGAGCAGCGGGCTGGGGCGTGACTGGCCTTGACGATCTTGTTGCCGTCGGCAAACTCACAGGACACCCCCAAGCGAAGAAGTTGCGGCTCACCGAGTCACTCCCCCGCTCGCCCGGCGTGTATCTCATGGTCGATGACCACGATGTCGTCACGTACGTTGGCAAAGCAACAAATCTTCGGCAGCGGGTCAGAAGTTATTTCGGAAATGACGAACGCCGAAGTGTGATTCCGATGTTGCGGCATCTTTCCCGAATCGAACACATTGCGACCCCTGATGTGTTCACAGCAGAGGTTCTTGAGCGACGCCTCATTAGTTCTCTGGCGCCTCGGCACAATCGTGTCGGCAGGAAGAAGCGCCGTCCGATATATGTTCGCCTCGACACCAATGAGTTATGGCCGCGTTTGTCAATCGTGTACCAGACCCGTTCACAGGGCCAGTACTTGGGGCCCCTTGCCGGACGCCACCAGGCCGAGCAGGCCATCGAAGCCCTTCAGACCGCATACCCGATTCGGCGATGCACCACCCATATTGGGCCTCGATACATCGTCGAACCCGATGCGGATCTATGCTCTGCAGCCCAACTCGGTGTTGCTCCGTGCCCGTGCTCAGGGTCTGCCGACCCTGCTGCACATGCGTCAGCGGTCGAGGGTGTTGCTCTTGCGATGCAGGGTGAAAGTGAGCATGTCATCGATGCGCTCTCTGAGCGGATGCGAAGCCTGGCCGCACAGCAAAGGTTCGAAGAGGCTGCTTCGGTACGAGATCGCTTGTCGTCGTTGTTGTCGGCAACCACAACTGCACGCCTCGTTGATGCCGTCACCTCTGCTGGACGCGCACGCTTCACCCTTGCCGGCATCGATCACAAAATTGATCAGGGGCTCGTTGACCTCGACCATCTCGGCGTCATCCACCGATTTGATACAAGTGAAGCCGATACCGATGCAGAGCGACTGCTCGTTGCTCGAATGATTCAGCGAGCCGCTGCACAATCTCGCACGATCAGCAATGTTGAGAGTTCCGGGCAATGGCGGTTCCCGCTGAGCGAACCGACCGTTGAGCGTCTCGGTTCGTCAGAGCGAGATCACTCCTTGTCGGTCAATGTCGACGATACGAATCTGCCCGCCGGCGAGTGATTGCTCGGCCGCTTCGGTCTCACCCCGGCGGTAGAACCCTGCGACGGTTGGCCCACTACCCGATAGCCATGCTGCGATTGCCCCGCTTTTTTTCATCAACGTCAAGGCGTTGGCTGATTCGGGAACACCAGCAAGACGTTGAGTCTGATGCAACCGATCGTTGACCCCCGCCCGCACCAACGACTCATCACCTGCGGAGACGCCGGCAACAAAGTGTGCGATTGCAGCGAGATTCGCTACCGCATCAACACGCTGAACGACCGCATCGAGTTGGGTTCGAGATTTGTCGGTCGATGTGGTGCTATCGGGAATCCACACCAGAAGCACCCAGTCGTGAACAATCGGCAGCTGCGCAACACGGTCTGCCGAGGCTGCGATGAGCCCCCCGTACACCGAAGCTCCCGCGTTGTCTGGGTGTCCTTCGAGTTCAGCAACGACAGCGAACACCTCTTCGCGTGCTGCGGGTTCGGTCGCAACTGCAGGTGAGTGTTCCCGCTCAACGACGGCGAGCATCGCTCCTGCGGCTCGAGCGGCGCCGCTGTACCCCAACCCTCGACCCATTGGAAGCCGCGAACGCGACCATAGTTGTTGGCTGCCACCGACGCGTTCGTACGCAATTGCTGCGGGGTGGTGTTTGTCGATTGGTTGCGCCCCTTGCGGAGCATCACCCAGGCCAACCTCGGCTCTCAAATCAACGGCGAGGCCAAGCACGTCAAAACCTGCACCGAGATTCGCTGATGACCCGGGAGCGGAAACACTGAATGCTGATGTCATTGCACTAGTGCTCGGCTGACTCTTCTCGAGAAGCGACCACGAGAGCGTCAAGTGCTGCAGATGCAGATCCGTTATCGATGCTGTCGTTCGCTAACTGGATCGCATCGCCGATACTGGTTGCGTTACCAGCGACGACGAGCGCAGCAGCCGCGTTGAGCACGACGATGTCGCGATGCGCGCCCGGTGCGCCGCTCAACACGTTTCGAACCACCTCTGCGTTTTCGGCTGGTCCTCCTCCAGTGAGGTCGTCTTGGCTGGCGGGTGCAAGCCCTAACTCTGTCGAATCGATCGTGAAGGTGTTGATCGTGTCATCGATAAGTTCGTGGACAATCGACGGCCCAGTGGTCGACAGTTCATCAAGTCCGTTTCCGTGCACGACCCAGACATGCTTCGCACCTCGTTGCCGCAATGTTCCGAGTACGAGTTCGGCTCGACTCGGATCAGCAACCCCGATCATCTGCCGCTGCACTCGACCCGGGTTGGCCATTGGGCCGAGGAGATTGAACGCTGTCGGAATGCCAATCTCGCGTCGTGGCGGGCCAGCGAAACGAAAGGCTGGATGAAATGTCGGCGCAAAGCAGAAACCGATTCCAGCTTCTGAAACACATCGAGCCACGGTGTCGGCAGTAGCGCCAACGTTGACGCCGAGCTCTTCGAGCACATCGGCGGTTCCGCACGATGATGAGGCCGATCGATTGCCGTGTTTACACACAAGAGCGCCTGCACCGGCAGCCACTATTGCAGCCATCGTCGACACGTTGATCGAGTGCGATCCGTCGCCACCGGTTCCCACCACATCGATGGCAAGTGAGCGTTGTGACTCGTTGAGAGGAACCTCAACGCCGTGAGCGAGCACGACGTCAAGCATTGCGGAGAGTTCAGAGGAGGTTTCGCCTCGGCCTCGCAAGGCGACGAGAAATCCGGCGATCTGTGCTGGTGATGCGTCGCCTTGCAGGATGACTTCGACAGCGGTGGCGATCGTCGCTGCATCAAGTTCTTCTCCCGAGAGCACACGCGTAATGACCGCGCTCCATCCGCCTACGACATCGATTTCTGCCATAGGGGCAGGCTAAGAGAAAATGTGCCGTTGCCCTCAGGCGGAACGACGACGTTGGCGGATCATCCTGCGACGTTCACGCTCTGTTGCCCCACCCCAGACGCCTACTTTTTCTCGGCGGGTGAGCGCATGTTCGAGGCATGCGACCTGCACGACGCATGAATCACAAATGTCTTTGGCGATTTCGGCATCGTCGTGTTCTTCCGGGTAAAAGATGTCGGGATCCAACCCGCGGCAGGCTCCAGCCATTCGCCATTCAAAGTCGTGATCGGCCATTGCTGCTACCCCCCTTGGTTACCAGCTGTGACTTTTGACACTAGAACGCAGCGCTGCTGAAACGCAATGGGAATCTGAACATTTTTTGGTGTCTCGCACGTCTCTCCAGCCTGCTCCTGGGTCTCACTACGATGTGACGGTGCGGAAAGTTCATGCCGGAAATGGAATTGACCGGAATGTCATGCTGGAGCAGTTGCGGGCGAAGGCTGATTGCCCCGAAGCAGTCGATCTTGTTGTCGTCGGTGGTGGCATTACTGGCGCTGGTGTCGCTCTTGATGCGGCGCTTCGAGGGTTTGACGTTGTCCTTGTCGAGCGAGGCGATTTTGCCTCTGGCACGTCGTCAAAGAGCTCGAAGCTCGTGCACGGTGGCCTGCGCTACCTTCAACAGGGTGATGTGGCGTTAGTTCGCGAGGCACTTCGGGAGCGAAGCATCTTGCAGCGAATCGCTCAGGGTCGAGTGGAGGTTCTTCCGTTTCTTCTGCCGATTTTCACGAAAGATGGATTGTTTCCACGTCGCATTGCAAGAGCGTTAGGGAGTGCGCTGTGGGCCTACGACACCGCCGGCGGCTGGCGCATTGGGCGTTTACATCGAAGGTTGAGGAAGTCGGGAGTGGCGAAGATGGCGCCACTGCTGAACAGCGACCGAATCGCTGGCGGGTATCTCTATTACGACGCACGTGCAGATGACGCAAGACTCACCCTTGATGTGGCCGCAACCGCGGTGCGCGAAGGTGCTCTTGCGGTGAACTACTGCTCGCTGACTGGTGTAACGGTCGAGAGCGGCGCCGTCAACACCGTTGAACTGGACGTTGATGGTTCCCACATCTCGCTTCAGACTCGCTGCGTTGTAAATGCAGCCGGCGTGTGGGCCGAGCGGGTTGACGACCTTGTGAATGGCGAACTTGCAGAACCACTACCTGCATTAACTGCTCGCCCGGCTCGCGGTGTGCATGTCACCATTCCTTGGGAGTTGGTGCAAACGCAGGTGGCGATGGTGCTGCCCGTACCCGGCGATAAGCGAAGCGTGTTTCTTGTACCCGACAAACCCCAGCCCGACGGAACGTTCGATGTTGCTTACATTGGCACGACCGACACCGACCATTCCGGCACGCTTGATGACCCGGCATGCACTTCAGATGACGTCGAGTATCTGCTTCGTTCAGTGAATGCAGCAATGGAGTCATCGGTCACCCGCGACCACGTGATCGGTGTGTGGTCGGGCCTTCGGCCGTTAGTGACGTCAGATGATGACAGCGACGGTCGTACAGCCGATGTCAGCCGACGTCATCGTGTTGATATGAGTTCTTCTGGCTACGTTCGGGTCGTTGGCGGGAAACTCACCACCTACCGCTCGATGGCCGAAGATACGTTGAACCATGTCGAGCGCATTCTTGAAAAACGACAGCCGTGTTCAACCCGAAAGACTCCGCTCGCCGATCGCAACCCTCAGCTACTCGACAGTATCCGCAGCAACGCCTCTTCGGGCGTGCTTCCTCTGCACTCAACTCTGACCGAAGCTGATGTGGTGTACGCAGTTCGACATGAGGCAGCGATCCATCTCGTCGACGTGTTGACGAGACGCTCTCGACTACATCTGTTGCATCGAGACCTTGCAATGGAGTGTGCCGAACCGGTGTCGTTCATCATGCAGCGAGAACTCGGCTGGTCAGAATCAACTCGCCAACAAGAACTTCAGAGCTACACCGACCTGTGTCACTCTGAAATCGATGCAATGCGTGAAGGAATTCAGTAATGCCAACAACACCTACTCCACCGATTGAACTCGGTGGCGCCGATCAACATCTCGAGGGCACCTGGGTTTCCGTTAAGGAATCGGTCGCCGAGTCGCTCTCATCGATCTGTCGAGTCACCCGTCTCGAAGGAAACGAACTCGCTGTCGCTGAACTGAGCCGCGACTGGTGGCCGCTTGCGCTGCATTGGGCACTCGCTGGTGAGGTCGGTGCGCTTGCAGCAGTGGTGGTTCATCCGACGTCGACCGAGGAGGTCTCACAGGTGATGTCGGTCTGCCATGACGCAGTCATACCTGTCACTGCTGCCGGGGGAAGATCAGGGGTGTGCGGTGGATCGATACCAGTGCATGGTGGTGTTGTCATTGATCTGTCGGAGATGAACTCGATCATCGAAGTTGACGAGGTGTCGGGCATCGTCACTGCACAGTGCGGGGTGTTTGGCCCCGATCTAGAACACTTCCTCCGTTCAGAGCACAGCATCACCGTTGGGCACCACCCGCAAAGTTTCGACCTGTCGACGGTCGGCGGCTGGGTTGCTTGTCGGGGTGCCGGCCAATATTCGACCCGGTACGGAAAGATCGAAGAGATGGTGGTCGGCCTCGAGGTCGTGCTCGCCGATGGATCGATTATTCACACCGGAGGCCATGCTGCTGGGGCGGTCGGCCCTGACCTCAATCACGTCTTTATCGGTTCAGAGGGGACGCTTGGCATCATCACGTCGGCCACGCTGCGAACCCACCCGGTGAGCGACTATCAGGGTCGTGCCACCTATTCGTTCCCCACATTGTCTGGCGCGTTCGAAGCGTGCCGACTGGCGATTCGCCATGAGGCGACTCCTGCGGTTCTTCGGCTCTATGACCCGATTGAATCTGCGAGGTCGCATGGCGGCGATGGCGAAGAAACGATTGTGCTCGTGCTCGATGAGGGTCATCAGAGCATTGTCGACGCCACCCTTGCGACCGTCGATGAGTTTTTTGTGCAGTGTGGTGGCTCAGTTGTCGAGCACGACCGAGTTGAACATTGGCTTGAACATCGCAATGACACCACGGCTCTGCAGGGGCTTACCAAAAAGGGATTTGTTATCGACACGATGGAAGTCACTGTGCCGTGGTCGAAACTTGATGCTGTCTATCAGGCGGTGCGTGATGCTGCCCTCTCGACTCCGCACGCGGTTTCAGCTTCTGCTCATCTTTCGCACAGCTATCTCGATGGAGCCTGTCTGTACTTCAGCCTTGCATCACGGCCACCTCGAGACACACCGCTTCCAGAAATTGACGCCATCCACCGAACTCTGTGGGATGAGTCTCAACGGGCAGCTCTTCGTACTGGAGCGAACCTGTCGCACCACCATGGTGTGGGTTTGAACAGGTCGAGATACATGCATGAGGCACTTGGCTCGGCATTCAACTCTCTACAGCACATTAAAGACGCCCTCGACCCTCATGGAATCATGAATCCCGGGAAGATGGGTTTTGTCGACAAATTTGGAACGTCAGGTTGGTAGCGATGGAGACATCACAACGTTGGGATACCGCTGCGCTTCGCATGGGGGCAATGGTTTCGCTCATTTTTGCAATCCCATTTTCGATCGGGGCATCGTGGGCTGCGAGTCGGGACTCGACAGCCCTTGCGATCTGGCTGGTGCTTGGAGCCATCGGCGGTTTCACCCTCGGTGCTGGGTGCGCAGCTTGGGTGCAGCGCCTTGACCTTCCGCTCAGCCATGGTCTCGTCACCGCAGTCGGCACCTACTCGGCAGCACAAATGATCTTCATCGTTGTTCGGCTCGTCTCGGGCAACAGTGTCAACTGGTTTGGGGCGTTCTTCAATCTCAGCGTCGTCGGAGGGGCTGGGCTCATCGGCGGTTGGATTGGCCGGCGGCTTCGAGCCAAAGGATTCGTTCCTTCGTTTGAACGGTCGTCACAGTGATCCTTGTCATCGACATTGGCACGACAAGCGTTCGTGTTGCAACGATGAGTTCCGATGGCGACATTGTTGGATTTCAACAGCAACAGCAGCCACCGTCGTCGCCATTTGCTGGCCTCGTCGAGTTTGACCCGATTGCCCTGGCCAACACAGTTCAAGAGCTGGCTACCTCGGCAGTGAACGCTGTCGGCGCGGTGACCGGGGTCGCGATTACCACACAGCGTGCAAGCACCATCGTTTGGGATCGCTCATCGGGCGAACCGGTCGGGCCGGGGCTCAGTTGGCAAGACCTTCGCACCGTTGGCGAATGCATGACCGCGCGAAGCGAGCATGGGGTCACGGTTGCACCGAACCAGAGCGCGACGAAAGCACAATGGTTGCTGCAGTCAGTCGAATCTGCTGAGCCCAACAACCTCTGCATTGGCACCGTCGATTCGTGGATCACGTGGATGCTGTCTCGTGGCGAGTCTCACGTGACCGATCACACCAACGCTGCAGTCACCGGTTGGTACGACCCGCAGGACGCGTCGTGGAGCGAGCATCTGTGCGACGTGTTCAACACTCCGACATCAATGCTTCCTCAGATCGTCGACAGCGTTGGTGAGTGTGCGATCGCTCACAGTTTGCCGGGAGCACCACCGATCGTTGCGCTCATTGGCGACCAGCAAGCATCTCTCATTGGCCAAGGTTGCGTGAGCCCTGGACTCGCGAAGATCACCTTTGGGACGGGCGGCATGCTTGACACCGTCGTGAGTAATGACTCGCCCCTCGCTCAAACGACCCGACGCGGCGACGGAGGATGTTTCGGCATCGTTGCGTGGGCAGAAGGCGGCCAACGCACATTTGGTGCTGAGTCGATCATGCTCGCAGCAGGCTCAAACATCGATTGGCTCCGAGACGATCTCAAGATCATTTCGTCAAGCGCCGAGAGTCACGACATTGCATCGTCATGCTCGTCGACCGATGGCGTCATGTTTGTTCCTGCACCGCTCGGATTGGGAACCCCCCATTGGGACTATGGAGCACGAAGCACTTTTGTCGGACTCACCCGCGGCACCACTCGAGCCCACATGGTGAGAGCAGTCGTCGAGGGAATTGCGCATCGCGGAGCAGATCTTGTTGAAGCGGTTCGCGCCGATGCTGTTGCCGACGTCGATGTTGTCAGAGTTGATGGCGGCATGAGCCAAAACCCGTTCTTTGTTGAGGCTCTCGCAAACTTCACCGGACTCACCATCGAGGTGTCGCCCCACACCGAAGGCACCACCGTTGGAGCAGGCCGGCTGGCTCTCGTTGGAACTAACGAGATGCCGACTGTCGCTGACACCGCCGAGATGTGGAATCCGCAGGTCATCGTTCATCCTGATGATTCGTTCGATCGTGTTGACGCTCGCTCGCAATGGGAGCAAGCGACATCTCGATCACGTGGTTGGATTCCCGAGCTTTCAAGCCTCGATTTCTAAATAAGTTGTCAAGCCACCCGCCTCGCATTGAGGGCCTTCGTTTGCTGTCGACAGACCTACTCAGTCGAAGACTCGCCTTCTGGGTCCGTCACTTCAGCAGTCTCCACCTCGGTGGTCTCAGCGTCGGGCGTCGTCGCCGACTCGGTCTTTCGACGGAGCAGGAAGATAGAGACTCCAGCGAGC
>Ga0181571_10003569_pt1 | contig 11651 bp, 10 predicted proteins | sample 101ome_17_FD_132440 | JGI IMG/M metagenome (GOLD analysis project Ga0181571, IMG submission 132440) | Coastal salt marsh microbial communities from the Groves Creek Marsh, Skidaway Island, Georgia - 101407AT metaG (megahit assembly) | ecosystem: Environmental > Aquatic > Marine > Intertidal...
AAGGTCATGAAATTCAGCCATAGCTGAGAGTGCCAGCCCGCGATCTGGCCAAAGCGGTGCCATCACGGCACGGGCATGCGCAGCCCATTCTACACCCTTGTTGATCCACATAGCGAACAATCCTGTTGCTTGCCTCCAAAGTAGATGCAGATAGCGTTGGCTCGAGCGCTTGACTTTGCAGTGCTCGGCATTTTATCGGCCCGAGCGCAATCGGGGCGCATATCGCCCCACGTTTCCGTCCCTTGGTCGAGTCCTGTCGAAGGACCATGAGGATCCCCCTGGCAGGGGGTAAGGTGTAAGCATGGCTAATGTTACAGTGATCGGCGCTCAATGGGGCGATGAAGGCAAAGGCAAGATTGTCGACTGGCTTGCGAGCCGTGCCGATGCCGTTGTGCGCTTTCAAGGCGGGCACAATGCGGGTCACACATTGGTGGTGGATGGCACAACCTACAAGCTGAGCTTGTTGCCGAGCGGCATCGTGTCTGGCACCCTGAGCATGATCGGGAATGGTGTAGTACTTGACCCATGGGCATTGCGGGATGAAGTGCAAAAGCTTGAAGGTCAGGGGGTCACGATCAGCGATGATAATCTGGCGATCGCAGACAATTGCCCGCTGATCCTGCCGATCCACCGCGATCTCGATGGCTTGAGGGAAACTGCGGCGGGTTCTGGCAAGATCGGCACCACAGGCCGCGGTATTGGCCCAGCGTATGAAGATAAGGTCGGGCGCCGCGCGATCCGCGTGTGCGACTTGGCGCATCTGGACAGTCTGGATACACAGCTCGATCGACTTTGTGCGCATCATGACGCACTACGCGCCGGTTTCGACCAGCCTCCGGTCGACCGTCAGCGTCTGCTGGATGATCTGAAAGAGATCGCGCCCTTCGTATTGCAGTTCGCTCAACCCGTTTGGAAGCGTTTGAAGAAAGTGCGCAAGGCTGGCGCGAAAATACTGTTCGAAGGTGCGCAGGGCGTGCTGCTTGATGTCGATCACGGCACCTATCCGTTTGTCACCAGCTCCAACACCGTAAGCGGAACAGCGGCATCGGGCTCAGGGCTTGGGCCGGGCAGCGCGGGCTTCGTACTCGGTATTGTGAAGGCCTATACTACCCGCGTGGGTAGCGGTCCGTTCCCGACCGAACTGGACGATGAAGTTGGACAATTGCTGGGCGAACGTGGTCACGAGTTCGGCACAGTAACTGGGCGCCAACGCCGGGTCGGCTGGTTCGATGCGGTGATCGTGCGCCAAAGCTGCGCGATCAGCGGTGTGACTGGAATTGCGCTGACCAAGATTGACGTGTTGGACGGTTTGGAAACCGTTAAGATTTGCACGGGATACCGCCTGTGCAACAATGTGATGGATTATCTGCCAAGCCATGCCGGCGATCAGGCAGCGGTCGAGCCGATCTACGAAGAGCTGGACGGCTGGAGTGAGAGCACAGCCGGCGCGCGCAGTTGGGCGGATCTGCCAGCCAATGCGATCAAGTATATTCAACGGATTCAGGAGCTAATCGAAACACCGGTCGCGCTGGTATCGACCAGCCCTGAACGTGATGACACCATTCTTGTGCGCGATCCATTTCTCGATTGATGGCTTCGCCGCAAGGCAAAACCTGACAGGCTACCTATTCAACCGGATTACGGCCCGCCGACTGGCCGCGTAGCTCACATTCATCGACGTAAATATTTTGGGCAGGGGCTCCTCCCCCGGCTGGCATTTCTCACCAGTTTCTTGCGCTACTAGGCTTGGCCTTTGTCCTCGTTCGGCAGGGCAATCTGGCGCTGCCTCAAGCAGCTTGAATGGGCGCGACAACTCGAACTACGGTTTGACCTGGGTAGTCTGCCTTGGCGTGTTCTGATGGCACGCGCTGTGCGTCGGCTCTTGCTCGCGCCAGAACTGTGCCGGGGACGTCCCCTTCCATCAGAATGATGTCCGCTACACCCAACCAACGCATTTGCCTTATCGTCAGGTCCTCGGGATCTTCGCTGGTGAGCTGAATGATCTGGTTCTTCCCATCGTTGATGCTTTGCTCGTTTGCCAGCCAGTTCTCGACCTTGTCGGCGCTAGCGGCGTCAAATGGATCCAATTCGCCGCCTTCACGCAAAGCCGCATCGATTACGCGCCGTCGATCAGCACCATCGGGGTGTTTGGCTCGCAGTTTTTCCCGAGCGCTGAGTAGAGCACTCGCAAGCTTTCCCAGAGATTGCGGCAGGATAGCATCAAGGCGCAACCGCACATGCTTGGCAAGCCCTGCCGAGGCCCCGCCAGTACCAATGGCGATCAGCACCGGGTCTCTGTCCAAAATGCTCGGCGTAGTGAAGTCGCACAAATCCGGCATGTCGACCACGTTCACCAGCATGCCGGCACAGCGTAGATTGATGGCCGCTACTTTACATGCCTCCGCATCGTCATAGGCTACAAAGGCCACCCTCACACCCTCATCAATCGCGCGTTGGATATCGTCTTCGATGATACCGCCGGCGCGTTCAATTAAACGGATCTTGGGCTCAGCCGTATCCCCGCTACCCAGCACCAGTACCTTCTGCCCCTTGATGCGATGGAATAGCGGGAGCGAATTGATCATGAGTGTTTCATCTATTCTAGCCAGTCGGGAACGCGCTCGGCATGAATGAAGGAATCGGCGCCAACCCGGTCGGCCACGACTGCAAACTTGTCACCATCAACCAGAGTTTCGGCCACGAACCCGCGCGAGTTGTATGAACTTGCCATTGTCGCGCCATAGGCGCCAGCCGTGCGAAAAACCGCCAGATCGCCGCTCTTCACGAGATCGCATTGGCGGTCCCGCGCAAAGGTGTCACCAGTTTCGCAGATCGGGCCGACGATGTTGGCGATCATGCTTTCACCGGTGGGCGTAACCGCTTCAAAATGGTGGTACGCTCCGTATAGGGCGGGGCGGGCAAGGTCGTTCATTGCCGCATCGACAATCACGAAGGGGTTGTTGAGCCCGCGCTTTACGCGCACCACTTCGGTCAACAGAACCCCGGCGTTGCCAGCGATAACACGGCCGGGCTCAAAGATCAGTTTGACGCCCCAGTCTTTAGTGACGCGGGCGACCATGGCTCCATACTCGGCTGGACTGGGCAGAACTTCGCCCTTGCGATAAGGCACGCCAAGGCCGCCGCCCAGATCGACATGGGTGATCGTGTGGCCCGCGCCGCGCAACCCGGCAATAAGTTCACCGAGCTTTGCGAACGCGCTTTCGAGCGGAGTGATGTCGGCCAGCTGACTGCCGATGTGTACCGCTACGCCGCGCAGGTTCACGCCTTTCTGGCTGGCAAGCTTTCCGAAGATTTGCCCTGCCTGATCAATCGGTACGCCAAACTTGTTGTCTGCCTTGCCCGTCGAAATCTTGTCATGCGTTCCGGCATCGACGTCCGGATTGATTCGCAGCGCGCAATCTGCGGTCAGGCCCATTCCTTCCGCGATTTCGGCCAGCTCCAGGCCTTCTTCTTCGCTCTCGATGTTGAATTGACCGATCCCGGCTTCAAGCGCCTCGATCATTTCGCGGCGGGTCTTTCCCACACCAGAGAAGACGATCATTTCCGGAGCGATACCTGCGGCTAGCGCGCGGCGCATTTCGCCAACGGAAACGACATCGGCACCATACCCCTGGTTTTGCAGCACTTTCAGTACAGCCAGATTGGGATTGGATTTGACCGCAAACGCAATCAGCTTGTCAGGCACTTCGTCCAGTGCTTCTCGAAAAACGCGTGCATGCCGTTCCAGCGTTGCGCGCGAATAGACATAGACCGGCGTCCCCACCTCTCTGGCTATCTGCGGCAAAGGCACGTTTTCGGCGTGAAGCACACCGTCTTTGAGTGCAAAATGGTCCATAGACTTGCTAAAATTGCCCTATTCTGGGGGAAGATCGAACGGGTCGTCTTCGCGTTCTTCCGAACGACGCCTTAACTCAACACTACGTTGTGGCGCTGCCAAAGTTTCCAGTTCCAATAGCTGTTCCGCTTCTGGTTTGGCTTCGCTCCAATAGGGCGCTGGCGGCAAGCTGGAGTTTGCGAGCGGTTGAATGTCGGCGCGTTGCCCGCAAGCGCCAAGCGCTATCGCGGCAAGCGTGAGTGTGACGATCGACCGTTTTGTCATTGCTTCAATCCCATCCGCTCTTTCGCTGCGGCAATCTGCGCCTTTACCTGATCAGGCGCGGTGCCGCCATATGAGTTGCGCGAGGCGACGGAGGCGTCGACTGAGAGCGCTTTGAACACTCCATCATCAATCCGGCTGTCGATTTCCTGAAGCACGCTGAGCGGCAGCTGGTCCAGGGCAACACCGTCTGCCTCTGCGCGTTTAACCGCAGCGCCTGTGATGTGGTGCGCTTCTCGAAACGGAATGTCGGCCTCGCGCACTAACCAGTCCGCGAGGTCGGTCGCAGTTGCGTATCCAAGCTCGGCTGCTTCACGCATCCGTGCGGTGTTAAAAGTGCTGTCGGCAATCATTCCGCTCATGGCCGCGATGCAAAGCTCCAACAGCCCCGCGGCCTCGAACACGGGCGGTTTGTCGTCTTGCATATCCTTTGAATAGGCGAGTGGCAGCCCCTTCATCGTGATCATCAGCGAGGTCGCGCAGCCAATGATGCGGCCCGTGTGCCCGCGCACCAGTTCGGCGGCATCGGGGTTCTTCTTCTGCGGCATGATGGAGGAACCCGTCGACAGGCTGTCCGCCATGCGCACAAAGCCGAAGGGTTGGCTGGCCCAGATAATGAATTCCTCTGCAAGCCGCGAAAGGTGCAATGCGCACTGGCTTGCAGCCATCAAGAAATCGAGGGCGAAATCGCGGTCTGACACAGCATCAAGACTGTTGCGAGTGGGAGCAGCAAACCCAAGCGCCATGGCTGTCGCTTCGCGGTCTATCGGAAAACCGGTACCGGCGAGTGCTGCGCTGCCCAAAGGACACATGCTGAGCCGGGTACGAGCGTCGTTAAAACGGTCGCGGTCGCGCTCGATCATCTCGAAATAGGCCATCAGGTGATGGCCCAATGTTACTGGCTGAGCAGTCTGCAAATGCGTGAAGCCAGGCATGATGCTGTCAACATGCGTTTCTGCCTGATTGAGCAGCGCCAGTTGCAGTTGGCCCAGCGCGGAATCCAATTCATCAATTGTATCACGCACCCAGACCCGGAAATCGGTTGCAACCTGGTCATTTCGGCTGCGCGCTGTGTGCAGGCGGCCAGCGGCTGGCCCGATCAATTCGGTCAACCGCGCTTCGACTGTCATGTGAATATCCTCGAGGTCCCAATCCTCGGGCACGCCATCGCGCGCGTATTCGGCAGCAATCTGATCCAGTCCGCCCAGAATGGCATCGCAATCCGCCTTGCTGATGATGCCTTGCGCCCCCAGCATGCTTGCATGCGCCTTGGATGCGCGGATATCCTGGCGCCACAGGGCTTTGTCGAACGGGATCGAAGCATTGATTTCGCGCATGATCGCGCTAGGCCCTTCAGCGAACCTTCCGCCCCACATCTGATTGGAGCCTGCCTCTATGTCTTTTCGCCCGGTATCGTTGTCTTGGTCGCTCATCTGCGCCTCGGCGTTGTTTCTCGCCGCCTGCGATAGTGGCGCTGGCGATGGCGCGCAACCGCAAGAGAAATTGGGCGTAGACAAGCAGGAGTTGACCGGCGAGATCGATTACAGCTTTGCAGGCGAATTGATGCCGGTAGTCAATGTGACTGATCCGGATGGAGCGGAGCTCAATCAGGGTGCTCTGCAAGGTCAGCCGGTTCTGATGAACCTATGGGCCACCTGGTGCGCGCCATGCGTTATCGAAATGCCGATGCTGGATGAACTCGCTGCGCTGAAAGAGGGTGAGCTGCGCGTACTGACCGTAAGCCAGGATATGCGCGGCGCAGAAGCCGTCGTGCCGTTCTTCGAAGATCGCGATTTTACGCATCTCGAGCCTTGGCTTGATCCCGCGAATGATCTGGGTGTGAGCTTCGGAGGTAGTGGGGCGATGCCGCTCACCGTGCTGTATGATGCCGAGGGGAAGGAACTTTTTCGTGTCGCGGGCGGCTATCACTGGAACTCGGAAGAAGCGATAGCGGGCATTGAAGCAGCAATCGCGGAATAGTCCGGCAGTTCCAACCCCAATGGCTGTAGCGGAAACCCGAACAAGCTTGACATCAGGTGTGCCTGAATTCGCGCTTCCACGCGTCCAGTCCGGCATCTTTCCATGCAGCGTATTGGTCACCTCTAAGCGACAAGAAGGACGCTGCTTCTTCAGGCCCGCTTTTGCTGCGACGGCCGATTAGTAACACGCCTACGATCTGGTCAGCATGCCGATATCGCTGGTCAAGCAGGTTTCCAGCAAGCGGATCACTGACTTAAAGCGGAACCGTTGCCCACAAGGCACCATAAGGCAGAAAAGAAGGGGTCTATCCTGTGAGCGATGATCGCCATCCCATTGCATCGACCACAAGATCTTACGAATCGCTGCTTGAACCGCTTGCAAAGATAAGGCTTCGACGATGCCCCTTGAGCATCGATCCGGTAACCTGATCGCCTGGTTCGATGCGGATGCCCGCTGATGGAGCGGCCTAATGCAGGCAATCGAACAGACTGGTAAGGTGGATAAGGTAATCATGGAGGAGGCCGGGAGCGGCTTTGCCTTGTACCAGGACTTGCGTGCGACAGAGAGTATCAGGCCTTTTTATGGTGAAGCCCATCGCTGGCAAGGAAGAGCGGTTCAATGGGTGTCTTGGGGAAGTCGAGGCCGGATACGTCCTGTTGCCCAGCGAAGCCCCTTGGCTCCAAGCCTTCAAGCACGAGCTTCGCGCGTTTCCCGACGGCAAGTACGACGACCAGGCCGAGAGCTTCGGCCAGTTCGTTCAATTCCAGATGAGGCATTGGAAATGGCTGCTTCAGGAAAGGAGCGAGAAGGCAAGGATAAAGGATAGGGTCAGACTCAGGCGAAGGCCGTGGTAGTGAGGAATTGAACCTGCCATCGTGCTGGTAATTCCGAGCGAGGAGAGATCGGGCTGCCTGTCGAAGTGCTCTGAACAAGTGCCTTCGAGGACGAATTCTGATCATTGCCTCGTTGCAAGCATGAAAGCCAGGCCGTTAGCGTCGTCCAATTTCTGATGGTGCTTGTTACAGGAAGCCTGTTACGCCGAGCCAACCAAGAGCGGTTAGATCAATGCGAAAATTAGCTCACGCTGGGTCTCGCAAGTAAGCCAGCATCATCTTAGCCAGTTCGCTCTTTACAATGGCCCAAGCCTCGGGATCGGCAGATTCCGAGGTTGTGCCCAGTCCGAACTGTCGTGCAATCGTTGAGAACACCGTCTGAAAGACGACTGTTGCTTTCAATGCAGGATCGGGACCAGTTATCTCGTCCTTGAAGGTAAGGATTCCATTTGTCGCGAGAATGGCTGATTGGGCGGCAATCTCCTTTCCAGGATTTGAGATTTCTGGATCGCTCGCTGCCTTTTGCATTATCAGTCCCAGCATTGTTGCCCTCTCGCCGAGAAATCGACTGTACTCGGAAATGTAGGCGCCAAGATAGTCTCCTAGGCTAGAAGCGTGCTGCGAGAGCTTGGCATGCATCTTTTCTTCACATTCCAGCGTTTCGAGCAGTTCCTGAGCGATAACCGCATGCAACAGTTTGTCTTTGCTATCAAACCTCAGATAGATCGAGCCGATCGAAACATTTCCCCGCTCGCTCACGTCGATCAAGGTGAAATCGTCATCGCCTCGCTCGAGAAGAAGCTCTCGGGTAGCTTGCAGCATCCTTTCGTACGACGCCAAGCTGCGACCCTGGCGCGGAATCTTGCGAACGGCACCCCGGAGCAGGTCCTGTGTAATAAGAGGTTGATGAATCGTCATTTGGCCCTCTTGGAACAACAATTCCCATAACGTCAATTCTAAAATCAAGACACCAGTGGATTCTGATAATTCGGCGCCCATGCCCGGAATGTGTTGCGATTCGGCATCACATTCTGACTGGAATCTAAAAACTAAAATAAGTGTTTTATTTTATTGTTGGGTCGCGTATGTGAGTGGCTGACAGATAGTCTCGGGAGGGGCAGGGAGAGGAAAATCGGACCGTGGCAATGCAGCTCAAGCTGCCGCGTCCTGCAAACCGAATCTCTGTATTCTCTTGGGTTGGGGACAGCATCTCTCGGGATGCAAGAGTTTCTGCTGCGTCTGTCGATCGGATCACGCTTTTCGAGGTGCTTATGCAACCCGAGGGCGAAGAGGTGCAGGAGCCAAGGAGAGGAACATGATCAACAAATATCAGAAGTCAGTCTTGCTGGCCGGATGCGGTCTTGCGGCAATCGCAACGCCAAGCTTCGCGCAGGATGCCGAATCGGATTATGGCGACAACGTCATTGTCGTTACCGCCCAAAACCGCTCGGAAGACGTTCAGGATGTCCCCATCGCAATCAGCGTGGTCGGGGCTGACGAGCTGAGGGATCAGGGTGTTACGGATTTCCGCGAAATCGATCGGATCGCGCCGGCAGTCCAGATCACGCAAGACTCGCAATACACCCGTGTCGCCGTTCGCGGTGTCGGCACGAATTCGAACGATGAAGCGCAGGATCAGTCGATCGCCATCAACATCGATGGCGAATATCTCAATCGGCCCAATGTGCTCAACGTCTCGCTTTTCGATCTGGATCGCGTCGAGGTTCTCCGTGGGCCGCAGGGGACACTCTATGGTCGAAACGCGACCGGCGGCGCGATCAACTTCATCACGCGCAAGCCTGGCAACGATTTCGGTATCAATGCCAGCGCTAGTTACGGCAATTTCGACGCGATCGTCCTTGAGGGGGGTGTCGACGTTCCGTTCGGCGATGTAGGCGGACTGCGCTTGTCGGGCATCTACAACAAGCGCGATGGGTACTACTACCATCCGAATCTTGATGCCCGAAGCGGAGATGCTGATACGTTGGGTGGTCGCGCGAGCCTCCGCCTGACGCCCACCGATGCGCTGACCGTCGATCTGGCCTTCGAGTATGTCACCATCGACGCGATCATTCCGAGCTTCGCTTCGGTAAATGTCAACGCTGCAGGCAACACCCCTGGTGCAGGATGTGCTGGTGTGGTTGGTTGGGTTGAAGTCGCACCTGCTACACCAAACACCCAGTGTATTCCTCAGAACACTCAGTACACCAATCAGATTACTGATCGCAGTCGCTATGGCGGTCCGATTTCCGGGCTGAGCATGAATGATCTGGAAACCAACGCTATCCGCGGACGGATTGCCTACGATTTCGGTGGCGCAATCCTGACCTACACTGGTGGTTTCCGAGACACCGACCAGGATGCCGACCAGGCCCTGCCGCCTGCTTACGAATTTCTCGAATTCGCCAACAATATCAAGACGCAAAGTCACGAGCTGCGCTTGAACGGTGGGGCGCTAGGAGGGATCCAGTGGCAGGTCGGCGGCTTTTATTTCAACGAGAAGCTTTCCAACGTCCGCGGCCTTTACAACCGTTTCATCGGGCCCAACGGTAGCTTCATCAACTTCTTTACCCGAGACACTAAGGCGGAGAGTTTCGCTGCGTTTGGGCAGGTAGATGTTCCCCTGACCGACACGCTTACGGCAGTTGCGGGTCTTCGCTATACAGATGACAGCCGTGACGGAATTTTCGGGAACTATGGATTCGTTTTCAATGCGGGGCGCGTGGATCAAACGACAATCGGACCTGCGCGGAGCATTCAGAACCTCAGTGCCGAAGGCGACAAACTGACCTGGCTTGCTGGCCTGAACTATCAGCCCAACAGCGATACACTTATCTACGGTAAGGTATCGACAGGTTACAAGGCGGGCGGATTTGACAGCGTCGGCGCTTATGATCCGGAAACGAATACGGCTTATGAAATTGGCGCAAAACTCAATTTCGGCGAGCTCGGTCAGCATCGTTTCAACACATCGGCTTACTATTACGACTACAAGGATCTTCAGGCTTCGGTATTGTTGAACCCTGCCATTGGCGGCCAGATCTTCAATGCCGGCGCAGCGACGATCTGGGGGGTTGAAGCTGAACTCGATATCGAACTCGACCAGAACGATTCCTTCAGTGCGACTTTCAACTACCTGAATGCGGAGTATGACGACCTGCTTGCGGCCTATACTGTATTCTGCGTTGGTTGCGGCGATACCTCAGTGGGTGATCTCGACAACGATCCTGCCACAGTGACCCAACCCAACCTCGGTGGTAACAGGCTGCCCCAGTCGCCGGAGTTCGTCGTCACGCTCGGCTACGAGCATGTGTTCGATCTAGGCGGCGCGGGAACGCTGACTGCAAACGCCTTCTCGCGTCTCAAGAGCAATTACTACCTCGATATCTTCAACTATCGCGACAGTCGGCAGAAGGCCTTCACCCAGACTGACCTGAGCCTCGAATGGGCTCCGGTGAGCGAGCAATTTAGCGTGCAGGCGTTCGTGCGGAATCTGGAAGACACCCAGCCCAAGAGCTACGCTGGCTTTGTTGCTGCAGGTCCAGATGACATTTACAATTGGACCTTCAGTCCGCCGCGAACGTACGGCGTCCGGGTCACCGTGGATTTCTGATCGATTTTGGGGTGAGGGCGTCCGCACAACGGACGCCCTTCTTCTTTGCGGAGTAAGTTAGTGGACCTTTCGGCTTGTATCGAATGGCAATATGCAGAAGCAGGTGAAGCTTTGGCTGATCGCATCAGAGCAGCCAGTGATTCTGGATTGCACTACGCGGAGTTCCACCTTTGGCGTGACAAGGATCTCAAATCGATCGAGTCTGCTTTGGCAGAAACCGGAGTCGTGCTTACCGGGATATGCGTCGACCCTCGCAGATCGATAGTCGATCCAGCGGAGCGCGATGAATTTCTGGCTGCTGTGCAGGAAACGATAGAAATGGCGAAACCGCTGGGCTCACCGCCTCTCATTATTGCTTCTGGTTTTCGCGTCGAGGGCATGTCCGAACAGGCGCATTTCGACAACGCGGTCACATCATTGCGGGCCGCTGCCGACATGGCGGAGGAAGCGGAGATCACGCTCGTGCTCGAACCGCTCAACACAGAGCTGTTCGCGGCCATGTACCTTGTTAGCACCAGCTTAGGACTGGATCTGATCGAGGCGGTCGGTAGTCCAAGGCTCAAATTGCTTTACGATGCCTATCACAGCCGAGTGATGAGCGAGAATATGCGCGAAGTTCTGACGGGACGAATGCACCTGGTAGAGCATGTCCAGGTTGCGGGATACCCAGGTCGAAACGAGCCGGGTACCGGAGACTTCGACTGCGCGGAGGTCGTACAGATTCTTCGAGATCTGGACTATACTGGCCGTATTGGTCTGGAATATTTCCCTACCCGGCCGAGCGAAGCATCCGTCGCGGATGCGCGCAAGGCCTTGGGGCTGTAATATGGTAGCCCAAAGCGGCAATGCTCGGGCTTCGCTTAGCTTTCTCGAGAAGGCCAGCTATGGAGCAGGCGACCTCGGTTACAGTCTCGCGTACAATATGGCAGGCGCATTCCTGCTGTATTATTACACGGTAGTCGTGAAGCTACCGGCTGAGGCCGTGGGTGCCATTTTCCTCGTAGCGCGTCTTCTCGATGCAGTGATCGATCCTCTGGTCGGCGTCGCGGTTGATAAGACCCGAAGTCGATGGGGGCGCACACGTCCCTACTTCCTGTTCACTGCATTG
>Ga0181571_10003572_pt1 | contig 11648 bp, 16 predicted proteins | sample 101ome_17_FD_132440 | JGI IMG/M metagenome (GOLD analysis project Ga0181571, IMG submission 132440) | Coastal salt marsh microbial communities from the Groves Creek Marsh, Skidaway Island, Georgia - 101407AT metaG (megahit assembly) | ecosystem: Environmental > Aquatic > Marine > Intertidal...
CCTCTTGGGTCAATAAACTTAAACTGATTTGTATAGTGGTTATAAAGTATGTTACCAAAGTGGAGATCCCCGTGATGAACATCTACAGGTGTAACACTGTTCCAAATATCATACGCGGTATCAATAAGTTTAGACTGTTCTTTAGGAGTCAGGGGGACATCCGCAAGTCGTGTTTTTGATTTATCGACCCAGATGTTTTTAGAAAGTCCTACAAACCCATCATGGTGGGTTTTTACAAACCTATTACACTTTTCAATCGGAGTCGAAAAGTAATTAGCTTTAATCCTAAACAGCTTGTCCATAATAAATGACCAGTTGGCTTCTGAAAGATTTTCATACAGCATAAGATCTGAAAGCAGGGATCCAGATTCGTATGACATTATTAGATCCGTTTTATGCGGGAGAATCCTAGGGACAAACATACTCTGTTCGGCCGTGATAGAATTATACCACGAACGCTCTGCGTGTAATGTATCTACACTATGCTTTGACGTATAGTCAGGAGTCTTGGTAACGGTACCAAGATCGTCGTTAAATGCAATGTTATTAAATGCGCGACTTTTAAGCCGTAAAAGCTTTGCGCAAGTTTCGTGATAAACACTTAGTGTACCAATGTCGTACCATTCGGTTGTTCGTTGATCAGCAAACACCAAAGCATTGTTAAGGCTTTCGTATCCCTGCAGCGCAGATGAGATATCATAGTCAGAAGATTCATCAAATGCCTGCTTTGCCAATTCCCCGTTCTTAAAAGAATACAATCCTACCAGTGCAACACCTCCTTTGATGTTTTTCTCTGGCTTGTCAAAGTAAGTGGTTCCGTCCCACATACACCAAGAAGAGTGATTCTCAACTTCCTTACATAGCAGGAAGTCGGTTCCAAGATCCATGTTTTCAGTTAAGATGATTGCATCTCCAAGCCATACGACAGTGGGACGAGGAACGACAATCTCCCCAAAGCCAAGGGCAATCGCTGGTCTAGGACCGTTAAGTGTCTTTTGTTTTACAAATTTAATCTCTGGATATTTCTTAGAACAGTATTCACGAACATCATCAAACTTACCGTCAACAATAACAATCTCTTGAATGTCTGCAAGCCTTTTTGCTTGCTCTATAATATAATCAAGACAGGGTTTACCGTTAACCCTGACCATGATTTTGGACATGTTATTTGAAAGCGGCTTTAAGCGAGTTGCCTCTCCAGCTGCTGGGATGATAAGATTAATCTTCTTCATTGTAATTCCAAGATGCAAATTGATCAAGTGTCATGGCTTTATCATCAACATAGTATGTACTTGCATAAGGCTTTCCAAAATGAATTTGATTGTAAGGAACACCATGACGGGATAGCCAAGAAGTAGTTATAATGCCAATGTCAGCAATGATCTTCTCGACATCTCCGTCGTGTGTTAGCATCCGTCGTGCGGAAGAGATAGTAATGTACCATCCATCATCAGCCATTTGCTGCATCTTTTCAATAAGAGGAAGGTTGGGTTTAGCTAACCCGTACTTTTCGTAACTGTCCTTTTTGGAATGATCTGGAAAACAGATAGTGTCGTCCATATCAAAAACGATTGATTTTTCTTTCATTATAAGATTTCTTCTACACCTTTTAGGAGTGTGTTGTTCATGTATGTACCGTCGTAGTATTCATCTAGTAAAGCTTTATCAATAGCATCCCGCAGTTGATCATACGCCTCTGGGTTTTCTTCAAGGAATTTAATCTTATCAAAAAGTTCCTTTGAATCCTTTACGCGAAGAAAGGCTGGAACATCTAAGTGCTTTTGCTCATCATAAGTTGGATGCAGGAACGGGATAATTCCATAATGAGCCATCTCCCAAAACTTAGCGGTAACCCATCCCTTTTTAATCGGAATGCAAAAAGTATACTTGACACGAGGAAGCATGCTTTGTAATTCGTTGAATTTCTTAGGTCCTTTGAATCTGTTATCATCACCGATTGTATCTGGATTCCACTTGCCATAGATATCAACATCTTGCACGTGGTCAAGTATGTATTTTTTCAAATCGGGATACCTAGACGGAAGGCCTTCGTTACATACAACCATAAAGTTAATATCCTTCGCGCCAGATTCAGAATCAGGTTCGGCATCGCTGAAAAAGGAATCAAGCGAAGATTCTTCTTTTGTAATCGCTTCACCTCGAGTCTTACCAATAAGAAATATCGTTTCCATCGCTTTGTATTCTTGAGGGATCCGTATTGTGAAGTCTTCTGCTGAATCGTATTCCTTACAAGCAATGTGATCGCAGATGCGTTCGTATTGTGAATAAATCTTTTTAGGTGGATTCATCAAGTCCCTCATCTTCCCAGGGTAAAGGCGGGGATCGTTTAAGACCATAATCCAAGGGATATCTCGATAGGTATTTAAGTAGTGAATGGTTGGACCTGCGTACAACTTTTGAGCGTCAAGAGGAGTTGCTAGTGTATCGCGCTCTTTTCGCCGTCTAGCCCACCCTACAACATTAGAGGTTGCGACCAATCCCTGAAGCATGATGGCAGCATCTACTTTTAAGTCGGGGTTAGTAAGAATGAATTCCTCCATAAATGCCTGATTGCCGTTAGGCCGAATCACACCATCTCTTGACATAAAAACATTAGACTTCCAATCTGAAAGTCCAGCCCATGCATCAATAAAGTTACGATGTTCGTTTATGCGTTCTTTATCTGCAAGAGGTAGGCGAGAATAATCGCTTTGCCCCAGCATAATAAAAGTGTGCTGGGGATTATTACGAATAAGATTTTCGTATAAGATAGGAGCTTCATTATCTCCGCCTACTGCACCCCAGCTTTCGCTGTCAAATAAAACAGACCTTCCGATTTTTCCAATTCCGATTTTCATTGATCTATATATGTGGTCTTTATTCCGGCTTCACGGAAGAAGATTTGAGCAAGGTCGCACGAATCATTCCAGCGATTATCTTTTGTTTCTTTTCGCATTACCACCTTCTTGATTCCAACCTGAATGATCGCCTTTGCGCATTCGTGGCAAACGGGTAATCCATAAACATAAATGGTTGAACCATAAAGTGAAACACCCGTGCGGGATGCGTTGTAAATCCCATTCATTTCCGCATGGGAAATCCTTTTGTATTTGGTTTCTCGGTGTGCATAGAGCTAATCAAAGTCGCTAATTCCTCGAGGAAATCCATTGTATCCTTGGGAAAGAACTTGGCCAGAGTCGCCAACAATGACCGCCCCGCATTGAGTTGAAGGGTCTTTTGACCAAGAAGAGATTTCTTTAGCCAAAGAGATATAACGCCCGTCCCAGTCAGTAAACATAAACTTAGTCTTCTGTATCTAAAGGCTTGACGCGATTTAAAAAGTCGCGGTTTGGATCCTGACCGTCAACACCGCCTCGGATAAAGGAGACAGCAAAGCTTGCATAGTTAATCATGTCTTTGAATGAATCTTCAACCGACTCGAAGTTTGGCTCGTAGGAAGGATCAAGTTCCATTGCTTCAATAACGCTTTGAGCGCGAAGCACTTTGGCATAAATGATTTCAAGAATCGTTTTTACTCCACTTGGATAGTAATCGGATTGACGAATTCTTGACTGAGGGTTCTGATAGTCGTTTGACTTTTTAAGTTGCAGTTCTGCGCATTCTTTTAAAACACGAAGGCTTTCTTTATCGTTATTCATGTTACTATTATACACTATATTTGGGTGAATGTAAATACTTATTTGACAAACTTGAAGTGGCGTTCGTACACGTGAAGTGAGCCAACTTGCCACGTAATATCACCGACTTTATAATCGGCTTCACCAAGACGGTTAATATCAGCAACAAGATTTTGAAGAACATGCAGTTGCCAAGCATAGTCATTGCGATAGCCAAAGATAACATCATTGCTTCGCATTTGAACAACTGCATTCACTTGGTTTCCTCGGATAAGATACTGAACTGCGTTTGTGCAGATAAAGTCAGACATGCCATTCGCGGAAAAGTCAGTATGCATTGTAGGGCGTTGATAAATCATCACTGCCCTGCGAGTTTGGCGATCTGCAAGAAGCTGAGTTAAAACCTTTTGGTATTGATTAAAGTTTTCATCACTGTTGATAAGGTATCCATAATTGGAGTTAATCTGCCCGCTATCAGAGGAAATGCTTTTCCAAATAGCAGGTGTTTCACCGGGTATATCTTCAACGTTCAAGCTTTGGCTTTCATACCAAGCGATTTCACGAGAGATGTATTCTTCATTAGGTGTACCAAAGATTGCCGGAGCATCAGCAAGAAAGCTCGCACCAACAAGGTCAAGTGTTTTAACACCGGTTTTATCTTCTACGTATTCTTCATTCTCAAGTGCAGAAATGAAGTAAGAACGTATGTCTTTTATTGTTTGCATGGATATATTATATCAAAAATTTGGTAAAATGTAAATACAATTATTCAACACAAACCTCGTGTAAAAGCCAACCGCGGTTGATCATAATTAGTAAACTCTAGTTGCTGTATAAAGTCTGAGGGCTTTACCGCTAAAGGCACTGGCCCCACCTGTCTTTGCGTAGGCCTGATTAATTGCGCTTTGCTTTGAATAGGCACGCACCTGACCCATTGGTTGTCCGTCGTAAAAAACTTTATAGATAAAGATCACGGGTTAATTAATAGGGTCAGGTGTTATGAAGTCCAGTCGATCGGCGGTAACATCGTGCTCGCCGCCAATGCGGTCAATGCAAAAGTAATCACCTGTGTCGGGATCACGCTCTTCAACAATGGCCCAGATTTTTCCGTCAATAAGAACTTCTGAACCGCGTTCGAATTCTTCGTTTTCTTCTGTGTTTTTCATATTACAATTTCTAATTAAAGGTCCTTTGGGCGAAGCACGCTTTCGGGATCAACACGGTGTTCTTCGCCATGGCGGTCAACACAAACAAGAAAGGTTTCACCGGTGCTGTCCTCGATAACCTCTTCTACTTTAGCCCAGATGCCTCCGCCAATAAGGACGTGTTCCCCTGGTTCAATGATTGTTTTATCTTTCATGATAATATTCGAGTGCAAGACTCTTAAGTATAAAGTCAATTGATGTGTCCATTTGATCGGCTTCGCGAAGCGTTTTAACATCGACCCAACTGTGGGTAGTGTGATTGGTCACCTTGCGTTTTACCATGCCTCCTTCGATAAAGTGATCCTCACTCCAGCCAAGCTCTTTATAGAGGTATTCCAAAGCGATTTTCCTTTGCTCTTCAGGAGAGATAGTGATGCTAATTTGTCCTGTTACGGTTTTCATAGATGCAGTAAATTAGTGGTTGGGGGTTTTACATTGACCAGTAGGTCTCAGAAGAAGGGCTGCAGTAGAGCGGGGTGTTAGCCGGCTCCATGTATTTTTTTCCAGTCATGAGGTTGGTCCGCTCGACCATTTTGACCTCACCGTTTTCGTAATCGGGGCAGATCCCGTGGGTGTATTCTTCGATTGTGCAAACTGCTGCGAAGTCGGAAAGCTCGTTGAGACGGTTAGCCAAACGGGTTGCTGGTCCTTTGGTCTCGTAAAAGGCGAGATCGTAACCGGTCGGATTTTTGTAAAGAGCGTAACCTGTGTCAATGCGATAAACGACGTATTTTGTTTTGTGTGGGATCATAATATAAAAAAGGTCAAAGTCAAAAATTAGGGGTTGGATTAAAGCTTGTTGGCTGCGAGTAGCTCGTCTGCTGTTGGCAGGGTCTCAGCATATTGCTGAAGGTCGTAAATGATATCGTCAAGGATTTCTCTGTAATGCTGATGGGTATCCCATTTAGAATTCTCGGCGATCGTGTTGACGATCGTGTCCTTGATTGTCTCATGAAGGTTTGGATCCTCCATGGCCTTGGCCTTTTCACGTTGAATATAGGCTACGCGGGTCGCATGAACCATTCCCCTGGCCTTGGCCTTTTCAAGTTGAATATTGGCTGTGCGGGCGGCGAGTTGTTGATTAGTCATAATATAGTAGGGTTGTTTGGGATTAGTAGTACCGTTACAGATATATTCTAACACAGTTTGGGATAAATGTAAATAGAAAAATGCTAAAAAAGTGCATTTTTTCCAAATTTGATACAAAACTTGCCCAATTTGATACAAACCAGCGAGATTTGGCTATTTTACGCTATGGCCGTAAGAAAGATTCTCCGGAAGGGGAGATAGCGAATTCATGGCCGAAAATAGTTCTGAAAACTTGTCTTCAAAAACATCGCCAATCAGCAAATCTGTTAGGGTACCTTTCAACTCGGGGGTTTCCTTTATCAGATCAGCAAAGTTAAAGGTGGGATGATAAAAGGCATAAACGATTTTTCTCATTCGTTCAATAGCATCACATAACGATTTTCCGTACTCGGCGAAGCAATCCTTTTCCGACTTTGGCGTGGTGAGATGAGTGTGAATTGCGTCGGCGGCAAGTTCGGCTGATTTAAGAGCAAGGAAAACACCCGATGAAAAGACGGGATCAAGAAAGGCAAAGGCATCACCTACTAAAACCATACCAGGTGTTGCGCAATGGGTAGCACGATAGCTATAGTCGCCAGTGACCCATGTTTGACCAACTTGCTCGGCCGTGGAGAGGGAATCCTTTATCCACAAGTTGTTTTCAATCTCGCGTTCGAGTATCTCCTTTGGATCTTGTGTGTCAGAAAAAAGATAATCTCGCTCAGCAACAATGCCTAACGAAACTCGGTCGCCTTGTTGAGGAATGTGCCAGAACCAACCTTTGTTTGGTAGCGCGGCTATAGTCGTTGAACCTTCGTCGATTCCACAGTTTCTTTTCCCGCCTTTGTAATAAGTCCAAATGGCTACCTTGTTTAAGCCTGGATCACGCTGTCTCCACTTTGACTTACTTGAATAAAAGCAGTCGCGGCCAGATGCATCAACTATTTGTTTACAATGAAACCCGCGTAAAGTGCCTTTGTGTTTAGCGACAAGACCCGTGATTCTTGCAGTGCGTTGATCGTAAGTGGTAGAAAGAACTTTGCTTTCATCACGAAATGTAGCACCATTACTTACCGCCTTTTCAATCAGCATTTGGTCAAACGCTGCACGTTCAACTTGCCAGGTGATAGAGGAAGGATGATCCTTATGATCAGAGAAATAAAACGGACTACTCACCTTTCCTTCTTCGGAAGCAAATTGAACGCTGTGTTTTTTCTGAAAACCGATTTCATCCATACGGGAAACCAAGCCCAGTCGATTCAGTGTATACCAACAAAAAGGCATAAGGCTTTCGCCAACGTGATACCTTGGAAACTTTTCCTTTTCCAGTATAAGAACACTATGGCCTTGCTCGGCAAGCAGTGCTGCAGTTGTACTTCCTGCAGGGCCTCCGCCAATTACAATAACATCCCACGTATCTTTAAGCATCAAAGTAAAAACTTCCCTATGATACCAACAGCGGTCATTGCTCCGTTGGTAATGATAATTGGTTTGTCTTTCATTCTAATGCCGGCGGTTAGCCAGATCAGACCTCCAAGAATTTGAAGATACCATCCAACTGCAACGCCAGCACTGAATAGGCCAAAACCAAGAATAAGGAAGGCCGTGGCCGTCCATTTCAAAATGCCTGTCATTAAGTTTACTTGATAATCCCAACCTTCTTGAGCTTTCCTTTACCCCAGTCCCCTTGAAGCTTTTTAATATCCCGTGCGGTGAGTTCTTCAACAATATATGTTTTACCGCCAAGTTTTACTTCAGTCTTTACTGGCTCAATAACTTCTTCAACGGTTTCTTCCTCCGCAGCTTCAACCTCTTCAAGAAGATCGTCTTCTTCTGAAGACTTGTCTGTAAATTGAGGAGCGATTTGTTTTTCATCACCCCATATAAGATCGGCTTGGCCGCTGTTCCATCCAAAGATTCTTTTAAGTAGTCTCATAGTTTTTATTTATTAAATTTAAGAATTTTGCAAAGCCCACTCGATTGCGCGAGCGGCTTCTTTTTTGAAGGGACGGTTCTTATACCACTCTCCAGTTTCGTTATCAATCTCCTTTGCCAACGATTCAATCTCGGCAGGTGTGATTGGATATCCTTTCTTAATTGCATTGGCAGCAATAGAACTCATTATAGAATACATCTTAGCATACCACCCAGTCTCTGAAATACACCGATATTCGCTTACATGTTTTTGATTAACGAATGGGCAATCCCGATAAGAAGACCACTGGTAGCTTGTATTATTCAGCCGTTCTTTCTTATACGCTAGTAGCTTCTCTTGCATCTCAGCGCTTAACTTATCCTTAAATGAAGAAGAGTTTGGTTCTGCAAAAGGATGCTTTTTGAGTAGCTCGTCGCAATTAAGAAACTGCGCGTCACGATGAAAGCGAATGAACTGATATGAATTGGGATACTGAGCAGGAACGTAATACATACGAGAAAGATCCTTTGTCTGAGGATCGCCTAGCTCGTTATATTCCTTGTTAAGAGCAAACCAAAAGTGCTTTATCTTATCAGCAGGAATATATGCGTCACAAGGAATAACAATGCGAAACTTTGGGTTCTCCTTTGTGCTGCTTGCCGAGGAATAACAAATATGACGAATACCTTTAAAGCTTTGCAGCGCTTCTTCAAAGGTGCATTCATAATCATCAATATCCAGTGCAGCCCATGAACCCCAGCCGAGGACGTTTACATTCCTTCGCTTTTCACCAGGCTTATAAACGGCCGGGCTGATAAGAGGAGAGCTTTTTCCGCGCTCACCTTTCTTTGGCTTGTACCCAGGCTGTTGACTCAACCCCTCTAGGAGAGACTCAAATTCATCCCACGTCTTGAACGTCATTCTACGATGTGTAGAATTATCAAAGATTGAGTTGAATATTGTAAGAGAGTATTCCATTCTTATACGCCTGTAAGCGTACCGTGATTACCTTCGTGACTTGGGTTCTCCCATCCTTCGGGCTTAATCAAATCTGGAAGTCCGAGGGGATTCGGCCGTTCTTCTTTAATGCCAACTTCCTTTGCCATATTTGCCTTATGAACTTCGTCCCACGCTTTATAAGCATCAACGCCAAAAGCATCAAGAGTTCCAATCGCGACGACGCATAGGTCAATCAGCCCATCCACGACTTCTTCTGCATCAACCTCGTAAACCGCCGCTGACTTTGTTTCGTTAAGTTCTTCGTCAAGAAACCTTAGTCTAAACTCAAGGAACTCCTTCAGCTTCTTTTTATCAAAATCCTTAACGGCTTCGTGAACACCGAACTTGCGGTGCATATCATTTATATCTTTTACCCAGTCTTTACTCATAGTTGTTATATTATAGTTATCCAAAAAATTGTTCAAGGTCGGCCACAGGTTCTACGTGCCAACCAATTGCGTCAAGAATCATCTTGATCGGATCAACAAAAGTTTTGCTGAACTGCAATTCATAGTCAATGTAACGATCAAGTTCAAGTTCGGTCGGAAGATGATCGGGAAAGGAGATGATATTCTGCTGAATAGGATTAGGCTTTTTAAGATATACAAACTTAATCTTATCACCGCTTTGAATAAGAGGAAACTGCTTATCGAGTCCACGGTCCTTAATTGCTTTGTTATACAGCAGCGAACCTCTTACGTGAATAGGTGTACCTTTTTCAAATATAGTATTTGTGTTTGCCCACTTACGAAGAGCGTTAACACCACGGGGAAAGGCAACCTTATCCGCTGGAAGATCGCAGAAGTGAGATTTGAAAAGTTGAATTGCTTCTTGTGTTTTACCTTCATCACCAGTCATGATAATCTTGAACATTGCGTTCATAGCTTCTCGACAGACTTGCGGAGTTGAACTCTTGATAGCCTCAATACCCATGATCTTGATCTTTGGTTCTGCATACTGAACACCTTCATTGTTATGAACATTGAGGATGTATCGTTTCTTAGCAGTCCAGATTCCACGATCGGCAATAGCTTCCCTTGCCATAACCATACGGTTGGTATAAGCGTTGCTTGATTCAGCAAACTCATCAAAAGCTTTTACGAACATCGGCTCAATAGCTTTGGAACCAAACTCATCAAGGAATGCAACGGGATCCTTTGGTTTAAACTTATCAATTACGTCCTTTGCTGACACGTATAACGAGTCAGTATCAATCGCAATAACACGATCCTTCTTTTCTTTGAGAAAGTCGTCAAGAAAATCATTTAACTTTTCTTCAGCATACTTAATCACAGCTTGGCCTGTTAGAGTAATTCCTGAAGCAATACGAAGATCAAAGTAACGAAAATATTTGTTACCACACGCTCCGTACAAAGAGTTAAGAAGAATCTTAACCGCCATCTGAGAAGTATCAAGTCTGGCCACGTCACCTTCGGCAACCTTCATTCCTTGCTTATCGGATTTTGAAACCTTTTCCAATCTTTGCTTGGCAAGAATCATATCATCTTTGATTTCAACACGCTTGGCATAAAGCTCTTCAACAATCTCTGGAATAATTCCCTTCTTAGCTTTACTAAACACAGCACCGTTTGAAGCACGTGCACCAATAGGATCTTTCATTGGGAGCAGCGTTTCGGGCGACATGTTATATTGAACAATAAGATTAGGATACAGAGAGTTAAGGTCAAATGACATAACCCAGTCATGCATACCAACGTGAGGTTCCTTTACATACCCTCCTGGGTAACTTTCGGAATAGTTGTCTTTGCTTGGTAACACGGCAATCTTTTTATTAGCCAGGCGGCGGAAGATAATGCTGTCCCATATTGCTGTAGTGCCAAGGGTATCTGTATAATTCACGCCGCCAAGATAAGCCATTGTTAGGACAAGCGTAATAAGGCCGAGCTTTTCTTCCATACGATCAACCAGCTCAACATCCTTGATGTTATAGTCAACAAACATCTGATAGTCTGCATCATAAAGATCGCGGAGAGTACCAATCTCTGAATAGTCAAGTTTCTTCTCGCCAAGAACCACACTCGCAATATGATTAAGCGAATAAGACTCTTGGTTACCATAGGTATAAGCAAACTTCTTAAAGAGCTCCATGTAGTCCAATGACTGAACCCCGCTTATATCAAAAGTAACTTGTGTCTTACCCATGATGGTAATCTCACGACGATTAATCTTACCCCAAGGTGAAAGACCTTTGGCGGTGTTTTCTCCAAGAAGAATCGCGGAGCGAGCAATAAGATAAGGAATATCAAAGAACCTTGTATTCCATCCCGTGATAACATCAGGTGTGTAATCAGGCTGAGACCAATGATCAATAAAGTCGTGAAGCATTTCAGCCTCAGATTCAAACTGACGATACTCGATTTTAAGGTGAGTCAGTTTAGATGCAGCCACATCATAAGGCTTTAAGCCCCATACACGATACCGATCTTCTTTACTTGATTTGTACGCAAGTGTAAGGATTTCGTTTGTGGGATTATCAACATCGGGAAACCCGTCACCGTAACTCGTCTCAATGTCAAGAGAGGCGACATCAATGTTGGCGCGAGAATAATCAATTTCACCTGGAAACTGACTTTGAATAAAAGCAGGAATGTGACGGGTATTGCCATAAAGGTTGAAGTCAGGTACTCCGTCATAAGTCTTTTCAAACTGTCGTACCTCGGCCATTGATTCAAAGCGCATAGGCTCAACCGGTGTACCGTCAAGCGCTTTCCATTCAGTGTCATCGGATTTTGACTGAAGAAAAAGCTGAGGACGGTAACGAATCTTTTCACGGACTTTATTCCCTTGGTCGTCGTAACCGCG
>Ga0181571_10003576_pt1 | contig 11645 bp, 12 predicted proteins | sample 101ome_17_FD_132440 | JGI IMG/M metagenome (GOLD analysis project Ga0181571, IMG submission 132440) | Coastal salt marsh microbial communities from the Groves Creek Marsh, Skidaway Island, Georgia - 101407AT metaG (megahit assembly) | ecosystem: Environmental > Aquatic > Marine > Intertidal...
AACGAGTGTCGAGTCAGCCGAAATGGTATCGTCAACCACCATCAAACTGATATCGCCTAACACCACTAACTGGCCCGGCTGTAATCGCCCCCTCACCGACATGCGCCCATCGATCTTGACGCCATTGGTCGAGTTTAGGTCTTCAAGCTCTAAGCCTTGGGCATCGCCGACGACACGCGCGTGCTGCCTAGACACCTCACTGGAGTCCAAAGTGATGTCACACGAGGCCTCACGGCCAATGACCAAGCCATCGGCCAGAGGGAATTCTTGCTGAGTTTCAATATTGCGAAAACGAAGTCGCGTTGTCATGAAGCCCGTTACCCCCGTCGCTTTGTTATCGCGTCAGTGTAACGGTTCGCAATCGCTTTGACCTCACCCAATCTGAAACAAGTGGTACTTCTTTTTACCCAGCCGAACGACGAAATAACGCCCATGAAGCGCTTTTACCGGCGCAAATACTGCACCAAGGTCGGCATTTTGCTCGGCAGACAAGGCCTCGCCATTCACCCAGACAGCGCCGCGACCCAGCGCATCCTTCACCTGCTTACCGGAAGGCGCTAAACCCGCCTCGCTAAACAACTGGGTCAGGGTCTCGGGCAGACTCGCTAGATCGAGGTTTGAGGTAGGTAGCCCGTCGAGACTCAATTGCTGGCAGTCGTTCTCTGACAACTGCCGCGCATCGCCGCTGAACAGTGCGGCGGTAATGCGCTCGGCCGCTAACAAACCGTCCTCACCGTGAACCAATTTTGTTACCTCCCGCGCCAACACTGATTGGGCTTCAGGGCGGCCCTCGCGCGCGGCATCGGCAGCTTCTATCGCTGCAATCTCATCAACCGAGAGAAAGGTGAAATACCGTAGAAATTTGTAGACGTCGGCGTCCGCTGTGCCCAACCAAAACTGGTAAAAGGCATAGGGTGAGGTTTTACGGCTATCGAGCCACACGGTGCCCGCCTCGGTCTTACCAAACTTGGTGCCATCGGCTTTAGTGATTAACGGCATGGTCAGACCAAAAACCTGGCCACCGTGGAGTCGACGCGTCAGCTCTATACCGCCGGTGATATTACCCCATTGATCAGATCCACCGATTTGAAGACCGCACTGATGTTGCTTATAGAGCTCCGCAAAATCCAGTGACTGCAAAATCATGTAGGTGAACTCGGTAAAGCTAATACCGGAGCCTTCACGCTCAATGCGCTGCTTCACCGACTCTTTTTGAATCATGCTGTTAATAGAAAAATGTTTGCCGATATCGCGTAAAAACGTCAGCACATCGAGGCCCTGAGTCCAATCGAGATTGTTGACCACTTGCGCCGCGCTATCGCCCTCGAAGTCTAAAAACTGACTGACCTGCTGGCGAATACTGTCGGTCCAACCCGCCACAACATCGGGCGTATTTAACTGGCGCTCGCTGGCTTTGAAGCTGGGATCACCGATCAAGCCCGTGGCCCCACCCACTAAAGCCAACGGGCAATGGCCCGCCAGCTGGAATCGACGCAACATCAACAAGGGTACCAGTGAGCCAATGTGTAGGCTGTCGGCGGTAGGATCAAAGCCGCAATAGAGCGTGCGCTGTCCACCGTCTAGCCACTCGGCAAAACTGTCTTCACCGGCAATCTGGAACACCAGACCCCGAGCTCTCAGATCCTCTAATAAGGCACTGGACATAGGAAATCGCACAATTACATAGATTTGGGGCGCGGATTATCCCACATCGGGCCAACAAATGGGCTTGGCTTACCCAACAAGTTCAATGGGCCCAACAAGCTCAATGGGCCCAACAAGTTCAACGAGTACGACAGGGTCAATGGGCACCAAAAGTTCGTTGAGCTCAACTTCAACAAACTCAAAGGCCTGAAATAGCTCAACTTACCCAACGACGCGCGATCGAGCTCGCGAGCCAGGTCGGGGTATCCACACTCAAGCAACCGACTTGCTGGCGTTTTGGCGGGATTTGATCTGACGTATAATGTCCGGCACATACTCGCCTAGCACGGTGAACCCTCTGTTCAAATCAACCCGCCAAGCCGCTCGCGGCGCCACGCCCAATGTTGATGAGCGCGCCGCTCCACTGCTGCCACATTGGGCCAGTTTGGCCATTGCGGCGGGTCTGTTACTCGTCATTACCCTGGTGGCATCTGGACCTCAAGAGGCCGCGCCCCTGGGCGACAATGACTTGCTGGCAGGCTCCTTGGAGAGCGATTCACTGGCCTCGGTAGAGGCTTTCGAGCACCATCAAACCGATGCTACCGATGCCCTTGAAGGCACGATCAACATCGAATCCGATGTGGTCAGTGGCGAGGCTACCGAAGCGTTTCCATGGCTGGAGCAGACGGTGCGCAATGGCGACAATCTGTCACTGATTTTTTCTCGAGCCGGATTTAGTGATCGCGATGTCTATGAGGTGACGCGCGCCGACGGAGGCAAGGCGCTGCGCCGTATTTACCCTGGACAAATCATTGCCTTTAAGACCGACGCCGAGGGCAACTTAGCGCAGGTTAAACACACCGAATCGGCGCTGCGCTGGACGACCTTTTCTCGCCACGACGGTCGTTACGCAAGCCAAGTGACCGAGCGCGAGACCGAGCTGCGTGAGCAAACCGCCTCACTTACCATCAAAAGCTCGTTGTTTATCGCGGGGGAACAAGCGGGCTTGAGTGGCAAAACCATTATGGATTTGGCCACCATTTTTGGCGGAGTCATCGACTTTGCCTTGGATCCTCGCGTCGGCGATACCATTGAATTGGTCTACGAAGAGCAGTACTTAGATGGCGAGAAATATGCTGACGGCGCTATTGTCGCCGCGGCCTTTACCAATCGAGGCGAGACCTACCAAGCCTTTCGCTATACCGACTTAGAAGGCGATACCAGCTACTACAACGAATTGGGCGTGAGCATGCGCAAGGCGTTTCTCAAAGCGCCATTGGATTTCACCCGAGTCAGCTCCAATTTCAATCCCAACCGACTACACCCCATCTATAAAACCAAACGCCCCCATCGAGGCACCGATTACGCCGCATCACGCGGCACCCCGGTCTATGCGGCCGGTGATGGCAAAGTCATTGAAGCAGGCTACACCCGCGCCAACGGCAACTATGTTTTCATTCAGCATGGCGAGACCTTCCGCACCCACTACCTGCACCTTCACAAGCTCAAAGCCAAGCGGGGTCAGCGAGTCAAGCAGGGCGATATTATTGGTACAGTCGGATCCACTGGCGCTGCGACCGGCCCGCACCTGCACTACGAATTCTTGGTCAATGGGGTTCACCGTAACCCGCGCACCGTACACAAGCTGTTGCCCAAGGCGCGATCGCTACCCAAGACGGAACTGGCACGGTTCGAGTCCTTCATTGCCAACCCGCTCGAGCAGTTGGCCGCACTGCAACAACGTACCCGCCTCGCACTGCAGTGAGCGCTCCCGCTTATTTTCTTGGCCTCATCTCAGGTACCAGCCTCGATGGTATTGACGCTGCCATCTTGGCGGTTGAGGGCGACGACCTCTCTGTTTTGGCCAGCCACGGTGAACCTTACCCAACCCAGCTTAGAGACCAACTGCGAACCTTGTGCCAGCCGGGCAACAATGAGATCGAGCAACTGGGTATCGCTGATCGTGAAGTGGGCAGGCATTTTGCTGCAGCTGCTCTAGGGCTCATCGAGCGAACGGGGTTGGCTCCCGAGGCCATCACCGCGATCGGTAGCCACGGTCAAACACTCCGTCACCGTCCCGAGGGTAACAACGCCTTCACGCTTCAAATTGGCGACCCCAATACCATTGCTGAGCTCACCGGCATTACCACGGTGGCCGATTTTCGTCGGCGGGATATCGCCGCCGGTGGGCAAGGGGCGCCTCTGGCGCCGGGGTTTCATCGCGCGGCTTTCGCCAAAGCCCATGTCAACACCGCGGTGGTCAACGTTGGCGGTATTGCCAACATAACCCTGTTGTCAGAACACGGGGCCACCCTGGGCTTTGATACAGGCCCAGGTAATACCCTGATGGACGCATGGATTGGCAAACAGCGCCAACAAGCCTACGACAAAAACGGCGACTGGGCTCGCCAGGGCAGCATCGTGCCCGCGTTGCTCTCAGCGTTTCTCGAGGACCCTTATTTTGCGCAAGCGGCACCAAAAAGCACCGGGCCCGAATATTTTAGTCCGCACTGGCTGGAACAGATATTGAGCAGCTTTGGGGATGTGGAGGCATGCGATGTACAGCTCACGTTACTGGAATTGACCGCACAATCGATTGCTAATGCCATTACCGATGCCGCTGTCATGTCAGACGCAACACAGCTGGCGGTATGCGGTGGTGGCGCCCACAACGGTTTGCTGATGGAGCGTTTGGCCTCACGACTGCCCGCACTCTCAGTACAAGACACCGGCGCATTGGGCATTCACCCCGATTGGGTGGAGGCCGCCTGCTTTGCTTGGTTGGCTGCCCAAACACTTGCCGGCAAGGCAGGAAATGAACCCCGCGTAACGGGTGCTTGCGACTATCGGGTACTGGGTGCGATCTATCCAGCGTAACGCCGGACAGGCAAGGTTAAATAGAGAAAGAGGCGCCGCAGCCGCAGGTGGTCACGGCATTGGGGTTGTTAACCACAAAGCGAGAGCCCTCTAAGCCCTCACTGTAGTCTACCTCCGAGCCCACCAGATACTGGTAAGACAACGCATCGATAAGCGCGGTAACGCCATCACGCTCGATCACCCAGTCATCGTCGGCCATGGCTTCATCAAAGGTGAAACCGTATTGAAATCCTGAGCAGCCGCCGCCAGTAATATAGACACGGAATTTCAGTGCATCATTGCCCTCGTCGTTTAGTAACGCGCGCAACTTGTTTACAGCATTATCCGAAAGGCGAATTTCGTTGGGGTCGAAGGCTTCAACAACCGTCATGGCTGAATTTCCAGTAAGAGATGCGTTGCACTATTGTAACGAATTGAAGGGCACCTGGGTGCCCCAATATGGATAGGCTGCGAGTCAGACCGCATCCTGTGTAGCGCGCTGCTCACGCTTCATGGCCAAATCATCGGTGACCTTGGCAACATGACGTAAACCGCCATTGACCTTGCAACCCACTGCCATCTCAATCAGGTGATAGTAGATGTCGCCGTCGATCTCTGCCTGCTCGGCCAGCTCCAAACGCTCAGACGAATGCACATCACCCGTCACAGCACCGTTAATCATGGCCGAGGGCACACGGATTTCACCTTCTACGCGGCCACCATTGACCACGCGTAGCATGGCCTCTTTGCCGGGCTCAGCACTAATAGAGCCTTTGACCACGCCCTCAACATCGAGGTTACCTGAAAATTGGATGTCGCCGGTGACTACAGCATCAGGGGCGATCAGGGTGGTGCTACCCTGAACACTGGTCAGCGGCTTAGATTCTTTACGCAACATGGTTTTGCCTCCCGTTGTGCGTGCTCGGTGTGCGCGGGTGCCCACACGGTTGTTATTGTGCGCGCACCGAAGACCAATCGAATTCAGCCTGGTGCGCCGAAGTTCGGGGTTTAGAAATCGCAGCGTCTAGGACTACAACCCAAGGCTCAAAGCCCTCAGGCAACCGAATTTCCCCCTCGAAACGCTGAAAGTAGCGAAAATTCAGGGTAAATGCATCAGAAACTCGACCGGTATCGAGCTCAGAAAGGGCATATTCACGGCTTTCACCGTCTATTTCGCCCCTCAACAAGCCGTGAAGCTCGCCGCGAAACAAGGTTTTGCCGCTTCCGCCCTTTTGCACCACCAGTTGGTAGCGCCACAGTCGATCGCTGTCGCTGGCTAGAAAAACCGGTTGGCGTAGCACCACATCTTCGGTTGAATCCTCGGGTGCTATCACCTCGCGATAGAACGCCAGCTCCCGCTGTAATTCATCAATACTGCCCCGGCTATCTGAAAGCTCCACCCTCAGTTGCTCTAGGGTGCTGCGATCGATACTGCGCTGAGACTCCAGCAAGGTTATCCGATCACGCAACTGATCTTCCGTGTGATCAAGGGGCAATAGCTGTCGTGCCCCCTCGATGTAACCCCACCAAAACGCAGCCGCCACCGCTGTGAGCAGAAGCGCCAGCAACGCCAGCACTCGGCGCTGACTCGCCCGCGGATGCTCGCGCCGGATAACGGTTCGATGGTGGTGTCTGGCCACAACTAGCTACGCGTGCCCGTTAGGGCAGTAGCGCAATACCCGATAGTCCGGTGGTTTCATCGCAGCCAAACATCAAGTTCATGGCTTGCACCGCCTGACCGGCTGCACCTTTTACCAGATTGTCGATTACCGCCGTTATCACAACGGTGTCGCCGCCCTGGGGCACGCATACTGCTAACTGGCAGGTATTGGCTCCTCGTACATTGCGCGTTTCGGGACTTTGACCCGCAGGCAGCACATCCACAAAGGGCTCATCGCGATAACAGGCCTCAAACAAGTCCTGTAAGTCGGCCGACGTGTCAGTCAATCGGGCAAAGAGGGTCGAATGAATGCCCCGACTCATGGGCACCAAATGCGGGACAAACGTCAGGCCCACGGCCCCGTCGGTCATAGCCGAAAGCCCCTGCACAATCTCGGGTAAATGTCGGTGCCCAGCAACCCCATAGGCCTTGAAGCTCTCCCCCGCCTCGGTCAACAAATTTGCCACCTTGGCCTGGCGGCCCGCGCCACTGACGCCTGAGGCGCTGCTGGCAATCAACTGCGACGCATCAATAACGCCCGCCTGCAATAGCGGCATAAAACCCAGTTGTACCGATGTGGGATAGCATCCTGGGCACGCCACCAGCACCGCCGAGGCAATGGCATTGCGATTGCGCTCTGGCAGTCCGTAGATTGCGCTGGCACAGAGTTCGGGGCTGGTATGGGGTTCGCCGTACCACTGCTCCCACACAGCCACATCGCGCAATCGGTAATCCGCGGATAAATCCACGACGCGCACGCCCCGCTCTATTAAGCCGGGCACCGACTGCATTGCCACGTTATGGGGTGTGGCAAAAAACACCACATCACAGGCGGTCAAAGCGCTCTGATCGGGATCGGTAAAGCACAGCGACGTGCTACCGCGCAGGTTGGGGAATAAATCATCTAAGCGCCGGCCCGCCTCACCTCGAGAGGTGATGACTGACAGCTCAACTTGGGGGTGGCGCAGCAATAAGCGCAGTAATTCGACGCCCGTGTAGCCCGTTCCCCCAACAATTCCAACCTTGATCATGGCTTGTCCCCGCGGCCATTGTGTTTCAGGATCGCAACTGTCTCATTTTACGACGGAGCCGTCATGCTTTGGGTACAAGCTCTTCATGTGATTTTTGTTGTTTGTTGGTTTGCCGGATTGTTCTACTTACCGCGGATTTTGGTCTACTACGCTGCCAGTGACGATGTCGGCACCCGCCAGACGCTGGCGGTAATGGCGCGTAAGCTCTACCGATTTGTCACGCCCTTTATGGTGCTAGCAGTGGCAATGGGGCTTTGGCGCCTTAGCTTTCAATGGCAGTACTACCTCGGCAGTACCTGGATGCAAATCAAGCTGGCGGGCGTTTTGTTTTTAGTGGGCTATCACGTGCAATGTGGCCGCTACGTGGGGCGTGTGAACCGGGGTGAAGATGACAAAACCCATGTTTTCTACCGCTTCTTCAACGAGGTACCGGTGCTGTTTTTGTTCATGATCGTGATAATGGTCTACACCCGACCTTTTGGCTGAAGATTCACCGATGGGGTGTATCTGGACGCTTGTCCTGTAATAATCAGACAAATATCCGACAAAGTGATGACCATGTCCCGATCAGAAGAGCTATTCGAGCGTGCCAAACGCACCATTCCCGGCGGGGTGAACTCCCCGGTGAGGGCCTTTAAAGCTGTGGGCGGAACGCCACGCTTTATGCAAAAAAGCGACGGTGCCTATTTGTTTGACGCCGATGGCAAGCGCTACATCGATTACGTTTTGTCTTGGGGCCCGATGATCATGGGCCACAACCACCCCGAGGTGCGCGAGGCAGTTTGCCGGATTGCCCAAGATGGCCTCAGCTTTGGCTGTCCGACTGAGATCGAAATTGAACTGGCCGAGACGATCACGCGACTGGTCCCGAGTATGGAACTGGTGCGCATGACCAGCTCGGGCACTGAGGCCACCATGAGCGCCATACGACTCGCCCGTGGCTTTACCGGCCGAGATACCATTATTAAATTTGAGGGCTGCTACCACGGCCACTCGGATTCACTTCTGATTAAAGCCGGCTCGGGTGCACTCACCTTCGGCGTACCCAGTTCCCCGGGCGTGCCCGACGTATTGGCACAACACACGGTCACCCTGCCCTATAACGATATAGCCGCTCTTGAAGCCGCTTTCGCCGAACTGGGCGATAGCGTGGCCTGCGTCATTGTCGAACCGGTAGCAGGCAACATGAACTGCATTCCGCCCATCGACGGTTATCTACAAGCTCTGCGGCAACACTGCAGCGCCCGCGGTACGGTACTCATTTTCGACGAGGTCATGACCGGTTTTCGCTTTGGCACCGGCGGTGTGCAAGGTTATCTAGGTATTCAACCCGACATCACCTGCTTAGGTAAGGTCATTGGGGGTGGCATGCCGGTTGGCGCCTTTGGCGGTCGCCGCGACATCATGGAGCAGATTTCACCCCTGGGGCCGGTCTACCAAGCCGGGACGTTATCGGGTAACCCAGTCGCCATGGCGGCAGGTTTGGCCACCATGGATATTATTAGCCGTGACGGCTTCTATGACGATTTATTCCGACACACTACCGAGCTGTGCAGGGGCATGCAGGCTGCAGCCGATGCCGCGGGCGTGCCACTGACCACTAACCATCTGGGGAGCATGTTTGGCGTATTCTTCACCGAAGAGGCCCAGGTCACCCAATACCATCAGGTGATCAATTCCAATGTCGACGCGTTTAATCGCTTCTTCCACCTGATGCTCGACGCGGGCGTATACCTCGCGCCGGCCTCGTTTGAAGCCGGCTTTATGTCCTCGGCCCATACAGACGACGATATCAACGCCACCATCGACGCCGCCAAGGCCGCGATGCAGTCACTTTGAGTTCCCCTCTGGAGATCGCCCCATGACCACAGCCCGCGGCCCCTTCCCCACTACCCGCATGCGACGCCTGCGAGCCCAGCCCTTCTCTCGGGCCTTGGTATCGGAGACGGTACTCACCCCGGCAGATCTGATTTACCCGGTGTTCGTTCTAGAAGGGGAGCAGCAGCGTGAGGCCGTACCCTCTATGCCAGGTGTTGAGAGGCTCTCCATTGACCTGTTGTGCGAGCTGGGCAAAGAGGCTGTGTCCTTGGGCGTCCCCGCCTTTGCTTTATTTCCGGTGGTAGGTCAGGAGCAGAAATCACTGCTGGCTGAGGCGGCGTATGACCCCAACGGTTTGGTGCAACGTGCCGTGCGCGCACTCAAGACCGAGGTGCCCGAACTGGGCGTGATGACCGACGTGGCGCTAGATCCCTATACCACCCACGGGCAGGACGGCATCATCGACGACAACGGCTATGTGTTAAACGATGTCACCACTGAAACGCTAGTGCGCCAGGCGCTATCCCATGCCAGCGCCGGTGCCGACTGCGTTGCCCCCTCTGACATGATGGACGGGCGCATTGGCGCTATTCGCGCCGCGCTGGAAGCGAACCAGCACATCAACACACTCATTATGGCCTACTCAGCCAAATACGCCTCAAGCTACTACGGACCGTTTCGTGATGCCGTGGGTTCGGCGAGCAACATCAAAGGCGGTGATAAAAAGACCTATCAAATGGATCCTGCTAATTTGAACGAAGCCGTCCACGAGTGCGCCCTCGACCTGCAAGAAGGGGCGGACATGATCATGGTAAAACCGGGCATGCCGTATCTCGACGTCGTGCGTCGGGTCAAAGACACGCTGCAAGTGCCCACCTTTGCCTATCAAGTGAGTGGTGAATACGCCATGCATCAGGCCGCCTTTGACAACGGTTGGCTGGATCGCGATGCGGTGACCTTGGAATCGCTGCTCGCCTTCAAACTTGCCGGTGCCGATGGCATCCTGACCTATTTTGCGCTGGATGCTGCGCGATTGCTGGCCGAACGTTAGGTCATTACGCTGCGTCGATTCGCCCCCATACCGGTCCTGGTAAGGCTATGGCTCGCCTTGCTGGCAGCGCCTGGCTTACTGCAAACTGACGCGGTCAATGCACAGGAGGGTGGCGTTGGATCCTCAAACTCAGTCCTGACTACAAGTGTCGATCGTTGCCAGTGCCTGTGGCAGGGCAGCTTTGCGGAAGTGGCGCCCCGTAGCGATTTGGTTATCCAAGGGCAGGTGATCCGGCTAAGGGGCAATGCTGCCGATATGGCCATCGAGCAGACCCTGCTGGGGCCTGACTACCATGAGCAGGTCCGTGTCTGGCTACAAGCCAAAGATTATTGCCGACCCGCGCCGGCACAGTTTCCAGAGGGCAGCCGGTGGATACTGGCACTGCAGCGCATAACTCACGTTCCACCTGATGGCTTTGATCCTTCAACACCCAATATTAGCTTTGGCCGGGTTGACGACTTCGCCCTATCGAGCTGTGGCGGCTTTTATCTTGCCATGCGCGGCGATACGGTCACGGGCAATTTGATACCCGGCGCACCGCGCTGGAATCACACTCCAAAAATGTCACCGGTGCTGAGCGGTTGGATTGCCCAATACCTCGCGGGCAATGCCACTGTGGCCGACTTGGTGCGTGCCAGCCAGGTGGATCCGGCCCTGCAGCAGCTCAAACTCGATACCCGCAGTTTTCTGCGCGACCAGGACGGCTGGCTTGAACAGGGTGAGGCAACTCAGGAGCCGCGCTAACAATAAGACGGCATTACTTCGATTCGGGCAGCGCGCGCCGAAGCATCTTGCGTTAGGCGCGTCTTATTCAGGGCTTTTGTTATCGAGCGCGTTTTGATTAGTTCAGGGGACGGCGAATCGTCTCAATCATTTCGTCAATCATCATGAGTGACAGACCCCAAACCCGGTCATCTCCCCAGCGGTAAGAATCGGATTCCACGCTAGTACCCTTCCACTCCCAATGATGGCTCTCACGATTGTCTTCATTGACCAGAAATGAGACCGGAATCCAGACCGTGCCATCAACCTCGTCGTTGGGTGAAAACGCCGGCGGGTCCTCGACAAGAAAGACGTAAGGTTGAACCAAAATCTCTGGGCGATCGGGCCGCCAGCCGGTATTAACCAGTCCCAACTGACAAATGGGGGTGTGTGCCGATAAATCAAAACCCAACTCTTCTTGGGTCTCGCGTACGGCACAGGCCAAATCTCCGGGATCGGTTTCATCGCGGCGCCCGCCCGGAAAGCCCATGTGCCCCGACCACGGGTCTCCGGGGCGCTTAGCGCGTCGAATCATGAGCATATGGGGTTCGCCCTCTTGCTCACTCAACACGATGGCCACGGCAGCCCGGCGCACAGTTTTTCCGAGCACCGTTGCCGGGGCTTGATGACGTCGTAACCGGGCAACCAACTCCGGTAAATCTACGATCATGGAACATTCCTATCTGAGGCTTAGACCGCCTTAGGCGGCCAAGTCGAGGGTAGAATCCCTAGTTTACACATCAAGGACGGCGTATTCATGAGTCATCGCCCCTTCACCCTGACACCGGCCAGCAGCGAGAACCTTCCGTTGCTGATGACGCTG
>Ga0181571_10003578_pt1 | contig 11642 bp, 9 predicted proteins | sample 101ome_17_FD_132440 | JGI IMG/M metagenome (GOLD analysis project Ga0181571, IMG submission 132440) | Coastal salt marsh microbial communities from the Groves Creek Marsh, Skidaway Island, Georgia - 101407AT metaG (megahit assembly) | ecosystem: Environmental > Aquatic > Marine > Intertidal zone...
ACCAGGTGTTTGTAGGTCCACGCCGAGTCCGCGTTGCTCACCACAATGTCAGCGGCCAAGGTTTCGCCATTGGCCAATCGCACGCCCGTGGCGCGCCCTGACTCCACCGTAATTTCTGCCACCTGCGCCTGGTATCGAATCGCCACGCCACGCTGCTGCAGCAACTTCACCATGGCGCGTACCAACGCGCCGGTGCCGCCCATCACCGAATGCACGCCCCAGCGCCGCTCCAACGAATGAATCAACGCATAGGCACTGGTCACAGAAAACGGGTTACCACCAATCAGCAAGGTGTGAAAGCTAAACGCAATACGCAGTTGCGGATGCCGCAGGTGCTTGGCCACCACACCGTAAATGGTGCGCCATGCCTGCATGCGGGCAAAGCCAGGCAAGGCCTTGATCAAGTCCATGAACCGATCAAACGCAATCGAGCCCATGCCCTCAAAACCGATGCGGCGGCAACGCTCAGCCACCTCAACCAAACGCCGAAAACCCTTAACGTCGCGCGCGTCAAATGTCGCGATTTGGCGCTCCATTTGTTCGTCGTTGGCGTTGTAGTCAAAGATCCGGCCGTCGTCAAAACGTATCCGATAAAAAGGCTCCATCAAACGCAGGTCCACGTCGTCTTGCAAACGACGGCCACACAGCGCCCACAACTCTTCAAGCAAAAACGGCGCCGTGATGATGGTGGGGCCAGCGTCAAAGGTGTAGCCGTCTTGGGCAAACACATACGCGCGGCCCCCTGGGCCGTCGAGTTGCTCGAGCACCTGCACCTCGTACCCCATCACGCTCAGGCGTATGGCTGCGGCCAAGCCACCAAAGCCACTGCCAATCACCAACGCCTTGGGCCTTGGTGTGGGCTCGCCACTTGCGCGCGCCTCGTCGGTGTAATACGCGTTCATCCACCCTCCGCTTTGATCGCCGTCAACGGCGGTGTACGCCCCATGGCCCAACCCCACAACCTTTGCACGGGAGCTGCCAGCACCATCAGCACATGCTCCACAATGGCCAGCGCCAGCAGCGTGGCCAACAAAGTCCAGCCGGGTGTTACGTTTACCGCTGCGGTTTGCGCCTGCCACACCAGCCAGGCCAGCGCGGTGCTTGCAGCCGCCACCGAAACATAAAAAAACCAACTCGGTGTCTGGCTGCGAAAGTAACTGCCCAAATACACCAAATGCGGCGGTAAAAACTGCGTACCAATTTGTGGCACACCCACAAACAAATTGATCTTGGCGCTAAAACGCATGCACCACAACACCGCAAAGGTACACAGCGCGGTGTGATTCGGCTGGCCTTGCTGCAACACCACCAGCAGCGCAAAGTTCACCATCAGCGCCACCTCGTGCCACGCCACCGCCGCCACGCCTTGCTGCCACCGGCGCCAGCCCTGTACTTGGCGCTCTTGCGCCACGCGGCGCGGGCCGGTTAGCCAACCGGTTAAAAACATCAGCTCGTGCCACGCCCACATCACCATGGCCGCAACAAACCCCAAGTAAGCATGCGCTGTACCCACGGTTTGCATAGACTGCCAGGCCAACACCAACGACCCCAATGCCAACACAGTGAGCCACAAATTGCTGCGGCCAAAGGTGGGGCGGGCACGCCGCACCAGCCACAAAATCACACCCGTGCCCAGCCACCAGCTAAACACCGCCACCAGCGCGGCCAGCCATGGCGATTGCCACAAGGCGTTGGTCATGGGTTCACCACGTGGGCTGCACCCGCACGCTCACCGGCAGCGCTTGTTTTTTCACCGGAATGCAATACACCCGGGCAAACACCGCCGCCGCTTGCAATGCACACCAGCCTTGGCGCAGCTTGCCCACCACGCCACCGCGTTCGCTGGCCATCGTCATGCGGGTGTTAATCGCCGCCAGGCGTGACATACCCTGGCGAAACGCCGGGTGGTCGGTGTCGATCTCAATCGGAAACACCTGTTTGGCGATGTCAGACGTGATCCGAAACACGGTGTAGTCAAACTCGGTGGGTGCCAAGCCCATGGCTTGGTGCATACCCGGCCGTTGATGATCACGCACGTACATGGTGGCGTACACCGCCAAAATGAAAAACCGAATCCACCACACGTTGTGCCCGCGCAGCAGCGCGGGGTTGGCGCGCATGATCAATGCAAACGATTCGCCATGACGAAACTCGTCGTTGCACCAGCGCTCGAACCACTTAAATATTGGGTGAAAGCGCTTGTCGGGGTGGCGCTCCAGCTGACGATAAATGGTGATGTAACGCGCGTAACCAATCTTCTCGGACAAGTACGTGGCGTAAAAAATAAACTTGGGCTTAAAAAAGGTGTAGCGCTTGGTGCGCTTGAGATCACCCAAATCCACACCCAAATCAAAGTCGCGCAGCGACTGGTTAATAAACCCCGCATGGCGCGATTCGTCACGTGCCATGAAGGTCATGAGCTTTTTGATGTCGGGGTTGGTTACGTGTTTGCGCACCTCGTTGTACAAAATACAACCCGAGAACTCTGAGGTCAGTGAACCGATTAAGAAATCTAAAAATTCTTGACGCAACGCCGGTGGCAACTTCGCCACCTGCGCTTTGGCCTCTTGCGCAAAACTGGCGTCGCGCTGAAAGTGGTCGTGGTTGTTGTCGCCTTCGTACTCGGCCATCATGGCGTCCCACTCCGCGCGCACCGGCGTCACGTCAAGCCGGTCCATGGCTTGGTAATCGGTGGTGTAAAAGCGTGGCGCAATCACGGTATCGGTTAAGGCCTTGGCCTGCGCGTCGGCCGCGCTGTCCACCCGCGCCATGAGGTGCATTAAAGGGTCGTCGTCCAATGTCATGGGGGCGTTACTCATCGATACTCTCCAGCGGATTGCGGTGCCAGTGCGGCAAATTCAACCCAGTTGCTCGGGCCAAAACTCTCCAAATCAATGCGGGTGTCGGTGGCGGCATCGGCCAGTTGCAAGCGGCTGCCTTGGCGCCCAATCAACTGATACGGCCCACCCGGAGGCAGCCCATGGGCCAGGCGCGCACGCGCCATGGTGCGCACCACGCCGCGCACAAAGCCCTGCTCACCTTGCCAACGGCGCAGCACCTCACCGGTGCTGGGCTCAATTGCCAACACACTGCCGTCGGCGGCTTGATCAAACATCACCGGGCGTTGCCACTGCGCCGGGGCGGTGTCGGTGGGCGCGCCTTGGGCCACCCACCAAGCCAAGCCCAGCAGGGCCAGCGCCACCGCCATCAGCTGCCACGGGGGGCGGCTGCGAGCGCGAAGGCTTAATGTGTTCACGACATCACCACCGAGGGCTGATGGCGCTCGGCCATAGCCCCATCACCTTGCGCGGCCACCGTTACCGCCACGTCGGGGTTGGCGGCACGCCATGCCTGTTGCAGCAGTTGCGCCACGCGTTGCACATCGGCCACGCCGCGCAGGCTGGGCTGGGGTTGCTTCACATGCCATGGTCGTGCGTGTGGCCACAGGTGCGCCCAACCCATGCGGTCACCATCAACCAAGGTCACCGACACATCGCCCACACCGTGCCGCCCCTGCTTAATCGCCGCACCCGCCAGGCGGCGTAGCGGCAAGTTAAGGGTCAGGGTTAGCACAATGCCAATGCGCATCACCACCCGTTTGTTGGTCAGGGTGTACAGCGTGGTGCGGGCGCTGAGCCACGCCCACCAACACAACACACCCCATGCCACCAACGCCAGCACGGCGCTCACCGCCAAGCCCTGCCAATAGGCGGTCACGGAGCTGGTTACGCCGGCGCTGGCTTGCAAGGCCAGCATCGCCACCAAGTAAATCGCCACCGCGCGCACATGAAACACCTCCACGGCCAAGGTGCGCCATTGCGGCGCGCCTTGCCACAGCACGCGTTCGCCTGCCGGCAACGGCTCGGGCAGGCCTGGGGCGGCCTCAAACTCGTGCTCGTGGACCGCGCTCATAGCAGTGGCTCTTGCCGCTCAGGGGTGGCGTACAAGGTACCGGCACCAAAGTACGCGGTGATTTTTTCTTCCTCAAGCAGCGTGATCTCATCGGGGTTACGCGTGGCCGGTATACCCTCGTACTGATCGGCCATTAAGGCGTGCACCGTGATGCTTTGCCGCGTGATACGCGCAAACGTCATGGGCACCAGCACCTGCCGACCGCCTTGGGTGGTGACCTCAAGAAAACGAAACATCATTTCCATGCGGTCAACCCACAGATCGGTGACCTTGCCGGCCACATTGCCATGCACATCAACCACCGACATGCCGCGCGGGTCCACGTCTTTGCTTGCCACACCATGGTCAGAGGCCACGCGCAGCGGCACAATTTTGGCGTCGCCGTGCAACGTGCAGTCCACTTCATCGGCACGCGCCGACCAAGCACCCGGTCCTACCCCAGCGGTCAGCGGGTTGCCCACAGGCTCCAGTGGTGCACCGTTTAGCGGCGTCACAGGCTGCGCTTGGTAGCTGCTGTCGGGCCGATTAAAGTCGGGCGCCAGCACCTCGCGGCCATTGGCCAAGCGATAGGTTTTGGGCTCGGGCACGGGCCAACCCGTGATCACCGGGCCGTTTTCGCGGCCTGAGTCCATGGGGTAACCCTCACGATGCCCTTCTCGGACAAGGTAAAAAATTAACCCAGCAAAAAATATCCAGAACATGTACAACACGATCTGGGCCACATCAACGTATTGCGTGATTGCTCCTGTTCCCATCACCGTTTCTCCTTATAAAAACAACGCACACCCTTATCCCGGCATTTCTGCCAGACCCAACCTATTGGCCGAAGGGGCTTGCCCCCGCCGGCGCCGCACCAGTGGGCCCAACGCAATGAGCACCACAAAAAGCAAATAAATTTCTAGGTGAAAAACAAAGCTGTAGCCGGTCACCGGCGACTGCAACGGCACGCCCAAGTGGCCCGCCATGGCCAAGTGCCCCACGCCGTCGCGTAGCGCACCGCCCAATGCCATGGCCACACCCGCGGCGCTGGCTTGCACCGCACCCCATGCGCCCAACACCAAGCCGCTGGCGCCACCTTGCACAAACTCCATGGCGGTCAGCAGCATGCCCACCGCAAACAAGCCGCCCGCCATGCCAATCAAAAACGCGCCGCACTGAAACAACCAAGGCGCTTGCAACGGCGCGGCAAACACCACCATGGCAAACGCTGGCAGGCCAAGCAACACGCCGTTGGCCCCTAGCCGACAGGTATCGGTGCCGCGTGCCACCTGATGCGCCGACCAGGCAAAGGCCAACATCGCACCCAATGCGCTCAGTGCCGTTAAGGCGCTGGTGTGGCTCACCGCCAAGCCCAGCACCTCGCCGCCGTAGGGCTCAAGCACAATGTCTTGCATGCTAAATGCGCAGGTGCCCAAACCCACCGTCCACAAAAAGCGTCGCATGCCGGGCATGGCCATCATGGCCTGCCATTGCAACGCAAAGCCGCCTGGGGCGCGTGCGCCACGGCGTGCACCGCGTGCCTCTTGGCGCCACAGCGCGGTGAGGTTAAGCACCATCACCGCCACGGCACAACCTTGCACCACCTGAATCAAGCGCTTGGGTGAAAAATCGGCCAGCATCCACCCCAAGCCGGCCGCACCCAGCACCAAACCCACCAGCAGCGCGGTATACAAAAACGCCACCACGCGCGGCCTGGTTTGCGCGGTGGCCAAATCCGAGGCCAAGGCCATGCCAGCGGTTTGGGTAATTTGTATGCCCGCGCCGGCCAGCACAAACGCCAAACCAGCGCCCAAACGCCCCAGCCAAAGGCTGCCGGGGGGCGGGTCGGCCAGCAGCAACAAGGCAAACGGCATAATCGCCAAGCCACCAAACATCAGCAGGTTACCCATCCACAAATACGGCAAGCGGCGCAAGCCCAAGGCCGAAGGATGGGTATCGCTGCGGTAGCCAATCATGGCGCGCATCGGCGCAAACACCAGAGGCAGCGCCACCGACAACGCCACCCACCACGCCGGTACGCCCAACTCAACAATCATCACCCGATTCAGCGTGCCAACCAGCAAGGCCGTGGCAATGCCAATCGCCACCTGAAACAACGACAAGCGCCACAACTTGGCCAACGGCAAATCGGCTGAAGCCGCGTCTGCAAACGGCACATAACGCGCCATCAGGGCTTGCGCCCACGCCGGGGGGTGCATGCGCCAAGCCTTCACCGATGCCACTCCCAAGCCTGCGAGGTGTAGAAGCCGCGCGAGATGCGCTGCCCACGCCCCTCTTGCCACGCCGCACCCAGCGCCTGATTCAGCAGCGGGCGTAGGCGGGTCTGCGCCATGGGCTGCAACGCCGGCGAGCGCTCACCGCGCGGAAACCAACGGCCCACCCCATGCATCAGCGCCAACGCCGGGGTGCGCGGTGCAAAAGTAAACAGCATCGCCTGCCGAACCCGTGGCGCCAAGCGCTGCAAAGCATCGGCCAGCTGCTGCGGTTCGTAGTGAATCAGCGAATCCATGGCCACCATGTAATCAAAATCGCCCAAGGCGTCGTCCAGCATGTCACCGGCCAGGTACTGCACGTTTGTGCTGCCCTCGGCTTGTCGCTGCCGGGCCAGTTCAATCAACGTTGGTGACAAATCCACCGCCACCACCTGCGCCCCACGCTCAGCCAACGCCTGCGCCAACAAGCCCGTGCCGCAGCCGGCATCAAGCACGCGCTGGCCCTGCAAATCCAGAGGCAACCACTGCAGCAACGTCTCGCGCATGGCGTCGCGCCCGGCGCGTACCGAGGCGCGTATGCGACCCAACGGGGCGTCTGAGGTCAGCCGCTCCCATGCCTTGGCCGCGGTGCGGTCAAAGTAGTGCTCAATTTGCGCGCGGCGCTGCAGGTACGCGGTGTCTGGCATCAGTCAAAACCCAACAAGTCAAAAATATCGCGGTCTTTCATGGGCACGGCGCTCATGGGGTCGGTGCCAACCCACAACGCCGCAGCCAAACGCATGTACTCTTGGCGCACCGCCTCCAACTCGGGGCCTTCATCCATTTCAAACAATGTGGACTTTTTCAGTCGGCTGCGGCGAATCGCATCCAGGTCGGGAAAGTGCGCCGCCAACTGCAGCCCAATTTGTTGGTTGTATTTGTCGATTTGATCGGTTCCGGCGCTGCGGTTGGCAATCACACCACCGAGGCGCACGTTGTAATTTTTTGCCTTGGCACCAATCGCTTGCACGATGCGGTTCATGGCAAAAATCGAGTCAAAGTCGTTGGCGGTCACAATCAACGCCCGGTCAGCGTGCTGCAGCGGGGCTGCAAAGCCACCACAAACCACGTCGCCCAGCACATCAAAAATCACCACATCGGTGTCTTCCAACAGGTGGTGCTCTTTGAGCAGCTTCACCGTTTGCCCCACCACATAGCCGCCGCAGCCGGTGCCTGCTGGCGGCCCACCGGCCTCCACACACATCACACCGTTGTAGCCTTCAAATACAAAGTCTTCCACCCGCAGCTCTTCGGGGTGAAAGTCCACCGTCTCCAGCACATCGATCACCGTGGGCAACATGCGCTTGGTTAAGGTAAAGGTGGAGTCGTGCTTGGGGTCGCAACCAATTTGCAGCACCCGCTTGCCCATGTGAGAAAACGCTGCCGACAAATTCGAAGACGTGGTGCTTTTGCCAATTCCGCCTTTGCCATAAATGGCAAACACCTTGGCGTTACCAATTTTTAAGTTAGGGTCCAACGACACCTGCACGCTGCCCTCGCCGTCTTCGCCAGGGCGTGCGCCGCGGCCGATTGCTGTCACGGGTACTGCCACGGTATTCATGCCGCCGCTCCTTGTTGTATGCCTTCAAGACTGTCTTCCAACGCATCGCTGGCGCGTCGCAGCGCCTCCAAATGCTCGGCACTGGGTTGCCAAAAATTACGCTCCGATGCCTCCAACAGCCGGTTTGCCATGCGCGCCGACGCGGTGGGGTTAAGTGCAGCCAAGCGCTGGCGCATGGCGTCGTCGAGCATGTAGGTTTCGCTCAGGCGCTGATACACCCACGGCTCCACCTGACCGGTGGTGGCCGACCAACCCAAGGTGTGGGTAAGGTGCGCTTCGATTTGTTGCACGCCCTCGTAGCCATGCTGCAGCATGGTGTCGGTCCAGGTGGGGTTGAGCATGCGCCCGCGCGTCTCAAGCGCCACTTGCTCGCGCAGGCTGCGCACCTGCGCGTGGGCTTCGTCGTCGCGTGTTTGGTCGCCAATGTAAACCGGCATGGCGTCGCTGCTGAGTCCTTGCGCCTTGGCCACCGCGCGTGTCATGCCGCCCAAACTGTCGAAGTAGGTGTCCACCGAGGTCACGCCCAATTCCACCGACTCAAGGTTTTGATAACTCATGGCAACGTGTGCCAACGCCTCGCGCAGCAACGCTTGCTGGGCCTGGGGTTGGCCGCCGCGTCCATAGGCAAACCCTTTGCGTTGGCTAAAGGCGTCGGCCAACTCGTCGGCTTGGTCCCACTGGCCGCTGTCAATCAGCAAGTTCACGTTGGCACCGTAGGTGCCTTCGGCGTTGCTGAACACCCGCAAAGCCGCGCTTTCAAAATCGCAACCGTGCGTCTGCTGGCAGGCCAACACATGCTTGCGAATCCAGTTCATGTCTTCGGGCTCGTCGGCCTCGGCCGCCAAAAACGCCGCCTCGGCCAACAGCCGAATTTGCAGCGGCAACAAATCCCGAAATATCCCCGACAACGTCAGCACCACATCAATCCGCGGTCGCCCAAGTTGCTCAAGCGGCACCAAAGTTGCGCCGGCCAAACGGCCGTAGCTATCAAACCGCGGCGCCGCACCCATGAGGTGCAATGCTTGGGCAATGGCGTCGCCGCCGGTTTTTAGGTTGTCGGTGCCCCACAACACCATGGCCACCGATTCCGGCCAATGGCCATGGTCGGCGCGGTAGCGTGCCAACAAACGTTCAGCCTGTCGCTGCCCGCTGCGTTGGGCGTAGGCGCTGGGCAAGCCAAACGGATCAAAGCCGTGCATGTTGCGCCCCGTGGGCAGTACGTCGGGGTTGCGCAACACGTCACCGCCCGGGGCCGGTTTCACATAACGGCCGTCCAGCGCATGCAGCAAACCTTGCAGCTCATGGTCACCACACCACGCTTGGTTGGCGCGGCGCAGCGCATCCCAGCTGGCCTGCGCCTGCGCGGTGGCGGGATCCAGCCACTGTTGCCAGCGGTTCTCATTGGCGTCGTCCACCAAGGCTTGCAGCGCCGCTTCTGGCCACTGCACTTGGTGCCACGCCTGGCCGCAGGCTTGCAACCACGCCACACGTTGCGCGGCCGATGGCGCCTGACCCACCACGTGCAAGCCACACGGCATCAAGCTGTTGGTCAACTCGTCCAGTGCGTGTTGCCAGCGCGTCACGCACGTCTCGGGGTCGGTTGTGTCACCTGGCAAGTCCAACCGTTGCGCCAAATCCGTCATGCCTTGCAACGCCTCAGCGCGAGCTGCGGTGGCGTTGGCGGGCAGCTCGCGCCAATGACCAAGGGCCTCGCGCAATTCGCCCCAAGCCTGGTAGGCCTGCACGTGCGCCAGCGGTGGCGTGGCGTGCGTCACCAGCGTAGCCGCCGCGCGGCGCTTGGCCAAGGCACCCTCACTGGGGTTGTTGCCGGCGTACAAATACACGTTGGGCAAGTCACCCAACAAACGCTCAGGCCAGCACGTCTCGCTCAAGCCCACCTGCTTACCAGGCATGAATTCCAGCGCACCGTGGGTACCAAAATGCAGCACCGCGTCGGCGCCAAAATCTTCGCGTAGCCAACGATAAAACGCGCTGAATGCGTGGGTTGGGGCAAAGCCTTTTTCAAACAACAAGCGCATCGGGTCACCCTCGTACCCAAAGCCTGGCTGCACCCCCACAAAAATTTCGCCAAATTGCGCACCCAACACAAACAGATGTTGGCCATTGGTTTGCACCCGGCCCGGGGCTGGCCCCCACTGCGCTTCAATGGCCGCCAAGTGGGGTTCGCGCCGCACATGGTCGTCGGCCCCAATCAGGGCGTGCACGTTGGCCGGTGTGCCGTGGCGCGTGGCGTTGCCTTGCGTCACCGCCTCACGCAGCGCCTCCACCGTGGGCGGCACCTCAACTCGGTAACCTTGCGCGGCCAAGGCCTTGAGTGTGTTGTGCAGCGATTCAAACACCGCCAGCATGGCCGCTGTGCCCACGTTGCCAGCGTTGGGCGGAAAACAAAACAACACCACCGCCAGCCGTCGCTGCGCGTGTGGCTTGGCACGCAATTGCACCCAGCGCGCCACGCGCGCGGCCAATAACGAGGTGCGATTGGCTGCGGCCTGCATGTCGCGGCCGTCGCCGCTGCGCCCGCCATACACCATGGTGCCGGTGGCGCCATCAAGCTCAGGCAGCGCCACCATGATGGTGGACTCCACCGGCAACATGCCACGCTCGCTTTGGCGCCACGCGTCCAGTGTTTGAAACTCCAACGGCGCAGCGGCCAAGTACGGCACATCCAATTGCGCCAGCATCTGTTGCGCCGCGCGCGCGTCGTTAAACGCGGGGCCACCCACCAAACTAAACCCGGTCAGTGAAACCAATGCATCAATGCAAGGCTTGCCGTCTTTTAACCAATAACGCTCGGCCACCGGACGAAAATCCAAACCGGCGGCAAACGCTGGAATCACGGTGTAGCCTTTGGCTTCAAGCGCGCCAATCACGCCGTCGTAATGCGCGGTGTTACCCGCCAACACATACGAGCGCAACAACAGCACGCCCACCGTACCCTTTGACTTGCTTATCCTTGGCAGCGACGCCACCCGCTCCGTGAGTCGCGACGCCTCTGTGAGCCGGGGGTGGTACAAACCCACGTCGGGATACTCGCGCGGCGGTGCAACTTTTAACGTGCCTTGCCAACCGGCTCGCGGGCCTTGCGCATAACGGTCCACCAAACTCAGCACCAAGCCAGCCACGTTGTCTTCTGACCCGGCCAACCAATACTGCATGGCTTGAAAGTACAACCGTAGATCTTGTGCAGTGCCCGGAATAAAACGCAGCAGCTTGGGTAAGCGCCGCAGCATGCGCAGTTGCTTGGCCCCGGTGGTACCGGCCACGGCGGCCTTGCCGTCTTGTCTGGCCTTGGCCGCGCCACGCAGGCGGCGCAGCAAAGCCAACGGCCCGGTGGCTGGCGACTGCATATCCAGCCGCCCCATACGGGTCAGCTGGGTGACCTCGGTGGCCGACATCAAACACACCATGGCGTCGCAATCGTTGCGCCTGGCGTGCAAAGCCGCCAGCAAGGGGCGAAAGTGATCTTCCATGAACAACATCGTGACAAGCACGATGTCGGCCTTGCCAATCGCTTCCTCGCAGGCTTGCAAGCGCTGCGGGTCATCACCCCATAACGCCGCGGCGTGCACCTCCAGCGACACCCCTTGCGCCACCTGCGTAATGTGTTGCTGGGCGCGTTGGGCGGCACTCGCCAAATGCGCGTCCATGGTGACCAGCACCACACGCACGGCGGGGTGCGGCTTAGCGGCTAAAGTGCGCTTTGGCATCGTAAAGTGTGTCGACGGTGATTTGACTAAGCCCATGCTCACGGGCAAAACGTTCGGTGTTGCGCCTGGCTTTGCCGCGCACAAAAAATGGCACCTTGCGCAGTTCGCGCTCGGCGTCGTCGCCCCACAAGCCACCCTCGGCGGGGCTCACCTCCGGCGCGGGGGCGGCACGCGTGCCGTGGCCCAGGT
>Ga0181571_10003579_pt1 | contig 11637 bp, 12 predicted proteins | sample 101ome_17_FD_132440 | JGI IMG/M metagenome (GOLD analysis project Ga0181571, IMG submission 132440) | Coastal salt marsh microbial communities from the Groves Creek Marsh, Skidaway Island, Georgia - 101407AT metaG (megahit assembly) | ecosystem: Environmental > Aquatic > Marine > Intertidal...
CGATTTTGTGATAACCGCGCTCGCTCCGTTCGATTGAGTTGGTGCTGATTTACCGATGTACCTGTCACTTTCAGTAGCGTGTTTATCGGTGCGCACTTTGTCTGGGGTAGTTGCTGGGTGAGTTCAGCAGCCAGCAGTACGGTTTGATTAACGCCGCGTTGCAATTGTTTGCGCCAATGCATGGGAATAGGCAGCCAGTAATCGGCGGGCGGCACTACCGCTTGGTCGAGCGCTAGGCGCACCAGTAGCGGAGTTAATTCGCTTTGACCGTGAAATTTCCAAGCGTGTATCAGTTTTCGCAACGGCCCATCGAAGGCAAGGGGTGCCAAAATCGTCGACAGTGGCGATGACCGGCCATGACTGCGCGGGCGGCAAGCTCGATTGGCTCGTATCTGCTGGTAGCAGTTCTGGCACAACCAGCTCGGATGAAAGCAGCGTTCTTGGCAGCTGAGACACAGTGCCGGCAGGAATGGTTCTAGGCGGTCGCGACACTGGTTTACCAGCAATGCCAAATTGAGAACAGTGGGCAGCTTCATAAGCTCAGCGTGCACTGATAATGTGTTGATACCAACAGCCGGAACCGAGTATGACCTAAACTGCACATCAAAGATCAGTATTGAGTTAGTAGAGAGTCTTGGGATAGCAACGTGCAGATCGAGACGTTCTCAGCAGGCATACAGGCGTAACAGTCGCCAGCACCTATGCCAATTTGCTACTCTCTGGGCTCTAGAGGAGAGCGCGGCCATGTCACAGCCTGACCAGTACAACGATGATCCCAATGCCCCGCGGCTTAACGCTGAAGATCAGGCTAGGGTAGACGGTTTTTTAGAGCGCGGTGTCAATTCGGTGGAGCGAAAGCCCTTTAGGCCGTTGTTTCTCATCTTTTTGTTAATTGCGGTGGTTACTGGCTTTAGCCTGTTGAGCCAAGGTATCGCCCGCTGGGCCGGGGTGTACTAAGCCCGTTGGCCAGTTACGCCCCATTTGGTATGCTTCGCGGCCTCGGTGTGTAGCGCAGCCTGGTAGCGCACTTCCTTCGGGAGGAAGGGGTCGGAGGTTCAAATCCTCTCACACCGACCATCACTTCCCTTTAAATCTCAGACGATTTTCACACCATCATTTTCTCAGTTTGCTTTTCGTCAACGGTGTGGGGGATCCCGTCTGCGCCATGACCTAACTGCTCAACGTCGTCTGATGGCTTTGAGTGTTAGGCATCTTGTGACTGGAAATAGCGGGGTGTTCGCCACGGCGCCACGCGAAACGAGCGCACATAAAAAGACTGGAAAAAGATGATGATGATCCAGGTCCAAAACGCCGGGCCGCGGATAGCCGCCACCCAATCGGTGGGAATACCCAACAAGGTAGTATCGCTGGCAAAGTGATCAAAGCTGAATCGCATTTCACAGTGACTGGTGGCGCAGTTACGAATGGCTTCAATGGCAGACCATATGTCGCTGAACGTGCCCCAAAGGCTACTCAGGCCCAATACGATACTGCTAATCCAAACTGTAAAGGCTGCAAAAGCAATCCAGGCCAGTGCATCACTAAGAGTCTCTTTCACGGCTTCGCTTCCTTCTGTTAACGGCATCGCTCAGCTTTAACGCTGCTTTTATATGACTGTTATCTGTCAAAAACCGTCTCCCGCGGCCCGATTCTACAGTGACAAAGGGCGCGCAGTGTTGGTCTGTTGTGTTTTAGATGCATAAGCTGGGTGGAACTAGAGTACCGCGACCCCAGAGATTTGGGAAAAAAATCCCAAAATAGTTGACAGCACCATAATTTGGGAATAAATTCCCAAATTATGGTGCATGAAACCCTTCTTAGCCTGCAGCGGGCTGCCCGAACTATCCTTACTCAGCTTGTGCGTTGCTGGTTACGCCACGGCGTGACGTACGGTGTGTTTAGCGAGCTTACCCGTCAGATTTTTGTCGAGCAGGGCCATGAGCTTGTTCAATCCAGCCAAGGCAAGGCAACAGCGAGTGCCGTTGCGGCGATCACCGGGTTGAGTCGAAAAGAGATCAAGCGATTACGGGAGGTTGAGGAAGAAGCCCTAACGCTCGCCGCCTTATCCCGTGGCCGAGCTGTTAGGGTTTTGGCCGGTTGGACAACGGATCCACGCTTCAATATCGATGGCAAACCACAGGTTCTGAGTCTTGATGCATTAGATGGTGGTTTCCGTGCGCTAGTTGAAGGTTACGCCTGCGACGTAACGCCCGTCTCGATGCTGAATTTGCTAGAGCGAGCAGGATGCATAGAGTACGTGATGGGGGGGGTGGCGTTAATGCGCAATGCGTATCTGCCTATGGCTACTCCAGCTGAGCGACTCGATATTTTGGGCACCGATACCACCGAGCTAATGGCCAGCATTGCTTACAACATCAGCTGTCCTAGTGATCAGCGCGTTTTCCAAAGAAAAGTAAGCACTTCAGGGCTCTCGATCGAAGCACTTCGCGACTTTCAAAATTATAGCAACGAAAAATCCCAGCAGCTGCTAGAAGACTACGACCAGTGGCTGGCGGACCGGCTTGCACAAGACGATCAGCTTCATGATGACCGTGGGCATGGGGTATCAGTGGGCATTTATTTTTACAGTGACATCATAGGAGATCAAAAATGAAACACGTATTTACGGCGCTGGCATTTGCTGTTGGCGCAAGCCTCGTCGCAGTTGGCGTTGAGTCACATCCAGCCAGCGGAAGATTCGGTGCACTGTTCGGCACAATACAGACAATGCGCAGTGGGCAATCCGCGATTAATTCAACCTTGGGTATCAGCGGTAGCGGACGTCCCGTTGCGCTGGGAACGATTGACGGCTTTGGCTCTATATTTGTGAACGGTGTTGAATTTGAGACCGATGATGCCCAGATATTTCTGGACGGCCAGCGCGGCAGTGAAGCAGATCTTGATGTCGGTATGGTGGTTCTCGTAAAGGGGTCGGTGAATGCAGATGGTAAAACCGGCATAGCTGAGACCGTTATATTTGACGATGAAGTTGAGGGACCTATTGCTGCCATCAGTATGAACACCGATGGCGATGCAAAGCTAATTACCGTGCTGGGTGCCGATGTTATCGTTGAAAAAACTGGGACGGTATTTGAGGGCGTTACCTTTGACACGCTGGCTGTGGGCGACGTGGTGGAAGTCTCTGGCTTTCCTGAGGGCATAGCCAATCTCCGCGCCACTCGAGTTGAAAAAAAATCGAGCCGCTACACAGCAGGAAGCCAGATCGAAGTCAAAGGCTCGGTTAGCGGACTAACCGACACCACATTAATGATTCGGGACCAATTGGTCGATTATTCCGGCGCCAAGCTCTCTGAATTTAAAAATAGATCGCCAGCTGACGGGGACTATGTCGAGGTCAAGGGTATCCTGCAGGGTAATACCTTAGTGGCATCTTACATTGAGCTGGAAGGATCAAGCCGTGGCAACTTTAGTCATGACGATGACGCTTTGATCAATGATGGCGATGACTACTCAATACAGGGTGCTGTTCGTAACTATGTCAGTGACGCACAGTTTGAGGTTAATGGTGTTGTCGTTGATGCCTCCAATGCAGTGCGGGTGCCCAGTGGTCTGCGACTCATAAATGGGGTCGCTATTGGGGTACAAGGTAGTTGGCAGGGAGAGAGGCTCATTGCCTCGCGCATAGAGGCCAGGCGTGGTGATCTCGAGATCGAAGCGAGTATTGTGCGCTTGGACGCCATTCTCGGGACAGTCTCTTTGGAATTATTTGGTGGTACGGTGACAGTGGAAACAGACGTTCAAACGCTGCTTGATGACGACACTGGCTCACGACGTTCAATGACGTTCTCTGACCTCCGGTTGGGCGATTTTGTTGAAATAGAAGCGGTGGACTTAGGCGATCGAATCATAGCCACCCGCATTGACAGAGACTATCCAGATGACGTGGAGCTTCAAGCAGCAGTGGAGTCATTCTCCGCACCGTCGACGATTACCGTGGCAGGCTTAACTGTCTCTGTGAGCAATGCAAGGTTTGAGGGTAAAAGCGGTGCAAATACTGACGCCGACAGTTTTTTTGCGGATCTCGCGGTTGGCGATTTGGTCAAATTGGAAGATCGAAACGGGGATGGTGCAGCCGATAATGTGGAATTTGAAAATGCAGGTCGCCCAGATGGCGGCTATGACTTTGATGATGACGACGAAGACGATGATTCCTATCAGAACAGCTGGGACGATGCTGATGATGGGGACGAGGCTAATGATGACGACTTCGATAACGATTCATCGGAGGATGACGACGATGGCGATGGCGATGGCGATGGCGATGGCGATGGTGATGGCGATGACGATGACGATGACGACTAGTTTTGGTCTTATACTGGGTCGCGGGAGCCGGCCTGGGCGGGTCCGGCAACTCCGGTTGAGACATTGAGCCTAGCGCGCGGACAGTTGTTCATTGCCAGGCTCTAGACTGGCAGCTACAACGCGTTATTGAGGCACCATTATGCAGTTCACACTCTGGCCCGCCTGCGTCAAGGTACACGGTTTTGAGCAACAAGTGCAGGCCGCCGCCGCGGCTGGATTCGATAGCCTTGCTATTTCCCCTGTCATGATAAAAGTGTTGCGCGATATGGGGTGGGGTGATGACCGTATTCGCGACTATCCCCGAGACCACGGTATTTGCTTAAGTCATTACGACGGCTTTAGCGATTGGGCGCCGTTGCGGTACTCCTCTGATTTGGCGGACGAGGCCAAGGCCATTTTCGATGTCTCCACTGACGAGTGCCTGGCAATGTGTGACGCACTGGAGCTTAGCGCTATCTGCGCCGTGGGAGCTTTTGGGGCCGGTGAGTGTGAGCTCGAAGCATTACAAGACAGCTTTGGCCGCTTCGCCGAGCGCGCTGGCAATGCTGGTGTGCGCGTTGATTTAGAATTTTTGCCCATGTGGGGCATTGCTGACTTGGCAACAGCCTGGGAGGTGGTGGCGCCATCTCATGGGCCGGCTTCGGGAATCCTCTTAGACACCTGGCACTTTGTGCGCGGCAACCCCGACCTGGAACTACTGGCATCACTGCCCGACGGTGCCATCACGGCGGTGCAGTTAGCCGATGCCGACGCCGAGATTCGCGGTGATAGTCTGTTTGAGGACACGCTGCGATTTCGAAAGCTGCCGGGTGAGGGGGCTTTCCCCTTGGAGGCTATCAAGCAATCTCTGAGCACACAGAGTCAGATCGCTTCGATAGGCCCTGAGATCTACGCCGATGCCATGGATTTATTGTCAGCGGAAGACGCCGCCCGGCAATGCGCCGAGGCGAGTCGGCAGCAGTGGCCTATGTAGCAAGGCCGGCTCAGCGCCCCAGTTTATCGAGTAAGCTGTAGAACAGCATCCCCGCCACGAGGCCAGGCCAGCGCAGTAACGTACCGCCGGGAAATCGGTGGGTGGGTATCGATCCCATGAGATCAAAGCTCTGGCTGTCGTTATCAATAGCCGCGGCTAATAACTTGCCGGCCATTGTTGCTGTGGGTACACCGTGACCGGAAAAGCCTTGGGCGTAAAGCAGGTGTTCGCCTACGCGACCAAAGTCCGGCATGCGGTTTAGCGTAATGGCTAGGGTGCCCCCCCAGCCGTAATCGATGCGCGTGTCTTTTAACTCGGGGTAGATGCGCAGCATATGCGGGCGCACAAAGTTTTTAATGTCCTTTGGAAAACGGGAGCTGTAGTTCTCACCGCCGCCAAACAACAATCGGCCATCGGCACTGAGCTTCCAATAGTTAATCACAAACAGCGTGTCCGATAAGCTGGTGTTATCGCCACTTAGCTGTCGACAGATGTCTTCGGATAAAGGCTCGGTGGCAATCATGAAGTTGTTGATCGGCATAATATTGCTCGCGAGCTTTGGCGCAAGTTTGCCCAGGTAGCCGTTACAGGCCATGACGATGCGCTTTGCGGTAACCGTGCCTTGTGGGGTTTTCACGCGCTTGCCGTGCACGGCCAGTGCGGGTGTGGATTCGTAGACCTCCGCTCCAGCGTCAGCCACACCTTTAGCCAACCCCAGTGCGTATTTATAGGGGTGCAAATGCCGCGCACCACGATCAAGGCTGGCGCCATAAAATCCCTGGGCGCTGGTATGTGCTGAGAGGTCGTCTTGTTCTATGTAACTGATCTGCTCGTAGCCGTAGCGATCACGCAGATGGTTAACTTCTTCGGCCAATTCTTCTGCGTGCCCCGCCTTGGCCGCCAAATGCAAATTACCTTGGCCCAGCTCGCACTCGATGCCCAGCTCCTCGACCAAAGATTCCACCAGCTGTACCGCGTCAAGACCCAGCCGCCACAGATCTTTGGCGGTGTTGAGGCCCATCCACTTTTCCAGCGTAGCTTGATCGACACGCTGGCCGGTTCCGACGTGACCGCCATTGCGGCCCGAGGCGCCCCAGCCAAGGCGGTTGGCCTCTAACAAAATGACGCGATAGCCCCGCTTCCTGAGGTGCAGCGCCGTGGAGAGACCGGTGTAGCCACCACCAATCACACAGACATCGGTGTCGTGATCACCTTCGAGGGCGGCGAAGTTGCGCGGTGTCCCCGCCGAGGCGGTATACCAGCTATCAATGAGATCGTTTGCGTAGTTCATGGCCCCATTATGGACCGTGTCTGGGTTTCTGCCAGCCTACCCAAAAGTGGCAGTGGGGTTTGCGGTGTGCTTTCACTCGACCTCCGCCAGGGTCATTTTGGGCCAAGTGAACTGCGCTGAAGAGAGCCTGCTCTTACGCAATGCATACAGTGTTTGCCCAAAGGTGGCAGTTTGACCGCTTGTCGTTGGGGCCTACCTCGGCACATACTGGCCATCCCTATGCAACAAACAGGTTTTTATGTGTCCCAGTAAGCGGGTCGACCCTGAATCGAATACCGTCATTCACAGTCCCGAGTGGGTGAATGCGGCAGCCGCCATTCCACCGGCGGATCTCAAGACCATTTCCAAATGGCTCACCGATAACAACATCTCCGAAGTGGAATACATTGTCCCCGATATGACCGGTAACGCCCGGGGCAAGTTCATTCCAGCACACCAGTTCCTGGCCGAGACCGACCACAAGTTGCCCGAGAGCATCATGGTGCAAACGGTCACCGGCGAGTACACCGATGATCACTGGGATTTTGTTGAGCCCACCGATACCGACATGATTTTAAGGCCCGATGCCAGCACCTTGCGCAAGGTGCCGTGGGCGCGCGAGCCCACCGCGCAAATTATTGGTGATTGTTTTAAACCCGACGGCACTCCCCATCCACTATCTACGCGCAACGTGCTGCGCTATGTGTTGGGCGTCTATGAGAAAGAAGGGCTGCAGCCGGTTGTCGCTCCGGAAGTCGAGTTTTTCTTGGTCAATAAAAATACTGACCCCGATTACGAGTTAATGCCCCCGAAAGGGCGCTCGGGGCGCCGAGAGGTGGCGCGATTATCGTTCAGTATCGATGCCGTCGCTGAGTTCGAAGATTTTGTCGAGGACATGTACGACTACGCCGACGAGCAAGGCTTAAAGGTAGACACCCTCATTCATGAAAACGGCGCCGCGCAGATGGAAATCAACTTCCGTCACGGCGATCCGCTGCTCATGGCTGACCAAGTGTTTGTCTTTAAGCGTACAGTGCGTGAGACCGCCCAAAAGCATGGTATGTATGCCACGTTTATGGCCAAGCCCATGCAGAAAGAGCCGGGCAGTGCGTTGCACATTCACCAGTCGGTGTTAGACCTCAAGACCGGCCGCAATATTTTCAGTGACGACAATGGCGAGCCTAGCGCGCGCATGATGCACTACCTAGGTGGCCTTCAGCGTTTCACCCCTGAGCTCATCAGCTTCTATGCGCCCAACGTCAATTCCTACCGCCGCTTGGCACCGGATATCTCGGCACCCATTAACCTGAGCTGGGGCTTTGATAACCGTACCACCGCGTTTCGTGTACCTAGCAGTGACGCCGACAACCTGCGCATTGAAAACCGCTTCCCGGGCGCTGACGCCAATCCGTACTTGGCCATCACTGCCACATTAGTGAGCGGTTTATTGGGTATGCGCATGGGCTTACAGCCTACCGAGCCCCATCAGGGTACCGCCAACGACGATGACGTGGTGGTGGCGCGGACGCTGGAAGAGGGCGTTCGCCAGTTAAACGATACGCCGGCGCTTCAAGAACTGGTGGGAGAGCTCTTTATGCGCGCCTATGCGGCGGTCAAACTGGACGAGTTTGAAGAGTTCAATCGGGTGATCAGTTCCTGGGAGCGCGAGCACTTGTTGCTGCAAGTTTAAGCGGTGGTAGTGGAGTCGTCAGCAAGCAGCGTTGTGCCCGGAGGTGTATGGGGGCAGCGACTGTTTAAAACAGTGAAGTACCTAACCTTCGCCTTTCTGACGCTCAACATCTTTTTATTCTTTGGCCAAGAACTCGAATCGGCGCACCACAGCTTGAATCAGGGCTTTAATCTGGCGCAGGCGGTGCAGTTATTTTCCGCCACGCTAGATACCGCCGCCTGGGTGGTGTTATTGCTGCTGTTTGAGGCAGAGACCGCCATCATTCCGGACCAATACCTAGTGGGTTGGACTAAGCGCAGCATCCACGGTGTCCGCCTTGTATGCGGCGCCGCTATTGCCTCGGCTTGGTTTGGTTACATTGGCGAGTGGCAAGTGTTTCTCGGTGCGTTGCCGGCTCCGGCTGCTGCCTGTGATCTGGTTGGCGGTGATTGGTCTGTGCTGTTGGACTTCGACGACTTTGTGCCACTGAGTGCAGACAACTGCGCCCTGCTACCCGCCGACACGCTTCAGGTCAGTGGTCTTGAGCAGGTCTTAGCAGCGCCGGCAGCGTTTGCCAGTGCCGCTGAGTTGGCGCTTGTGGATGTGATCAATGCCGGAGCCTGGATACTAGTGGTGGTCGTGCTAGAGGTTGAGGTGCGTCAGCAGCTGCGCGGCGGTATACCTGAGCATTGGAAGGGTGTCTTGGGCTGGAGCAAGATCGCCATCTACAGTACCTTGGCGTTGGCGGCCGTTTATTGGGGTATTGAGGGCGACTTTTTAGACTTTTGGGACGCCGCGTTATGGTTGTTTGCGTTTGTGTTTATCGAGATGAACGTTTTTGATTGGCAGTTTGAGCAACACGCTAAAGAGCAAAGTATCTAGGGGTAGAAAATTCGACGGGCCGTATTTCGAGCGGCCGAGTTACTAGGGGTCAAATTTGGGGGGCAAGAACCCCTGTGGCGGCAGACCCGCCACGGCGAGACTTTATGGGGCGACGCGCTTAGAAGTCGTCGCCGAAGTCGAAATCGAAGTCGCCTAGCTCCTCACGCAGTCTTAATGTTTCAAGACGCTGCTCCGCCCGTCGGCGTTTTTCTGCCAAGCTTTGGGCGCTTTTGGAACGCACGCTAATTTCCAATTCCTCGAACTCCTCGTCACCAAATTCCGCCATCATCGGATCAAACAGATCGTCTGCGGCGCCGGAGTCCTCACTGTGTTGCTGGTTACGCTCACCCATAAATCACCTCCCGATGATTTTGAACAAACACCTCAAACCGAACGATTCGGTTCAGTGCCCAGTTATCCTCAACGGCGCATACTTCGCAACATTTATCTTGTATGGATTAGTACTCAATTCGCGCGCCGAAATAACTATTGAAAATATGGCGATCTTCAGTGCCGGACATCCTTGTCCCGTCCAAGGCATCCCTGCCGCACCGTTACGCCTGAGCGTAATGGCACCGAAGTACCGCCAATTTATATAGAGCAAACGCCGTGCCAATTGCTAACGGCGTTAAAACACGCGGATTTAGGTGGGGGATGGGGCGATATCGTGGTGCAGGGCGTGTCCGCTTGGTACTAGATCGTGTCCATTGCGGCTTCAATGTGTCCGGCAATGGTTTCCGGAGCATCGACGTCGACATCAACGGTGATATCGGCCCAGCGTTCATAGAGCGGAATGCGCTCGCGATAAATATCGGCCAAGGTTTGATTTTTGGATGAGGCAATACCGCGATCGGGTGCCAGAGAAATACGGTAGTCCACAGTCTCTAACTTCGCGCGTAAATAGACTACTGTAGTGTGTGCAGCCAGACGTGCCATGATGGCGTCGCTGTAAACCACCGAGCCGCCGGTAGAGACCACGCTGTGTTCCAGTGGCATCTCCAATAACACCTGCTGTTCGACCTCGCGCAAATAGAGATGATCATGAGCGGCGATAATTTCAGCCAAGGTGGCATGCTCTCGAGATTGAATCAAAATATCGGTGTCGACAAAGTCGCAACCCAAGCGCTTGGCGAGAAGCACCCCGACTGTGCTTTTACCGCTGCCCGGAAAGCCAATAAGGCTGACGATGTGTTGACCTGACATACCAAACTCCCCCTGTGTGCCGACACTTTACCGATACCCTTGCCCTGGGGCCAGCCAGCGCCGAGAATAACGCCCCCAAGGAGCGCGCTATGACCGACTTAACCACGGCTTTGGCCGATTTACATCACGCACTTGGCGCCCGCATGGTGCCTTTTGCCGGCTATGCCATGCCGGTGCAGTATCCCGAGGGCATTATCAAAGAGCATTTACATACCCGTGCTCGTGCCGGGCTGTTTGATGTCTCCCATATGGGTCAAGTAATGGTAAGCGGTGCTCAGGCGTGCGCCGAATTGGAAGCCTTGATGCCCGCCGATCTTGCGGGTCTTGCCCTCGGTGCTTCCACTTATTCGTTGTTAATGAACGCCAGTGGCGGCGTTGACGACGATTTGATTGTCACCCGTTTGGCAGAGACCCAGTTTTTGTTGGTGGTGAATGCCGGTTGTAAACACGATGACATTGCCCGTATCACCGACGCCTGCAAAACCAGTGAGGTGATCTACCTAGAAAACAAGGCTTTGCTGGCACTGCAGGGCCCCGCTGCACGCGAGGTCATGGCGCGTCTGGCACCAGAGACTGCAGACATGGTGTTCATGACGGGTAGGCCTGTATCGGTTGCCGGCATCGACTGTTATGTCACCTGTTCGGGTTACACCGGTGAAGACGGTTTTGAGCTGTCTTGCGACAATACCCATGCCGTTGCCTTGGCAGAGTGTTTATTGGCCGAACCTGAGGTAGCCCCGATTGGCTTAGGTGCTCGAGATTCCCTGCGCTTGGAAGCGGGTTTGTGCCTTTACGGCCATGAGCTCAATACCGATATTTCGCCCATTGAAGCCGGCCTCGGCTGGGCCATAGCCCGCGTTCGTCGACCGGAAGGCGCGCGTGCTGGAGGTTACCCCGGTGCAGAGCGGGTGGCGAGTGAACTGGCCTCAGGGGTTTCTCGTCGTCGTGTAGGATTGCAAGTGGCGGGTAAGCGCCCGGTGCGTGAGGGCCAAAGCATTGTCGACGCAGCGGGTAACCCTGTTGGTGTGATCAGCTCAGGCGGGTTCGGCCCCACTGTGGGTGCGCCGGTGGCCATGGGTTTTGTGACCCCAGAGTGTGCCGCCGTCGATACTGAACTTCAGGTAGACGTCCGCGGTACGCTGGTGTCGGTGCGCGTTGTCGCCTTACCTATGGTCCCCGCGGGTTACCACCGGGGTTGAGACGCTCGGGTAACCCCGGCTCACGGTGCTGCCGCCAGACCCCTTGGGCGTAACGCAGCAGCACCCGTGCCATACGCGTAACCCTCGCGCCAAGCCCCTTACGCCAAGCCAATACGCC
>Ga0181571_10003585_pt1 | contig 11630 bp, 1 predicted proteins | sample 101ome_17_FD_132440 | JGI IMG/M metagenome (GOLD analysis project Ga0181571, IMG submission 132440) | Coastal salt marsh microbial communities from the Groves Creek Marsh, Skidaway Island, Georgia - 101407AT metaG (megahit assembly) | ecosystem: Environmental > Aquatic > Marine > Intertidal zone...
CTCAACCGAACCTCCCGACCCTCCCCGCCCTCCTCGCCCTCCTCGATCAGCGTCACCTCCTGCCCCGTGTGCATCCACATGTTCAGGTACGCCGCCTCGATCGCGTCGAACCCGCGCGTCTCGGCGACGACGCGCGCGAGCGCCTCGAACCGCGTCGCGAATCGCGCCGCCAGCGCCTCCCGCGTCACCGGCGCGAACGGCACCGCGTCCGCGTCCACGCCTCGGTCCCGCCGCGCCGCCTCGATGATGTGATTCACGCACGTCGTCGGCGCGGGGTTGTCGAGGTTTATCCCCACGCCGACGACGACGTCGAACGCGCCGTCGGCGTACGTGGACGCGCACAGCACGCCGCCGATTTTTTGTCCCCCGCTGTACAGATCGTTCGGCCACTTGACGCGAACGTCGAGGACGGAAGCGTCGGCGGAAGCCTTGCCGCTTCGCCGCGGGGCGGGGAACGACACCCTCGCGGCGTCCTGGATGGCCTCCACGGCGGCCATGGTGGCGACGTACTGCAGGAACGGTAGGGTGCGGCCCTCCGCGTGCCGCGCGAGGAGGGAGAAGGTGAGACACCCGGGAGGACTCGTCCACGCGTTCCCGCCGCGGCCGCGGCCTCCGGTTTGCGAGTCGGCCACCACCAGAGCGCCTCGCGGGATGACCTCGCCGGGCGCCGCGGCGGTGTTGTCGGAGACGAGCGTCTGCGTGGAGGGCAGGACGCGCGCCGTGAGGAGGACGCGGCCGAGCGCGGACGCGCGGAGCTCGGCGAAGTACCTCGCGGGATCGAACTCGCTCGCGTTCGCGTCGACGCCCTCGGGGAGCGGGAACGAGGCGGGGAGGATGAGGACGTCGGGGGAGGCGGGGGGCGCGACCGCGCCGCGGAAGAGCGCCGCCGCGCCCGGATCCGACTCGGACGCGACGTGCGCGCGAACGCACGCGCGGCGCGGCGCGTCCGGCGCGGTCGCGGCGGGGTCGTGGGCGGGGTCCGCGTCCATGCTCGCCACCGCGCGACGACCGAGGATCCCGCCCGAGGACGACGCGCGCGCCTCGCCCCGGCGGCGGGCGCGAAGAGACGCGACGGCGGAGACGAGAGGGCGCCCGCCAGGGTCGGGCCGCGCCGCGCCGCGCGAGGTCGATCGCGCGACGTTCGAAGCCGCCGCCGAGAACGAGCTCGGCGCCCGCGCGCCGCGCATCGAACAGTGCCGCCGGCGGCGAAGCAGCCACGACGACGCGCGCGCGACCGAAACCGCATCAGTTTTCGGCTGCTGTCTTCGTCATCATCCTCGAGTCTACAAATCTACCTTCGGTACGTTTATGTACGTCGCGCCGCGCTCGGCGCGCTCTCTCGTCGTCGGAGCCACGCCGTCGCTCACGCGTCCTCACCCGCCTCCGGCGGTTTCTCGGGTTCCTCGGGTTCCTCCGCGTCCTCATCCTTCGGTTTCTCGAACGTCACCGGGTAATACTTGAGCGGCTCCTTCCACTCGCTCGCGCCGCGCGTCAGGCTGAACCAGTACTTCTTCTTCCTCCCGGACTTCTCCGCCGTCGCCTCCTCCCACTCCTCGCACGCGTCCGCCGCGCCCGCGTCGCGGTGCACCCTCGCCTCGGTGTGAGGGATCCCGGGATATATATCGTACAGCACGCACCCGTCCGCTCGAAACACGACGCGCTCGGCCGGGGCGCTCGCGCCGTCGCCGGGGCACTCCACCGCCACCGTCCCGAGCGCGACGGATTTGGGGGGTTCCACCCCCTCCCAAAGAGACAGCGCGACGCGCGCGTACGCCAGCGGGCCGAGGTGCTCCGGCGAGGACAGTTCAGCCGTCGTCCCGAGAAGCTCCAGCGCGGCCGTCGCGCCGGCGTGGCCGACGAGGGTCACGTAAAGGCCGAACCAATCCGGGGATGGAAGCGGATCGCACCCCTCGAGCGACACGCGGTACGTGAACGCGGGACCCTCGTCGGGGGCTTCGTCGGGGGCTTCGTCATCGTTCGCGGCGAAAGCCGCGCCCGAGCCTTCCTCATCACCCGCGGGCGCGGCGGGCGGCGGGGCGGCGGCGGGCGGCGGGGCGGGCGAGGACTCCTCCGGACGCGCCTCACCCGCCGCGCCTTCGCCCTCGGCGGCGTTCTTCTCCGCGGCCTTCGCCTCGGCCTCCGCCTCCGCCGCGGCCTGCGCCTCGAGCGCGGCGAACTCCTGCGACTCGGACAAGCCCGGCGCGGCGGGGACGGGGACGGGCCGCTTCGGGGGGTCCGGCGGGTTCGGGGGGTCCGGCGGGTCCGAGGGCGGCGGCGCGTCCGGGCTCGGAGGCGCGTCCTGACCCTCCCCGGGCTCGTCCTGACCCTCCCCGGCCTTCTTCTCGGCGGCCTTCGCCTCGGCCTCCTCCGGACGCGCCTCACCCGGCGCGCTTTCGCCCTCGGCGGCTTCCTTCTCCGCGGCCTTCACCTCGGCCTCCTCCGGACGCGCCTCACCCGCCGCGTCCGGATGCTCTCGGCTCGACTCTTCTCCGCGCAGCTCCCGGAGCTTCCGAACATCCTCCGCGGCGTCCTTCGCCTTTTCGCGTAGATCGGCGGCGTCCAACCCTCGCTTGGACACCTCGAGCGCGATCCTCGCGGCCTTCTCCTCGCCGCCGTAGATCCAGTCGTCCAGCTTCCCGACCCACTCCCGCTCGGTCGCGACGCGCGTGACGACCACCTTATCGAGGTTCCACGAGCTCTGCATGGCGCCCAGCATCCCCGCCCCGCTTCCGTCGTGCCACACGACCACCTCCTTGAGCTCCCGCAGGGGCGCGTCGACGACGCGGTCGAACGCGTCCACGCTCTTGGCGTCGAAGTATTCCGCCGCGCGGTCCATCGCGAGGGCCCCGGACGAGGCGCCGTCCACGTCCACCAGCTCCGCGAACACCGCCGCGTCCGTCCCCGCGCCCGTCTCCCCGCCCGTGTAAAACGTCACGCGGTACTCCCCGGGCCATCCCCGGTCTCCTCCTTCGCCGCCCGCCTCCGCCGCGCGTAGCGCCGCCTCCGCGCGCGCCGCCTCGTCCGCGACGCTCGCGGAGGCGAGGATCCCGTCCACCAGAACTTTGCCCTCCGAGCCCACCCAGTCGCCGCAGTGGAACACCCACTCCGTGCCCTTGGCGAGCGCGAACACGCTCACCCGTTCGCAGAACCACGAGTCGCCGAAGACGCCGTCGTTCGCGCACGCGAGCCTCACCCCCCGGATCTCGCCGAGCTCCGTCGCGCGGCTCGCGACGAACGTGTCCACCGCGCCCGAGGAGAAATACTGCTCCCTCTGCTCGCCAAAGTCGAACGCCCAGGGCGAGTCGAGGCCCTCCGCGTCGATCGCGATCGAGACCTTCGCGTCCGTGCCGGAGCCCATCCGCGATCCCGTGACGACGTCGACGCGGTACTTGAACGCGGCGGCGGCGGCCTTCGCCGAATCGGGCGGCTTCTTCGCCGGGGTGAGCGTTCGCTCGAGCCCGCCGGGAGCGTCCGCGGAGATCCAGTCCTCGCACGCGAACGTCGCGACCTCACCCGTGGCGTCGTTCCTGACGTCGAGCGTCGCGAGGTGCCACGCCGGCGAGGACCCCCTGCCGTCGTGCCGCACCGCGACCCCGACGACGGCGCCCACGTCGACGCCCTCGACCCGAAACTCGTCCGCCGCGCCGCGCCGGAACGGGTCGCCGCGGTCGTCCGGCAAACGCGACCACCCCGTCGTGACCCCGCCGGCTCCGGTGATCTCCACCGAGACCGTCGCGTCCGTGCCCGCGTTCTCGAGATCCGACGTGCGCGTCGTGACGGTGTACGTGACCGTCTCGCGCCGCGCCCTCTGCCCGCCGCTCGCGGGTTCGAGCTCGAGCGTCGTCTGGAACGGCGCCCTGGACGAATCCAACCACGCGTCGGCGTCGAAAAAACGCTCGCGGTGCCAGTCCGGGGCGTCGGGGGCCGCGTCCAGGTCCTCGATGACGACGTCGTCGAGTTTCCACGCGGGACCGAACCCCGTGCCGTCGTGGCCGATCTTGACGCGGCGAATCTCCCCGAGAAACGCCGACTCGAGGAAGAAGATGTCCTCCGCGCCCCTCTGGAAATTATCCGCGCTCGTGTCCAGCGACCGCTCGCCCGTGTCGCCGCGCTCGCCGTACACGACGATCGAGACGTTCGCGTCCGTGCCGCTGCCGCGATCGCCCGAGGTGCGCACGGTGACCTTGTACCGGTGGCGGCGCGAGGCGACGAGCGCGTCGTCGTCACCGGGGGAAGACGCCGCGAGCGTCTTCGGCTCGTTCGCGCGCACGACGGCGTCGCACCAAAAAGACGTCGACGTCTTCGACCCCGCCTTCTGCACCTCCACCGCGCGCACGTGCCAGTCGCTCCCGCCGAAGATCCCGGCGCCGTCGTGCGCGAGCACGGCGGTCTCGATGACGTCCATGCTCGGCCCCTGGACGCGGAACACGTCCGACGCGCCGCGTTTAAAATCGTCCGCGGACGTCTCGAGCGGGAACGGACCCATCGCCACCTCCTCTCGCTCGCTCTCGTCGTCGGCGGGGGCGCGTCGTCGCCGCCACCCGCGGAGAGTGAGCGTGACGTTGGCGTCCGTCCCCGCGCCGCGCGCGTCGCTCGTGTGCGTCGTGACGACGTACCGCGCGAGCTGCGAGTCCGCCTCGGCGGACGCGTCGCCCGGGTAAATCACCTGCGAGATTTGGTTCGGGGGTTTATCCTCCGCGAACCACCGGTTCACGGCGAAGGCGCGCGTCGCACCCGTCGTCGCGTTGGTCACCTCCACCGACGCGCAGTGCCAACTCGCGCCGCCTCCGAACACCGAGCCGCTGTTATCGTGCCCGAGCCGGATGCGCTCGATCGCGCCCACGTCCGCGCACTCCGCGTGGAACACGTCCGCCTTCCCGCGCTCGAAGTTATCCGCGGAGTTCTCGAGCGGAATCTTTCCGGTGTCGCCCTTCTCCCCGAAAATCACGACGGAGACGCGCGCGTCCGTCCCGCTCCCCTTCACGTCCGAGGTGAGCACCTCGATCACGTACTTACACTTCCCCCCGGCGACCGCGCCCGCGCCCGCCGCCTCCAGCGTCACGCGCGGGGTCTTCGCGTCGATCCAGTCGTCGTGGTAGAAGAACGCCTCCTTCCCGTCCGCGACGTTCGTCACGGAGAGCATCTTGAGGTGCCACGCCGCGCCGACGCCGCCGCCGTCGATGCCGACGTCCACCTTCTCGACGGCGCCGAAATCAGCCGCGGCGGAGACGGTGAACTCGTCCACCCGACCGCGCTCGAAGTTGTCGGCGGAATTTTCGAGGGTGTACAGGGACGACTGTTTCCCGTTCGCGCCCATCAGACGCAGGGTCACGACGCTGTCCGTGCCGGCGAAGCGCTTATCCGACGTGTGCGCGGTGATTTTGAACCGCGTCGCAGCGCCCCCGGCGGCGCCCGCGCGCAGCGTCGCCGGCGCGTCGCCCTTGACCCAGTCCTCGTGGTGGAAAAACACCGGCCGCGCGTTCGCGTCGTCCAGGTTCAGCACCTCCACCGAGTGCAGGTGCCAGTCCGACCCCACCCCGCCGCCGTCGTGCGAGACGGTGAGCGTCGCGAGTTCCCCCACGTCCACGTCCGCGACCACGAAGACGTCCTCCGCGTTCCTCTCGAAATTGTTGGCGTCGTTGTCCAACGCGCGCGTCGCGGTGGCGACGGATCCGTCCGCGTTCGCGAGCTTGACGCTCACCTTGGCGTCCGTTCCCGCCCACCGCACGTCCGACGTCCGCACCGTGACGCGGTACGACGCGAGTTTGGGCGGTTCCTTACCGGCGGGGGCGAGCGCGACTCGGCTCTGGAACCTCGGCGGCTTGGTCTTCCCGATCCAGCAATCCGCCGGGAAGGTCACCGTCTCGCCCGTCTTGAGGTTGAACGCGCGGAGCTCCGCGACGTGCCAGCTCGGATCGCCCATGATCTGGGACTCGTCGTGGCCCAGGACGACGTGAGAGATGGCGCCGACGTTGTGCGCGTCCACGAGCGTGAACGAATCGGAACCGGCGCGCTTGAAGTTGTCCTCGGTGGTGTCCAGATCGAGCGGCCCCGTGTCGCCGCGCTCGCCGAAAATCGTCACCGAGACGCGCGCGTCCGTCCCCGCGTGCTCGACGTCCGACGTCCGGACGTCCACCCGGTACGTCGTGCGCTCCGCCTCCGGGTTCGTCGCCGCGACGGCGATCGTCTGCCTCGTCTTCCCCGGGGGCTCCCTGCGGTCGAACCACGCGTCGATCGGGAAGAAGAACCGCTCGTCCGGTTTGGTCATCTCCGTCACCTCCACGGAATCGCACCGCCACCCGCTCCCCACCCCGGACCCGTCGTGCCCGATCTCGATCGCCGTCAACGCGCCCAAATCGGGCATCGGCCCGAGCTCGAACGACTCGAACGCACCGCGCTGGAAGTTATCCGCGGAATCGTTCAGCGGGATCCTCTCCTTGGATCGCGTCACCCGCCCGTCCTTCTCGCCCACGAGCGTGATGGAGACGTTCGCGTCCGTGCCCGCGAACGCGACGTCCGACGTGCGCACGTCGACGCGGTAAAACACCCCCGCGTCGGGGCTCGCGGGAGACAGCGTCACCTCCCTCACCCCCGAGTCGCTCGCGTCCTCGTCCAGCCACCGCCCCCCGGGCTTGCCCTTCGCGCCCGCGGGGAAGACGACCGCCGAGCTCGGGTCGGATTCGTCGGAGACGATGACCCGGTCGAGGCACCACGCCGGGCCGAACCCGCCGCCGTCGTGCCCAATTTTGAGCGCCGTCAACTCGCCGACGTCGGGCATCTCGAGGAAAAAGACGTCGCGCGACCCGCGCTCGAAGTTGTCGCGGCTCGTGCTCAGCTTCCGCTTCCCGCTGTTCCCCGCCGAGCCGATCAGCACGCAGTGCACCTCCGCGTCCGTGCCCGCGAACTTGACGTCCGCCGTGTGCACCTCCACCTTGTACGTGATCGTCTTGAGCGTCGGCCGGCCGTCCGGCCCGAGCGGGAAGAGGTCCAGCGACGTCCCGCTCGTCCCGCCCTCCTCCAACCACGCCCCGCCCGCCGGGACGTCGAAGTGCGTCTCCTCGCCCGTCTCGATCGTCCGGATCACCACGTCCGCCAAGCACCACGCCGACCCGAACCCGGAGCTGTCGTGCCCGATCCTCGCGCTCTTGATCCCCGCGCCGAGACCCGCGACCTCGAGCTCGAACCGGTCCGTCTTTCCGCGCGCGAACGCTTCGCGCCCGCCGTCGAGCGCCAACGCGCCGCTGCTCTTCCCCGACGCGCCGACGAGCTCGATCCACACCCGCGCGTCCGTGCCCGCCGCCTTGACGTCCGCGGTCGTGACGGTGATCGCGTACTGCTTGTTCACCAGAAGCCCCGCGGCGTGCTGCTCGGCGTCCTCCCTGCTCGTGTGCAGCGTGACGAAGGTCTCGCCCCCGGGCTTCTCGGCGTCGAGCCAGACGTTCTGCGGCCACAGCGTCTTCTCCCACCCCTCGGTGACGCACAACACGGAGACCGATTTCAAGAGCCACCCGGGGTTCTCCCCCGCGCCGTTGTGCCCGATCCGCGCGTGCGTCATCTCGCCGAGGCTCGCGGCGCGGATGGTGAACGTGTCCGTCGCGCCCCTCGCGAAGTTATCCGGCGCGTTGTCGAGCGCCGTCTCGCGAATCACCGTCGTCCGACCGTCCGGCCGACGCCCCGCCGCGGAGAAGACGACGCCCGCGTCCGTGCTCGCGCCCTTCGCGTCGCCCGTCACGACGGTCACGACGTAGTCGCACTCGGGCTCGGGCGGAGCGTCGTCCAGCACGCTCTCCTCGGCCGCGGTCAGCGTCGAGGTTCGCGGAACGACGGGCTTCGGACCCGGGTCTTTCGTGACGTACGGCCGGGGCTCGACCCTTCGAACCGTCGCGCCGCGCTGCTCGACGGCGTCCTCGTCCACCCGCCACTGCATCACCGCGCGGTCGTACCCGCCGACGGTGATCACGCACGCGCCCTCGCACGCGAACCGCACGTTCACGACGTGGCTCGAGTGCCCGACGTACCCCACGCACTTCCCCGTCGGTTTGCGCGCCAGCCCCGGCCTGTCCGTCCACTCCATCCTCCGAAACGGCGCGTGCTTCACGACGCAGGGGTAGTTGAAGAGCTTCACCCGCCCGTCGTCGCCGACGGTGGCGAGGAGCTCGCCCTTGTTCGGGCGCCCCATCGCGTCCCTCCCCGGAACCGGGCCGCGGTCGCACGCGTTCACGTCCGTGCCGTCCGCGGCCTTCTCCCCGGGCGCGGACTTGGGCCAGATCCCCATCACCGTGAACCCCAGCGTGCACGTCTGGGTCGCCCACCGCTCGTCCCGGAGGGAGTGCCTGACTTGCTCCCCGGTGTTCCCGTCGTAGTACAGCAGCTCGTAGGCGCCGCACGTGGACTGCAGGATGCGCCGATCGGGCACCTTCGGGTCGTACACCGACCAGTCGATGTGCGTGATGTACGAGGAGTGGCCCCTGAGGCGGTGGAGGCGGTGGTAGATGACGCCGTTGGACCTCCCGGGGACGGCGGAGCCCGTGACGTCGTAGACGTCGATGAAGTTGTCGTGCGACCCCGCGGCGAGCAAACACCCGTCGGGGGAGTACTTCACCTCGTCGATCGCCTCGTTGCAGTGGTGGAACTCGCACCTCGTGCCGTCCTCCCGCTGCACCACCTGCTTGAAGTACCCGTTGACGAGGTTCTTGTAGTCCAGGATCATCAGCGTCCCGTCCTTGCACCCCACCGCGACGTGCTTGCCGTCGGGGGAGAACCCCGCCCCGACGGCGGGGTGGTGAAGGGTGCACTTCGCCTTGAGCATCTTGAGCTTCGCGTTCCAGAGGAACAGCCGGCCAGCCTCCGACGCGGTCGCGAAGATGTGCGGCTCCGTCGGGTGCACGGCGAGGCCGCGGACCTCGCCGCTGTGCCCGTACGCCACCGGGTGCGCGCCGTTGACGTCGTCAATCTCCCAGACGTCGCACCGGATCGTCCCGACCATCACGTCCGAGCTGTGCTTGTGGCAGTCGATCGCGCGAATCGGCGGAGGGGTCTTGTTGTCGTCCCCTGCCAACACGCGCACGGTGTGCGGCTCGCACTTGAAGCTCGCGGTCCGCGTCGCCCCAGTGAGAGCCGCGCTCGCCCACCACTTCACCTTGCCGTCGCCGCCGCCGCTCACCACCGTCTCGCCGTCGTCGCGAACGACGAGCGAACGCACGCCGCTGTACGTCAAGTCGCCGCCGCTGAGCGCGGGAATCATCGGACCGCGGTCGTGCGCCTCCAGCTCGCGAACGCACTGAAGACCTTTCTTATCCGTCTTCCAGAGCAAAACGGAGCCCTCCCTCGTTCCCGCGACGAGGATCGCCCCGCCCTTGCTCTTCTGGTCCTCGCCTCGCGGCGGAAGCCAGCACACGGACATGACGTCCGTGGGGCGGCACGTCGGGCTGAACAACCCGTTCTCGCCGACGCCGGATTTCCCGTCCTTGCCGTAGAACCCGACGAGGTCGGACTCGTCCCGGTGGTGAAGCCGCCACAGCTTGATGTGCTTCGCGCCGTAGGTGACGAACTCGGACCACTCGTCCTTGAGCGCGTCGTACGCGTCGTACGACCCGTACGGGTTCCAGCTCGCGCCGTAGACGTGCGGGAACGAGTCGCCCTTGCCGCCCTTGCCGACGGTCACCAGGCCCGGGAAGACGCCCTCCTCGAGCTCCGTCGGCGCGCCCTTCCGCGTCCCCGCGAGCTGGTTCAGCGTCTCGTCCGCCTCCGCCCAGTCGAACACGTGCACGGTGTGGTCCAGGTCGTTCGTGATCACCACCAGCCTCTGCCCGTCGGGGGAGAAGCTCAGGCCGATCACCGCGGGCGCGCCCTCGAACGGAAGCTGCGCCACCTTTCCTCTGATCGCGCCCGTCTTTGGGTTCACCCGCGTGTCCCACACGCACACGATCGGGGGCCCGGTCGTGGACCCCACCTGGCCGGTCGCGACCAGGTGCATCTCCGGGTGCATCGCCATGCACTTGATGTCGTTATCGTGCCCGTGGAAGAAGTACTGCTTGTGGATGTGCCGGTCGAACACGATCCCGACCGCCGCGGTGTAGTACACGGCGTGGTCCGCCGAGTTGTAAAACAAATTGTTCGCCGTGTTGGTCAAGCCGCCGTACCCGTACACCCACTCCAGGCTCAGACCCTCCTTGGGCGGTTTCGCGCTCCGCGCGGCCAGGGCGGGGTCCCACGTCGTCGGCGCGTACACGCCGCGGCGGCACGGGAAATATTTGACGCGCCCGTTGAACGCGTACTCCTTTCGGTCGCCCGCGCGGTAGGCGCCAAGCCTGCGGTCCTCCTTCGCGATGATGCGGTTGCGGCTCTCGAGCGACGCGACGACGAACACGTCCACGGGCATGCGCCCGGTGTTATCCTCGCCGTACTTGGCGAAGAACGCGTCGACTAACGCGGGGCTCAGGCGGGTCCCGAGTCGGTCGAACACCTCGGCGAATTCGTCGCGCGCGCACAAGCCGGGGACGCCTCCGCGCTCGCGGCTGACGACGGCGAACGCCTGCTTGAGAAGGTCGCGCTCGCTCTGGTTGAACGACGCGAACGCGCTGAGCTTCTTCTTGAGCTCGTTCTCCTTCTCCGCGAGCCTGTGCGCGATGTCGTCGTTCGGGTTCCCACCGCGGGCGCCGGAGGATCCGGCGCCGGCGACGCGCGAGACGGGGGGGCGCCGGCGCTTGCCGTCCACCGGGTCGGCGCGGCCGCGGCGGACGTCGCCCCACTTGCTCGTGGACCAGAGCGCGGGGAGGTCCTGGTCGTGCTCGGGCACGAGCGTGGGGGGCAGGGACTCGCGCTTCGTCGGGGCCGAGCCGGTGCGGGTGGCGCTTCGGGGCGGGTTCGCGCTCCCGAGCGGCGCCGCGTCGGCGCGCGACGATTTTCGCGTCGCGCCGCTCGATGTGGACGCCCCGCCGACGCGCGAAGACCCGCCGGGGGGGGCGGAGCGCGTCGACGTCATCGCGGGGGGCGGGAGCGTCGGGGATTTACCGCGCGTCGACTGGCCCATCGACCGCCCGGCCTGCTCCGACGCGGGCATGGCGCCTCCGCGACCGCGCGATCGGTCGCCCCGAGACGTTTCTCGATTTTCTTGCCGTTGGAGCGCCCGCGACGAGAGATTCGCCCGCCTCGCGCGACCCAACCCGAGAGGCTCGTTCGGTCGCGCCCGGGATCCGCGCCCGGCGTGCCGACTGAGCGCGCTAGCCTCGTCCGACGCCGACGCGGGTCCGGGTAAACCGCAGCGTCGCGCCCTCGTGAGTGCGCGGGACGGGCGCGACCAGCAAACGGCCAGAGCGCCGAATCCTCGGAAGCCGTGTGCCCACTCCCGCCGACAGAGGTCCTCGACGACGAGCCGTTTCTGCATTCAGTTGAAAACGACATTTCGGGTTGGCCGCCGGTTTATTTCAACACAAACGATACTCGGCTCTGGCTCTCGCTCGCGTTCCCCTTCCCTCCCCTCCCCCCTCCCCCCTACCTCCTGTCCTTCTTCCCCCCGCCTTTCTTCCTCGTCCCCCTCGAGCTCTCCTTGAGATCCCCGTCCGACATGAACACGCTCCCCCCCCCCCCCCCCCCCCCCCCCCCCCGAGCCGGCCCCCCCCCCCCCCCCC
>Ga0181571_10003588_pt1 | contig 11622 bp, 9 predicted proteins | sample 101ome_17_FD_132440 | JGI IMG/M metagenome (GOLD analysis project Ga0181571, IMG submission 132440) | Coastal salt marsh microbial communities from the Groves Creek Marsh, Skidaway Island, Georgia - 101407AT metaG (megahit assembly) | ecosystem: Environmental > Aquatic > Marine > Intertidal zone...
GAGGGGCGCGTGGCTTACGCGGGCAACGCGATCCGCGCCTCAATCCGTATGGCCAGGTACATGGCCAAGAAGTGAGCGCTCGTGTCGTATTAATATCAACCCAAACACGTCGTTCAGAGCCTCCCCGCGGGCAGCTCGACCAGGACGCAACCCTCGTGCACAGCGATTCCCAACTCCTCGCATCGAGAGCTGAGCTCCTCCGACCCGGCTCCGGGCTGGACGAAAAGGTTGCGTATCCCAAGCGCGGCCATCTGCTCCACGACGTCCATGCCCATCGTCGGGTTCACCACCAGATCCACGCACTCCACAGACTCAGGGTCCGGGAGGTCCTTAAGCGAACTGAACTCGGCCGGGGGCTTATTGTAAGGGTTCACGCGGAAGACCTCCTTCCCGTGACTCCTGAGCCTCTCGGTGAGCTGCCCGACTACGGGATTCTTGCCGTGGTTGCCCACCACGGCCCAAACCTTCTTCTTGAGCATCGCGGACCCGTCACTCGCCGCCATCCCCGCGGTCACCCGGAACAACGTCCCCGCGCTCATCGGGTGTGACGATTGACAAGATGCTGACACAATAAAACCAAACGCTCGGGATACACTCGCCGTCGGCGACGAGTGGTGGACAAACGGCGTTCGCGGCGGGTCCGGGAAGACCCAGGCGCGCGGATCGTTACGTCTGGGTCACATGAGGCGCGCGCTGGTCGCCGCGGGGAGGCAGCTGACGCGTTGCCAAGCGCTCGTCGAGGCGTCGCCCGCGCAACATCGTGGATGGGGTAGCACGAGCGCGGGGGAGTGGACGACATCGCGACGTCTCGAGTGGTTCCGCGAGGGTTGGGGACGATGTATATCCACGCGCGCACGCGATTGGTTCCTCGATGAAGCGTCCGAACGCCGTCGTCCGTTCGCGAGCATCGGCGTCGACGCGTCCGCTCCGACGCGGGTCGGCATCCCATCGATCGATGGCGCGAGGGGGTACTCCGTCTCCCCGCCAACGAGGAGGGGCGGAGACGCGTCCGATCGCGTCGACGTCACCGCGCGCGAGACGAACGATGCCGATGCGGATCGGATGAACTCCGGCGATGCCGCGTCGGTGTCGAGTAGGTTCGCGCGCGCCCCCGAGGCTGAGCGCACGTGGGTCGACGAGACGCTGCCGCCCTTCGCGGTGCCTTACGCCAAGCTGGTGCGATTGGACCGACCCGCGGGAGTGTACCTGCTCGCGTGGCCGTGCCTGTGGTCCATCGCACTCGCCGCCCCGCCGGGGTGTCCACCCGACCCGTACCTGTCGTCGCTGTTCTGCGCGGGCGCGTTCCTGCTGCGCGGCGCCGGGTGCACCGTGAACGACCTCTGGGACAGGGACATAGACAAACTCGTGGCTCGAACCAGGAACAGGCCGATCGCGTCCGGGGCCGTGTCGCCGACCGCCGCGCTGGTGTTCCTGGCCGCCCAGCTCGGCGCTGGCGCGGGGATCCTGCTCCAGCTCAACGATTTCAGCAAGGCGCTCGGCGCCTCGTCGCTCGCGCTGGTGGCGGCGTATCCGGCGATGAAGAGACTCACCAACTGGCCTCAGGCGTTCCTGGGCCTCACGTTCAACTGGGGCGCGCTGCTGGGATACGCCGCCGTGCACGGCACCCTGAACCCGGCGGTGTGCGCGCCGTTGTACGCCAGCGGGGTGTTCTGGACCCTGCTTTACGACACCGTGTACGCGCATCAGGACAAGGACGACGATAAAAAGATCGGCGTCAAGTCCACGGCGCTGCACCTGCAGGAGATGGCCGGGGGACGCGCGGAGGACACGAAGAAGTACCTGGCCGCGTTCGGCGCCGCGTCCACCGCGGGTCTGTGCGCGGCCGGTCACGCGGCGGGCGTTGGGCCGGCGTTTTATCTCGGCGCGGTCGCGTCGGCGGCGCACCTCGCGTGGCAAGTTCGGGACGTCAACCTGGACGACGGCGAGGACTGCGCGGCTAAGTTCAGGAGCAACGGGACGCAGTACGGGGCGATCGTGCTCGCGGCGTGCGTCGCGGGGAAGCTGACGGGGCTCTGAGAGGGTTCTGAGAGGGTCGGGGCTCCGAGGTGGGTCGGGGCCTTGAGGGAGTCGGGGCTTTGAGGGAGTCGTCGACGGGGTGCTTATTTTTGACAGACAGATTAGATTGTTTTACACGGCGACTCTGACGCCTATTGCTGGTCGATCGCCTTGTCGTTCGGCCCGATGTTCGAACGATGCACACCGACGTTCTTGATGGACTCGAGATACGCCTTCACCTCCTGCGTGATGAAAAGGAGGGCGAGCGATGTGTCAGTCGACGCGGCGGGAGGAACGCGGGTTGGTGATGTTAAATATCTCAGGCACCGGGTCATCGTTCGAAGGGGCGAGTCGGCTCACCTCCTTGCAGTTCTGGTAATGGTTCACGCCCTCCATCTTGTAACACTCCTGAACTCGCTCGCGAAGCAGCTGCGGTCGAATGGGTGAAGGGGAATCGCGTCAGCTGAAGGCGCTCGGGTCGGGCCAGCGTAGCCTAGGGTTTAATTCAGATGTGTGTTCCAGCGTGGCAGGGGAGTTATGCGTCGCCTCGGGCGCTCACCTTGGCGGTCTCGATCTTCACCATCTTCTCGCGAACCACGTGCTCTCTCTGAGCGATGGCCGCGACCTTGTCAGCGAGTGGGTCGGACGGGTCGAAGTTCTCGGGCGCCCCCGGGAAGTTGGCAGCCTCTCCGTAGAATTGCTTCGCCATCGGTGGATTTCTCTGAGAACGGACCGATCTAACCGCGCGGGGTGCGGGTGCAGTGGGCGAGGGTTCCTCGGCGGGTCCGCGATGCGCTCGGCAAGGACCTCGGAGGAGAGTTCTCGGCGGAGTGCGAGCCACGCGCGCGCTCCTCGTTCTGAACCCAACCTTCGATCCGCTCGGGGGTTCGTGCTGCAGATAAAGGTCGCACAGGAGCCTCACTGTGAGAGCCCGGCTGACTTCAGTTCGTCGAAACTGGCTCTTGGTTTCACTTCGTCTTCACACGCGCGCTCCATGCGCTTGATCGCCCGCATCGCGCTTCTGGCGCTCGTGTGCCTCCCGGGTTTTGCCAACGCCGCCGAGGTGGTCACGCTCACGGATGCGACGTTCGAGCATCACACGCAGGCGGCTACTGGACAAACCTCGGGCGTATGGTTGGTCAGGTTCAAGAGCGAGACGTGTGGACACTGCGCGAAGATGGATCCGGAGTGGACGAGGCTCGCGGAGGAGATGGACAACGCCGTGATAGTGGCCGACATCGACGGACCGAACAACCCGATCACTACGGACAGGTTCAACGTCCGGGGCTTCCCCACCGTGCTGCTGTTCCGCGACAGGAAGGTGTTCCAGTACGGCGGTGAGAGAACCGCGGATGCGATGGCGGAGTTTGCCACGGCGACGTACGCGGATGACCCTACGCGGGCGCGCGACGTGCCCCCGGAGCTCACGCCCGTGCAGAGGGTCTTCTCCGAGACGACGAAATCCCTGGCGCTGCTCATCATAGACTGGTACGACGCCGCGGACCGTTGGATGGCGACGGCGAGGAAGGACTTCGCCGGGGTGGCGGCCGGGTTTCGGAAAGGAGGCGTGTCGGGGGCGTGGGAGAGATCCGTGGCGGCGTTTGAAAGGTCCCCGAGGATGTGGGGCGGGTCCATGATCGCGCTTGGCGTCATCGGCGTGAGCTTCGCCATGGCGCTCGCGCTCATCACCGCGCCGGCGAAGAAGAAGAGCAAGGAGGAATGACGACGGCACTGAATGATATCGACCATTACAATCGGCAGGGTCACGAACCCACAGCCTTCTCCCCTGGCTGCGGCCCCAGATCGTTCGCGAAAAACTTATCTTCGTCGTAGGACGTCGCGCGCACCGTCCGTCCCCCGAAGAAGCGACCGTCCATCTCCGCTCTGCACCGCTCCGCGGACTCAGCCTCGACGAATTCCGCGAAGATCCGCACAGCCTCATTTGCCGGGAACCCCGCGTCTGTCACCTCGAATATCACCACCCGCACCACCGCGCCGAACCTCTCGCACTCCTCCGCCACCTCGTCCTCGAGGTCCCCGTCCACCTCCCCCGGCCCCGTCAGGTTACGCAGCAGCAGCACCCTCGTGGGAGTGGCGGGTCCATCCCCCGTGATATCTACCCCCTCTTTGTCAACCGCCGGGACAACCGCCGCGCCCGCGAGCGAGGAGCCCGACGAGACGAAGGCGGGCGCGCCGAGCAGCGTGTGTGCCCCATCGCCCTCGGTCGTTGCGTCTCCGATGACCGTGGACCTATTGGGAAACATTTCCGGCGCGTTGACGATGACGCCGGATCGAATTCCGTCCTTCTGTGCCATGAGGGGCGTGGTCATGCCCTGCCCGTCCTTGCCCAAGCCGGAGCCCTTCTTCCAACCCATCTTCTCCATCATCTTCTGCGCGAGGGTCATCCCCTTATCCTTCACGGGCGCGGGAGGCTTTTGGGGCTCCGGCGTCCTCTCCGCCCTCTCCGTTTCAACCTCGCCAGCGCCCGACGCCGGCAAAGCCGCGGTGACGTCCCCGCCGCCGGGCTTGCCGAACCTCAGCGTGGCGCGCCGAGCAAACGCCTCCTCCCCCGTGACGTTCAGGGAGCTCCTGTCCGGTGCCGTGCCTTCTCTCTTCCTCGTCGCCCTTCTCTCTTCCTCGAGTTCACGCCGCTGCCGCTCGAGCTCCACCCTCTGGCGCTCCCTCGTCCTCGCCGCCTGCTCCGTCGCCACGCGCCTGGCCCTGGCGCGAACCACATCCTCGTACGAGTTTGGCTTACCGGGTTGATACTCGTCGGCCACCTCGGCGCTGAGGGTGCCGTAGGTCGCCGCCGACGGCTCGGGGACGGCGCCACCTCCTATACCCGTCTTGGTCACCACCACGCGCGTCGCCGTCGCCGACGGTCGGGCACCCGGGGTCCTGACCGCGGACGACCCGCCCGGAGCATCGGACGAGGTCGCCTCCTTCTGGCGCGCGAGCTTGGCCTGCTGCGCGCGCAATGCGGCAGCCTGCGCCTTTAACATCTGGGGATTCAGCAGCGCGGGCGACTTTCGAGGCGGAGCCCTGAGCGCGCTGCCGGCTCCGGACCATCCTCCGGTCTTTCCCGCGGTGGGTCCGGGCGTCGTCGCCGCGCCATCGGATCGCTTCGCGGGAGTCTCGGACGATCCGCCCCCGTCGCCCCTCGACGACCCGTCCTTCGCCGAGGGCAGATCCCCGAACAGACCCATGGCTATCCACCGACCCGGGAGGAGATCCGCCTTGCACCTCGCGTCGGCCACGGCCCCTCCCCGGGGCGGGTAGGCGGTGTGGTGGCTGAGCCGAAAAGCTCGTCGCGTTGGAGCTGATTTGCAGGGGACCTGACTCTCTGCTGCAACGCCGAAATATTTCAAAAAGCCCGCAGCCCGAGGCTCAAAGCCAGAGCCGCTCCAGCGTATCGCGTTGCGACATATTGAACCGAAGGCTCGCGCGCACTCGGGCAAGATGTGGCGCGTGCAGTGCAAGCTTCCGAGCCGCGTGTCGGACGTGCTTCAGACAGGTAAGGACCCGCACCAGCCGATCCCTGGTGGAAACAAAATCAAACCCTCGCCAACCGCTTCGCGCGCCTGGATCTCGCGCGCGCGACCGTCGATGACCCGATCCTCAACTCTTTTTCTCTCCGCATCATCTCGCAGGCAATGCGGGCAGCGCGCGCGGCGGTCTGGACGCCGAATGCGGCACCGCGTGGGTGACGCACGAGGGCAGAGTGCACGCGTGGGCGCTCCCATCGCGCGCCGGCGATCGTTCCACCGAGGGCGGCGCCGTGCCCGACACGTACGCCGAGTACGACGTCGCTCCCCGAGTGGCCGGGGACACGTCGCCCTCCCTCGTGCACGTCGCCTCCGCGGATGCGGGCGCCACGCTCTGGGTAGTGGCAGCGGGAGCGGCTTCGGGCAAGGTTGCGGTGGCTCGGTGCGACGGCGTCGCCGGGGCGAGGGAGGAGATGGGAGAGGCGAGGCTGCCGCGGCGGGAGAACACGGGCGCCGCACCCTGCGTCACCGCGCTCACGGCGATACCGTCGGCGAGGGGCGGGTTGATCGCCGTCGTCGGGTGCGACCGCGGCGAGCTCTTCCTGGTCGAGTGCGTCGCGCGGGGAACGGTCACGGCGACGGCCATGCGAAGGGACGGCGCGAGCGGAGGCTCAACGCCGGGCGGCGCGTCGACGCCCGGCGGAGGCTCAATTAACACCCCGTCCAAGTGGGGTGCGGCGGCCATGTCGTCGGCGAAGGCTGCGCTGCGCTTCCTCACCGATCCCCTCGCGGTGGACGCGACGGATACCGACGAGGATGCCGTCAGGTCGCTCGCGTGGGCGGGACCCGCGCCGGGCCGGGGCGACGCGACGAGGCTCATAGCGCTGACCGGTCGACGCCTGGAGGAGTGGGAGGTGGACCGCGACGGGGGCGGAGGTCACGCGCTGGTCGTCTCCAACCGCGCGCTGGGTGCCGTGATGAGGGCGCTGAGAACGGAGGGGGACGTCGAGCTCATCTCCGCCGCCCCCGCGCCGGGAGCCGGGGTTGGCGCCGCCGTCGTCGTGCTCGCGGCGGAGGGTCGGCGTTGGTCGCTCCACCGCGCCGAGTTGCGCGCGGGAGGTGGCTCGCTCGCCGTCCTGGCATCCGCGGTTCCCGCCGCGGGAGCCGTCCCGAGCGGCGGGGGTGCGCGAGGCGGTGCTACCGTTCTCGCGGGTGGCGCGCCGACGGAAGCCGCGCTCGTCGTCACCCCCGGCGGCGGCGCTGCGCTCTTCGCGCACGAGACTCTCAGCGAACAGATGCTCATGCACGACCCGGCGGCGGGAGGTGGACGCGTCATGTCGGCCGCGGCAGCACCCTCGGTCGGGGGCTGGCTCATGTTGACGGAGCTCATGGGGGTGGTTGCCTACTCCCCCGCGACGGCGGATGCCGCGGCGACGCCGACTGAGGTTGAGCGGGAGATGGAGACGGAGGCGCCGCCGCCTTTGGCCGCCGTGGACGTACCCATCCCTCCGATCGACGTCGATCCCGCCGAGGCGGAGGCTGCGGTACGCGCCGAGTTTGCCGCGTACGCAAGTGGCAGCGGCGGGGTTCCCTCCGAGGCTGGGTTCAGGCTTCGCGCGGCGGGTGCGCTCACCAGCTCCCTCGACGCCGCCGCTTCGCCGGAGGTTGTATCCGCCGCCCCCTTCGCGTCCAACAGCAGGGCCATCGTCGACGCGCTTCCCAAGCACTGGCCCGGTCCGTCCGGCCCGGGACCCGCGGTGGAGATGCACCTGGACGAGAAGGCCAGGCGTCACGACATGTTCCTGCAGTGGCTCGTCGAGGCTGCTGGGGTGTACAACCTCCTCTCCGCGGCGGAGCGAGAACGAATTTTGGAGCACGGCGAGATGGTCGCGGCGCTCCTCTGCGTGAGACAGATCCATAACGAGGCCGCCGAGGCTGACGAGTTGGAAGGCGGCGGCGGAGAGGAAGTCGGAAAACCGCTCGAGCTGCTTCGCGAGGCCGCGGTGGCTGCGGGCGAGGCGCTGCAGTCGTCGGACGCCGCCGTGAAGGGACGACCGGCCGCGGAGGTGTGCTACAGTCGGGCCACTGGGTGTGCCACGGCGCTTCTCCCGGCGCTCGCGGATGGTATCGACGCGCACGCCGGCGCCGACTCGCAGGGGTCGCTGCACGAGCGCGCGACAGCGCTGGACACGCTCTCCCGTGCTCTGCTCGGAGCTCTCAACGCCGCGGCCGACTACAGGCGCTCCCACGCGCCGCTGTATCCGCCGTCCATCTCTTCGGGTCCGACCGCGCCGTCGCCGAGGTGGAACGCGGGCGAGGGCGCGAGACGGGCCCTGCGCGCGGCGGCGGTTGCCGCCGTGCTTCTCAGGGATGAGGCTGCCCGCGGAGGTGCTCCGGATCTCGCCGCGCCGCTCGGATCCAGGCTGCTCGCGGTTGCGACGCCACTGCTGGACGCGTGCGCGGCTGACGTAGCCGCCGCGGAGCCGGGGTCGGATGCACGCGCCGCTGCACGCGCCGAGTACACATCTGCGCGTAACACGGTTCTGCCTGCTCTCATGGACGCCGCGCGAGAGGGTGGCGGGGGATCGGGCGGGTTCCACGGCGCCGTCCGTCCCGGCTTTGGGGTCACGATGGACGCCGTCGCCGCGGTGGCCGAGGCACACTTTGGATACGAGCAACTCGCGGAGGTGTGCGAGGCGGCGTTGGCGGAAGCCGCCGACGCCACCGCCGTGGCTTCCGCCACGGCTCGTCTGCATCACCACATGCGCACCTTGCGAGGCGCACCCGTGGACGGGGAAGGGACTTTCGCCACTTTTATGTTTGAGCGTTCGATGTCTCACCCCGGGTGCAGCGGCAGCGTCGGAAGGAGGATTGCTGAGACGCTCCAGAACACTCCAGATGAGTTCTACGATGAACTCACGGACTGTTTGCGACCCCGGCCGCCGCTCCTGTGGCTGCATCAGCTGCGTGCCGACGACTACGTCGGGGCGGCATCCACACTGCGCGGGCTGAGCGGCACCGGAGCCAAGGGAATTTCCGGCAAGGGAGCGACGCTCGCCGAGCGGCGACAGTTCCTCTCGCTCGCGAAGCTCTCGCTCCTCGCCTCTGGTGCGTCGAGCGAGGCTGATGAGATTGTGTCGATTGACGCCGCGCTCAACCTTACCGAGATCCAATGCGGGCTCTTGGCGCGGAGGTCCGACGGCAAGGGGGACGACTCCGCGACGCCCTTACCTCCGCTGCGACTGGTGGAGTCGTGCCTCGGTGAGGGCAACGGCGGCGCCGCTGGAAGTGAACCCGAGGACGTGCTCGACGCGTTTTCAGTGTTTGCTTCCGCGGGAGGAGCGTTCAGGGAGGCGAATAAAACCCTTTTGGAGGCGTGCTGGCGCAGGGCGGCTGCTGAGACGGATTGGGAGCAGCTCTCGGAGCTTCGCGCCTCCGCGGGTGACGTCAAGTACGTTCGGTCACTCGTGAACACGCCGGTGGCGAGAGCCGCGCGCCGATGCTACCAGAAGTCCTTCGCGGTTCGCCTTGGACCGCCGTTTGATGAGGTTCTCACACCGCGAGACGTGCTGAACCTGCTCGAGGGTGCCATCGGGGGAGGGGACAAGAGCGACGCGGCGCTGGATCCCATCAGGGAGGCAATTGGACTCTATGCCTTGGTCGAAGGCGACGACGAGGACGTTGTCCCGCGGGACTCGTACGACATGGACGTTTGAATCTGAGTGCATATTAAACAAACTATGTGTTGCAGTCATCTTGGCGATCATTTTCTTTTTCACAACGTTGCTCCTCCCCCCAGCCCCTTCCTTCTTCTTCGCTTAGTTTGCCTGCTCAAGTGCTTGATCAATGTCCGCAATGATGTCTTCGGCCGTCTCCAAACCGATGGAGAGGCGGACCATGTCGGGAGGAGCTCCAGCCGCCGCCTGCTGTTCTGGGCTCATCTGCGAGTGGGTTGTGGTCGCGGGGTGAATCGCGAGCGTGCGAGCATCGCCGACGTTGGCCACGTGGCTGATGAGCTTGAGGGAGTCGATGAAGGTGGAACCAGCCTTGCGCGCGTCGGCGGACTTGATGCCGAAGATGACCATACCGCCACCCTTGCCCTTGATGTACTTGACGTTCTTGGCGTACTCGGGATCGTCCTTGAGGCCGGGGTACCTGACCCAGGCGACCTTGGGGTGTGCCTTGAGGTGCTCAGCGACCTTGAGGGAGTTCTCGCAGTGGCGATCCATGCGAAGAGACAGGGTCTCGATGCCCTGGAGGAACATCCACGCGTTGTCGGGGGATTGGGCGGCTCCGATGTTGCGAAGCGCGACGGTGAGCATGCGGAGCTTGTACGCGAGGGGCGCGAGCGTCTCGGGGAGGTCGTGGCCCCATCGGAGACCGCCGTAGGAGGTGTCCGGAGTGTCGAAGAGCGGGTGCCTGCCGGTGGCCCAGTTGAAACCACCTTAAAGTGCGGATATGAATGGTCAGAAGGTCAGCAAGAATCAGTACAGGTATTGGAGACAAAGGGAAGGAGATAACCGAGCCGAAAAGATGATGGAGGGTTGCCCTGAGACATACCTTTCTCGATGCACATGCCGCCAACCCCGGTGCCGTGGCCGCCGAGCCACTTGGTGAGGGAGGTGACGATGATATCCGCGCCGAAGTCAAAGCACTTGGTCAGGTACGGAGTAGAGAAGGTGCTGTCCACGATGAGGGGCATGTTGTAGTCGTGGGCAACCTTGGAGATGGCTTCCAAGTCGCAGATCTCGAGAGCAGGGTTGGACACAGACTCGCAGAAGACAGCACGGGTCTTGTCATCAACAGCGGCCCTGATGTTCTCGGGATCGTTCATGTCGACGAACCTGACGGTGATGCCTAGGGTGGGGAGGATATCGTTGAACTGCGTGTAGGTGCCACCGTAAAGCTTGTTACTGGACACGATGTTGTCGCCAGCTTGGGCGAGGTTGATGATGGAGTAGAAAATGGCGGATGTTCCGGAGGCGGTGGCGACAGCGGCGAGGGGATGGCCACCCTCGAGGAGGGACACGCGCGACTCGAGGACGTGGGTGGTGGGGTTGCCGATACGTGTGTAGATATTGCCGAGCTCCTTCAGAGCGAACAGGTTGGCAGCATGCTCGGTGTTCTTGAACTGTCGACGGAACATGGGGCGCGTGGGGAGGGCGGGTCACGATCGCGCGGAACAGCGGGGGGTATGAAAAAGCGATTATCATGTGGGGAAAGATTGCGGCGGCTGACTGACCTGGTAAGGGGCGGTGCGGTAGAGGGGAACGCCGCGGGGGGCACCCTGACCGAGACCATATACCGCTTCATCACCGTGGGGGTCGTAGCCACCGTGAAGGGCGATCGTATCAAATCCTGCGTTCACGTCGAGAGGACTCAAGTTGAGAAAATTTACGGCGATCGGGAAGATTTAATTGTTAACTCGAGCGCGGGAAGATGAGAGCGGGGAAAAGGCGCGCGGTTAGGCCACGTGGAGAACCCACCTTGAGGCATCTTTTGGTTTCGACTTGGGAGGTGACTCGGGTGAGCGCGTGTTTTACGTGCGTCGGTCGACGGGCGCGGGAAGAAGTGGGTCGAGGCCGATCGCGGCGGTTGTTGCTTTTTTCTTTCGGGAAAATATCTTTTTGGATCGGCGGTGGCCGCCCGACGTTCAGTCAGCCCGATCCGGCTCTGGGCACTGGCAGACTGGCAGACTGGGGACTCTTTTGGGGTGCTCAACTTTTTTCGCGTCCGGTGCCGACGGGGTCCCGCCACAACGCGGACACGGTGTTTCCGGTGCGCCACGCGCTCCGAGCGGCGATCGCGGGATCTTGAGGATACCATGACCGTCTCTTCCGACTGAGATGAGCGAGCCATTCGAAGTCGCGGAGCTGCTGCAGGCGGAATGGCCCGTGCACGGCCTGGGGCAGATCCTCGGCGCGCTGCTCGAGGCGGACATGACCGTCGCCGAGGAGCAACTGACGCAACGTCGGCTCGTAAAGGGATCGATGGTGATCGAGGGCGAGGGTGGGATACCCGGGGGTGAGAGACTGCTCACGACCGTGCTCAGGGCGTGCCTGTCGTTCGCGGGGAGGAAGCTCGCGGGTGCGCGCGCGGGGGACGACGATGCCAAGGCAAC
>Ga0181571_10003589_pt1 | contig 11621 bp, 5 predicted proteins | sample 101ome_17_FD_132440 | JGI IMG/M metagenome (GOLD analysis project Ga0181571, IMG submission 132440) | Coastal salt marsh microbial communities from the Groves Creek Marsh, Skidaway Island, Georgia - 101407AT metaG (megahit assembly) | ecosystem: Environmental > Aquatic > Marine > Intertidal zone...
AACACCGTGTACAGCACGATGTGCCCCAAATTCGACGCACCGACCTCGTAAATCTCCGGATACGCCATGACGAAGCGCGCGTCGACGCCGTCCCACGCCGCGCGAAACGCCCCCACCTCGTTCCCGAGGTACCTCGCCGGCGTCTGCACGCGCGCCCAGTCCGATTTCGAGAATCCGAGCGCGTCGACGGACGCATCATCCTCGCAGTCGCGGTCGAGTTCGTCGGCGACGGCGCGCGACGACGACGACGCGCGGGTCGTCGTCGTCGGTCGTCCCAGCCGCCGGGCGCTCGACACCGAGCGACATCCACCGCGACGACGACGCGACGACGCGACGGCGCGACACCGCGCGGTGGACGAGACGCGCGCGCGCGGCATCGTCGTCGTCGGCATCCGCGCGCGCGCTCGGACGCGCGCGTCGACGTGCGGTCGGTCGCGCATCGGGGCGCGCGCACGCGACCAAATAATAAACACACATTCTACATAGCCTCACTACACCCACACTACGGGATGAGCCTCCGTATGTCCGAATACAGACGACCACCGACGGACACCCACTTTCGTCCGTCCCGCGCGCGCGTTCGTCCGCAGACGCGCGCGCGTCCGTCCGCGCACACGCCATGCGTCGCACCGCGAACAACAATTCGTCCGTCACGGATCTCCAGGGTGCGTCTCCGAGTCCGCGCGCGAAGTCACCGGTCGCGCGCGCGCGCGCGCGATCGGATCGATGGGGACGCGATTCATGCACGCGTCCTCGCGGTCGTCGTCGCGCGCGTCTCGTCGCGTCTCGTCGCGAACCCGTTCGCGCGCGCGTCGTCGTGCGCTCTGTGCCTCGCGCGCACCGTTCGATCGATCGACTGACGACGCGCACGTCGCACGCGTCGCGACATTCGCGTCATTCATTCGCGCAGCCTTGGCGGACGCGACGGCGCTCGCTAAGCCCAACGCCGCGGCGGCGTCGAGCGCGGATCTGAGCGGGGCGAGCGGGGCGAGTGAAACTCGTCTCGAGCGTGTCTTCGTCGTGAGTAATTCGTTACCGTTAAAAATGTGGGAGGACGCATCGGCGGGTGAAGCGTACGGACACAAGTACGCGTTCGCGTACGACGCCGACTCGATTTATCATCAGTTGCGCGACGGGGCGACGGCGAACGGACAATTCGAACAGACGCTCAACGTCGGACAATTGCCCATGCAGGTGCCGGTGGAGTTGCAAGAGGCGGTGGCGACGGATTTAGAGGCGAGATATGAGTGCGTGCCGGTGTTTTTACCGGATGAGTGCAGAGATAACTTTTACAAGGGGTTTTGTAAAAAGTATCTGTGGCCGTTGATGCACTACGTGTTGCCGATGTCGCCGTTGGATTCGAGGTTTGAAAAACATCAGTGGTCGGCGTACATCGCGGCGAATAAGAGGTTTGCGGACACGTTGATGGAGGTGGTAAGCAGCGACGACGATCAGGTGTGGGTGCACGATTATCATTTGATGTTGTTGCCGACGTTTATGCGGAAACGGTTCAACGCCGTCAAGTGTGGGTTCTTTTTACACTGTCCGTTTCCGTCGAGTGAAATTTTTAGAACGACGCCGACGCGTGATTTGATTTTGCGCGGATTGTTAAACGCTGATTGCGTTGGGTTTCACACGTTCGATTACGCACGACACTTTTTGTCGTGTTGCACGCGTTTACTCGGACTCAAGCATAGAATGGAACGCGGCGCGCTCATCATCGACAACTTTGGTAGGAACGTGTCGGTGAAGATTTGTCCGACGGGGGTGAAGACGTCGCGCCTTCGCGAATCGTTGGATGAGACCGTGTGCAAAGACAGACGGAAGGAGTTGCTCGCCGAGGCGGCGGGACGAAAGATTTTGCTCGGTCTCGACGATTTCGACGAGTTCAAGGGCATCGATCAGAAAATCGCCGCCTTTGAGCGCATGCTCGAGGAGCACCCGGAGATTTCGGAACAAATCGTCCTGTATCAGGTGTGTAATCCCCCGCGCGGGAGCGGACGAGACATCGACGATTTACTATCCACGGTGACCGAGATGGTGGACCGAATCAACGCCAAGTACTCGAAGAATGGGAACAACGTCGTGAAATTTGAGGTGCGCCCCGTGCCGCTGCACGAACGCATCGCGCTGTACTCGGTGGCGCACATCGCCGTCGTCACCGCCACGCGCGACGGTATGAATCTCGCACCGTACGAATACATCACGTGTAGACAAGGTCCGAACGACGAACAACAGGGGACGGATGATGGGTTTTCTCTCCCTCGTCAATCCGCGTTGATCATCTCCGAGTTTACGGGGTGTTCGCCGTCGCTCTCCGGCGCGCTTCGCGTCAACCCGTGGCACGTCGAAGACGTCGCTGATTCCATGTACAAGGCGCTCTCCATGAGCGGACACGAACACGAGGCGAGACACGAAAAGCACTGGAGATACGTCAGCGAGCACCACGTCGGTTTCTGGGCGCAATCTTGTCTCGCCGAGTTGCAACGCGTCACGGAAAAGGCGCAGAGCAACAAGTGCTACGGTTTGGGTTTCGGTTTAAACTTTCGCGTCGTGCATCTCAGCTCGACGTTTCGAAAGTTGGACACCTCCACCGTCGTCGCCGATTACCTCAAATCTTCGCGTCGGAAAATCGTCGTTGATTACGACGGTACGCTCGTGCAGCTCGCCTCCTTCGCGCAACCTCCGACGGCGCACCTCTTGGCGCTTCTCACCACGCTCGTCGGCGACGACGCCAACGAGGTGTGCATCGTCTCGGGACGCGAGCGTAAAACCTTAGATAAGTGGTTCGGTAATATTCCTGGTATTTGTATGGTGGCTGAGCACGGATATTGGTTCCGTCGCGGTACGGACGTGGCGTGGAAGGAGCTCGCGCCGAGCGGCACCGACAGCAGCGTCCTCGAATGGAAGGACACCGTGTTGCCCATATTGGAGCAATACGTCGAGGCCACCGACGGTTCCTTCATTCAAGCTAAAGAGAGTTCGTGCGTGTGGCACTACCGCGACGCTGATCCCGATTTCGGCGCGTGGCAAGCCAAAGAACTCCTCGACCATCTCGAGAGCGTCTTACAGAGCGACCCCGTCGAAGTCAGCGCCGGCAACGGCAGCGTCGAGATCAAACCCAAGGGCGTCCACAAGGGCTTAGTCATCGACCAGCTCCTCCAAACGACCGATTCATCCTCCGTCGCCGATTTCGTTCTCGCCATCGGCGATGACCGCTCCGACGAGGACATGTTCGTCGCCGTCGACGCGCACAAGCAACAGCCCCTCTACGCCGGCGCGTGCGTCTACACGTCCACCATCGGTCAAAAACCGAGCAAAGCCCCCGCCTATCTCGACGACACCGAGGACGTCATCGATCTCTTACAGACCCTCGCGCAGTATAACGTGTGCCACAGGCACTAGCGGGCGTTCACCGACGCGCCCCGGTTTTGTAACAATACGCGTCTCTTTCAAAAGATGAAATTTTGGGCGCGCGGATGTGATGAATGATGTCGATGTCGACGCGTCAGTCGTCGACGCATGCGACGCGCGATGCGCGCGGCGACGAGCGTCATCGCGCGCGCACCTCTCGTTCGCGCGCCCGCGTCGTGCGTCGTCGCGTCGCGCGCGTGTGCGCGTCGAACGTCGTGGGCGTTTGCATCCGCCTCCGCTCGGGCGTCATCCTTTTCGACGCGCGTCGGTCGACGCGCGCGCGCGGTGGACGACGACGCCCGCGATGCGATCGAGGATGACATCGATGCCCGCGAGCGTGCGCTCGTGGACGCGTTGAAGAATCACACGTTCGACGGTGCGACGTATACGTCGACGGGCGCGTTTCAACCGACGCGCGTCGACGACGCCAAGGCGCAAATCATGCGGTTTTTAGAGTATAAACCGCGCACGCGTCGAGAGTTGTACGATAAGCTGGTTGAGGATAAAGGGTACGATCCCGCGGACGCGAACGAGGCGTTGGACGCCGTGCAGCGGTGCGGTGGGCAGAGCGACTCGGCGTACGCGGAGGCGTTCGCGAGGTACAAGTGGAGGCAATCGAAGTGGTCGGCGTGGCGCGTGCGAGGGGCGCTGCGACAGAAAGGGGTGAGCGACGCGGACATAGACATCGGGTTCGAGACTATTTTTGCTGCGAACGGGGCGATGAAGGTGAACCTGTACGAAGACGACGAAGACGACGAAGACGACGAAGACGACGAAGACGCGGATTTGGAACGTCGCCGCGCCAAGGAATTAGTACAGTCGGCGCGCGCGCAGTTTCATCGAAATAAGCGAGGCGATTTTCAAGCGAGAATCAACCGTCTCATCGCGTGGCTTCAGCGTCGTGGACACGGTGGACAAGTCATCCGAGACATCGTCACGGTGATGAAGAGAGAGCAAGACGAACGTTCCGGGGACGAGGACGACGATGACTTCGCGCTTCGATTCGAGGATTGATGACGAAGACGAAGACTATAGATATTGAGTTGCAACGGTTGTACATGAATTCAGCGATAGGTTCCCGCGAATCACGCCGGTCCCGCGCGCGACGCTTTGGCCGCCTGTAAGAGTCCCCCGAACGACGACAATTCCAACGGCACCCCCGTGAGCGCCACGATTAATCCAAATCCTGCGAACATGTACGCGAACGTCCCGACGACGTTGACACAAAACACCGTCATCGCGAACGCCCAACGCTTATCCCGATTCGGGGCGTACCTCCGGAAAAATTCGACAATCTTATCCGTCCCCGGCGAGATGGCGACGGAGAGCGCGAAACGCGCCGGGCGCAAAAAGTTTTGAATCATCCAGAGTCCAAAGTACGAACTCGCGAACGTCTTCATCGACAGAGAGTTCACCAACGGACTCGCCCCCGTCGTCTTCACCGCCGTGTACGTCGCCAACATGAGCGAGGTGACGTAGAAGACGTTACTGACGAAGCCGTAGGATAAGAGGGCGGCGGAGCCGAGCGAGGCAATCTTTGCCTTGTCAATCTTCGCGGCGTTTTGCCACCACGCCTTGAGTTTATCCACCGTCGACGCGTCGTCGGTGGAGGAAGAGGACGCCACGACGACGGCGGTGCGCGCGCGAGAGAGAGAGCGCGTCGCGACGCGCGCGGGGGCGACCGCGCGCGCGCGGGAGAGGTTGGCGGTCGGTGTGGGGACACCGCGCGCGCGCGCGCCATCGCGCGAGACGACGGCGCGAGGCGGGACGAAGGACGCGCGCGAGGCGACGGTGAACATGCGTGTCGCTTGCTCGCGCGCGCGCGGGTGGAGACGCGGACGTTGACCGGCGCGGTTTGACGACGAGGACGCGAGAGAGAGACAGTTGAGGCGGCGGGACGCGTTTTTCCAAACTCTACGACGACGACGACGACGACGACGAGCGCGCGCTCACGCGAAAACGATCTCGACTCGAGAGAGCCACACTCGTAAAGGCGACCCGTACTCGTTGCGGATCGTGATTTTGAGTCGTTCGGGGGATCGCGGCGCGGGCTCGTCGAATCGAGCGCGCGCCTCCGCGAAACAGCCTCGTCGCCACGCAGATTCGGCGGATTCGGACGCGAACTCGGCGGCGACGGTGACCGGTGATTTCTTTCTGTCGCGTTCGTAGTCCATGACGAGACGAGGGAGCGGTTGCGGCGAGCGGTGTCTGGCGACCCACGCGCGCGCCTCGATGACGCGCGAGACGTTTGGAAACGCGCGCGCGGTGGAGAAAGAAATGCCGCCGCCCGGCGAGAAATCGACGCGCGTCGCCGTCGAGCGGTCGCTCAGTGTGATCGTCGTTTGATTGATGCCCCAGCCCCAATCTTCCCATTCCTGGTTCAGACCGAGAATCGGGTCGACGACGACGCTTCGCGTCCCGCTCGGCGGCGAAGAAGGCGCAAACGGCGCGCACGCCGTCGCGTTCGGCACAGTCGGTGCGCCGCATTTCGCCCTCGCACACGTCCGATCTACCTCAAAGTTTTGTACGAGACACGGTAACGGCTCCTCGGGGTCGCGTCCGATGGTCACATTGATGTCTCGCCGGCGAACTCTGGCCGCCTCGTCGACGCCGCAAAACAAGCCGCATTCTCCGGCTCCGGCGGCGCAACAATCGCCGAACGCGCTCCAATTCCCGACGTGATCCGGAACGACGCACGAGGTTTTGTTAAAGCCCACCAGCGGTCGAAACCGGCGTTGCGCTCGTTTCGCGCTGAGCGTCGCCACGCGCTTCGCCGAGGAGACGGAGATCACGCGCACGTCGTCCGTGTCCAAATCTCTGTCAAAGTTTCCCTGCACGAACACGCCCTCCGGATACTCGCGTCGCGCCCACGTCGCGCGCTCGCGAAACTTCTTCGCATCCTTGACGACGAACAGCGCGCGCCCCGGTCCCAAGACCGTGCCGGGCTTGAGGCGGTATCTCCACCCGCCCGGCGTCGAAATCGTCCAAAAGGAGACGTCGACGGCGTACCCGTTGGGATTGCTCAGTTTTACGTACGCCTCGTCCCCGTACCGCCGCGCGTGCGACGCGAACACACGGGCGTTCGAAGGTATCGACGGAGGAATCATGTACGCGTACTCGTTGAACAATTGGTCCCGTCTCTTCGGAACGATTTGCGACAGCAATTGCGTTACGCCCTGATCGATGGCGCGCACCGCGCCGACGGACCATTTTTCGCTATCTCGAAGCGCGTCCTTACGAATCGTCTGCAGCGTGTTTCGAACATACTTGTCGACGAACGATGTCGCCAGGATATCGTCCATGAGCGTGCGCAATCGGGTGAGATACATCTCCTTGGTGGGCCAATGCGTGAGTAAGACGTCGATGAGCACGTTGTACGTCGAACTCGGGTCTTGTTCCGGATATTTCGGATCCGCGTAAAAGATGTCCTGCGGATGGTTCCGATCGCAGTACAACGGGCTGTTAAACTTTTCACACGAGAGTATGCAGTACGCCGTGCTGCTCGGCGAGCACTCGCTCGGCGAGCACAGACCGGTGCCGTACCGTTTATCGCCGGGAAAAGCGTCTTCGACGTCCCACGGCAGACGCGACCACTCCCCCGTCCAGTCTTTGTGCATGTAGTAATTCTTCGTACATCGATCCGCACCGAGCATGAGCGTCTGCGCTGCCATCTCGTTGATCAACGCCGGCAGGTTGAGAGTGTCGTATAAGAGGTGCGCGGCGCCGTTGACGTCGGCGCGCGCGCGTTCGATGGTTTGCGTGAGTTCCCACAAATCGTCCCAATTGTCGCGATCGCGTTTCGACGCCTTGCGATAAATCTCGGGACACCCGTCGTTCATCCACCGCATGGGGTAATCGGGCGTCGCGTACGGACACGGAATGGACGGATTTCCGTGCCTGAGGTTCGAGTACTTCCAGTGTACGGCTTTGTAGAGCGGCCCCTTGGGATCCATACCGTTACGCTTCAGAAACTTGCCGTCGACTTGTTCGACGAAATAAAAGAGACCGTAAAAGTCATTGTTCACCCTGACGTGGACGTATTTCGTCAGCGACGCGGGCACGCCCGCGCGTCTCAAAATGTGAAACGCCAACGTCTCTCGTAGATAGGTTTCCTCTCCAGGTTCCTGGTACGCGCTGTGCAGATTAATCTCCTCCACGCGTCGCTCGCCCGCATCGAATCGGAACACAGATCCCTTAAAATCGAGCTTAAACTTGTGTTTCGGCCACTGCGCCGCGGATAGATCGACGCCGATGACGGCTTCTTTTCGATTACTCCCCCGCCGGCGCATAAACACGTTGTCGTAAAATTCGCCCTCAAAGTACACGCTCACGCGCGCGCCCTCGTCCGTCGTGATCCTCCAGTAATCCGGCGTGAACACGTGTAACACGGGTAGCGTCGTGTCCACCCACAGACCCTTCTCGAGCACCGTCCCAAAGTACTTCGGCCCTTTCCCGTCCTCGCCGGGCCACGGCGTCTCGTAATACGACGGCGCCGTCGTCGTCACCCTCCATCGCACGCGCTCACCCGGCGCCACGCCTCCCGTCCGGCACCTCCCCGCGTACACACCATCATTCGCGTATTCATCCGGCCACACGCCGTCGTCTCGCATGGCCTCCTCCGTCTCCGCGTTCCAACCCGCGCGACACCGCAGTTTCGCCTCGACGCCGCGTCCCCACCCAGACGTCTCGATCGTCGCTCGCACGACGACGTCGTCCCCCGGCGCGAGCGACGACCCATCCACGGGCCCCGCCGCGCGCACCGCCGTCACCGTCGCCCCCAGCGCCCCCCTCGCGCGTCCCGCGACGACGCACGCGCACGCCACCGCCGTGGTCACCACCGTGGTCACCACGTCGTTCGACTTTGCGCGCGCCTCTCGTCGCGCGCGTCGCGTCATCGTCCCCGATCGCGCGCGATTCACGACGCACATATTTTTCACAACCGTTCTCGCGCCTCCGTCTCGCGTCTCGCGTCCCGCGCGCGCGCGGTTCGCGCGCGTCGTCTCGGACCCTCGGACGAACGCGAGGCACCGCCCGCGCGCGCGAGACTCGTCGACGCGCGCGAGCGACGCGCGCGAGCCTCGCGCGCGCGAGGATACCGCGGGAAAATTTCCCGCGCGCGACGCGTCGGTTCACGACGTCGACGGACGCGCGCGAGCGACGGGACGGGACGACGAACGCGTGAGAGAGGCTGCGCGACGGGGCGAGGTGACGGACGAGAGCTCGAGCCATGGTGCGCGCGAATGCGCGAATGCGCGCGGTGATGCGGCGCTCGACGACGGCGTGCGCGGTGATGCTCGATGTGATGATTGACCGTGAATCGTTCCCGCGCGGTCGGGACGCGACGCGCGACGCAGAGACGGAAACAAAAGCCGCAGAGAACGGAATTCGCGGGACTCGACGTCGTCGCCGAGGGCGCGTTGGCGCCGACGGAGGTCGTGCGCGAGGCGGTGGAGGAGGATGTGAAGCCGAAGGTGTCGTTCAGTTCGTTGACGAGACACGATGGGGCGGTGATGGAGCACTCGAAGGCGCATCCGAGGATGTTGAAGAGTGCGTCGGCGTCGACGCGCGCGCGAGAGACGTCGCTTTTTGAAAAAACAAAGCGACGCGCGACGACGACGAATCATCGAATCGGGAAGAGGACTGACGACGGTGTTCGCGCGGTGTAGGTAATGCGACGAGTCATGTGTGGCCGTTGGGGGCGTTGGCGGAGCTCATCGATAAGTGCGTGCGCGCGAAGCGAACAACCGTCGACGAAACGCGACGCCGCGCGCGAGTCGACGACGAAAAAAAGTGAGGCCCTCGACGAGCGACTGACCGACTCTACCTTTGATTTTCGACGCGATCAGCGCGCAAGACGCTGAGTGCGGCGCGACCGCGGTACACGTCGACGCCATCGATCTTGCGAACCTGGAAAATCCAAAGAATAGTTACGGCATCGTCGTTCAGGACGACGGGTGTGGGATGAATCGACGCTCGCTCATCGGCATGCTCTCCTTTGGTTTCAGCGACAAGGAGCACAAGGTTGGAAACGTCGGTCGATTCGGGATCGGTTTCAAATCTGGATCCATGCGTTTGGCGAAAGACGCGCTCATCTTTACGAAACGTGACGGGCACGCGCACGTCGCCTTTCTCTCGCAATCGTTTCTCGACGACACCGAGTTGGACGACATTCTCATCCCGATGTTTTCTTGGAAGATGGAGAAAGACTCCGTCAAAGGGAAGACGACGTACGTCGCGAGCGAACCGACGAACACGCAAAAGTGGGACGATCACATGGCGGTCATCTTGCGATACTCGTTCGTGCGCACCGAGCGAGAGCTGTTGCAAGAGTTGGATAAAGTTGTCGGCGAACACGGGACGCGCATCGTCTTGTTCAATTTACGCGATCCGCCCGAGCTCGATTTCACATGTTTCAAGGATGATATTCGTCTCGTTGGTGCGATCCCGGATGAAAACCAACGCACCGCTCGCGGACCCGTGTTCCAGCAGACGCGCGAGGGTCAACAGGCGACGCTGGACGTGCCGGAGGATTATAGTTTGCGCGCGTACATGGAAATTTTGTACCTGCGCCCGCGGTGCGTCTTTACGCTTCGCGGCACGCGCGTCATCCCTCGGTGTCCGATCGAACATCTCTCTCGCGAGTACTACGCGTTCCCCGAGTATAAACCTCGAGGTTTCACCGAGGGCATCAGCGTGCACATAGGCTACGCCGATGACGATGGGAAAAAGTGTGGGTTTCACATTTACAATAAAAATCGTTTGATTCGCATGTATCAACGATTCGGGTCGCAGTTGCAGGCGAACACGATGATGAAGGACATGCTCGGCGTCGTCGAGGCGGAAGCGCTCGAGCCGACGCACAATAAGCAAGCATTCAAGGAGGTGGACATCACGTATCAAAAGTTCAAGCGGTACATCGTGCAGTGCATGAATGATTATTACTTTGGTATTCAAAAGTTTCGCATGGCGGGCGGAGGAGGGCGAGGCAAAGAGTCAACTAGAGGCGCCAGAGCCGGTGAAAACGCTGCGAAGCGACGTAAAATTCTTAGAAAGGCGGCGAGACGCGATTCCACGGATGCGAGCGACGAAGAGAGCGACGAAGAGCAGGAGATTACCGCCGCCACGGCGCGGAAAGAGCGCGCGCAGCGCGCGTCGGTGCGCGGTCGACCAAGAGGCAGACTCGTGACGCGCATGTCGCGCATGAAGATGATTCATCGCCAACTCATGGTGCACAAGAACGCCTATATTTTTTTGAAACCGGTCGATCCAGTGTATTGGGAGATTCCAGATTATTTTGACGTCATCAAAAATCCGATGGATCTCGGAACAATCAACGAGCGTCTCGAGACGGATGACTATTACACGGAGGAAAATTATCAAAAGTACGCCGACGACGTGCGACTGGTGTGGTCGAACGCGATGACGTACAATAAGGAGGACGACGTGGTGTACAAGATGGCGCGCATCATGTCGAGAGAGTTTGAATACCATTGGCAACAGAAAATAGTAGACGCCGACTTCACGTACGCGCCGGTGAAGGAAATAGGTAAGGGCGACGACATGACGATTGATTCGCACGCAAACGAAGGCGACGACGCGATAAACGAACCGACGAGATCGGACGCGGTCGCGGCAGCGAACGACGCGAGTGCGCCATCGCCGACGGTGGCGCCACAGATACTCGTGAACACGACGCCCGCGGTGCTGGAGGAGGGCTCTCGCATCGTGCGCGTGCCCGAGGCGCTCAGCACTCTGCTCGACGAAACCTTCTTCAAAACGCTCGAAGAGAGCTACGTGCAGCTCGAAAAAGAGCTCGCTGAGGAAAGGAAAGCAAACGAACGGTACGTGGATGAGAACATCAAATCGGGTCCGAGCGGTACGGCGACCATCACGGCGGAGCAACTGATGGCGTTCAAGGCGGAGCTCGCGCGACTGCGCCAACGCGTCGAGACGCGCGAGAAGGAACTCGAGGTCGAGCGCGCGAAAGTGCGCAAGCTCGAGTCTGAGAACCAGAGACTCACCGCGGAACACGCGATCAATCTTGGCAAACCGATGCCCAAGGCGCCGACGTCGACGTTGGTGACGGATGCGACCACCGTGGCGTTGGAGATGAAAAAATTAGTCGCGTACGTTCAAAAGCACGTCCATGATTCCATCGACGTTCGAGCGGACGGGTGGCGCGTGCAAATCTTCGTTCGTAAGAACGG
>Ga0181571_10003595_pt1 | contig 11615 bp, 11 predicted proteins | sample 101ome_17_FD_132440 | JGI IMG/M metagenome (GOLD analysis project Ga0181571, IMG submission 132440) | Coastal salt marsh microbial communities from the Groves Creek Marsh, Skidaway Island, Georgia - 101407AT metaG (megahit assembly) | ecosystem: Environmental > Aquatic > Marine > Intertidal...
TTCTGGCGCGTGATATCAGAATATGACGTCAAAGCTTTCTTCACGGCACCGACGGCACTGCGCGCCATCAAGCGCGACGACCCGCAGGGCGAAATAATCAAAGGCTACGATATCTCGCAACTGAAAGCGCTTTATCTCGCCGGGGAGCGGGCGGACCCCGATACGATCGAGTGGGCGCAGCGTGTCATGGGCGTCCCCGTCTATGACCATTGGTGGCAAACCGAAACGGGCTACACCATTGCAGGCAATCCCGCAGGGATTGAGGCGCTGCCTGTTAAAATAGGATCGCCGACTGTCGCTATGCCTGGGTACGACGTTCAGATCCTCGACGAAGGTGGTAATCCCGTTTCCAATGGTGAGCTTGGCGCCATCGCAGTCAAACTCCCCCTGCCCCCGGGTACGTTACCAACGCTATGGAATGCCGATGATCGCTTCCGCAAATCTTATTTGACCACTTTCCCGGGCTATTACGAAACCGGCGATGCCGGCATGATCGATGAGGACGGCTACCTTTACATCATGGCGCGTACCGATGACGTCATCAACGTTGCCGGTCACAGGCTCTCGACAGGCGGCATGGAGGAAGTCCTCGCAAGCCACCCAGACGTCGCGGAATGCGCGGTGATTGGCGTTGCGGATCAGCTTAAGGGTCAGCTCCCTATGGGTTTTCTGTGCCTCAACAAAGGATGTGCAAAGGATCACGCCGATATCATCACTGAGTGCGTGAAACTGGTGCGCGAAAAAATCGGACCTGTCGCGGCCTTTAAATTAGCTGTCGTCGTCGACCGACTACCCAAGACCCGCTCAGGAAAAATACTGCGGGGCACAATGGCGAAGATTGCAGATAACGAAGGCTTCAAGATGCCTGCCACCATCGACGATCCAGCGATCCTTGATGAAATACGCGCGGCGGTACAGTCTTTAGGATACGCGCAAGGCAGCTGAATCTCCTTTGAGCGGCGGCGTTTCCGTTGTTTACTCTGATTATGTTACGGAGGGGCAAACCATGGAAACGCTTTTAATGACAATTCATTTCTTATCGCTAGCGGTAGGAATTGGCGGTGGCGTGGCAACTGCTATTGCGGGGGCGCAGTCAGCAAACGAGGAACCAAGCGGCGCGATGGCGCTTGCGAAACTTCAATCCCGCGTTGGTAATGTAGGATATGTCGCGCTGATATTGCTCTGGGTTACCGGCATCTGGATGGTATTTGCCAAATACGGTGGATTTGGCGAGCTTACCGCCAGCTTCAACTTGAAAATGCTCGGTGTTCTTGGCCTCACCGGGGCATTGACGGGCATTCAGATTACCAAGCGCCGCGCGATCGCGGCCGGAAAAGCACCAGATCCAGCGCGGATGAAGATAATGGGTCAAATCGCTCTTTTGTCGGCTGTATTCACTGTAATCATGGCAGTCGTCACATTTGGCTAGTGAAAGACAGGCATGGCTCAGGCAAATTGTTCTTGAATGAGCCGTTCTTCCAACCCGTGGCCTGGATCGAAAAGAATTTGATGCCTGATTGTCGGCTCTGACCGGATTTTCACTGTAGCGACATTCCTAACGGAACGACTATCCGCATCCGCCATCACCGGGCGCTTTTGTGGATTGATCACCTCAAAACGCACCTCTGCGGACTTGGGAAGCAAAGCTCCGCGCCAACGCCGCGGCCGGAAAGCCGCCATCGCCGTCAATGCAAGGACATCCGCGCCAATCGGTAAAATCGGGCCGTGAGCGGAGTAATTATAAGCGGTGGAGCCTGCTGGAGTAGCGATGAGGGCTCCGTCACAAACCAGTTCCTGCATGCGGAGCCGCCCATCAACATAAATCCGCAATTTTGCTGCCTGCGGCCCCTCACGCAGCAGCGAGACTTCGTTAATGGCCAGAGCCGCTGCTTGGCGCCCATCAACGCAAACTGCGTCCATGCGCAGAGGGTTTAGCACGGCGGTTTCTGCGGCTTCCAGCCGGTAGTGAAGGTCGTCTTCATGGTATTCGTTCATCAAGAAACCGACAGTGCCACGGTTCATTCCATAGACAGGCACATCAAACTCTTGTGTGTCATGCAGCGTCTGGAGCATGAAGCCATCCCCGCCCAGAGCTACGATTACTTGCGCCTCTTCAATGGGATAATTGCCATATCTCTCGATCAGAACGCTTTTGGCATCCTGCGCAATTGACGTATCTCCTGCGGTGAAGGCAATCTTCTTCATCTTGCTCCATTCTGAGCGAAAATGTTTCTCGTACCATCTTGCTAACAAATCTCTCAGATTTTGCTAGCCACCTTTGCTCTGATCCACCTCAAACACTGCGGTCACCATGAGCAATAATTGTTGCCCTTCAGAAAGAGACGCGACAAATTGCTTCGCTTCTCAAGAAGAATATGACGTTTTCGAGGGTTCACCTCTCCCATCAATGCCCCTAATGATCCGTCAACGAAACCCCTCATGAGAGGAACCGACATGAACGCCACGACCCGTGATTCCGGCTTCTTCACCGAAAGCCTTTCTTCCCGCGATCCAGAATTGTTTGGTGCAATCCGCTCCGAATTGGGCCGCCAGCGCGACGAAATCGAGCTGATCGCTTCTGAAAACATCGTCTCTGCCGCCGTCATGGAGGCACAAGGGTCGGTGATGACAAACAAATACGCCGAAGGGTATCCGGGGCGGCGTTACTACGGTGGCTGCGAATATGTCGACGTCGCAGAGAATCTGGCAATCGAACGTGGATGCGAACTATTCAATTGCGCGTTTGCCAACGTACAGCCAAATTCCGGCTCACAGGCAAACCAAGGCGTTTTCCAAGCGCTTCTCCAGCCCGGCGACACGATCCTTGGTATGAGCCTCGACGCAGGTGGCCACCTGACGCACGGCGCACGCCCGAACCAGTCGGGCAAGTGGTTCAATGCCGTTCAATACGGTGTGCGCCAACAAGATAGCCTAATCGACTATGAACAGGTTCAGGCTCTCGCAACCGAACACCAGCCAAAGATGATCATTGCCGGTGGTTCTGCCATTCCGCGTATCATTGACTTCGCGAAGATGCGCAAAATCGCCGACAGCGTTGGCGCATATCTGCTGGTTGATATGGCACACTTCGCAGGCCTCGTTGCCGCTGGACTGTACCCATCTCCGTTCCCGCATGCGCATGTCGCCACGACGACCACCCACAAGACCCTGCGCGGCCCCCGGGGCGGCGCGATCTTCACAAACGATGAAGCAATTGCGAAGAAAGTGAACTCGGCGATTTTCCCCGGAATTCAGGGCGGTCCACTGATGCATGTAATTGCAGCAAAGGCAGTTGCATTTGGAGAAGCGTTGCGACCTGAATTCAAGCTCTATCAGGAGCAGGTCATCAAGAATGCTCAAGCCCTTGCAGATCAGTTGATGAAAGGCGGTTTGGATATCGTGACTGGCGGCACTGACAGCCACGTCATGCTGGTCGACCTGCGCCCGAAGGGCGTCAAAGGGAACGCCACTGAAAAGGCACTTGGTCGCGCGCATATCACCTGCAACAAGAACGGCATTCCGTTCGACCCCGAAAAACCGACCGTCACATCGGGTATCCGCCTTGGATCGCCAGCTGGCACCACGCGCGGTTTTTCTGAAGCAGAGTTCCGCCAAATTGCCGACTGGATCGTCGAAGTGGTGGATGGGCTTGCAGCCAATGGCGAAGAGGGCAACGCAGAGGTGGAGGCGAAGGTACGCAGCGAAGTACAAGCACTGTGCGCTCAGTTCCCGCTCTACCCGTCACTTTGATCAGCTGGAGTCACTTGGTATAGGGGCGCTTCGGCGCCCCTTTTTGCATTAGACTGGAACATAATTGGCAAGCTGGATAGGTCTAGGCACATGCTGAACGTCGTACAACAAACTCAAAACGGTCGTCCGAAGCTGCTAATCGTACATGGGCTGTATGGCTCTGCGCGCAATTGGGGGATAATTTCAAAGCGTCTATCGGATATTCGCGATGTGAGTGCGGTCGACATGCGCAACCACGGATACAGTCCTTGGTTCGACAGCCATACATATCATGACATGGCAAATGACCTCGCAGAGGTTGTGAGCAATATGGGCGGCCCCGTCGATGTCATCGGGCATTCAATGGGGGGAAAGGCTGCGATGATGCTCGCGCTCACGCGGCCCGAAATGGTGAACAAACTCATTGTCGCAGACATCGCCCCGGTAGCTTACTCGCACAACCCAGTCGAAAATATTCTCGCCATGCGGAGGGTCGATCTCGCAAAGATCGAACGACGTTCTGACGCTTTAGAGCAACTCACCGGGCTTGATCAGGGCTTGGCCGAATTCTTTCTGCAAAGTCTGGACATGAAAGAGAAACGTTGGCGGCTTAATCTCGATATTCTCGAAAAACATATGTCCGATATTGTTGGCTGGCCGAACCCAGACGGGACTTTTATGGGGGAAACCCTCTTCCTATCAGGGGCGCTTTCAAACTATGTCGAGCCAAACCATAAAATGATTATCAAAGATCTATTCCCAAAGGCGCGATTTGCGCGTTTGAACGGCGCAGGGCACTGGCTCCATGCCGAGAAACCCAGAGAATTCGAAGCGGCAGTCCGAGCGTTCCTTCAAATGAACTGAACTTACCGTTGCCAATCCACATTAATGATCCAACTGGTGCAACCTAACGTTTACTTCGCATTGTATATTCAAAGGCACTCTAAATGAATAAAATGTCCTTATCTGCTGCCGGCTTCTTGCTAAGCGCAATCACTTCCGCGCAGGCACATACGCCCATCATAGATGATGGCGCCAAAACATTGCGCGATCCGATGGTGATCGAAGATCCAGAGCATTCGAAGGCGATCTTTTCCACATTGCAAGGTGACGCCCAGTACTATCGCTTCAGCGCGACGGAAAGTTTTGATTTTTATGTCGGGATTACCGCGCCCAAACTGGATGCCTGCGACCTGCAACGGACGTTCTCTTTCGACATTTTGAACGACCGGCTCGAGGTCATCGACAGCCGAGACGGAGACGATATCGATTGGTGGCCGTGGTATGAAGAGTACGGCAAGACTTGGTATTGGGTTGGCCCAGAAATAGGCGAGAATTTTGGCTCCACGCAGCAATTGCCGGCAGGCACATATTATGTGCGCGTCTACAACGACACAAATCTTGGAGAATATGCGCTCGCAATAGGTGACGACGAGCGCATGGGAATCGGCACCATGTTACGCCTGCCCGGAACCCTTAGAACGATGCGCAATGTTTACTGGGACGACAGTGAATGTAACTAAAGCAGAAGGCGGGAAGAGCTTCCCGCCTTCTGCTTTTGAAGTTAGCTGTCCATTTTTAATGCACTAATGAATGCCTCTTGCGGAATATCGACCTTACCGAATTGCCGCATCTTCTTCTTCCCAGCCTTTTGCTTGTCCAACAGCTTGCGCTTGCGCGTGGCGTCGCCACCATAGCATTTGGCTGTTACGTCCTTCCGCAACGCCGAAAGGGTTTCGCGTGCGATGACCTTGCCGCCGATTGCTGCCTGAATCGGAATCTTGAACATGTGGCGCGGGATCAGGTCTTTCAGCTTTTCACACATGGCGCGGCCGCGCATCTCTGCTCGATCCCTATGCACCATCATTGAAAGAGCGTCGACCGGCTCGTCATTGACCAAGACCTGCATCTTGACCAGATTATCCTGACGATACCCTGTGAGGTGATAATCGAAAGAGGCGTATCCTTTAGTGACCGACTTCAGCCGGTCATAGAAATCGAAAACCACCTCGTTAAGTGGCAGGTCATATACAACCATCGCGCGGCTGCCCGCGTAGGTTAGATCCTGTTGGATACCGCGACGGTCTTGGCATAATTTCAAAACATCGCCAAGATATTCGTCGGGAACCAAAATAGTTGCTTTGATACGTGGTTCCTCGACGTGGTCGACATGCGTAAGATCGGGCATATCTGCTGGATTGTGAAGCTCCCGCTGAGTGCCATCCTTCATGAAGATATGATAAACCACGGACGGTGCTGTTGTGATCAGCTCGATATCGTACTCACGCTCGATACGGTCTCGGATCACTTCCAGATGCAAAAGACCAAGAAACCCGCAGCGGAAACCAAAACCCAGTGCGGCGGAGGTTTCCATTTCGAATGAGAAACTCGCATCGTTCAGCGCCAGTTTTTCGATCGCATCCCGCAAATCCTCGAATTCAGCGCTATCGACGGGGAAAAGCCCGCAGAACACCACCGGCACCGAAGGTTTGAAGCCCGGCAGCGGGGTTTCCGCGCCCTTTTTTTCGTGCGTGATTGTATCGCCGACCTTGGTATCGCGAACCTGCTTGATCGAAGCAGTTAAGAAACCGATTTCCCCTGGACCGAGTTCATCCACGTTCTGCATCGCAGGTCGAAATACGCCGATTCGGTCAACGCCATATGATGCACCTGTTTGCATCATCTTGATCTTGTCGCCCTTCTTCAGGACACCGTCCATGATGCGAACAAGAACGACCACCCCAAGATAGGCGTCATACCAGCTATCGACCAGCATTGCCTTCAGCGGAGCATTCCTCTCCCCTTTAGGCGCAGGCAATTTCTTGACAATAGCTTCGAGCGTTTCCTTGATACCGACACCAGTTTTCGCCGATACGCGGATCGCGTCCATTGCTTCAATGCCGATCACATCCTCGATTTGCTCTGCAACGCGATCGCATTCCGAGGCCGGCAAATCGATCTTGTTCAGGATCGGTACGATTTCGTGATCCGCATCAATTGCCTGATACACGTTAGCAAGTGTTTGCGCCTCGACCCCTTGGGTGGAATCGACAACCAGCAGCGATCCCTCAACCGCGCGCATGGAGCGGGAGACCTCGTAGGTGAAATCGACGTGTCCTGGCGTGTCGATCAAGTTGAGAACATACTTCTCGCCATCTTCAGCAACGTAATCGATCCGCACTGTATTGGCTTTGATCGTGATGCCGCGCTCACGCTCGATGTCCATCGCATCGAGGAGCTGTTCCTTCATATCCCGATCTTGAACGGTGCCCGTCGACTGGATCAAACGGTCAGCTAGCGTCGACTTTCCATGATCGATGTGAGCGACAATCGAGAAGTTTCTGATATGAGCAAGATCGGTCATTTCATTCCGGATGCTGGCAAAAGACTATCAGGCTGAATGCAGCGCATCGCGTATTATTGCAAGGGGTTTAGAGCGAATAGGCAAAAGACAGTGCGGTATTCAACGATAGGCGGCAACCAGGCCCGCGATGCACTTCTTGATCAATACAATGCAGCCTTCAAAATCCAACGTGTAGTAAGGGTCAGGGATTTCGCACTCATCGTCAGGGCTAAAATCGGTCAATAATCGAATTGGTGGTCGATCCGTCCCGGGCGCAAGTGCTTCGATCGCTGCGCGGTTCTTTTCGTCCATTGCGATAATGAGATCAAAGCGCCCTAAATCGGCCTTTACCAGCTGGCGCCCGCGCAACTCATCCATATGAAGGCCGTGCTTTCGTGCGGCCTCCCTCATGGGGCCGTACGGCGCTTCTCCCACATGCCAATCGGAGGTGCCCGCACTATCGATCGTCCAATTTGGTGCAACTTCACGCGCCACAGCCTCAGCCGTTGGCGAGCGGCAGATATTCCCTAAACAGACAAAAAGAACGCGCATGGATACCAAACTTAATGATCGTGAGCGCCGTGATGCTCACTGTGCCCGTCTTCACCGTGAGACATATGTTCCTCCATGGCACCATGCCCACCACCAGCGTTTGCTGCCATTACCTCGACCTGTACGAGAATCTCAGTTCCGTCGTCGAATACCAAAGTGAGCGGAAACTCGGTGCCAATTTCATATTCAGAGCCGACACCCATCAACATGATGTGATCGGCACCACGAGCGAGTTCGGCCATGCCACCAGCGACGACCGGAATTCCACCCTCGATGCGCATCATTCTCATCACACCATTTTCATCTTCGATGTTGGTGTGCAATTCGACACGCGCGGCCACGTCGGAAGACGCGGCAAGCAGTCTCCTATCTTCATCTGAATTGTTGTGAATGACCATAAAAGCGGCCCCTGCCATCGCCATTGCGCCACTTGAAACGGCATAAGGATGGTGCACGGTAAGCGTGTCGGCGGATTGCGCATGTGCGGAAACCGAATAAACCGCCAGAGCGATGATAATGGATAGAGGCTTCTTGAACATGAAAAACTCCTGATGTTTCCAGAATGCGTATGCCGATCCTGGATCATAGGGACGATGACACATCGTCGCGCACAAAACAAAAGGCCCGGCGTTAAGAACGTCGGGCCCCGAAAAACTTAAGCAAAAATGGTTATGCGCCGGCTTGTGCCTTGGCGATCTCTTTCTTGACCTTGAGAGCGGCCGCGGACAGCTCGTTATCTTTCGCTTTTGCAAGGAAAGCATCGAGGCCACCGCGGTGGTCCACGGTCCGCAGAGCAGCCGAGGATACACGGAAGCGGAAGGAGCGGCCGAGCAGATCAGACTGAAGGGTCACATCCTGAAGGTTGGGAAGAAACCGACGCCGTGTTCTGTTCTTGGCGTGGCTGACATTGTTGCCAGTCATCGGGCCTTTGCCCGTCAATTCGCATTTGCGCGACATAGGAAATTCCTTTTTGTTTTTTCCGGCCACCAGGGCTGGTTGGGTAAATGGGCAAACGCCCAGCGCTCAAAGAACTCAAGCACCTACAGGCGGCGGGAAATAGGGGCAAAGGGGGATGCAGTCAAGCATTATTGGACTCAATGAACTGACGTACAATTTTCGCAGCCGCCTGCGCCGGCGCAGCCTCGCCCCGCGCTACCGCGCCCTCCTCCTGCGCCAAAACGGTCGCGAGGTTTGGATCTCGAACAAGTTCTTCAAGAAGCTGCGATCGCACTTCCTCAGAGAACCAATGCAATGCCTGCGCCTTGCGGGTCGTCTCCCATATGCCCTTTTCGCGCCGCCAATCGGCGAGAGCCTGAATTTCACCCCAGACCGCTTCCAGACCCTGCTCCTCGATAGCGGAGACGAGCAGCGCCTTGGGGAAGCCTTCAGGGTCTTGTGGTCGTTTCCTCAATAGTCGGAGCGCGCCAGAATAATCAGCGCACGTCCGTTGCGCCTGTGCGCGCAGATCCCCATCCGCCTTATTGACCAAAATAAGATCTGCAATCTCCATTATGCCGCGCTTGACGCCCTGCAATTCGTCACCCCCAGCCGGAGCAAGCAAGAGCAGGAACAGGTCAGACATCTGGGCAACCATGGTTTCAGATTGGCCCACTCCGACTGTCTCGATCAAAATAACATCGAAGCCAGCCGCTTCACACAAATGCACCGCATCACGCGTCCGCCGCGCGACGCCACCAAGCTGCGTTTGTGACGGAGAGGGGCGAATGAACGCATTTGGCTCACGCGAAAGCAGCGCCATGCGCGTCTTGTCTCCGAGGATCGAGCCGCCACTACGGCTGGACGAAGGATCGACGGCCAATACAGCGACCCGCAAACCCTGCCGGACAAGAAACAGACCGAAGCTCTCAATAAATGTCGATTTCCCTACGCCGGGCGTGCCTGAGAGCCCGATCCTGAGTGCTTGGCGTCCTGTTCCGCATGCTGCAAGCAAATCAAGGGCTTGCTGGCGATGATCCAAACGCAAACTTTCAACGAGCGTTATCGCACGCGATAGCGCACGGCGGTCTCCGCTTCGGATTTTTTCGGCAATTGCGGCGAGTTCTTTCATACTTGTTTCATATCGTTTGTCCTGCGCATGTCCAGCCAAAGGGTTTTACTTGACGAGAACATCGAGCATATCAATTTGCAGTCCATGACGCATTTTCCACATCAATTGACCTCGTGGTTCACCGCGCAAGGTTGGGACGTACATCCCCACCAGCGCGCTGTCTTTGAAAATGCGCATGAGCGATCTGTCCTGCTAATCGCACCCACGGGTGGCGGAAAGACAATGGCGGGCTTCTTGCCGACTTTGGCAGCGTTACTGCACAATAAGCAAAACGGCCTTCACACAGTTTATGTCTCCCCCCTGAAAGCCCTCACAGCGGATATCCAAAGAAATCTGCTCAAGCCTATCGAATTCCTTGGTCTTGATATCCGCGTCGAAGATCGGACAGGTGACACCTCGCAAACGACCAAACGGCGCCAGCGGGTAGATCCACCTCACATCTTGCTGACGACACCGGAAAGCCTCGCTCTCCTGTTATCCTACGAGGAAGCACCAAAAATATTCGCGACGGTGAGACGGGTTATCATCGACGAAGCCCACGCCCTCAGCGAAAGCAAACGCGGCGATCAACTGATGCTCGCACTCTCGCGGCTCCAGGCCATTTCGCCCCAGATGAGCCGGATCGCTCTGTCCGCCACCGTCGATCAACCAGAAGCGCTGGCGGCGGAGATTGCGCCGTCACCGGCCCAAACAAAAGTCATTTTCGCCGATCCCGGTCCCCCTCCCGATATTCGCATGCTGACCTCGGAGAACCGCGTGCCTTGGTCGGGCGGCGGGGGACGCTACGCGATACCGGATATTCTCGATGAAATCAGACGACATCAGACGACACTGATTTTTCACAACACACGCGCACAGGCAGAAATCTTTTTCCACCATTTGTGGATGGCGAATGAAGATGATCTCCCAATCGGCATTCATCACGGAAGCCTGTCGAAAACCGCCAGGGCAAAGGTCGAACAGGCGATGGTCAACGGCCACATGAGGGCCATCGTTTGCACGGGCACGTTAGACCTCGGCATTGACTGGGGGAATGTAGATCTTGTCATTCAGGTGGGGGCACCCAAAAACATCAAGCGACTTGTTCAGCGGATTGGACGTGCAAATCATCGCTACAACGCACCTTCCAAAGCGATAATAGTACCCGCAAACCAGTTCGAAGTCGTGGAATGCATCGCTGCACTCGATGCCGTTAGGGACAGCGCGCTGGACGGAACAGCAAAAGCGGCGGGGCCATTGGATGTTCTCTGCCAACACATTCTGGTCCGCGCATGTTCGAGCCCTTTCGATGCAAATGACCTCTTCGAAGAGGTCACAACGGCCGGCCCGTACAAAGGTCTAGATCGCAAGGCATTTGACGATTGCCTAAACTTTTGCGCGACCGGCGGATATGCGCTCCGCGCTTATGACAAGTGGAAGCGCCTAAGGCAGGATGATCACGGGAACTGGTCCCTCCGCGACCCGCGAACCGCCGCAATCATTCGCATGAACATCGGCACCATCCAAGACACTGACACCCTGAAGGTGAAGATGCGCGGTGGCGGACAGCCACTAGGTGAAGTCGAAGAGGCCTTTGCCGCGTCGCTCACACCTGGAGACACTTTCTTGATTGGCGGAAAGATTGTACGCTATGACGCCTTGAAAGAACTCACAGTTCAGGTGAGTAGATCAGCTTCGAAATCGCCAAAGGTAGCGGTATTCAACGGAACAAAGTTCGCTACATCTCTCCAGCTCTCAGAGAGAATATTGAAGATTCTCAATGATCCGGAGCGGGCTGACCTTCCGGAAAAAAGCAAAGAATGGCTAAACCTGCAGACACAATTTTCCAAAATCCCACAAGCAGCCGAATTACTCGTTGAGAGTTTCGAGCATGACGGCCGTCAGCACAACTGCCTCTATGGCTTCGCAGGTCGAAATGCCCAA
>Ga0181571_10003596_pt1 | contig 11614 bp, 5 predicted proteins | sample 101ome_17_FD_132440 | JGI IMG/M metagenome (GOLD analysis project Ga0181571, IMG submission 132440) | Coastal salt marsh microbial communities from the Groves Creek Marsh, Skidaway Island, Georgia - 101407AT metaG (megahit assembly) | ecosystem: Environmental > Aquatic > Marine > Intertidal zone...
CGCCGCTCGGACGCCGCCGCCGCCGCCGCCGCCGCCGCCGAAGCCCGCGCCCCCCGCCGCCGCCTCCTTCGGCGCGGCGACGCGGCGGCCGGGGACGACGCGCGCGGCGAGGGCGGGTCCCCGGAGCGCGGGGATGGAAAACGCCTCGCGGGGACCCGGGGCGCCCCCCGCCGCGCCGTCCTCGGACGCGTCCTCGCGTCCCTCGTCCTCTCGGTCCTCTCGGTCCTCTCGGTCGAGGTCGAGGGCGAGGCTCGGGTCCGACGACCCGGACGCCCCCTCGCGCGCTCGGCGCGGCGCGACGAAGGTTTCCAGGCGCCGCCACTCGAGTCCCGCCCAGAACCCGTCCGGGTCGCCCCCGGGAGGGCCGCCCGCGGAAACGTTCGCGCCGCCCTCGTGTTCCGGACGATCGAACGCCGTCTCCGGGAACGCGTCGACGGTGACGAAACAAAACCCTTCGCCCGGCGACGAGACGGGCGCGGCGAGGGACGCGCGGCGAGAGGGCCCGTCGAACGCGGGCGGCGCCCGTTCGACGTCGTCGAAGACGTCACCGGCGAGGACGCGGATCGCGCGGCCGTCGACGGCGCGCGCGCTCACCTCCGTGCTTCGAAGCGGCGCCACCGTCCCGTCGAACAAAACGCGCGCCGCGCCGGCGCCCGCGTCGTTCCGAGCGCCGCCGTCCGCCGCGCGGACGACGACTCGGAGCGTCCCCACGGGGCTCACGTTCGTGACGATGACCCGCGCCTCGACGTCCCCCGAGTCGAAGACGACGGTCCAGGGGTCCGCCGCGTCGACGCGCCTCGCGAGCGAAGCCGACGCGAACGCCGACGCCGAGCGCCCCGAGCGCCCCGAGCGCCCCTCGGCGTCGGAATCGGAACTCCCCTCCTCGTCCGAACGGCCCTCCTCGCCGTCGTCCCCGCCCCCCTTCGCCTCCTCCCGGTCACGTCGTCGGTCCAGTCGTTTCACCCACCCCCGGGGCGTCGGCTCGGCCGTGACTTGCACGGCGAGGAGGGGCTGGTCGGTTCGGCGGCTGACCAAACACGCGGCGGGGCCCGCGCGGGATCGGTACGCGGCGAGGCCGTCCTCCGCCGCGTCGTCGAACGGCGCGAACCGCGAGCGGCCGGGCCCGCGGCCGTCGCGGTCGGCGTGAAGCACGAGCTCGAAGTGCGCCGGGTCGAGCTCGTTTCTGGCGCGCGCGGCGTCCGCGAGGGTCGCGCGGCGAAGCGCCGCGTGGCGCCGTAAGCGCCTCCGCCTGCGGCGGCGGGCCAGGCGCTCGAACGCGGCGGCGGCGCGCGCGACGGCGGCGGGCGGCGCAGGGGGCGGCTCGGCGCGGGGGGCGGGGGAGGCTTCGGCGCCGGCGCTCGCGGAGGGAGAGGAGGGGTGGTGGTAGTAGTCGGGGGGTAAGCCGACGTGGCGCGCGAGGCCCTCCGCGCCGGAGACGAGGAACGCGCGGAGGCGTTCGTGCAGGCCCCGGGGCGGGGGCGCGGCGAGCCCCGCCGGCGGGGCCGGGGACGCGGGATCCGGACCCGGGAGGAAGAAGGGGGAGTCGTCGTGGTGTTCGTCTTCGTCGTCGTCGCGCGGGGAGGCGTCCGCGCCGACGAGGGCCGGGAGGGCGGTGAGGAGGGCGAAGGTCTGGCCCCATTCCTCGTGCACGGGGTGGTGGAGCTCGATGAACGCGGCGTGGTCGTGTAGGCGCGCGCAGGAGGCGCAGAAGTCCGCGTCGAGGCACAGCAGGCACCGCCGGCGCGTCCCGGCGATCGGGAACGCGGCGCATCCTCTGCACCGCACGTCGTGGATCGCGGGGCCCAGCGCGAACGGCGGGCCGGGGGCGTGAGGCGGGTCGAGCGAGGGGTGCCACCCGGGGCGCGTGACGAGCTCCGCGCGCTCGCTCCAGGGCATGGTCGGCGGGGGCGACGCCGGCGTGCGCGTCGCGGTGTGCGCCTCGCGGGCGCGGAGACGTCCGAGAAGAATCAAAAGGACGAGGGGGGGTGCAGGGAAAATAACGCCTCGCCGAGCGCGCGTTTCGTCACTGGCGGAGTCGGCAGAGCCAGCCTGGACAAATTTTTCCGCGATTCGTCGAATGCGACGACGGCGCACGCGCGGCTGCTGTGAGACGCTGCTGCTGGATCCGACGAAGCGCGTCGCTTCGAACGACCCGGGTCGAACGCTCGTCGCAGTCGTCTTCGCACCCTCCTCGGCCGGCGCGCCGTCTGTGCATGAGCGAGTTCTCGCACAGGACCACTCGCACGCACGCCTCGTCCGACCGTCGCGCGGCTCCCGCGCGCGTTCCTCGGCGCAAGCCGCCCGCGCGCGCGAGCGCCCCCGTCTCGATCGTCTCCGCCGCGCGAATCGCCCTCGCCCGGACCGTGCACGCGGTCGTGCGCTTCGTGGACGCGCCCCAGGGCGGATTCGAGGAGGAGATGGAGGAGTCTCCCTCCTCCTCGCGCGCGCGCGAGCGCAAGCCCCTGAGCCCGTCGGACAGCTCCGACGTGCTCGACGACCTGGGCGATCTCGACGACAGCGGCACGGACGCCGGGAGCAGCGTCCTCGGCACCGGCGACGTCGAGGAGGGCGCGGTCGCCGCCCACCGCCGCGCCTCCTCGCGCGGCGCGCACGCCGCGGTCGCCGCCCGAGGCGACGCGGACGATGACGACGCCGCGGACGCCTCGGACGCGAGTCGCCCGCGCGGGTCCTCGCGGCGCCCGCGCGCGGACGGCGCGGTGCGCCAGATCCACGCCCACTACGAGACCCCGCCGTGGCGGGTGTGGGCGCGCATGCTCGCGCAGCTCCTCGCCTCCGCCCTCGCCACCGCGGGCCTCGCCCTGCGCGTCGGCGTGTACCCCCTGTACGCCATCACGCCCACGCCCGTCCTCGAGTTCCTCGCGAAGAGCGCGTTCAACGTCGGGTACCTCATCTACATGACCCCCCTGGGCCGGTGGCTCCACCTGCGCATGGTGCGAGAGCGGAGGGACTCCAACGCGCCCCCGCACTCCCGCGGCGTGCGCCCGAGCCAGCTCAGCACGTGCTCCGTCCTCCCCGTGCCCTTCCTGAACGACAACTACATGTACCTCCTCGTCGACCACGCCACGAGGGACACCGCGGCGATCGACCCCGCGGACCCGTACACGATGGCGAGCGCGGCGAAGCGCCTCAACCTCAAGATCGTCGCCATCTTGACCACGCACAAGCACCACGACCACGCGGGGGGGAACTTGGCGTTGCAGAAGCAAAACAGGGGGAGGCTCCGCGTGTACGGCCACGCCAAGGACCGGATCCCGGGCGTCACGTGCGCGGTCAAGGCTGGGGACACGCTGAGGGTCGGGGAGACGGAGATCGGGGTGCTGCACCTTCCGTGCCACACCACGGGCCACGTCGCGTACGCCGTCCTCGGCGAGAGGGGGGAGGCGGGCGGCGGCGGCGGCGGCGGCGGCGGCGGCGGCGCGGGGGGCGGCGCTTCGGAGGACGGCGGGGGCGGCGCGGGTCGCCTCCCCGTGGACCGCGTCGAGGCGCTGTTCACCGGCGACGCCATCATCAACGGCGGCGTCGGGGCGTTTTTCCACGGCGGGCCTCGGGACTGCTACGAGAACCTCCACATGCGCCTTCGCGCGATTCCCGACGCCGCCCTGGTGTTTTCCGGGCACGAGTACATGATGATGAACCTTCGCTTCGCGCGGTGGCTGGACGACGAGGACGAGTCCACGGCGATGGCGCTCAGGGAGGTGATCATCCGGCGCAACCACGCGCTCAGCACGATGCCGTCCTCGATGGCGGTGGAGCGCGCGGTGAACCCGTACTTCAGGGTCGGGGCGGAGGCGGGGTACCTCGAAAAAATCCACGCCCTGCGCAGCCGCGTCGAGGCGGGCAAGGCGAAGCGGTGGTACGCCAAGTACGTGGGGCCGACCGCGACCAAGATCCTGAGCGGCGCCCGCTCGTCCTCGGAGGTTTTGCTCTCCGAGACGGCGTTCGACGGCGTCGGGCCGGGCGGCGGTCCCGGGGCGGCGGCGGCGGCGGGGGGGGGCGGGGCTTCCTCCGCGGCGGCGCCCTCGGCGGCGGCGAGCGCGCGCGGGATCAAGGCGCTGCAGGAGCTTTCGCAATACCGCCACCTCCTCGACGACGACGACGAGAGCGTGGACGCGGAGTCGGAGTCCGGGGGGCGGCGGTCCCGGCGGGCGTCGCGCGCGGAGAGGGACGGTGAGGAGGGCGAGAAACAGAGGTTGGCGAAGAGAAGGGGCCCCGCGCCCGTGAGCGTCGTCCCGCGCGCCGCGGGCGAAAACGGCGACGCCGGAGGGGACCGAGAGCGACCCCCCAGGCACCCCAACCACCGAGGGTGAGGTGATGGGGAGGTCTCGAGACGCGCGCGAGGGGGGGTAGGGTCGTGGGACCCACGATCGATCGGGTGGGCGTGCTCGCCTCGGATCGCGCGCGTTTTTGTTTCGAGACAAAAAGACGATTCGTCGATCGCGTCGCCGTCGGCGCGCGCGATAAAAAATGATGATATATTCACGCGACGCGACGCGCCGTTCTCACCCGCGCCCTCCGCGCCCCGCTCTTCCCTCCGCGCCCTTCTCTGGCGTTTGGCACATCTCTCCTCGCTGATCACTTGCCGAGGACGAGCTTGTTGAAGCGGTCGACCTCGTTGGCGGAGCCGATGCAGAGGGGCGTGCGCTGGTCGACGGCGTTGATCTGGACGTCGAGGACGGACCCTCCGGTGACGCCGTCGGAGGTTTTGCCGCCCGCCTTCTCGACGAGGAGGCCGAAGGGGCTCGCCTCGAACGCGAGGCGGAGCTTCGCCGGGGACTTCTCCGAGGTGGGGTTCGTAAAGATGCCCATGTTCTTGGTGAACTGCTGGTACACGTCGGGGACGAGGCCGCCGGAGTAGCGCAGGGTGTAGCCCTCGTTCATGTAGAAGTCGAGGAGCTCCTTGTACCCGGGGACCTGGTTGCCCGCGCGCATGTTGGCGGGGGAGAAGATCCTGGTGTCCGCGTTGATCTTAATCTGCTTCCTGGAGCAGATCCAGGGCTCGAACGTGCCGTCGGGGAGCTGGCATCCGTCGGGGGTGCAGCCGTACGAGAACTCGTACACGCCGTCGTCGAGGCACACGAGCACGGTCGTCCTGGGGCCGTAGAGCGCGATGAGCGCGGTGACCTGGTCGCGGCCGGTGGCGCCGAGGAGGCCGTCCTCGCCCGAGCCGGACTCCTTGGACCAGATGCCGATCATGGTGCCGACGGCCCAGTTGTTGTCGACGATGGAGGAGCCGTCGAGGGGGTCCCAGCACACGGTGAACCTGCCGTTGGGGTTGCAGGGCTTCACCTCGGGCTCCTCCTCGGAGGCGCCCCACGCGACGACGGCGGAGGACTTGACGGCGTCCCACATGATCTGGTCGGCAATGACGTCGACGGAGAGCTGCGCGTCGCCGAAGGTGTTGGCGGAGCCCTCGACGGTGACGAGGGCGGAGCGGAGCGCCTCGGTGATGTCCGCGCACGCGTCGAGCTGCTCCTTGATCACCGCCTTGACCTCGGGGTCCGCGCACTTCGCGTCGAGGACGGCGTCGAGGGAATCGTAGGACTCCTGCTTCTCCGTCGTGGTGTAGAAGGAGGTGCCGGAGGCGCCGTAGGCGTCGCCGCCCGCGACGCGGACGTCGCGCTGGACCGCGCGGGCGGACTTGCCGGCGACGCGGGAGGAGCGGCGGGGAGCCGCGGACGCGCGGACCGCGACGGAGGGCATGGCGAAAGTCTGAGCGGGGGGGAGGGACGGCGCGCGTCAGGTTCGGCGCGGGATCGGACGATCGGCGGCACTCGCGCGGGGGAAAGCCAAGTGGACGGCGCCGCGCGCGGGGGCGGGCGCCGACGCGACGGAAGGACGGAACCGAACGGCGCCGGAACGCCGCCGCGGACGCGTGGGGTGAGCGAGGCGCACCTGGGCGGCCATTTTAACTGAGGGAGATGCGTGCGTGCGTGACGCGTGCGGAGGTGTGTCGCCGATCGCGCGCGCGACCCGCTCCGGGAGCGGCTTGTGGATAGCCCGCGGAGCTGTGGAGAGCCAGATCATCTTGAGCGACGGCTGACACGCTCGCTCGCTCCGGCAAAAGTTTGAGACTAGACATGCGTACGATTTCCGTCGCGCGCTTCCTCGGGGCGAGAAGATCTCGTCCGTCGTCGTCGCTCTCGCTCGTCCCCATCGCGAGCGCCTCGCGCGAGCCTCGGCGCCGACGAGCGGCATTCTTCGCCTCGCGACGCACGGGTGGTGCGCGCTCGAGGAAGTGATGGCGACGATCTCTACGGCATCCATCGCCGCGATATCCGCGCGCGGCGTCGCGCGCGGCACGGCCCCGCGCGCGAGCCTCGGGGCGCGCCGCGGCGCGCGATCGGCGCTCGGGAGGATGGCGTCCACGGCGCGGGGGCGTGGGCGCCGCGGGGGGGCTGGGCTGGCCGTCAGCGCCGCGGAGGACGACGCGGCCGAGGAGGCGCCGCCGCCGGTGTCGCAGACGCGCAAGCGGTCGCCCAAACCCCTCCCGAGCACGTTCGGCGAGGGGAAGGTGACGGGCAAGAAGACGCTGCCGTTCCAGGACCCCTTCGAGACGAACAAGTCCGCGACGGGCGCGAAAGGCGCGGGCGAGGCGACGAGCCCGTTCGACATGCCCGCCTCGGCGCTCGACGCCCCGGCCAAGCCCAAGGCCGAGCCGAGCCCCGCCGCCTCCTCGGCCTCGCCTTTCGGCGCCCCCGCTCCCGCCGCGGGCGCAAAGCCTGCGAGCCCCTTCGGCGCCGCCGCGCCCGCGTCGCCGCCGGCGAGCCCATTCGGCGCCGCCCCGCCCGCGAGCGCGTCCAAGCCCCCCGCAGCGGGGGCGTCCCCTTTCGCCGACACCGGCGCGTTCGGATCCGCCCCCGGCGCGGGCGCGAGCCCCTTCGCCAAGTCCGGCGCCGCCGCGAACCCCTTCGGAGACGCCAAACCGGCGGCGAAGGCGGAGGAGGTGGACGAGCGCTCGGCGTGGGAGAAAATCCCCAAGCCCGCCATGGCGCAAGTCGTGATCGTGCTGTCCTTCACCACGATCATCTCGCTCATGCTCGCCACCTTCTGGGTCGTCGTGCAGGTGCGCTCGAGGACGACCCGCCGGAACCCGTCTCCCCTCTCCGACGCCGCGCGGCGAAGACGCGAGGTTCGACTCGATTTGTTTTGCATTCGTGCGCGTCGTCGGCGCGCGGTATCGACGTCGCGACTGACCGCCTCTTCGCGTCCTCCCATTCCCCGTCCCCTCGCTCCCGTTCGCGCGCAGCTCGGTGGGGTGAGTTTCAACGATAATTAGAGGGAGCTGGGCCGCTCCGCTGCGGACGCCGTTCGCGTAGACTCGCGCGTGTGATGAAGTCGCGAATCGACGCCTCGACGAGCGCGCGTCGCTCCTCGCTCGTCCCCGTCCCCTCGTCGAACCGCGACCGGCTGCTTTTTCTCCCTCGCGCCCCGACCGTTCAGCGCTCTCCCCCCTTCACCGGAACGCGCTCTCGCGCTGGATGAGACCCCCGAGCGCGAGCACCTCGAAGAACGCCCCCGCGAGCGTGTCCGGAGGATCGTGGCGCGTCGTCCTCGCGCCGGCGTCGTCCCTCGCGCGCGCCTCTTCGCCGCCCGCGCCGCCGCGGACGCGCGCGCCGCCGCCTGATTCCCCGCCGCCGCCCTCGCGAAGCACGGCGCGGAGGAACCGCTCGGCCGATCGCGACGCCGCCGCGCGCGCGCGCGCGTCGACGAGCGCGAGCTTATCGCGGTGCAGTCGACGCAGCGCGGAGGAGACCCGGCGGCTGGGAACGGCGTCGGAGAGCGCGTCGACGCGCGCGAGGAGGGTGACGATCTCGCGCTCCCTCGACCCGCGCTCCGCCGCCTCCGTCCGCCGCCGCAGCTCGGCGGACTCGGAGACGACGTACGCCAGGAGCGCGTCGCCGGCGGTGGTGACGGAGCGCCCGAGATGGAACTCGCGGAGGGTCTCGGCGTCTCGGCCCTCCCGCCTCGGCGCGGCGCGCTCCGCGACGAGCGACGCGACGCTCGCGGTGAGCTTCCGCTTCAGCATCTTCGCTCGGCGGTCCGTCGGATCGAGGTCCGCGGTGGCCCCTCGCGCCGACTCGTACTCCGCGAGCTGCTCGCCGATGCGGCGAACGGTGTCGCGCGCCTCCGCGTCGAGGGACGAGACGAGGGCTCGGCCGTCGTCCGCGGCGGTCGGGAGCTCGGCGAGGGCGACGCGGTACGCCGAGACAGCGCGCGACTCTTCCGACGAGAAGGAGGCGGTGGATCCCGTGCTGTTACGCCGCGCGAGCCCGGGTGCGATGCGCGAGCACGTGCCCATCGCGTCGTTCTCGTCGAAGATCTGGACGCGCTCCAGGGTTTCTCCGGGGACGCCCTTCGCGTCGTTCCACGTCAGGCGGCGCGCGGTCGGTCTCGCCGACGTTTCGCCCGTCGCGGTTTCCCCCGCGGAGGTGTTGTTCCTGCGAAGGATGCTCTTGTTGCGCGTCTTGTGCGGCGCGTTCGGGAGTTCGAGAAGCGGCGCGGGAACGTTCAGGAGGGACACCTTCCGCGCGGCGACGTCCGCGGCGACATCGTCGAGATCGTCCAGGACGCCGTGCTCTGCGAGGGGTAGAGACGGGGACGAAGGCGCGGTCAGGAAAGGCGCGACACAGCTGTGCGCGCGGACGGGGGAGTGGGACTCGGCGCGCGAGCGGGTGGAGGACGCGGTGCGGCCGGCGGACGCACGTTTGAGGTCGGAGATGAGCGTGGTCACGGTGGGGTGCGAGCGCGAGGGAGAGAAGACGCCCCCGTCGGACTTGGCCGTCGCGGGCGCGAGCGCGGAGGGGGCGGAGGACTTCTTTTCCTTGGCCGAGACGTCCGCAGCGCCCCCGCGCGCGCGGAAGAGACCGCACGCGCCGCCGGCCGCGCCGGTGGAGGGCGTCCTCCCGCGCTTCGTCGCGAGGGAGACGCGAGGCGCCGCAGACGACGACCTCGACGAGGACGCGCCCATGACGCGCGCGCGTGCGTCGCGCGGTTCGTTGTGCGGCTTCTTCCCCCGCCCTCCCCGCGCTTTTTCAAGTCGCTCGTGACGAATTCTGGTCGTCTGAGAAAAAAACACAGCTGTGTCTCCTGCGAAAAATTTGAAAGCTACAACGCTATTCCATGCTCGCACCCGCGCTCGCGTCGTCGTCGCGCTTCGGTGTACATCGGGAGCGAGACCGGCCTCGTTCGGAGGCCTTTCGTCGTCGACTCCGTCACGCTCGCCGCCCCCGCGCGTCGCGGCGGACGCGTCCGGGGCGGCGCGAAAACGAAAAACCGCGCGAGCGCGCTCGCCGCGGTCGTCGGGGGTTCGACCCCTCGACCGCGGCGTTACGAGGATCACGTCATCGCCGCCACCCCCGGCTTACGCGCGAGCTCCGCGGGCGCTGGTTCCGCCCACTCCTCGAGCCCCGGTTTTTCCACGAACGGGTCCCGCAGCGCCTCGAGCAGCGCCTCGGCGACGCGAAAGTCCCCCCGACGCTCCGCCGCCTCCGTCGCCCGCGCGAGGAGGTGGTTCCTCGCCACGTACGCCGGGTTCGCGCGGTCCTGCTCCGCCCGCCGCTCCGCGGGATCCCGGCCCTCGCGCCTGATGATCGCGCCGTATTCGCGGATCCAATCCCCCCACCGCGCCCGGAGCGCCGCGTCTTCCAACCCGTCCGGAAACGCCGCGGGTCTCCCCGGCTCGAAAAACGGCGCCAGCGCGTCGTCGTCCGACAAAAAAACCGCGCGTCCGACGGCGCCCGGGTCCTCCGCCGCCGCCGCGCGATCCGCGATCGCCCCGAGCGCCCTGTGCGCGTTGGTGAAATCCCCGCCGGACGCCGCGAGGAGCGCCAGGAACCGCCGCAGAAAAGCCCCGTCCTCGTCCGTCTCGCACGCCACGCCAAACTTGGCGCTCAGGCGCTCGAAGTACCGCGCGCGAAACGTCGCGTCGAACGCCGCCGTCGCCTCCGCCGCGCGCGCCTCGTCGAGCGCGCCCGCCCGGACCAGGGCGTCGCCGAGCCGCGCCAGGTTCCACGCGCACGCCGCGGGCTGGTTGACGTAGCAGTACCGCGCGTCGCGATCGGAGAGGTTCGGCGTGAACCGCGGGTCGAAGCGCTCGATGAACGCGAACGGGCCGAAGTCCAGCGTCAGCCCCAACACGGACATGTTGTCGCTGTTCAGCACGCCGTGCACGAACCCGAACGCCTGCCACGCCGCCGCCGTGTGCGCCGTCGCCGCCACCGTCTCGCGAAGCATAGCCAGCGCGGGGGGGAGAGATTTTTTTTTCTCATCGCTCGTCGCGTCCTCCTCGTCGACGAGCGTCGCCTCGCGCGCCGCGGGCATGTGGTGCCTGAGGACGTAGTCCACGAGGGGCGCGACGAGCGCCTCCGCCTCCGCCTTCCCGCGGCTCGGCGGGAGCTGGAACGAGCCGAACCTCAGGAACGTGGGGGAAACCCTCGCGACGATCGCGGCGGCTTCCATGCGCAGCGCGCCGCCTCCGAGCCCGTCGGGATGCTCGCGCAGCACGCCGCCGCCCGTGAGCGTCAGCGCCGCGCACCGCGTCGTCGGCACGCCGAGGCCGCGCATCGCCTCCCCGGCGACGAACTCGCGCAGGGAGGATCGGAGCGCGGCGCGGCCGTCGCCGTCGCGGCTGAAGGGGGTCGCGCCCGCGCCCTTGAGCTGCACGTCGAGCCGAGGGACTACAGGTACCCCCGAGGCGACGCGCGGGGGGATCTCGCCCAGGGTGATCGCGCGGCCGTCGCCGAGCTGTCCGGCCCACTCCCCGAACTGGTGCCCTCCGTAGTTCGCGGCGTAGGACACGCGTCGGCCCGGGAGCGCGACGGCGCCGGCGAGGTACTCCGCCGCGAGCGGGTTGTCTCGGATCTCGCCCGGGGCGAGGCCGAGCGCGGCCTCCATCTCGGGGGAGACGAGCGCGATCTCGGGCGTCGCGCCGGAGGCGCTCGGCGTGGGCGCGCAGGGGGAGTGGAGGGCCCCGCGGACGTCGCGCGGGGTGCGCGGGTCCGCGGACGCGCGCTCGCCGGGGAGCTCGTCCACGAAGGTGCTCTCGAGCGCGGCGCCCATCTCCTCGAGGGTCCACGTCCCGAACGCGGCGCGCGGAGGACGCGGCGCGCGGGAAGAGGACGAGGCGCCGGGAGGGAAAGGCGCGCGCGCGCGTCGAGGGGACGGAGCCGGCGCCGCGCGCGGGGCGAGGCACGGCGTCCGCATCCTCCCCGCGTGGGGGGGAGGGAAGACGAAGGGCGCTGCCCGCTCTGAGCTGACGTGGACTTCAGCGGCAGTGCGATCGACGTGCCGAGTTATGCGAACTGCGGACGACCCGCCGCGCCGCGGCACTACGACGGAGTTGGCACACCGGCGACTCCTCCGGTTCAAAACCACGACGCTCCGCCGGCGGCGCGCGCGGATCCACGCTCCGGCGCGCGTCGCCCTCCTCGCTCGCGCGCGCCCGTTCGCCGAGCCCCGTTCGCGCTCGCGCCCTCGCGTCCCCCCGGCCCGGTCGCGATGCCGAACTCGGCGTGCGAGCTCTCCCTCGCGACGACAGCTGGGGAGACGCTGGCGTGGGTTCCGCATCATCGCCCCGCCTCCGTCGCCCCGCCCC